>JAEEGJ010008456.1_pt1 | contig 28350 bp, 22 predicted proteins | sample 8958761 | NCBI WGS metagenome assembly JAEEGJ01 (sample SAMN16246546, study PRJNA631951) | gut metagenome | biome: gut microbiome; feature: rumen; material: RS-attached | host: Bos | place: Iran: Karaj | collected 2018-10
GACTGAGGCCGAAGGGAGCAGTATTAAATCCCTTGGCATCGAGGGCGTACATCAGGCGCAGCGCCTCGTCGCGGGTCTGCACCTCGCGCACCTGCTTCAGGTAAGGCATAATCGGCTCGTAGCCCATACGGTTGCGGCTGACGCTGTCCATGTAGAGACGATAGAGCGCACCTATCTTCTGACCGTCTGAACCCTGCGGCAGATCTTTTTTCTCGGCGTATGCCATGATGAGTTTGTTGATGCGGTCGTTGTTCAGTTCATACAGGTCGGTAAACGCTCCGTTCTCAGGATGCTGTGCATCCAGCGGGTTCGCCTTCAGCCATCCGCCAACGGCGTACTGCCAGAAGTCATCACCAGGTTTTACACTCGGGTCCATGTTGATTTTCATCGAAGTCTGTGCCGTGCTCGCTAAGCTAACAAGAGCGAGGGCAACGGCGAAAAACAATTTTCTCATAATTACAATTTATTCAGTTTAACTGTTCATTTTAACTCTTAGACGCATGGTGCAGTCGAAAACTACACGATTAACGTTGAATTTTACGTACTCATTCTGGCCTGTGCCTCCTTACCTGCGCCTGTACCTTTGTATTTGCTGCGGGTGGCATTGAGGCGGTAGACAATGGAGAGAAGGAGTTTGTGTGTAGAAAAGCGGTTGCACTGACGGAACTGGTTGTAGCCTAAATCTCCTGACTCGTTGACGCGGTTGCGCTGTAGGCAGTCGAGGACGGCACAGCGGAGCGTGAGCGAGCGATCCTTTAGCAAACTCTTCTGTGCCACGAGACCAAGACGGAGGTTGTAAGTATCGTTGTAGAAATTGTAGGAGTAGCCTTTGGAGCGGTACATCAGATTGATATCGAACTGCCAGCCATGATTCAGCGTAAAGGTGTTGAAGGCGTTAAGCGTGTAGCGTGGCTTGTCGCAATAGACGCGATAGGTGCCGCTTGGACCTGTGACGTCGAGGTAAAGGTCCTGCTTCTCAATGCCTGCCGTGGCATTGAGCGACCAGATGCCGACACGAGGTGTGACAGCGAGATAGGCACTGAGCGTATTGACAGGTTTGTCGAGGTTAATGTGTTTGACAAGAGTAGCATCCGGCTGCGTAGTGCTGATGTATGTCCATTGGGTGATGGCGTTCTTGGTGTGCTCGTAGGAGGCAGTGAAAGTGAGCCATCGATAGGACAAGTTCAACGTCAGCTCGTGCAGACGTTCGTTGAGCAGCTGCGAGTTGCCAGCCTGTAAGGTATAACGGCTGATGTAGGTCACGGCGTCGTTCATGGCGAAGAAGCTGGGACGCTCGGTCTTGATGCTGTACGACAGAGCCGCCTGCACCTTGCCCAAGGATATGGAATAGGCAGCGGTGGGGAACCATTCGTCCATCGAGCGGTGCAGGAAATTCTGGTTTTGTGTATCGTCATAGTCGTAGAGTGTATGCTCATAGCGCAAACCGACGCTGGCGTTGCCGTACTGGCCGAAGTCACAACCATACTCTGCAAAGGCGGCAATATTGTTCTCCTTGATGTCGGCATCGGTGTTGGCGATGGTGACCTTGTCAATCCAATAGGTATTGTGGCGCTTGGCGAAGGTCATCTCCGTACCCGCTTCAATCGTGCCTTTCCAGAGAGGATAGGACAGCACGAGCTTAGTGGCGTAGAGACGGCTATTGGTGCCTGACTTGCTGAGGACGAAATCGTCGTTCACCTGACTTTGCTCAACGTTCTCACGATTGGTATCAGTGCCGCTCGTCATGTAGTCGAAGTTGAAGTCGATGCCCAATTCGCCTACTTTGCCGTTGTAATATGTGTTTACGAGCCAGCCCAGCGGTTTCGACTCCTTGCTGGTTTGATGAGAGTAGAGATGGTCGATATGTACGTCATTCTCAAACACATCTTCGTCGTAAATCACCTGATTGGCGCCGTTCGTCTGCTGCGTAAAGTCGGCTCTCACCCCAAGCGAGTGATTCTCGTTCAGCTGCCAGTTTACACCTGCCGTATAGGTAAGGTTGTCGTGCTTCCACGTCATCGTGTAAGGACCATACTGGCGGAATACCTTGTTCGTTTTGGTGATGTCCTCGATGGTGCTGTACTGGCGATAGTCCTGATGGTAATAGTAGATAGAGCCAAAGATATCGACAGCATGGGCACGATAGTTGGCACCCAACTTCACTTGTGGACGATCGAAATCGTAGCGCAGGTCGTGCTCGTTAAACAGCGTCGCATTCAGGCTCAGACCATCGCCCTGCTGCTTACGGGTACGGATGCGTACCACGGCCCGCACCTGGGCATCGTACTGAGCACCAGGGGCGTTTATAACCTCCACGTCGCGGATGTCCTCGCTATGCAGACGCTTCAGTTCGCTTGCGTCGCGCATCTTGCGGCCATTAATATATATAAGAGGTGAACCCTTACCCAGCACCTCTGGTGCTTCGTCGGAACCTGTCATACCTGGCACCTTGATGAGCATCTCGCCCAGTGTGCCTGACTGAGCCAGCGGTGTGCCTTCAATGCGTGTAACCATCGCACCTGCTTTCAGACGGGTGTTGGGGAGGCCGCCTTTGATGACGACCTCCTGCAACGCCACCAACTTAACCTCCTGTTGAGCCTGCTCACGCTCGGCAGAACTGATGCGAGCATCGTTCTGCTCTCGCTCAATCGCAGCCTTGTTTACAGATTCTATAGAGTCCTGCGACTCCTGCGCTTGCACCGTCATTGCCCAAAACATTGCAATCACCAGTGCTGTCATCCAAAAAACAACTCTTTTCATCTTAAATACTTAACTCTTAATTCTTGATATCCACGCCGCCGAGGAAATTGCTGGCGATGATGTGGAGGGTTGGTGCCTTCGGGTCAACAGTATGTGTGGCATGATTGCCTACACCACCGATAAAGCTTTGGCTTTTTACCTCTACGTTGACCGTCGTGGGCACGAAGAGTTCGATGCCGCCAAAAAAAGTGTGGATGTCGATCTCCTCATCCTCAGTAATCACGGCCTCACGCAGATCCAGTCGGATGCCGCCGCAGAAAGCGTCGAGCCGGGCACCGTGGAAGGTCTCGCCGCGATAGACGTACTCGTCGCCACCATAGTGAACCGAACAGCGGATACGCTTGCCGTCCTCACCGATAGGCAGCGGTCGCTGTAGCCACTGGTCCGGGTCTTGACGATAGCTGTCGATAATCAGATGTATGCCCACGCATAATAATATGAAGATGCAGAAATACATGACCCACGGGCCTTCCGACATCGTTTCAAACCAACTCCAATGGAGAATGCCCCACAACGTACCGATCTTCAGCAGACTGGCTACAACAAAAAGGACGCCGATAACTGTTCTTGGTTTCATAATCATATTTCTTTTAAATGGTTCTTGCAAAATTGCACTACAAAGGTACATTGCACTTCTTGACCCTCCAAATTTCTGGGATAAACAGCACGGAAATGTGACGGATGGTGTGACAAATTGCAAAAATTTGAGGAATGATTTGGTTATTCGCTCGTTTCTCAGTACCTTTGCTGCTTGTATGAAACAGGGACGTATAGAAACGATAACAACGAGAATTATCAGCACTACGTTTATGGTGGTGGCGCTGGCTGTATTCAAACCTTTCGGATTAGATACATGGCTGTGGCAGGGCTATGTGCATCTGATAGCTTTGGGGGTGATTGGTTTCTCGATCTGCATGATGACAGACATCATTCTGAAGTATATCGTCAAGATGCCGAGGTCGTTCAAGAAAGGCGTCGAATACATCATCCGCCGCAATCTCTGGTTTCAGCTTATCAATACGCCGCTTGTGGCTCTGAGCATCTGTCTCTACCGCCATTTCGTACTGAATGACCGCGTAGAGGGTAATCAGTTTTCTATTGTCAATTTCCTTGAAACCCTTATCATCATCGCCTTCTGCTCCTTCGCCATCGGACTATACTGGCGTTTCAAGTTCCGAAGCAAGTATCTGGCGATGGAACTGGAAGAAACGAGACTGCTGAACGATGAGTTGAAAGAGATGCAGGAGAAATCCTTGCTAAGTATGTCTTCGGACAATCCAATAGTTGATACAAATGTCAATTCCGAGGTTCACAAGCAGGATATTTCTGCGGTGAACGAAGTGAAAGAAATGAGCGAGAAACCACGCCCGCAGGAGCTAACCCTCACTGGTACGACCAACGAATCGGTGACGCTCCAGATTTCTCACCTATTATATATTGAGGCCGTGGGCAACTATATGAAGGTCTGTCATCTGCGCAACGAGCAAGTGCGTACTGACATGCTTCGCGCCACGATGAAACAGATGGAAGAAACGTTGCAGGACTATCCGATGATTGTCCGCTGCCATCGCGCCTTCCTGGTCAACCTTGGTCATGTCGAGCAGATCGTCTCACATTCCGGCTCCATCCAGTTGCTCATCAAGCACTGCCACGAATCACTCCCCGTTTCTCGCAGTAACATGGCGCAGATAAAGACCGCCATCAAAGGCCTATAATGAGGGCCTTACTCTTTACGATTTCCCTTATGAGAACCTAAACAAAGGTTAAATACGTTAAATCTGCTTCCTTATTTTCTGCATTCCCCAACTCTCAATCCACTTTTCTACCGTTTAACGTATAAGTTGTTGATTATCAATATTCAATATATTCTCAGGATGCAGTAGCCTTGACTATTTCTCATTTGGTTCAAGCGTAAAGAGCATTGGTAAAGAGGCTTTCTCCGACTGCACGGCTATGATCAGACTGATAAGTCTTGCAACAACACCTCCCACATGCGGTAATCAGACACTCGACGATATTAATAAATGGAACTGCTCATTGTCAGTTCCCAAGGGATGTACGCCAGCTTATCAGATGGCGGAACAGTGGAAAGAGTTCTTCTTTGTTAATGATGATGCTTCTGGAATCAAGACTATAGTGACAGACTCTTCAGTACCTTATGTTATCTACGACTTAAATGGAAGTAAAAAAGAGAAATTGCAACGTGGCATTAATATCATCAAATATAGCAATGGCACAGTAAAGAAAGTCATACAGAAATAGTGACGAATCTATAAATCACAAAAGTCACATCAAATTGCAGCACAAGCATCTTTTAGCCATTCTTTTCCCTCATCATTGAGATGGGGTGAAAGGGTGGCTAAAACTTTCTGGTGATATTGGTTGAGCTAGAATTTATAACCGAGCGTCAAAACGATCACCCGTTGGTGGATCGCATCATCTATACCCGTTATCAACTTCGTAAGACCGAAGTTATACCGAGCATCTAATGTGACGCCGTTATACTCATACGACAGACCCACGGGAATTTCCAGTTCGAACTTCGGCATGTTAAAGTCATAGTCTTGAAAAACCGTCTCGATAAACCTGTCGAAGTCAACCGTCACATCCGAGTCTTTTACCTGCGTCTTCACCCTGTAGGCTGGCTGCACACCGGCCTTCACAGCCAGTCCCGGCAACACGTAATAGTTGGCGGTGATGGGAAAAGCAACGTAGTGGAGCTTAATCTGACCCTCATCCTCGAACTTGGCACCCTGATTGGTGAACAACAGACCTGCTGCCGCACTGAAATCCTCTGTGAAGAAATGCTCGAACTCAACGCCATAGGCCAGGTTCACCTTCATCTTGGCGCCATCCCAATTTGTCAGCGTACTCATCGAGATACCTACACGCGGCTGGATCGTGTTGTCGCCCTCTCTATGCTGTGCACTCACGCTCATTGTAACCATCATGGCGGCTACGGCCAATAAAAAAAACTTTTTCATATCTTCCATGTTTATTTCTTAAAATTGTTTCACTAGTGTCTTTTTTTATATCGCCTTGCAAGTCTGTTTTAACCATTCTTTTTCTTCATCATCAAGATGTGGGGAGAGAGTGGCGAAGACTCGCTTATGATACTGGTTTAGCCAGGCGATTTCTTCGTCTAAGAGTAGCTCCTTGACTATTGGTGTGGTGTCGATGGGGCATAGGGTTAGGCTCTCGAACTGGAGGAACTGGCCGAATTGGGTTTCCTTGTAGGGGGTGATGAGGAGGGTGTTCTCTATGCGGACGCCGAACTTGCCTTCCAGGTAGATGCCTGGTTCATCGGTGATGGTCATACCTGCTACCAGAGGCGCTGGTTTCCATTCCATACGGAACTGGTGGGGGCCTTCGTGCACATTGAGATAGGTGCCCACGCCGTGACCTGTGCCGTGCATGTAGTTCAGACCCTCGCGCCACAAAGCCTCACGAGCCAACACGTCAAGTTGGGTGCCACTGGCGCCACTAGGGAACTTGCAGAGTTCTATCTGGATATGGCCTTTTAGTACCAATGTATAGACGCGTTTTTGCTCCTCTGTCAACGGGCCGAGGGCGATGGTACGGGTGATATCAGTAGTGCCATCGAGATACTGGGCACCACTATCAAGCAACAGAAAACCTTCTGGTTTCAGGGGGATATAAGTTTCAGGGGTAGCCTCGTAGTGGACGATGGCTCCGTGGGCTTGATAGCCGGCGATGGTATTGAACGAGATGTCGCGATATAATGGTTGTTCGGCGCGAAGTGATTCGAGTTTATCAGAAACCGTGATTTCTGTCTGTCCGCCAGCCTCAACTGCAGGCTTAAGCCAATGCAGGAACTTAACCATAGCGATGCCGTCTTTCAGCATCGCTGACTTAAAACCCGCAATCTCTGTGGGGTTCTTGACGGTTTTCATTCGTTTTACAGGCGACTCGGCTTCGACGATCTCGCGAGTAACCTGTTTGTAGAGCGTATAGTTTACCTCATCAGGGTCGAGCAGGATGTTATACTCAAAGTAGTCTTTCAATCCCTTAGCCACATCCTCGTATGGAGCAACTGCTATACCCTCGGCTGCAAGATAAGCCTCAACCTGAGGCGTGAGCTTCACCTTATTAATATATAGGGTGACATCTTTAGTAGAAATAAGCAGATAGCTTACGAACACAGGATTGCAATGCACATCGGCGCCACGAAGGTTTAGTGTCCAAGCGATATCATCAAGTGCTGACATCAGCATTCCATCGGCATGTTTTTCGCGTAGGGCCTTGCGGATGCGGGCAATTTTATCGCGACAGTTCTCGCCTGCATACTCCATCGGATAAATCTCGACAGGATTCTCAGGGATAGCAGGACGATCTTTCCAAATCTGTGATAAAGGATCGAGATTGGTGCGAAGCGTGATACCACCCCGTTGGCGAAGATCGGCAATAAGGTCCTTTACAGCATTGGCCGAATTGACCATTCCATCAAGTCCGACTTCAGCACCAGCGCCACACTCCTTGCCTATCCACTCCGGGATGGTGGGAGTGTCAGGCATCTTAAGTTTCATAAGTTGGAACTCTGTACCACGTAGTTGTTCTTCGGCAGCGATGAAATAACGGGAATCGGTCCAGAGTGCAGCCGAAGTCATAGTGACCACAGCAGTTCCAGCCGAGCCATTGAAGCCCGAAATCCACTCGCGCCCTTTCCAATGATCGGGCACGTATTCGCCCTGATGAGGGTCGGTACTTGGGAATATAAACGCTGCAAGATGTTCGCGCTGCATCACCTCGCGGAGAGCTTCAATTCGTTGATTAACAGTCATATTCATCGCATTTTGTAATTTCGAGATTACAAAGGTACGAATTATCTAAGAGAAAATGACACGATTAACACAGATTAATAATAAAAAAACACTTTGTATGAGTCTTTTTTTGTAACTTTGCAGCACTTTAATTAACAATTTTAAAAATACAATTATGGCTTTTTTGACAGACGAGAAATTGGTGATTGTTGGTGCCGGTGGTATGATTGGCTCTAACATGGTACAGAGTGTGTTGATGCTGGGCTTGACTCCCAACATCTGTTTGTATGATATCTATGAGCCAGGCGTTCATGGTGTATATGATGAGATGTGTCACTGCGCTTTCCCTGGTGCAAACATTTCTTATACAGTAGACGCCAAGGAGGCTTTCACTGGTGCTAAGTACATCATCTCTTCAGGTGGTGCTCCACGTAAGGAGGGTATGACCCGTGAGGACCTGCTGAAGGGTAACTGCCAGATTGCAGCTGACTTCGGTGAGAACATCAAGAAGTACTGCCCAGACGTTAAGCACGTGGTAGTAATCTTCAACCCAGCTGACGTAACAGCTCTGACAGCTCTGATCCACTCAGGTTTGAAGCCCAACCAGCTGACATCACTGGCAGCTCTCGACTCTACCCGTCTGCAGCAGCAGCTGGCTCAGGAGTTCGGTGTACGTCAGGACAAGGTAACTAACGCTTACACATATGGTGGTCACGGTGAGCAGATGGCAGTATTTGCCAGCAAGGCTCTCATCGACGGCAAGCCTCTGTCTGAGCTCCCACTCTCTGACGAGCGTTGGGCTGAGATCAAGCACATGACTACACAGGGTGGTAGCAACATCATCAAGCTGCGTGGTCGCTCTTCATTCCAGAGCCCAGCTTATCAGGCTGTTAAGATGATCGAGGGTGCTATGGGTGGCGAGCCATTCAAGTGGCCTGCAGGATGCTATGTTAACGCATTCGGTTTCAAGAACGTAATGATGGCTATGCCTACAGTTATCGACAAGGACGGTGTACACTACACACAGCCCGAGGGTACTGCTGAGGAGATGGCTTCACTCCAGGCTTCGTACGAGCACCTGCAGAAGATGCGCGACGAGATCATCAGCCTTGGTATTATTCCAGCTGTTGAGGATTGGGGTAAGGACAACGCTAACCTGTAATTGGTATGGCCCTTATAAAAAATTATCGCGGTCTCGCTCCCAAATGGGGGCGAGATTGCTATTTTAGCGAGAACGCCACTATTGTGGGCGATGTGACGATGGGCGACGAGTGCTCAGTGTGGTTTAATGCTGTGGTTCGCGGCGATGTAGCTCCTATCACCATCGGCAACTGCACCAACATACAGGATGGAAGTTGTGTTCACGTTACCCACGAGACTGGTCCTACTCATATCGGCAACTATGTGACAATCGGGCACAACGTAACCGTGCATGCCTGCACCATCCACGACAACGCACTTATCGGAATGGGCTCAACCCTACTGGATGGTTGCGAGATTGGCGAAGGTAGCATAGTGGCCGCAGGTGCATTGGTTCTGCAGAATACCAAGATACCTGCTGGTGAGATTTGGGGAGGCGTGCCTGCCAAATACATAAAGCCCGTCCGCCCAGGACAGACGGACAACGCCAAGCACTATGTGGCCTACTCCAAGTTCTATCTAGAGGAAGGCGAAACAGAACCAACAAAGTTCTAAGTATTACTTAAGGGTGGCTACCACGTATTCTGATTGCGTACCGATGCGGAACTTTCCTCCCCAGATGCCTATGCCAGAGGAGACATAGTACTGGGTAGAGCCACGCTGATGGCTACCCCACGAGCATTCGTAGATACGATCTGTGATCCAGGAGATTGGCCATACCTGTCCTCGATGGGTGTGGCCACTTAGTTGGAAGTCGACTCCTGCAGCCTCAGCACGATCGAGATTATAAGGCTGATGGTCTAATACTATGGCATAATTATGATTTGAGATTTTAGAATTTAGAGAATCCTTCAAATCCTTAATGGGTTTGCGACGCATGTTAGTGCGATCGTCGCGACCGATGATGACGATGCTGCTATCGATGACCGCAGCATCATCTATCAGTAGATTTATCCCTGCATCCTTATAAAACTGTCGAGCCTCGGGCACACCTGTATAGAATTCGTGATTGCCCAAACATGCATATACCGGAGCCTTTAGTCGATGGAACTCCTCGGCCATCCGCTCTTCTACTACAGGTCGCATGCTACCATCGATGATATCGCCTGCTATCAGAATAAAATCAGGATTCTCAGCATTAATCATATCAACCCATCGGGCCAATTCCTTACGGGGGTTATGATAGCCGATATGCAAATCGCTAGCCATCACAATTTTATACTCCTTGGCAAGAGGTTGGGGCGATTTCAACTCAAGCTCTACGCGTACCTTATTATTATAATGCAGATTGCCATAGAGGAACAAGCCGAACATCAGCACGAAGATTCCGATGGCAGTATATCCGTTGTGGAAAAGGAATGACTTGGGTACAAGATGGACCAAACGGCCAAGATCGAGCACCAAGAATATCATCACCAGATATAGCAGTATGAAGAGCGAGGATGTACCAATCTCGTAAGCCCCACGAGCCACCCAAAGCGGCATACCATCAAACATACGACGAAAGTTAAGAATCAGCATCACAAAGCTGAGTATACCCACAGCAATGATCAGCGACTTAACCCAAGCCGACAATGGAAGCATAACCCACACATGCCAGGCGATATAGCCAATAGCCACGAAAGGTAATATGAGAAACAGTATCATCCACATAGTTTTCATGCGTAGTTAATAGTTGCTTTGACTACAAGGCAACAGCAGAGAATATCTTCTGCATAGCGCCAGCCTGCCCCTTTACAAAGTGGCCAGCCTTGCGCCCCTGCTCCTGCAGGTAGTCAGCATCTGATGTAAAGCGATCCATCTGATCAGCAAACTCCTCATAGTTATTAATCTCGAATCCGCCGCTAAGTTTAAGTCCCTGAGCCTCCTGGAATTTCTGATTGTTGGGACCGAAGAACACGGGCACATCCCATACAGCAGCCTCGAGCAGATTGTGAATTCCCACGCCAAAGCCTCCACCAACATAGGCCACCTGACCATAATGGTAGATGCTTGACAACAGGCCGAAGCAGTTGATAATCAACACTTCTGCATCCTGCACATTGGCTTCGGTTGCCTCAGTGTAGCGGATAACCTTGCGGCCTTCGAGCAGTTTCTCTATCTGCTTGAGATGATCCTCGCCAATCACATGAGGAGCGATAATCAACTTCCAGTTCTTATGTTCGTTACGCTCGGCTTTGCCGCTTAGCTTGTCTAAGAAGTACTTGATGAATATCTCCTCATCAGGAGGCCATGACGAACCAGCCACAAACACCTGTGGAGCATCCTTTACGAAAGCCTCTACTATAGGCAACTGCTTGGCAGCCTCCTTAATCTGGAGCACACGGTCAAAGCGAGTATCGCCCACTACAGTAGCGTTGGTGATACCTATCTTGGCCAGCAGTTCCTTACTGATTTCATTCTGCACAAAGAAGTGTGTGAAGCAGTTGAGCACACGACCATACTGGCGGCCATACCACTTAAAGAACACCTGATCCTCGCGGAAGATGCTCGACACACTATATACAGGCACATTGCGATGCTTAAGTATGTGCAGGTAGTTGTACCAGAACTCGTACTTGATAAAGAAAGCCATCACTGGACGAACCGTACGAAGGAAACGTCGAGCATTAGTGATTGTGTCGAGTGGCAAATAGGTGATAATGTCGGCACCCTGATAGTTCTTTCGAACCTCGTAGCCAGAAGGCGAGAAGAACGTAAGAAGAATCTTGTACTCAGGATGATCCTTGCGCAATTGTTCCATCAGAGGGCGACCCTGTTCGAACTCACCAAGCGAAGCTGCGTGGAACCACACATACTTGGCATTGGGGTCGACCTTTTCGCGCAGAATCTTGAAAGCCTCGCGCTCACCAAGCCACATCTTACGTACCTTCTCATTGAAGCGGCTATATATAGCCACCCCAAGAAGATACAGATATATTACAAGGTTGTAAATCATTAGCCTAATACTTCAATAGCACGTTTCATTCGGGCGATTGTCTCCTCCTTGCCGAGGAATGCAGAGATATCGAACATTCCAGGGCCTTTACCCTCGCCTACGAGAGTGAGTCGCCAAGCATTCATCACATTACCAAGCTTATACTCTTTCTGCTCAACCCAAGCGTGAACAATCTGCTCCTGATTCTCGAGCGAGAAGTCGTCGATACCCTCGAGCACACCGATAAGTTCAGTCATAACCTGTGCAGAGTCTTCCTTCCAACGCTTCTTAGCAGTCTTCTCATCATAGGCAGTGGGAGCCTCGAAGAAGAATGAGCAGAGTGGCCACAACTCGTGAACGAACGATACACGATCCTTCATCATCTCAGTAACCTTGAGGACACGCTCAGAAGTCTCGTTTGGACAATGCTCCTTTACGATTGGCTCAAAGAGAGCAGCAATCTCCTCGTTGCTCTTCTTGAGGATATACTCGTGGTTGAACCAGACAGCCTTCTCGAAGGCAAACTTGGCACCAGCCTTTGAGCACTTAGAGATATCAAACAGAGGAACAAGCTCGTCGAGCGAGAAAATTTCCTGCTCAGTACCAGGATTCCATCCCAACAGAGCAAGGAAGTTGATGACAGCCTCAGGGAAGTAACCATCCTCGCGATAACCACGAGATGTCTCGCCGCTCTTTGGATCTTTCCAAAGCAGTGGGAACACAGGGAATCCCAGACGGTCGCCATCACGCTTAGAAAGCTTACCTTTGCCATCAGGCTTAAGCAGCAATGGCAGGTGTGCAAACTGTGGCATAGTATCGACCCAACCAAAAGCCTGGTAAAGCAATACATGCAGAGGTGCTGATGGCAACCACTCCTCACCACGGATAACATGTGAAATCTCCATCAAGTGGTCATCCACGATGTTTGCCAGGTGATAAGTTGGCAACTGATCAGCGCTCTTATAAAGCACCTTATCATCCAGGATGTCGCTCTTTACGCGAACCTCGCCACGAATCAGGTCGTTGACCAGGACCTCCTGACCAGCCTCGATCTTGAAGCGAACCACATACTGCTTACCCTCGGCTATCAGTTTGTCGACCTCCTCCTTAGGAAGTGTCAGCGAGTTACGCATCTGGTTGCGAGTGTGACAGTCGTACTGGAAGTTCTGAATCTCAGCACGCTTAGCCTCCAACTCCTCAGGAGTATCGAAAGCAATATAAGCCTTATCAGCATCGAGCAACTGCTGAACGTATTTCTTATAGATATCACGACGCTCGCTCTGGCGATATGGACCCTTGTCGCCACCAAAGCTTACGCCCTCGTCAAACTTGATGCCAAGCCACTTGAACGACTCGATGATATACTCTTCAGCACCTGGAACGAAACGGTTGCTGTCAGTATCCTCGATACGAAAAACCAGATCGCCACCATGCTGCTTGGCAAACAGATAATTATACAAGGCGGTACGTACACCGCCGATGTGCAATGCACCCGTTGGACTGGGTGCAAAACGTACTCTAACTCTTCTTTCTGACATATCTAATTAAAATTTGTGTGCAAAGTTACAAAAAATTTGAGAGAATTTTTGTATTTTTGCACCATAATTGCATAAATTACATAGAAATGAGTAGTTTTAACATCAAAAACGACCTAACTTGGCGCGATTTTTTGATCAGATTGGGTCTAATCATCATAACTGTTGCCGTCATCGTGTGGATGATGCCACGCAGCAGTCAGCACAATTACAAGATAGAAAAAGGGCGTCCCTGGATATATACCGACCTGAGTGCTCCGTTCGATTTCCCCATCTACAAGAGCGACGAAGCCGTTAAAACCGAACGCGATAGTTTGATGAAACTATATGAGCCCTACTACATACTGAACAGCGAGACCGTTGGCAGACAGCTGCGCCAGTTCTCGAAGGACTACTCAAACGGCATACCTGGACTGAACAACGACTACCTGAGCATCATAGCCAATCGTCTGCGCCGACTCTACGAGCAGGGCATAATGAGCAATACAGATTATGCAAAGATAAGCCGAGACACATCTAAATTTATCAGAATAGTAAGCGGCAAGCAGGCCACGAGTATGCAGATAAGTAAGGTCTACTCGGTAGTATCAGCCTACGAACAGATATTCCAGGATCCAGCACTGGCCAACCATCGTGACATACTGCAGAAGTGTAATCTTAACGACTACATCTCGCCCAATCTGTTATACGACAAAGAGCGAAGCGAGTCAAGTCTGAACGACCTACAGAACAGTGTTCCACTAGCCAGCGGACTGGTTCAGAGAGGCGAGAAGATTATAGACCGTGGCGATATCGTAGACGAAAAGACCTACAACAAACTACTGTCGTACCAGAAAGAGATGGAACGACAGAATGTAGACCAGGAAAAGATTCGTCTGAACATTATGGGACAAATCCTGTATACAGCCATACTCATCACCTGTTTTACCATCTTCCTGACACTGTTCAGGAAAGACTACTTCGAGAAGGTAAGATCTACCACGATGCTATATGCCTTGATAGTGATATTCACCATCATAGCTTCGATGATGGTAAAACACAGCGTGCTCCACGTATATATCGTGCCGTTTGCTATGGTACCTATATTCATACGTGTGTTTATGGATTCACGCACGGCATTCATGGCACTTGCCACAATGATTCTTACCTGTGCATGCTTCCTACAATACCCGTTGGAGTTTGTAGCTGTAGAACTAGTGGCGGGTCTGGTAGCAATATTCTCGCTGCGCGAACTGTCAAGCCGTTCGCAACTGTTCTGGACAGCCGTTTCAGTAACCATAGCAGCTGTATTAACCAACCTGGCACTCGACTGGATCCGTATCAACGACCTGTCGAAAATAAGTTATAGCGAATACAACTACTTGGTTATCAACGGCATTCTGCTGTTCTGCTCTTACCCCCTACTCTATGTCATCGAGAAGGCGTTTGGATTCACATCAAACATCACACTCATCGAACTGTCTGATATGAACAAAGCACTGCTCCGCAAGATGAGCGAGGTAGCTCCAGGCACATTCCAGCACTCGATACAGGTGGGCAACTTGGCCGCAGAGATTGCTAATAAGATAGGAGCAAAGAGTCAGTTGGTACGTACTGGCGCACTATATCACGACATCGGAAAGATAGCCAATCCGATATATTTCACCGAGAACCAGTCGGGCGTTAATCCACACGAGAAGATGGAGTACATAGAGAGTGCACAGATGATTATCAGTCATGTTACAGAAGGAACTAAACTGGCCGACAAATACAACCTGCCCAATGTTATAAAGGATTTTATCACCACACACCACGGACAAGGCAAGACCAAGTACTTCTATGTACAATACAAGAATGCCCATCAAGACGAAGAGGTTGACGACCTGCTGTTTACCTACCCTGGGCCCAATCCGTTTACCAAGGAACAGGCCATACTGATGATGGCAGATACCGTTGAGGCAGCCTCGCGTTCACTGCCTGACTACACGGAAAAGTCGATTCGCGAACTGGTAGAACGACTGATTGACACACAAGTAGCAGAGGGATACTTCAAGGAATGTCCTATAACATTCCGCGATATTGCCTATGCCAAGACAGTGCTCATAGAGAAGCTAAAGACCATCTATCACACCCGTCTTAGCTACCCTGAACTGAAAAAGTAGAATCAAACCTGCACAAACACCCCTAGAAGTGTGCAAAAACTGCACACTTTTGCACATTTGTGCAGGTTTGTGTGCAATTTTCGTTAAACTTCGTTAACTTTGTGTACGCAAACATAAGATTTTAAAACAATACATATACCTTTGCAGCCGATTTTGAAAAAAAGTGTTTAAATTATGAAAAAGATTAATGTCTTGCTCGCCGGCGTGATGCTGACAGCAGCTACAACAACAGCCACAGCAGGTGGCATCTTAACCAATACCAATCAGAGTATCGACTTTCTGCGCAACCCCGCGCGAGATGCAGCCATCGGTCTCGATGGAGTATACAGCAATCCTGCAGGTGTAGCACTCATGCCCGAAGGTTTCTATTTGGGCATCAACTGGCAGTACGCTCATCAGACGCGTACCATCGAGAGTACAAACCCCGTGTTTGCACTTGGCAAGAAGAATGATGGTCTGGGCACAAAGACCTTCGAGGGTATAGCCGATGCACCTTTCATCCCATCTATCCAGGCTGCCTACAATAAGGGTAACTGGAGCGTACAGTTCAACTTCTCAGTACCTGGCGGTGGTGGAGCATGTGAGTTTGCCGACGGACTGGGTTCGTTCGAGAGTGTTGTAGGAAGCATCGCCAGCCAGCTTAAGCCTCTGGGTGCAACTGGTTACGATATGGACGGCTACATGCAGGGACGTCAGTACTATTTTGGATTCCAGTTGGGTACAGCTTATAAGATCACAAAGGATTTCTCTGTATATGGTGGTCTGCGTGTGCTCTATGGTACCGCTACCTATAAGGCAAAAATCAGCAACATCATGGTAAACACCGCTGGTGGTTATGTTGACTTCGGCAGTTTCCTGCAGGGAGCAGCCACAACAGTTGATGCAGGTATCAGTCAAGTAAATGCCGGTATTGCCCAGTATCAGGCAGCAGATGTTCCTGTACCTGCAGAACTCACCACAAAGTTGGCTCAGCTCGAAGGCACAAAAGAGAGCCTCAACTCACTGCAGAAATATTCAGAGGGTGTAAACCTGCTTTGTAATCAGTCGAGTGTAGGTGTTGCTCCCGTTATCGGTATCGACTGGCGCGTAGGCAACTTCAACTTCGCTGCTAAGTATGAGGCTAAGACTGAGATTCACATGAAGAACGAGTCGACCGTAAACAAGGCAAGCGAGATTCCTGCAGTAAACAAGTTCCGCGATGCAGAGAAGATTGACGAGGATATGCCTGCACAGTTGGCACTGGGTGCAATGTGGAGCATGAGCGACAACTTCCGTCTGAACCTGGGTTACCACCACTACTACGACAAGAGCGTGAAATGGTACAACAACACTCAGGATCTGCTTGGCGGTGGAACCAACGAGTACCTGGCTGGCGCAGAGTGGGATCTGTCAGACAAGTTCACCATCAGTGGTGGTGGTCAGCTCACACGCTATCAGCTCACCGATAAGTACATGAACGATATGTCATTCGTAGTAAACAGCTACAGCCTTGGTTGTGGTTTCAACTACAAGGCTAGCGACAAGGTAACACTGAAGGCTGCTTACTTCCAGACCAACTACGATCACTATAAGCGCAAAGACTATCCACAGGCTGGTGTAAGTGACGACTTCACTCGTACCAACCGTGTACTTGGTATCGGTTGCGAACTCAAGTTCTAAGATTATTTACAGCGGATCTACATCGAAGTAGATCTGGAGCGACGAATAGCGCTTGTCTAGTAGCATCTGCTGCTGGGCAAGCGCTAAATATTTGCGTACATCGGCCATGTTGATGCCAAGTTCTAGTTTCAAAACAAGTTTGCGAATAGACAGTGACTTGACCTTTGCCACAGCAGGTTTGTCAGGACCTAGCACTCTAGACGAGAACCACTGGCGCAAGCGACTACCCATCTCGATGCTAGCAGTTTCTACTAGCGCATCAGAACGATGCTTAAGATATACGTAAACCAAACGATAATACGGCGGATAATGGAACTGCTGTCGTTCTGCTACCAATGATTGATACAAACCAGCATAGTCATTATGTACTACCTGCTGGATTACAGGGTTGGTTGGCGATTTAGTCTGTAGAATCACTAATCCTTGTTTGCCTTTACGTCCAGCACGACCACTCACCTGTGCCATCATCATATAGGCTTGCTCATAAGCGCGGAAATCAGGATAGTTCAACAGATTATCAGCATTGAGAATACCTACAACAGATACCTTGTCGAAATCCAATCCTTTTGATATCATCTGGGTACCTATCAGAAGGTTGGTCTTGCCTGTAGAGAAGTCACTGATGATACGTTCGTAAGCATTTCGTGTACGAGTGGTATCAAGATCCATTCGCGCAATACGAGCATCAGGGAAGATATCACGCAACTGGTCCTCTATCTTCTCTGTTCCATAACCACGTGTCTGCAAATCGTGGCATCCACAAGCAGGACACTCTGTAGGCACCTGATAAGTATATCCACAGTAATGACACGTAAGTTGGTTCATATTGCGATGCAAGGTAAGTGACACATCGCAATGCTGACAATGAGGCACCCAACCACACTGTTTGCACTCTATCATAGGTGCGTATCCACGACGGTTCTGGAACAGTATCACCTGCTCACCACGTTCCAAAGCCTCTCGAGTCTTAGCTAGCAATAACGGCGAGAATGGGCCGTTCATCATCTTGCGATGCTGCAGGTCCTTGATATCCACCACCTGAATCTCAGGCAACTCTATACCTTTATACCTTTGGAAGAGTTCCACCAAGCCATATTTACCTGTCTTGGCGTTATGATATGTTTCTACGGACGGGGTTGCTGTACCAAGTAGCGTCTTAGCACCATACATCTGAGCCAGCATGATGGCAGCAGAGCGGGCATGATAACGTGGGGCAGGATCTTGCTGTTTATACGAGGTAACGTGCTCCTCATCGACAATAATCAATCCAAGATTCTGGAATGGTAGCAATACAGCACTACGCGCTCCAAGTATCACATCGTAAGGATGCTTTGAAAGTTGCTTCTGCCATATCTCCACACGTTCTGCATCAGAATATCTGCTATGGTATATACCCAACCGATTGCCAAACACCCGCTGCAATCGTTGCATCATCTGTACGGTAAGGGCAATCTCAGGCAACAGATAAAGCACTTGCTGATGTTTATCCAAAGCCTGCTGAATCATATGGATATAAATCTCTGTCTTGCCACTCGAAGTAACACCATGCAGCAGAGTAACATTCTTCTTCAAGAATGAGAACTGGATCTGATTGAATGCCTCTTGCTGAGTTGTGCTCAGAGGTTTGATATTCTCAGGATGAGGATCGCCGCCAAAGTTCAGTCGTCCCACCTCCTTTTCATAAGTCTCCAGCAGTCCACGTTGCACTAGAGCATTTACAGATTGTAATGTATGGCCCTGGTTCAACAGTTCATCACGGGTTAATTCAAACTGGCTATCTCCTTGCCCAACCTGATCCCACCCAGACAGTTCCAGATAATCAAGAAAAGCCTTCTGTTGTTTAGGAGCTCTCTGTAGCATATCCATTGCAACGTGCAAAGCCTGCTCGTTACAGAACTTGGGCGAAAGTTGGATATATAGTTCTGTTCTTGGTCGATAACCATCTTCTGCTTTCAGGCCAGACGGTAGTGCAGCCTTATATACCTCGCCAATAGGCGACATATAGTAGTCGGCAATCCACAGCCAAAGCTTAAGCTGGTTGGCAGTAATAACTGGTTCTGTATCCATCACCTGACTGATAGGCTTAACCTGATAGCCCTGAGGCTTATTATCATGCAGACGAGTCACAATACCAAGATATGTCTTACTGCGCCCGAAAGTCACCAGTACACGCACACCCACTTTTACCTCCATGCCATCTGGCACAGAGTATGTAAAGAATCCCTCAAGGGGAACAGGCAATATCACGTCAGCGTAACTCATCAGCCGACAAAAGTACACAAAAAAGCCGAATGCTCCAAACATTCGGCCTATTTTAATTTATCTTTTGCAGTTTCTTAGAAAAAATAAGCAACTGACAACTGCCATGAATTTGCCTTAGTATCACCAGTAATACTATTCTTAACAGCACCAACCGTTGCATCAACTACATTAAAGTCACCAGTCTTGCCAATAGCGAAATTATAGTTGGCAGAAACCTGAAGGTGATTTAACAACATCAAGCCAAGACCTGCATTGGCACTTAGATTTGAACTCTTCAGAGTCCAATTTGAGATATCGTTTGTTGCAGCATCAACAGAACTAAAAGTCTTGTCGCCTACATTAAAGCCGAACTGAGGACCTGCAAAGAAATAAATGCTAGCTGTTGAGCCCAGACCAATACCATAGCGCAGATTTACAGGAACCTGGATAGATTGCTGCTTTACAGTCTCACCATCCAACTTAGAAGAACGCTGATCGTAGAGAGCAGAGGCGTCAATTCCAAGGCCTACCACTGGGAGAGAGAACTTGACAGTCGGGCCAATAAAAAATCCTGCCTGATTTGACTTATCAACAACATCTTTGCTAAGTTTCATATTAGTCAGGTTAAGACCACCCTTAACACCGAACTGCACCTGTGCCTGAGCTGCAACAGTCATTGTTGCCAGCAGCACTACCAATGTGAAAAATTTCTTCATAACCTATTAAAATTTAAATGTTAATGAATCTTACTACGGCTGCAAAGATACGAAAAAAGTTGGAATAGAGAAGTTTTTATCGGATTTTTTTCGATTTTTTCTTCTGTTTTCACCTTTTAGTGTCTCTGACGGCGTACTGATACTCTAGCTGCGCTATTGCTACTGCTGCTTGCTTTCTCTGATCTCTGCGACTTCTGTTTGGCAACTTTCACGCCTTTGTTTGATGCAGGTTTATTCTTTGCAGCCTTAACTTTCTTAGCAGTCTTAGTATCCTTAATGGCAGCAATACTATCAAGTGAGTCGCGCTTAGCAGGATCACCAAAGATTGTCTTCTTAAATGCCTCGAGTTCTGCCTCAATACGCTGCTGCTCAGCGGTCATCTTTGTCTTATCACCCTTACACAACTGCGACAGAGTCTTACCCTGAGCATTGTTGGTCTTATATATCTTGCCGCGATACATATTAAGAGTGAAGAAATCGTCCATAGACACCTGTGCAGCATTGTTCATATTGCTGACCATAACTGTCTGACGATTAAGGAATGGTTCCAGATCGCTATACTTAACCCAGAACAGCGGGTATTGTGTAACTGCTTTTTCGTCGCTCTCTTCACTTTCACTACTTATAGAAAACTCGCTCTCCTCCTCAACTGCTATAGGACATAGAGCCAGCACCTTGATATGGAACGAAGAATTGGCCTGATCGTAATATGCACTCTCCTTGAGATAATACTTCTTCACCTCGGCAGATGGGATATTACTATTCTCCACCTTAATTCGTCCATTCTGTTCTTCGTATGGAATACGATATTCGTGCAACCAAGTCTTCATATCTATCTTAGCCTCTTCAGTAAACACATCGTTACCATCGGTAGGATACTCATAGATGGGGATATATCCATTCAGAGCCAACTTCAGTATATAAGTAAACAGATTGAGCTGCTTGCCTTGTGGTTCTACTGGATAGTAAAGTCCACCATTCGCATCTTCGTCGAGCGAAATCTCGCGATAAATATCACGACGCCACACGACATCCTCAGGCATATCTACTGCCGTGGGGTATGATATCTGGGCACGCATCGACATTGCTGAAGATGCATTTTTCTGCTGGTTGGCTTGCTTTTCCTGCTGTTCAGCACGTCGCTGTGGCGGTTGAGCAACAGCTGCTCCTACCATCAGCATCAGGGTTAAAAAGAACAATACTCTTTTCATATCTATTATACCTTATTTATTTTACTTTTATTTCCATCGAACCTGTAAGTGTTCGCGTAAGTCCATCAGGACCAACCACAGTTACTCTCGAAATATAGAATCGACGATTGCGAGGGAGTTTGCGGAACGTGTCCTTTTGACGACCAGAGAACTGAGCACCATCCGATGCCATAGGCACAGCATTACCCATATTGTCGTGAAATACCGTTTCGAAGCTCAGCACACGGAAGGCGACATCCAGTATACCATCATCGATAGCTGCACCCAGTTTATCCACTGCCACAAGCTGTGTCTTGGGCAGGTCGCCACCCTTATAGCGGGTAGGATTGCCATGCTCGTCAGTCATAGTTATATAAGGTGTAGGATCGGGCAATTTGCGCACACGGAATGTGTACTGTCCCATCTGCTGAGGACGACCTGTATTAGTAGATGTAACAGTGATTACAGCATTCTGACCAATCTTAGATGGTTTAGCAATATACTTGCCAGGACCGACTGACTGCAGCGTACCATTAGTCATCGAGGCCTGAATCTTATTGAGAGGCACTCCTGGCACACTTATGCTTATAGGATTGGAATATCCAGCATAGAGCATATTCATAAGGTCGGCCGATACGGTAGCACTGGGTTCTACTACAGTATACTCCTGTGCGAACTCACGACGAATGCGATCGCCATTACCATTCACCATCTCCATGTAACCCTTCAGAGTAAAGTCACCAGTTTTACCACAAACAGTCTCGTACAGGCCATTCTGTAGGTTAACTTTCTGACCACCTATAAAGATATCAGGTACCTGAGTAGTGTCGACAGCGGCCATAACAATGCGGGCAGAGAAACGGTCACCTCGCACGATTGTCTTAGAATTAGGGATAACGAAAGCATCGAGCAGGTTCACACGGATATCCTTTACGTCGATATTCTGTACTAGTCTGTGCAGCACTTCTCCCTCGGCATAGCGAACATCACTCTGCAGTTTCGACAACAATGTCACAGCAGCTGCTGCTGGCATCGACTCGAACATATACTCCTGCCAGTTCTTACCCATGGCACGCTTAGGCACCTCAGTGGTAAGGTTGCTGGCTATTATCTTCTTCTGCTTCTCGTCTGTAACCATCGTGAGCATACGATTGCGGAACGAGTTGATAGCATTAAACAGTTTCTGTCCCTGACCATTGGTTGGCGAAAGCATCACGTAGTTGGCAGGCTCTTGGTCCTCCTTATTGCGGATGTTTGTTACATCGCCATCTTCACCATCAGCCTCTACAACTATTGCTTGTTTCAGACTTGCAGCAAAGTTATAAAGCGAGTCACTCATGCGTCGAACCTCCTGGGCCTTATCATACCACTCCTTAGTTTTCTGAGGATTTGCCTTCATCTGCAGTTCGAAGGTCTCGTATATCGCTAGGTTCTCCTTCGATGAGTTGCTAGTAGTGCGGTTCAGACTTTCCTCCACAATCGAGAATCCGTTGAGCACCTCGTTAGATACGTTAAGTGCCAACATAGCCATCAAGACGACGTACATCAGATTGATCATCTTCTGGCGTGGAGAAACGGGTCTTTTCTTTATTGCCATAGTCGTTATACGTTCATCTTAGCTGTCATTGCCTCGATCATACGGGCATATATCTTATTCAGTTCGGCTATCTGCTCAGCCATTTTCTTGGTCTGCTCGTTGATATCGTCGATAGTACCAATCTGCGAGCTGGCACTCTTAAGCTGCATCTCGTATACCTTACAGATACCAGTAAGCGTACGGTTCAGGTTCTCCATCTCCTCAGAGTCGTGTGCCAACTTCTCGTTCTGAGCCGAAACTTTGGCAAGAGTTTCTGTGAGATGTTTCAATTCGTCAACATAACCAGCTGTAGCAGCATCGAGTTCTGGATTAGGAGCGCTTGGTGTAACAACAGGCGCACCTCCGCCACCACCAAATACGACTGGACCTTCACCACCAGCGGGAGCATTTCCACCACCAATAATGATTGTACCACCACCAGAAGAAGCCCCCCTTTCAACAGTAGGAATATCGCCTTCAACAGGAACCGAAGCACCGCTTCCACCGCCAATAATAACGGTTCCACTACCACCAGCTGTAGCTCCACCTGCAACGATAGGACCACCTGACACTATTGGCCCGCCAGCAACTACAGGACCGCCAACATTGATGACTCCACCTTCTGGGATTTCAACACCTTCTGGGATTTCAGCCCCTTCAGCTGGCACCACTTCACCAACGACGCCGCCTCCTACGACACCACCAACATTACCTACAACAGTTGGCGTTGCATTAGCATGAATATCGAGTTCCATACCATCGGTAGTCTTATCAAATGGACGGTCGAAAGCCGAAATGAAGAACACAAACACCTCAGTTCCCATTCCGAGGAACAGGAAGAAATCAGCTCCACTAAGGTGGGTAAGTTTAAATAGCGTACCAAGGATAACGATTGATGCACCCCAGCTATAGGCGTAGTTCAAGAACGTCTGTCCAGGAACACTATCCATCCACTTCTGCAAGCGGTATACTACGTTAAGTTTACTATATGTAGTCATATTCTTTTCGATTTTAGTTATTTCTTCTTTCCATTTTGCTTTGTAGATTTAGCACGCTCGCTGGTAGAATTAGCCAGACTGCGCACGCAGCGGAATCCGATATATGAACGGGGTTGGTTCTGATACTCCGCACTACGCCATGCAGAACGGATATATGACTCAGGATCCTTCCACGAACCACCTCTTACACTCTTGCGTTTCAGTCGATAAGGATCTTCCTGAGCAGCATTATACTTCAGCTGTGGATTAATGTCATTCATAGCCTCTACTCCAGCTTCGGTATATATAGTACTAGTCCATTCGGCTACATTTCCTGCCATGTCGTAGAGTCCATTCGAGTTTGCCGAATATATACCCACACGACTGGTAATCAAGTTGCCGTCCTTGGTATAGTTGCCGTTGTCAGGCTTAAAGTTGGCATAGAAACAGCCCTTACCACTGGCCACAGCTTCGTTGTCCCAAGGGAACTCGTTCTGATCTTTGCCTCGGGCAGCATACTCCCACTCTGCTTCAGTAGGCAGACGATAGCGCTGTACATATCTAGCCGCAGGACCTAGTCCCTTCAACAGATACTCCGTGCGCCATGCGCAATATGCATTAGCCTGTTCCCAAGTTACACCAACCACTGGGTAGTCATTGTATGCAGGGTTAGAGAAGTAGTATCTCATATACATCTCATTATCAGCATTTGGGAAGTCATTAACCCAGCAGGTGGTATCAGGGAATATGTTCACGATATATGTATTCAGGAAGTCCCAAGGTCCTGACAATGGGCGATTGATAGTCTCGCGAACGATACGTCCTTCATCGTCAACATAGGCAGTATCCTTAGATATCATCACCTGCTCCTCCGGATTGATAGTGATATCAGTATTCAGGTTGCGCTCCTGCGGGTTTAGACGATTGCGACGCAGAGCTGCAGCGGTATAGTCGTAAACCTCGTAGCGATAGTTAAGCTGGCGGTAATCCAGCATCTTCTCGCCTGTCACAGGATTGGTCACATACAGTCCATCAATTATCTCCTGCTCATCCTCACTTGGTCGGCGTGGCAGCGACTTCTTCCAGTTCAGCACAGTCGAAATCTCATTGCCCTCCTTGTCTGTCTTAACCGTCTTGTACGTTTCATCTATCTCTGAAAGACGTTCACGCAGTATTGAGTCGCGCACATAGTTCACAAACTGGCGATACTTTGAGTTTGTCACCTCAGTCTCGTCCATCCAGAACCCATCCACGGAGATATCCCTGAGGGGAGTCTTCTTTCCCCACAGCGAGTCTTGGTTTTCTATACCCATCTTCAGGTGTCCTCGTTTCACGAGCACCATTCCGTATGGAGTAGGCTCTGTGAATGCCTTTCCTCCTGTACCAGTCACTTCACCGCCATTGGATGTCATCATCTTGCTGCCAAAACAACTGCTTAGCAGTATTACAGCCATGGCGCATAGTCCTATAAGTTTCTTCATATATATACCTTATTTACTATAGTAATCTTACGCTCTTATGCAGATTTCTGCCTTTCTTATATAGGTTCACCTCTGTCTGGTATCCCACGAACAGTTCGTGACTTCCGTTTCCCACGTTGATGGCTGATGTATATATCTCGTAGCTGTAGCTCAGGTGTATACCATGAAAGTTTCCACCTATCAGCACTGTCACCGAGTTTGTAGGACTATACGTCAGTCCCGCATACATCACCTTTTTGTCGTGTTCGTACTTCAGTCGGCCCGTCACGTCAGCACGCCAAGCCACAGCGTCAGTACGTCCCAACACAGATGTCTGTATCTTTAAAAACGGATTATTTAGTCGAATATTGTATCCCGCAGTAAAATAATATGTAGGATCAATATTTAATTCATTCGTTTCACCCATAGCCACCACTGGTGAGTTTAGGTGCAAAGCCGATAGGCCAACATACCAATTACGCGCCACATAATACACTCCAGCCGACAAATCAAGGCCAGTTCCATTTACAGATGAGCTAGCAAAAGCAGGATCGTCAGGATCGTCGCCCAATTCCACCTTACTGCCGTCAAACGTTTCGCCTAGCATACCGACTTGCACGCCCGCACTCAGTTTGCCACCCAGCAATCGTTTCTGATAAGCATACTGAACACTCAGTCGCTTGTGCGAAAACAGTCCTATCTCATCATTCAGCAATTGCACTCCAACTCCATGATATGAGCCTACAGCATAGAATGGCATATCAGCCGCTACATACATTGTCTTAGGATTATTCTCAAACCCAGCCAATTGTAAAGAGTATGCACCCGCAACATTCAGTTTGGCCTCTTTTCCTACCGACGCAGGATTAAACGAAGGTTCCATCGCCCAATAATGAGCGAAGGAAGGATCGTATTGCGCACAAACTTGTGTGGCTGCAATCAGTAGCCCTATTGTTACTAAAAAGAAACGTTTCACGTTAATAATAACGCAAAACGCTCTTTTTTATTATAATTGTTTACTTCTTTTTAGGTAGATCAGCAATACGCATCAATTTAAAATCAGTAGCTGAGAACCATTGAGCCCTACAAGGCTTGCCAGTAAAACTTTCGTCACTAGAAACACCATATGCAATCGAATCGCCAGAAACTACAATATTATCGATGCTAACGTCAACCCACCCCATATCAGGCCTTCCTTCCTGGTTTTCATAAACCGGCATCGACATTAACTTAATACTATCACCGTGGACATAAACACAAGGGCCTGGTCCTTCTGTCCTAACTGCACAGTCCAAACGATACACGCCAGGTTCTACAGCCTCCTTGCGCTCAGCCTGAAACACCTCCTCACAGTTCTCATTATGTACATCCATGAATCGCATGTTGTGATTTCCATTATAATATCCCCTGTATGTATAATGATCACAGTTTTCTGCTTTAATCAGATTCCACCCACCCTTGCGCAGGAATTTCTTGTCCTGACGACTCATCTCTATACCTTGATAAGTTGTAGTGTCAGCTGGCACAACGGTCTGATAGATATACTCATTATGATACTCAGCAATGGTGAATCCCAATGGAACAGCTGTGCATACAGCAACCACCCATAGGAAAATCCAGATAATTCGCTGAGCGACACCCATTGGTCGAATTTTGCCTGTAAGCGACAATATCATGTGAGTGATGCCATAGATAGGGATGAGCAGCACAAGGAAGAAAGCAATGACAAATATGCCAAGAATCTTAGGATTATGTATCCAAGCCCCAGCCAGTCCCATCGAACTGAGACTGAACGGAATGGTGCTGTTCAGCGGTAATACCAAACCACAAACTGTTGCAATCAAAGCGAACAAGAAGCCGATGAACAGGGCGAAGCAAATAATGGTAGAAATAATCACTACAAAACCGATAACAATCTTTAGCAGGAATGATACTAGCAAACCTATCAAACTACGACGCTGAACAGGTTGTTTCTCGTTCTCAACCACAACATCGGCCAGATTCTGCGGAGTAACATCCTTACCTTCCATCTGCAACAACTGCTCAGGAGTCTTGGCTTCAGGTATCACAAGAGCCAAAACGATATAAATAAAGAGTCCCACACCATAACACATGGTGAACAGCACGATAAGAAGTCGCCAGATGATAGGATCAGTATTGGTATACACAGCTATACCAGAAAGCACACCAGCCAGCATCTTGTCCTTGGGATTGCGATACAGCTTTTTGCCTGCAGTACGCTCGCGTACATTCTCATATATCTTCTGACCAGCCGAACGAGCCTGTTCTTCCCAATTATTACCTTTGCTTTCTGTCTTCTGGGCTTCCTCGCCAGTAAGCTCTTCTGGTTTGCCAATGCGAGTAATGATATCCTTGACATGTTCGATAGTAATAGCCTCGATGCCCTGCTGACGCAACTCTTCGAAAAGTTCTGCTATACGTGACTCGATATCATCTACTATTTCATCGCCGCCCTCCTGCTTGCCAAACGACGAACGAAGTGAATTAATATACTGCTGAAGCAACTCGTAAGCATCTTCATCTATTTGGAACAGACGTCCACAAAGATTGATGGTAATATTCTTTTTCATTTTGATTCTAATAATTTTGGTGTTACGTTCTTAAGATAATTAATGGTGTTAGAGAGTTCCAGCCAGGCCGTATCCAGACCTTCCAGGAATTTTACGCCCTCCGTGCTAAGGGCATAGTACTTACGAGGAGGCCCCTGAGTAGACTCCTGCCACTCGTATTGCAGCAGTCCGTCGTTCTTCAGTCGGGTTAGCAGTGGATAGAGCGTCCCCTCTACCACTAGCAGCTCCGCATTCTTAAGTTGTTGGATAATGTCACTGGCATACGACGGACGATGCTCGAGTAGCAGCAATACGCAGTACTCAAGCATACCTTTACGCATCTGTGACTTTGCATTTTCAATGTTCATCTCTTTGTCGTTTTAAAGATTTCTGCGGCAAAGATAAACAAAAATCTAGTACCTTGTATAACAAAGTACCAAGTTTTTGCAAAGTATTATAACTATTTAACTATTCTAACTAAAATAAAACGAGATATGCAACAAAAAGTTACCTATCTCGTTAAATTTTCGATTGTTAGATTATAGTCCAGCAATTAATATTCATCCTCGTTGAAAACTTGGTTAACGAGATTTCTATACTGATTTTCAATTAGTTGCATCATAATTAACTATTTTTAGCCAAATAAACCGCGCGGTCTGAGACTATCAAAGGCGATTCGCTGGCGAG
>JAEEGJ010008457.1_pt1 | contig 28347 bp, 22 predicted proteins | sample 8958761 | NCBI WGS metagenome assembly JAEEGJ01 (sample SAMN16246546, study PRJNA631951) | gut metagenome | biome: gut microbiome; feature: rumen; material: RS-attached | host: Bos | place: Iran: Karaj | collected 2018-10
AGTTCGACGTAGTTGACGGCACCAAGGGACCTCAGGCAGTTAACGTAACAAAGTTATAAGATAAGTACTAACATCTTATACACTTAATCAGCTACACGATGTGCCTTTTCTTTATATCATATATTTAGAATTAGCAATACGTTTTTTGATTTAAGTGAGGGGAATCCTAATGAGTACACGAGGAGCTTCGAATAATTCGAAGCTCCTTTCGTTTTTTCAATATTCTTTTTCCGATAAAACAGGTTATTTGTAAAGCTTAACCAGTTCTTTATAGGGAATCTTGCCGCCGTAGAGATCGAGGCCGCTTCCCACGGTAAAGTTGACACGTGAATCGGTCAGAAATTCAAGCTGCTCAATATCCTTGAAAGTGTTGATACCGCCTGCGTAAGTGATGGGCTTCTGAATGCTCTTGGTGGCATCGCCGAGGATTCTTATAAGCTTCTCGTCAATACCGTGGCGCATACCTTCCACATCCACACCGTGAATCAGGAATTCATCGCAGTATTCGCTTAAATGTTCAAATACCGCCGGAGTAACACGCACATTGGTGAACTTCTGCCATTTGTCAGTAACTACGTAATAGTCGCCGTTTAAGGTTCTGGCACTTAAGTCAAGGACCACGTGCTCAGCTCCTATCGCATATCTTAAGGCCTTAAGATTGTCAAAAAGAATCTCTCCGTCCTTAAAAACATAGCTTGTAACGATAACATGGCTGGCACCCGCTTCAATATAGGAACGGGCATTGACAGCGTTAACGCCGCCGCCCACCTGAAGACCACCGGGATAAGCTGCCAGGGCTTTAAGCGCTTCCTGTCTGGAATCGTGATAATATTTGGAATCCTTGCTGTTTAGCAAAACAACATGGGCTCCCGTGATTCCATCTTTTTTGAACATTCTGGCAAACCATGCACTGTCGTGTGCGGATACGTAATTCTCATCGGCAACGTCGCCGTCGCCTCTTAAGCTTCCGCCCACAATCTGCTTAACCACGCCGTTGTGGATATCGATACAAGGTCTGAACTTCATATAGCCTCCTTTAACAGGCTCAGCCGATTACCTTGGTCATGTCATAAAGACCGGCCGGCTTCCCCTTCAAGTATTTTGCGGCCTGAACAGCTCCATTGGCAAATAAAGCCTTGGAGTAAGCCGTATGGGTGATGGTAATCACCTCATCGGGACCTGCAAATATTACTTCATGCTCCCCTACAATACTGCCACCTCTTACCGCAGAGATACCTATCTCCATCGGATCTCTTTTTTGTCTGTAAGAAGAGCGGTCGTATACGTAATGATATTTATTATCAAGTGATTCATTAATGGAATCCGCTATAGCCAGTGCGGTTCCGGAGGGCGCATCCACCTTCTGGTTGTGATGCTTCTCGACAATTTCAATGTCAAAGCCCGCAGGCGCCATAATCTGTGCCACGTTCTTAAGTTCCTTTAGCAACATATTGATACCAAGGGACATATTGGCAGAGCGTAATATGGCCACCTCTTTAGAGTATACCATAACTTTATTAACCTGTTCATCAGAAAGTCCCGTTGTACACAAAACCAAAGGAACTTTTTTGTCCCTGCACCAGTCAAGAAGTGCGTCAACCGCTTTGGCAGATGCAAAATCAACCACCACGTCAGCCTCGACGTTGCACTCTCCTATGGTCTTAAATACAGGATAATTGTTGGTCTTAATATGGTCGGATATGTCTATTCCGGCCACAATCTCGCAGTCGGGGTCACTGTTGCAGATGCCTGTAATAACCTGACCCATTTTGCCGTTGCAGCCGTGCATTATTATTCTCGTCATTTTGAAATCCTCTCAATCTTTGGTTAAGTCATTGGTACAAAGAACCTGATTGGCCTTTACGGAAATACCGTAGTCGGCAAGGGATTTCTTAAGTTTTTCCACGTTGGCGCCATCCATCTCTGTAAGAGGAAGACGAAGGGGACCCGCATTCATGCCCATAAGATTAAGGGCGGTCTTAACGGGGATGGGGTTAACCTCGATAAATAAGCTCTTAATAAGGTCGATTGCTTCAAGCTGAAGTCGTGCGCTCTTCTTAACATCGCCCTCAAGATAAGAAGCTACAATGTCATGAGTCTCGCGAGGCGCAATGTTGGAAAGAACGGAGATAACACCGATTCCTCCGAGAGAAAGAAGGGGCACTATCTGGTCGTCATTGCCCGAGTAAATGGCGAAGTTCTCATCCATAATGGATGCAAGCTCTGCTACCTGTGAAATATTGCCGCTTGCTTCTTTAATAGCTACAACGTTGGAAGCGCGACGCGCGATTTCTTTGACCGTTGCGGGTAAAATGTTGCAGCCGGTTCTTGAAGGCACATTGTATAAAATGGCAGGAATCTTAACTGCCTCAGCCGTCTTAACGAAGTGCTCCACAAGGCCTTTCTGGGTAGCCTTGTTGTAGTAAGGTGTTACCAAAAGAAGGGCGTCTGCGCCGGCCTTCTCGGCTTCTTTTGAAAGGTAGATGGCGGTCTCGGTGCTGTTAGAACCTGTACCTGCGATTACGGGTACTCTTCCGTTAACCTTCTCTACTGTATGGCGGATAACATTGATGTGCTCCTCGTGGGTAAGAGTGGAAGCCTCACCGGTGGTGCCGCATGCCACGATTGCATCCGTGCCGCCTTTAATTTGGAACTCAATAAGCTCTGTAAGCTTGTCGTAATTAACGGTTCCGTCCTGATTCATGGGTGTTACAAGCGCTACCGCAGCGCCTTTGAAAATAGGTGTGTGCATATTAATCCCTCCTGTGTAGTCGCGATGCCTCGCAAAATAAAGTCTTAAGCACACGGTATAAAAAGAAAAGACCGAACGTAAAAAATACGGTCGGTCGCTTAAACTCATAAAACTTGATAGCTCCCCATCCCTTTCGGGATGACAGTCATACACCTCTTTAATGTATGCCCAGGACCCGGATCTTCGGTAAATCCGTTCCTTCGGCGCCGTACCCTTTCACCGGCTCTCATCTGTGTCCGACACATCAAACCGATTACTCTTGCAAAGCGCGACCTCTACCGTGCTCTTATTTACTTGTCAGAAATGTATCACACATATTTTTAAGTGTCAACACAAAAAAGGAAAAAAAACACAGATGAAACACGTTTCACGAATTTCATCCGTGATTGGCAGTCGCCAAATGTCTGCTCAAGCAAGCTTGGCAGCCGCTTGGCTCGTTGCCATAACTCAAACTGTCGTTAATATGGCGGGGTAAGCATGGATAATTGGTCCATAGTCTCCTGCAAATTCTTAAAAGCCATGGCCAGAGTCGACAGATGACCGTCAACCGATTCAACCTTCTTTGACAGTTCCGGCAGATTTATGGATTTAATCTGGTCGGAAATCCCCTTCAAATCCACCTTCGCGAGAGAATCTATCATGGGCTTGTATAAAGAAATCGTCCTCGATATCTGTATAAATCCTGCAAACAGTCCCACAATAATAAAGAAAAACAGGCACAGCACAAAAAGTAGCAGTATCCTGTTTATCCTTATACTTCTTTTTATCTTATCAAGTTCTTCTGTCATGCTTAATCTCCCACCCGTATTATTATTTCGCAAAGTCTGCGAATCTACGAGTGTTATTGTAGCATGCGCATATTAATGGAATGTTGATAAAGCCTCTCTGATGGCAGTAAGTTCTTCCTGCAAAGCATCTATCTTGTCATGTAAATCCGCAGGATTAAGTCTTGAAATTCTGTCGGACATAAGTGTCCAGTCGGTTTCCGAAAACTTTCTGATAAGAGGCAGGTACTCCTGACTTAACTTGTAAAGATAGAATCCGCCGAAGCAAATTCCTGCAATAATAAGCAAAAACAAAAACAAAATAATAACTATCAGTGCTCTGTTAACTCTGACGCTCCTTCTGAGCTTGGCCATATCATCTGTCATTTTTAAGTCTCCCATAAGAAGTTATTGCGGGCTTTCGCCGCGATTATCATTATAGCACAGGAATATACGGTAAAACTTAAAAATTCCTTATTCTTCCCAAAAAAGTTCGTCAAGAGTCTTATCAAGAGCCCTGCAGATGGCTATACAGAGATTGATGGTAGGATTGTAGTCTCCTTTTTCTATGGCATTGATGGTCTGTCGCGTTACATTGCAGGCTTTGGCTAAGTCTTCCTGTGACATGTCCTTGGCCGCTCTAGCGGATTTAAGCCTTAGATTCTTCATTCTTCCTCCTCACCGGTTGCAGTCTTTCTTTTTACAAAGAAAAGTGTCAGCAAAATTCCCACAACTACAGTAAGCAGCACAAATATAATGCCGATTTCAAACCGTCCTTTTGCAAAAACATGTCCTTTCACGACGTTAAAGGCGGAAGCCAAAAGGAGCAAAAGAAACAGCACCGTAAATATTCCCGTCATTCTGCCGCTCATGACATTTACCGCAAAATATCCGTCATAAACGGTAGTATATATGGCAAAAACAGCGACCCCCACTATAATGGCAGCTTCGCAAAAGATTGCCGGGCTCATGAAATCCGACATGCCCGAATAAGACAACAGACTGTATATGAGCATCAATGCAAAAAGTGTATAGAAAGCGTATTTATAGCCGTTCCCGATTACAAGCTTCTGACGTTCGTCATACTCGGGTCTGGATCCTTTGTAACACAGGGAAAAAACAAGGAGTCCCATTAAAAGTCCGTATACCGTGCAACCTGCCAAAAAAGTAATAGTCTGATGAGAACGTGACAATTCCACTTGAAGTGAATAAGTCACATCAAACACACCATCCCTGTAGCCCTCGAAAACATCGCCTGAAGTCTCATAGCCGCCGTCATGGTCTGCCACAAACTCATTATAAGCCTTATCGTTCGGCAGTATCACGAATTCAGCCCTGTATTTACCGGGCTCGTATTCTTTGGGTATAAACTCGGCATTAACCTTATTGCCTGTCATCCAGCTTACCACTTCATCTCCGTTCTTAATCTGTAAGCCGGTAATATATCCGGGTTCCTCCTCGGGCCACCATTTAGCGGATATGATGTATTGACCCTTTCTTTTGATGGTAAAGTTGGCTGCGATAGCCGGGCCGGTATGCTTGCCGTCCACGATTTCCACCGGGCCGTTATTTTTATAAGTGAATACCGTCATCGGGAAAGAAAGCGTTGCGGCCACAAATACCACAAATAATGCCGTAAGCAGCACCATTACCGCTATCTTCACCCATGTTCCGTTTTTTTGTCTTTCCATAATTCCCTCCTGAAATTTGTCATCTATTGTAATCATACTGTATATCTTCTTTTTCTTTTTGTCAAGTATATTTTACATTTTGACAACTTTTTTAGGGGGAAAGCCTTGGAAAGCCCTAATTTTGTGCGTTTTTTCCTTGTCACGTTAATATAGGGGTGTTATAATCCCAAAGGTTAACTTAGTGAAGATTTGAAATGTGAGGACTTTATGTTACAAAAAAGAGAAGACATTCGTAACGTAGCAATCATAGCTCATGTAGACCACGGCAAGACCACACTCGTGGATGAGCTTTTAAAACAGAGCGGCGTTTTCAGAGTAGGTCAGGAGGTTCAGGAACGTGTAATGGACTCCAACGATATCGAGCGCGAGCGCGGTATCACCATTCTTTCCAAGAACACCGCCGTTTCATATAAAGGCACCAAGATTAACATCATCGACACCCCCGGCCACGCTGATTTCGGCGGCGAGGTTGAGCGTGTTCTTAAGATGGTTAACGGTGTTATCCTTGTAGTGGATGCTTTTGAAGGCCCCATGCCCCAGACCAGATTCGTTCTTACCAAGGCTATGGCTCTTAAGCTTCCCGTTATTGTATGTGTCAATAAGATTGACCGCCCCGAGGCTCGCCCCGAGGAGGTTATTGATGAAGTGCTTGAGCTTTTCTTAGAGCTTGATGCTTCCGATGAGCAGCTTGACTGCCCCTTCGTATTTGCTTCCGCCAAGGGTGGATTTGCATCCCTCGATCCCAAGGTTAATGGTACCGACATGCAGCCCCTTTTTGAGACTATTTTAAATTACATCCCCGCTCCCGAAGGCGACCCCGAAGCAGGTACCCAGGTACTTATTTCCACCATCGACTACAATGAATACGTAGGTCGTATCGGTGTCGGCAAGGTTGACAACGGTTCCGTTAAGGTCAATCAGGACGTTGTAATCGTCAATCACCACGAGCCCGACAAGATTCGTAAGGTTAAGATTTCCAAGCTCTACGAGTTCGACGGTCTTAACAAAGTTGAAGTCAAGGAAGCAGGCATCGGCTCCATCGTAGCCATTTCCGGTATCTCCGACATTCACATCGGCGACACCCTCTGCGACGTGGACAACCCTCAGCCCATTCCTTTCCAGAAGATTTCCGAGCCCACCATCGCCATGGATTTCTGTGTCAACGACTCTCCTCTCGCAGGTTTGGAAGGCAAGTTCGTAACCAGCCGTCACCTTCGTGAGAGACTTTTCAGAGAGCTTAACACCGACGTTTCTCTTCGTGTTGAAGAGACAGACTCCACCGACCGCTTCAAGGTATCCGGCCGTGGCGAGTTACACTTATCCGTTCTTATCGAGAACATGCGTCGTGAAGGCTTTGAATTCGCAGTATCCAAGGCTGAAGTTTTGTACAAAGAAGACGAAAAGGGCAAGCGTTTGGAGCCCATGGAAATCGCCTATGTAGACGTTCCCGAAGAATACTCCGGTACCGTAATCGAGAAACTTTCCCAGCGTAAGGGCGAGTTAAAAGAAATGGGTCACGCAAGCGGCGGCTATACCAGACTCATCTTCTCCATTCCTTCAAGAGGACTTATCGGTTACCGCGGTGACTTCATGACAGACACCAAGGGTAACGGTATTTTAAATACAATATTTGACGGCTACGGCCCTTACAAGGGAGACATCGCTTACAGAAGTCAGGGTTCCCTTATTGCTTTTGAAAACGGCGAAACCGTAACCTACGGCTTATTCAACGCTCAGGAGCGCGGTACCCTCTTTATCGGTCCCGGCGAAAAGGTTTACAGCGGTATGGTAATCGGTCAGACCGGTAAGGCTGAAGACATCGAAGTTAACGTATGTAAGAAGAAACAGCTTACCAACACCCGTTCCTCCGCAGCCGATGAAGCTCTCCGTTTAACACCTCCCAAGATTTTAAGTCTTGAGCAGGCACTTGACTTCATCGACACCGACGAGCTTTTGGAGGTAACCCCCACCAAGCTTCGTATCCGCAAGAAAATTCTCGATCCCCTTATGAGAAAGCGTGCGGGATTTAAAAAGAACTAAAATTTATGGCCGAGCATCACGCCCGGCCATTTTTGATTGGTACCTATTTCACAAATATATTGATTACGGGCCTCACACCGAAAGCGTCTCTAACGTACGTCGTCCCGTCAATTCCGCCCATGGAATCTATGAATGCGGCTGAATTGCTTTGTTCATCGGTGTCGCGCAGCCACCAGCCGGTGGTGCCTTCAGCGTTCGAGACATCTACACCGTAGAACTGTTTCATCTTCTCAGTATTCTCAGGAGTCCATGCAAATGCACCGTTTTTAGTCGCATAAGCACTGGGACGGGCATACAAGCGCAAGTCGGCATTCTTCAGAAAGTATTCACATGCTTTCTCATATGAATCGGGCTTGCCGGCTAACAGGTCTGAGGTAATGCCAAAGTACGAATAAGCCTCTTCACGTGATAACACATATACAAAGTCAAATGAATGCACACCGTCGCTATTGTCGTTGTCGCGGTTTCTGAGCATGCCTATTTCATTGCTTGAAAAGGCTTCATTTACAAATTCTTCGTTCAGCCATTTTCTCAAATCACTGTTAACCCATGACGTTTTTGAATTTTCGGAACAGAACAATTTGTTTTGAATTGCGTCTTTGGATATCAGCGTAAGACCGGCTTCGCCTTTATCAAGGACATACCATTCAATGTCTTCATCGCCGTCGGAGGTGTTACCGTTTTGCTCATATTTACCGAACTTTACGATATCGCCGATTTTCGCTTCATTAAGCGGTACTGCCGCCTCAGGGCTTGTGGTATGAGAGAATTGCTTGTCAGCTATTTCCATGCCGTCAAAGCTTGATACGCTCTTCTTCGGTGTTTCTGCTCTCTTGCCAAAAGCAACTTCCTCGTCCACGCGCATATTTACATATTCTTCCCTAAGCTTCATCTCGATAATCTGCAGTATTTCATCGTCGGAAAGCGCTGCCTTCCCCACATAATAGCAGTTGTCGCTGTCGCAGAAAGCAACTCCCGTACTATCATACTCTTCCGGGGTCTGAATTACCTTAATTGCGGAAGCAGGTTTCTTTTGCCCCGACTTATATAAAGCCTGTAATCCTTTGTATCTTGATTCTTCCTCATAAGAAAGCTCACTGACGTGTTCAATTCCTCCGTCGTTAACACGCTTATAGCCACCGACAAGTTCACTGTCGGAGTAATGAAACATAATATAATAATAATCCACTTCGCTGTCTGTCATGTCACCAAAGAGTCCGCTGTAGTCATCCGGAGTCTCATTAAACTCTTTTACTTTCTGAGTTACGGCGTAGCTGTCTTTTGCATGATAATCGATGATTTGAAGAAGTTCCTCGTCTTTAAGGGTGCGCTTGGGAAGATGAAGGATATTTTCTTCTCCCTGCGGGGTAACCTCCAGAAATACTCCGCTTAATCTGTCGATACCTTCTGCGGTTTTGTAGATTGCCAGTTCTTCCTTCGGATATGCTTCGTTGTTGTTATAAGCTCTTTCAAGTTCCGAAAAACGGCTTTCTTCTTTTTTCTTGAAATTTCTGCTCTTAACGTATAAAAGGTCGCCGCCGGAATTGGCTACGTCATACAGGTAGTCAATCTTGTACTGTTCCATAGTCTTGTAGATTTCAAATCTTGAATAGATTGTTGCCGCAACAGCCGTACCGGTTCCCAATACCAGCACCGCAAGTACACACGCAGCCACCATTCCTGCTTTACTGCCAAAGAAACCGCGTCTTTTAACCGAAGACTTTTCACCGGCACGAATGGTTTCAATTGCTCTTTCTTTGGCCTCTGTCACATTACGGGGAATTACTATATTCTGAGAAAATAAAGTCTCTATATCTGATTCACGTTTCTTCATACCGATTGCTCCTCATAGTATTTCTTAAGCTGCTCTCTGGCACGCGATAATCTGGTGCGGACTGTGCTCTCCGGGATCCTAAGGATATGCGCAATTTCCTTGGTTGAAAAACCTTGGGAATAGTAGAGAACCACAATCACTCTGTACTTTTCATCAAGAGTATCAAGTGCCTCCTCAAACTCCAGATTGTGCACATCTTCTGCGCCTTCTTCCACTGCCATATCCTCAAACCTTACAATATTGAAATTGTTCTTAAGAATCTTGTAGCACTCATTTATAAGAATCCTGGTAATCCATGTCTTAAAATATTGATTCTTCTTAAGTGTCTCAAGCTTCTCCCAACATATCAAAACGGTCTCGGATATGGCATCTGCCGCATCTTCATTGTTTCTTACTATCGCGTATGCTGTTTTGTAAAGAGACTGCATCTGACTGTCAATTAGTTTTGAGAATGCGTCGGCATTCTTTTTTTTGGCAGACTTTATGAGTCTTTCCGTTTGCAGTTCGCTCATTTTAAAATCATCCTTTTAGGTATTAAGGTCCGGCCCTTTCAATACATTAGATTAAAAATCGGTATAAAATGTTTCACTCATTCAAAAAAAAATAAAGAAACCCAAACACTTTCGCGCTTGGGTTAATGATTTTATTCTTTACCTTCAAATTTGTTGGTATACATCACCAGCTCATCTCCTGCCTTAATGACTGTGTTGCCATCCGGGATAATGATACGGTTGCGGCGCTTAATCATTACTATCATGGACTGCCTTGAGATGTCCAGTTTCTTGATGGGAGCACCTATCCATTCGTTCTTGTCTTTGATGATAATCTCCGAAAGTTTCATGCTCTTGTGCTCTTCATAGCGTTTCGCCGCAAAAATAAGTACATCGCCCTCTTCAAGTACCGTGTCGCCCTTCGGAATAATCTCATCGTCATCACGGATGATAACCGCCAGAACCGTCTCGGGAGGAAGCACCACATCCGAAAGTTTCTTATGATTCCAAGGATGGTCCTTCACCATGACGCTTGCCACGAAATGAAGAGGCTTTTCTTCTTCTTTGAACACAATCTTATTAATCTTTGTGTAGCTTTCAACGAATCCTGCGGAAATAATACCTGTAGGGATAGCTACCATTCCCACACCCAGGAAGGATATGACGATAGCCATTATTTTGCCGCCCACGGTCACGGGATATATGTCGCCGTAGCCTATGGTAAGAAGGGTGGATGTTGACCACCAGATACCTGAAAATGCATTTTTAAACTTGTCCGGCTGAGCCTCATGCTCCATGGAATACATGCACAAAGAAGACGCAACCATCAGTATCAGTACCATGATAACGGAAGAAAAAATCTGCTTGCGCTTCTCCTTAAGGACATCAATGATGACGTTAAAGGCATCGTAGCGCGAATTAATCTTAAACAGCCTGAATATTCTTATGACCCTGAATACCCTGAAAGCAACGATTCCCGCCGGGAACACTATAGGAAGGTAATAAGGGAAAAACGTAAGGAAATCCACGATTCCCGTAACGGAAAAAGCAAAGGTCAGTCTTGACATAAGCCCCGACTTGCCGGGATACATGATGTCTGCGGTCCAAAGCCTTAAAATATATTCAACGGTAAAAATAATAACCGTCACAAGCTCTATAGCATCCAGTATGCCCTCATACCTGCTAAGTTCCGAGTACGTGGAAAGAATAGCCGCCGTAACGCTTACAAGTATCACCACAGTGATAAATATATCAAACAGTCTGCTGGGCAAATCCCCCACATTACCTATCTGAATTATGTCGTATATACGCTTTTTAACGGATTTTTCTCTTGCCGCCATAGCCGGTTCTCCTTGTCATAAAGGCATTTCTTCTAAAAAATTATACCATGTTCAAAAGAAAAAAACACATAAAGACATGAAAAACCCCTCCCCACCGGGTCTGCCCGACAAAGAGGGATAATTCGCTGTGTTTTAAGTTTCTTTTTTGACCTTTTCCTCGAATTCGGGGAGAGGCATGGGTCGTGCGTAATAGTAACCCTGAATTACGTCACAGCCCTGTTTCGTTAAGAAATCCGCCTGTTCTTTGGTCTCTACGCCCTCGGCTACCATCTTTAAGTTCAAGGCTTTAGCCATGCTTACCATGTAAGCGATGATTTCGTTGCCTCGTTCCACGTTGGTGCCTCCTCTTAAGAAGCCCATATCAAGCTTTAAAATGTCGATGGGGATGTCCTTAAGGGAGTTAAGGGATGAGTAACCGCTTCCGAAATCGTCCATTGCTATTGCAAAGCCGATATCCTTAAGCTTGTATACTCTTTCCGTAAGGGCCGCCTGGTCCTTCATATATGCACTTTCGGTTATTTCAAAATAAAGATGTTTTTTGTCCACCGGGTACTTCTTGGAGAGTTCTCTTATAACGTCCACGATGGTGTCGTTCTCCAGGCTGATACGTGAAATGTTCACGGATATGGGCACCTGGGGGCCGCCTGCTTTTTCCCAGGCCTGGACCTGTTTAAATGCTGTTTCCCACACGTATTTGTCCAGTTCCTTGATGAAACCGTTCTTTTCAAAAATAGGAATGAATACGCCGGGTGAAACTATTGAGCCGTCCTGCTTAACCCAGCGGCACAAAGCTTCCGCGCCCACCATTTTTCCGCTTAAGTGATTGTACTGAGGCTGCACATAAAGAACAAATTCACCGTCAGCCATGGCTTCACGCATCTTTAAAGTGATTTCCGTCTCTTCCTGCATCTCGCGACGCATTAAGTCGGAGTATTCGATGAAGGAGTTCTTGGTACGGTCCGTAGCCTTGTCGGCCGCGTAGGTACAAAGGTTAACCACGTTGGCAAGCTTTAAGTTGTGGTCCGTTACCCTGTACATACCGAAACGGATGGTAATGGGGAAGAATACTCCCAGCCTTGAAGCGTTAAAGCTTTCCATTGTGATAATCTGGTCAAGGTACTCCGGCTTGTCTTCCACAAAGATGGCAAATACACCGCCGCCGAATCGTCCGCAGGTACCTTCTTCGCCCACCAGCGCTTCAATGGTCTTGGCTATGTGAATAAGAACCATGTCGCCCATATCTGAACCGTACAGGTCGTTTACGTTTTTAAGCTTGTTGACGTTACCCACCATGAGGATGTAGGTTTTGTCGGCGTTGGCATCAAGGATTTCTTTGGCCTTCTTGCCGAAGCCGTCTCTGTTGGGAATGCCGGTTTTTTTATCCACCAATGCCGAGTACTTTAAGTCATCGTTCATAAAGTGGACGCAGTCCTGAATTCTGGCATAGCCGTTTGAAACCGCAATGGCCATTTCACGGCAGGTCTTGTATCCGCAAGACTGGCAGTTTACGTTCTTTTTGGCCTCGGTATTCTTGTGCATGGTCTCAAAGATGTCCTGAATGGCATCCTCGGGCACGATGTAGGGCTGTCTGTATCTGTCGCTTAAGGTCTTTTTAAAATCATCAAAATCAAGATCCTTAAAGCGCTTTGTAAACCTTTCGTAGTACTCAGCCGAACTTACACAGGATTCAAGGAAGTTAAAGCTTGTGGACCTTATCTTCCTGAAGTTGGTCATAACCGTGCTTAAGTTCACGTCTTTGGCATTAAGGGCCGTGCCGCATATACAGCCGCCACGGCAGAAATCGGCGGTGACCATCATGGAGTGCCTTGAGCCTTTTACGCCGGAAAGCCCCACCAGATTGTTGATGTTAACGTCCTTTACACCGCCGAGGTTTGTAAAGATTTCGTCCGCGGGAAAGAAAGCCCTTACGCCTTCTATAAAACCGTCGTTGTAAGTGATTACATTGCCGATTCCGTCGGAAGTTAAGTCACTTTCCGCTCTTCTTCTGACTGTCCCTTTCTTTTCCATGTACTTAACCAGGGACTCTATGGTGACGCTGTAAGCCACATAGCCTCTGTTATCGGGGTTTCTGACCTCATCAATCTGGGTTATGCAGGGAGTAATTGCCACAAACTCGGAATCATCGTTTAAGTACTTTCTGGCATAAATAGCGGTACAGGTCATGGGAGACATGACCGGTATCATAAGCGGAATCAGCTGCGGCGATGTGTAAGAAACAAAGTTATTTAAAGCGCCGCAGGTGTTGGCAATAAACTGCCTGCACTGGCCGGTGCTGTCTGAATGTTCTTTTAAATATTTGGCATGGGCATACATGGATATTTCTGCGCCGTATGCCACATCATAGAGCTTATGAATGCCCAGATTTTTTAAGAATCCGAGGATTTCCGCAGATTTGCTGCCATAAACCATATAGAGGGTAGGGTCTATGAGGGCGGAAATCTTCTTTTTCTCGGAAAGAGCCTTTAAAACCGTATCCAGGTCGTCTCTGTATTCTCTTGCTCCGTGTTCGCAGGCAACGACACAAAGGCCGCAGTCTATGCACTTTCGCGATACTTCAACCACTTGTTTTCCGTCCGTAACTCTTGATACGTTGGCGCCGAAAACAGGGCAAACGCTGATGCATTTGCTGCAACCTATACATTTGTCATTGGTAAAAACAATTCCTTCGTTAAACCGGCTCATTCGCTGGAACTCCTGTCGAATTATTCAAATACCGCCAAAACCATCGTAACGTTGAAATGCTCGTAATTTACCTGTTCTCCGAATCCCACCATACCCGCATACTGTCCGTATTCGCTCTTCATCATTTCGTTGTAGGCATTAAGTGTGCCGTGACGCTCGAAAAAGCGGATACGCGCATAGCAATTAATTGCAAAGGTCATGGAAGGCTTTACTTCGGAAGCCTTTAATGCCGCAGAAGTTTTCTTCCATACCGCTTCCAAAACATCCGACTCCATAATAACCAGCTTTGACTGATTGTAGATTCTGGCAAAGCACTCTAAGCCGCCGTCGTCCCGGATGCTTTTAATGTCCGTAATATATATTTCATCTCCCACAATTCTGCCAAGAGGTCTCTCTGCAAGGACTTCCGCCAGTTTATCCTCCGAAACGCCCAGCTTATAGGCAAGGGTCTCGGCCGCGGGAGCGCCGTCAAAGTCGTAAACGACTCTTTCCTCGCAATCAACGTCCGTAGCCGTAACCACCATCTTTGTGGGTTTAAAAATGTTTTCTTTGTACAGGAAAATCCTGCCCGTCAAATTCCTGATAAGAACAAATACGCAGGCTTCGTTATAGACCTCTCCGTTCAAAGAAACCAGAGTCTTGTCCTCCAGATCCTTGCCGCCTGCGGTTCCGCCCGCAACGGGAATCTTAAGGGGCTCCAAAACCTTTTTAAAGGTATCCTGAATCAGTTCCTCACAGTTGCCTGCGGCATTGCTGAAATCCAGGCATATCGTATTGTCCGTACCCGAAAGCATATGAATCGCTCTGTCTATGGAGATTGCATACCTCATGGGATAGTGAGCTATCTCAAAAAGAAGGCCCGCCGCACACTCCACTCCATCGGTTAAGGCCCAGGCCACCAGACCGTTTGTGCCGTTTCCTTTGGATGAAAGAGCCATGTAAGTGGTACAGCCTATTACCTGAGCCTTTGGAAAGGCTCTGCTTAAGCGCAGGGAGCATACATCAAAGTGCTCTCCCGGGCATGAAAAAACAACGACAACAGGATTGCCCTTTAAGCTTATCTGCTTAAGGACCTCTTCTACCGCATCGTCGGGATTATTCAGTTCACTGTATGCAACAATACCGTCTGCCATAAAGATTTCGCTTTCTTCCGGGCACAAGTACCTTGATTCTATGCTTGCATCTTACCAAAATCGTCTTACCTATTAATTAATGGGTCAATTCAGGTATTTAATGAGTTTCTTTTGAAGTACATGCAACTGCACGGGTTTTGATATGTAATCGTCCATTCCGTTTTCCAAAAACAGCTCATCGGCGCCCTTCATAACATTGGCGCTGCAGGCGATAATATATGCTCTCTTGCGGCCCTCCTCATTCTTTCTTATCAAAGAAGCCGCCTCGGCGCCGTCCATATCGGGCATAAGATGGTCCATGAAGATTAAGTCGTAGTCTTCTTTTTGGGCAAAAGCAACGGCTTCGGGCCCGCTGAAACAGGCGTCGGGCTCTATGCCAAACTGCTTTAAGAAGGCACTCAAAACTTTGACGTTGACACGGTTATCGTCCACCACAAGTACTTTTTTATTCTTAAACTGCGGGAGTTTTTCGGTCCCGTCTTCCTTGTCGCTTTCTTTTTCTATACCAAAAAGGCTGAAGGGAGCGTACTTGGGAACGATGCTGAGTTCCCGCCTCACGGTTTCACATACAGGTGTTTCGTCCACAACAAGTATGGGAATGTCAAAATAAAACGTACTGCCGCTGCCGGGCTTACTTTCCACCCGGTAGGTTCCGTCCATAAGGTCTATGAGTTTGGCGGAAATTGCAAGACCGAGGCCGGTTCCCACCACTTTCCTGTTGGCCTTTAAATCCACCTGGCTGAAGGGATGGAACAGCTTCTCCTGATCTTCTTTGGATATTCCGTTGCCCGTATCTTCCACCGCCGCCTTTAATATTATGGTGCCCCTGTCCTTTTTTTCAAAGTCCACCCGGAAGGTAATGTGGCCTTCGGAAGTGTATTTGACAGCGTTTCCGAGGAAGTTAAGCATTATCTGCCTGATTCTTATGTCATCGCCGAATAAAGTCATGGGAAGGTCCGGGTTTACGTCAACATTAAACTCAAGTTCCTTGTCGCCGATACGCATGTTGATAACGTTTATTACACTGTTTAAGAGATCGAGGGTATTGAACTCAACGGGAAGGAGGTCAAACTTGCCCGACTCAACCTTGGTAAGGTCAAGGGTTTCGCAGATTATGTCAAGAAGCATTCTGCCCGATGACTTAATCTGGGAAAGATAGTCCTTGACGGGAGGCAGTTCTTCTTCCCTCTCCGCAAGCTCGGCCATGCCGATTATTGCATTCAAAGGTGTTCTTATTTCATGACTCATGTTGGCCAGGAACACGCTTTTTGCCTGATTGGCGCTGTCTGCGACTTCTTTTAGCACACGCATTTCGTCCATCTGAGTATGCATTTCGGTAACGTCGGAGACCACTATGAGGTAGCCCACCTGCCTGTGCTGCTCAAGAAGGGGTTTTGCCAGGGAAGTGTAGTATTTGCCGTTTCTTTCGAAGGGGTCGCTTCTTCCGAAGGTGCAAAGCTCCACTCCGAGGCCCTCAAGCTTTACGCCGGGGCTCCAGGTCTTAAGTTCGGGAAAAATAAACTCAGCCGAAAGGTTCGAGTCAAGATACCGCCCTTCGTCATCCGCAACTATTACGCCCTGATCAAGGTCCCTAAAAAGGCTTGGAATCGCTTTACTTACGACATTGACCATCTTGTAATGGGTCAGATTATATACCAGAAAATTGAAGGTTATGATGATTAAAAGCGAAGTGGGGTCGTAGCCGCCGAGGATTCCGCTTCTTGCTATGGTAACGCCGAAATAAGGGACGCAGCACATGATAATGATGTAGCTGATTCTTCTTTTTTCCACATCTTTAAATACATTGTTTCTGTACCTTGCCGCCACCATAATGGCACCAAAAAGGCTTAATCCGAGAAGGGTGATAAACACAAGATAGCCTATGCCCGGAGCGTACTCCATGTGAGGGAAAGGCCCTGATTCGGACCACTCCGCAGACTTAAAATACCAGCCCGTATCGACTCCCGCCACCGCAAAGCACATAATGGCCACGTTGGCGATAATAAGGGCCGTTGAAAACTGTCTTTTTATTTCGATTCTGCAATAGGAATGAACAAAGAGGGTAAATAAAGTACCCACAAAAGAAACTCCCAGATACTGAAATCTCAGGGCATACAGGGCTGTATCTCTGCCCTGAGCCATAAGCTCCAAAAGATAACCGAGGGCATACACGCTCAGACAGCAGGAAGTCATTATAAGAAACCTTGCATCAATTCCAAGTCTGAAATTGAGCAAAGAAAAAGAAGCATAAAGTGCCAGTAATACACAAATGACCTGAGCGGCAATCAATAATTGATACATAAGCCCTCCATAGGCATACTTATATCAATAATTAAACACTCAGGTCATTATACAATCATTAAATTTCTTATTTTATCTAAGCACCCAATACGGTTTTCGCAATATCGGCAGATTGTTTGGCATCTTTCGAGTAATAATCCGCACCAATCTGCATCGCAAATTCTTCCGTAAGAACGGCACCGCCTACCATAACCTTGCAGTCAAGGCCGGCATCGCGAATCATCTTAATCGTCTCCTCCATGGAGGCTACGGTGGTGGTCATGAGTGCCGATAAGCCTACCAGCTTAACCTGATGCTCTCTTGCCGCCTCCACTACGCGCTCGGGGGGTACGTCCTTGCCGAGGTCGATTACGGTGTAGCCGTAGTTCTCAAGGATGGTCTTAACGATGTTTTTGCCTATATCGTGAACGTCACCTTTAACGGTTGCGAGGACGATTTTGCCCTTTGAAACCGTAGCTGCGTTGTGGGCCGCCATGTATTCCTTAATAACGTTGAAGCCCGATTCTGCAGCGGTGGCACTTGATAAAAGCTGAGGCAGGAAAATAACGCCTTTCTCAAACTCCGCACCTACGCGGTCCAGGGCAGGTATCAGCTCATTGTTGACTATGTCCAGAGGCTCTCTTGTCTCAAGTAAAGCTTTGACAGCCTTGGCGGCGGAATCGCCGAGACCCTTTTTGATGTAGTCACCGATGGTAAGTTCTCCGGAAACGGCTGCTGCCGCTGCTCCCTTGTCGGCGTTCTTCTCCTGTTCCTGAATGGCTGCGTATTTCTCTACGTAGTGGTTGCCGGAGGTATCAATGTTCCAAAGAACATGGTACGCATCAACCGCACCCATCATGGCCGCGTTGTTGGGGTTGATGATGGGAAGGTCGAGTCCCGCCTCCATTGCAAGGGTTAAGAATGTGGTGTTGATATATTCACGCTTGGGAAGTCCGAAGGAAATGTTGGATACGCCAAGTACCGTATGGACTCCGTAGCGGGCTTTTACTTCACGGATTGAGTTAAGTGTCTCGCGAACTTCTTTTTGCTGAACGCTGGCTGCGAGGGTAAGACAGTCAATGTAGATGTCCTTGGGTTCGATGCCGTATTCTGCGCACTTTTTAACGATGCGACCGGCTATTGCCACACGTTTCTCGGCAGTTTCGGGAATACCGTCGCTGTCCATGGTAAGACCGATTACCGCCGCACCGTATTTGGCCGCAATGGGAAGGATGGTATCAAGAACCTTCTCCTCACCGTTAACACTGTTGACAAGAGCCTTACCGTTGTATACGCGAAGAGCCTTCTCGATAACGGCGGCGCTTGACGAGTCAATCTGAAGAGGAAGGTCCACAACGCTCTGAAGTTCCTTGACCACTTCCACCATGAGGCCTTCTTCGTCAATCTTGGGAAGGCCTACGTTAACGTCGAGAATCTCGGCGCCGGCTTCGGCCTGCTCCATTGCGCGGGCTTTAACATAATCTATGTCATGATTGAGTAATGCTTCTTTGAAGAGTTTTTTGCCCGTAGGGTTAATGCGCTCGCCTACCACGTGGACGCGGGTAACGTCAACGAATTCACGGCCGCTGGACAAATAAGATTTATTGTTTCGCTCCGGCTTAACAGGCTTAAAGCCTTTAGCCTTCTTAACAAGAGCTTCGATGTATTCGGGAGCGGTACCGCAGCATCCGCCCACCATGGAAACGCCCATCTCAAGGAAGGGAACCATTTTCTCGGCGAATTCTTCGGGACCCATGTCGTAAGCGCCTGTAGCGGGGTCGGGAAGACCTGCATTGGGCTTAACGATGAGGGGAAGGTCCGAAACCTCACGCATACGCTTCACAAAAGGAAGGAGCTCGTCGGGGCCGAGAGAACAGTTTACACCGATGGCATCCACCTTGAGAGCCGTAAGCGTAATGGCCATAGCCTCCACAAGCGTGCCGTTGAAGGTACGTCCGTTGGACTCGAAAGTCATGGTAACAAATATGGGGAGGTGGGTGTTTTCTTTGGCCGCAAGTACGCCTGCCTTAACCTCCAGAAGGTCGGTCTGGGTCTCAAAAACAAGGCAGTCGGCGCCGGCTTTTTCGCCTGCCACTACCATTTCTTTGTACATTTCATAGGCATCGTCGAACTTAAGATTGCCGAAGGGCTCCAAAATGTCGCCGATGGTGCCCATGGAGAGACCCACCATGGCGCCGTAGGGCTCTGCTGCCTCACGGGCGTTCTTAACGGAAGCGGTAATAATCTCGGGAACCGAGTATTTGCTACCCTTGCACTTGTAGGCGTTGGCACCGAAAGAACAGGTGTAGATAAGCTTCGTACCCTTCTCAAGGTAGGATCTGTGCACTTCCTTAATCAGTTCGGGATGGGTGATGTTAAGTTCCTCGGGGAGATGTCCCATGGGAGCGTTCTTCTTAACCAGCTCCGTGCCCATGGCTCCGTCAAGTATTATAAGTTCGTCGAAAAGATTCATCCGTCAATCCTCCTTTTCAGCCCGCAAACCGCCGTAACGGTCTTACGCGGGTTCATGAGGTAATTCTCATTTATGGTGACACCGGCCAGTCGTTCGGTGTTAAGTATCCTGATAAAGTCTTTCTGGGTGGATAAAGGAAGGTCGCCGTAGCCCGTGCTGAAACGAACACCCGTCTTCATACCCGTCTCATCTTCCGCCTTAAGCTGCAGGGCATCGCAGGCTTTCTCCACCGCCTGAATGCCGCAGGCGTTAAGAATCACCGCAAGAGTGGGGTTTTTGACCATCTGTTTCTCCACTTCCCTGTCGAAGGCGCTTCCTATGGTAAGGCAAAAGAACATGGCCCTGTCATAGCCCTGCAAATGCTTCTTAATAGCCTTGCCCGTGAGGGTAAAATGCTCACCTTCAACTTCTATTCCGTTTTCCCGTTCAATAATGTTAAGGAAGCGATATGTCATACCGATTTTAATGAGTTTATTGGAAAGAGCGATTCCTTCCTGAATCGTATCCTCCACAACCTCGGTAATCTCGCTTCCTCTGTAGCCAAGATACCTGAGTATCTCGCTTCTGTCCGTTATATCAAGATTAATGTCCATCAGATTTTGTTAACGCTTTTAAATAAGCTTTCTGTCGCCTCGGTGACTTTTACAGCCACGTCGACGTTGTTCATGGTATATAAGTGTACGCCTCTTACTCCTCCCGCCACTAGATCGGTAATCTGGTCGATGGTGTAGGAAAGACCCGCGCTGTAGAGGGCTTCCGGGGAATCGCCGTATTTGCCGATAAGACGGGAAAACTTGGACGGAATGGAGGCTCCGCACATGGCTACGGTTCTCTCAATCTGCGTTTTTTTGACTATGGGCATGATGCCTGCCGCAACGGGAACGTTAATGCCCGCCTTGTCGAGCTTGTCCATGAATCTGAAGAAAATGTCGTTGTCAAAAAAAAGCTGAGTGGTAAGGTGGGTCACACCCGCATCCACTTTTTTCTTAAGGTTCTCAATATCCGCATCAAGGCTCTCCGCATCCACATGACCCTCTGGATAGCAGGCTCCTGCTACGTTGAAATAGCTGTCGAAGTCGCGAATATGGGCCGCAAGGTCGCTTGCGTGGGGGAAGGCCATCTTAAGCTCACCCTCCGCAGGCATGTCGCCGCGAAGAGCAAGGATGTTCTGAACTCCCGCATCCTTAAGGTGCTTAAGTGTAGTGTCGATTTCTTCAACGGTGGAGCCTACGCAGGTCAAGTGACTTAAGGGCTCGATTCCGTATTCTTTTTTAATAAGGGAGGCAATCTCGACGGTCTTGTCTTTCTGGCTGTCGGTACCGCCCGCTCCGTAGGTTACGGAAATGTAATCTATGGGAAGTCCTCTCAAACCGTAGAGGGTATTGTAAACGGTCTCAACGGCCCCGGTTTTCTTGGGCGGAAAGACTTCCATGGAGTATACAGTTGTTTTGTTTTTATAAAGATTGGCAATGTTCATCTGATTAAATTCCTAAAATGCTTGTTGCTATTCCGAAGTAAACGAGCAAAGAAAGCGCATCTACGATTGTGGTAATAAAGGGGCTTGCAAGTACTGCCGGGTCGAATCCCAGACGCTTGGCAATAAGGGGAAGGGAGCTTCCCACAATCTTGGCCACAAATACCGCCACAATAAGGGTCAGGCACACCACAACGGCTACCGAAACTTTCACTCGATCAATGAATAAGCACTTTAAAAAGTTACATGCGGCAAGGGTAATACCGCACAAAATCGCTACGCGGCTTTCTTTCCACAAAACCTTGAAAAAGTCCTTGAAAGCAATCTCATCAAGGGAGATACCACGAATAACCGTTACACTCGCCTGTCCGCCCGCATTACCGCCGGTGTCCATGAGCATGGGGATAAAGAAGGTAAGTGCCGGAATAACTCCCAGGGCATCCTCGAATCTCTTAAGAATGCTGCCGGTAACCGTAGCGGAAACCATGAGGAGTAACAGCCAGGGAATACGCTTCTTCCAGGTCTCGATGATACCCGTCTTCATGTAGGATTTGTCGGAAGGCACGATAGCTGCCATCTTTTCAATATCCTCAGTGGTCTCTTCTTCCATGATGTCCACGATATCGTCGACTGTGATGATACCGACGAGACGGTTCTCATTGTCAACAACGGGCATGGCGGTGAAGTCGTATTTTTTGAACATCCTGGCAACGTCTTCCTGGTCGTCAAGGGTGTTAACCGATATGAAGTTTTCATTCATAATCTCACCGACTGTGGTATCCGGGTCGGCAAGGAGTAAACCTCTTAAGGTAAGTATGCCTTTTAATGTGCGGGACTTATCCAACACGTACAAAGTGTTGATGGTCTCAGAGTCCATTCCGACTCTGCGCACACGTTCCAAAGCCTGTGCAACCGTAAGGTTCTCCTTAAGGTCCACAAACTCGACAGTCATGATGCTTCCTGCGGAAGATTCGGGATAACGTAAAAGGTGATTGATGTCTCGACGCGCCTCCGGTGTGGCGGTAGCAAGAAGCTTCTTAACCACATTGGCGGGCATTTCTTCGAAGAGGTCCGCAGCATCGTCGGCCATCATGTTGTTAATGATGTTACCGGCATCACGCTCGGACAAAGAAGTAATGATCATCTGCTGATGCTCTACTTCAAGATATGCAAATACGTCGGCCGCCTTGTCCTTAGGTAAAATTCTGAATACCTTAATCATGTCCTCCTCGGGGATATCCTCGAGCACTGCCGCTATGTCGGCATCGTAAAGCTCGGAGAGTTTCTGACGAAGGCGGGTGTACTGCTTGGTCTCTAATAATTCCTTGATTTCATCCATAGCCATAGCAATTTCTCCTTATTATATGTGGTCTTATAATATGCCGCTCGGGGGAGGGGACTGTCTGAAGATTTACTCATTATAAAACCACCACCTTTCGGAAAAGATTGCATACGACGTATGCCTGAACTTACCCTAAAAATATATAATACTCAACCTTTGGTGTCAATAAAATAAGCGTCAGAAATTCGGGAAATTTCAACCTTTGAAGCGGTCAAAGAAACAATATCTTCTTTTACCTTTTCAAAGTCGTCAAAATCCGCTCTTACGACTATGGAAACCTTGTCCGTATAGAAGGTGTCCACGATGAAAATGCCTTGAGTTTCAAGGTATCGGCGTATCTTGTCGCCGTTCTGATAATCGCTTGTAATCTTAAACTCGACGCCGTACTTAAGGGTTGCTACTTCGGAGGCTTCGAGGCCTAATTTGGCAGCCTCCGCATACATGCGGGCCAGAGGGCCTGCGCCCAAAAGGGTGCCGCCGAAATAACGGGTTACCACTATGCAGCAGTTTCTGACTCCGCTTTCTTTTAACACATTGAATATGGGAAGGCCGGCGGTCTGGGAGGGCTCGCCGTCGTCGCTGTACTTGACTTTGTCGGCGTCTCTTCCTATAACATATGCATAGCAGTTGTGGCGGGCGTCGTAGTAGCGCTTCTTCATAAGGTTTACGAAATCCTGCGCTTCCGTTTCCGTCTCCACCGGCTGAAGGTGGGCTATGAACCTGGACTTTTTAAGTTCGCATTCGGCTTCGCCGCCTGTTTTAAGGATTTTGTAGGGTTCGTTACTCATGCTTTGATTATACTTCAACTCTTACGAATTTGTGAAGATTATCTTAAACGACTTCTTTTTTTATCAGCGTTTTGCTATAATGCAATGATGAAAGCTTATTGCTAAATACATGTCGCCTTGCGGCATTTATTAAAGTGAGGATAATATATGAATTACGGCAGAAAGGGTATCAGAGAACAGCAGCTGGCCCTTAACGCAAAAGGCCCCAAGTGGGCACATAAAATACTTCTTACGCTGGCGGTTGTGGCCTGTGTGGCCATCATCGGTGTCGGTATCATCGGTGCGGCACTGGGAATCGGTGCCTTCAGCGGTATCATTTCCACGGCACCCGATTTAACCCAGACAGACATCGGTCCCATTGGGCTTTCTTCTTTTGTATATGATGCCAACGGCAACCAGATATACAAACTCGTTTCCGAGAATTCCAACCGTATCCGTGTTAAGAGTGAAGACATCTGCCAGGACTTAAAAGACGCTTTCGTAGCCATCGAGGACGAACGTTTCTACACCCATAACGGTATTGATATTAAGCGTATTATGAGTATCAGTTATAAGGCTATGACCGAAGGACGTTTCTCCGGAGGCGGAAGTACCATTACGCAGCAGCTTCTTAAGAACAACGTCTTTACCGACTGGATGGACGAAAGTACCTTTATTGAATCCCTTAGGCGTAAGATTCAGGAACAGTACTGTGCCATTCAGGTTGAGAAGATGTACGACAAAGATACTCTTCTTACCTATTATTTAAATACCATCAACCTTGGTCAGAACACCCTCGGTGTAGAGTCTGCTAGCCTTCGTTATTTTAATAAGCACGCTTCGGAGCTTACCCTTTCCGAATGTGCGGTTATCGCAAGTATTACCAAGGCTCCCACCACCTTTAACCCCATCAAACATCCCGAGAACAACGAGGAACGTATGCATGCTGTTCTTCGTAAGATGTATGAGCTCGGATATATTACCGAAGAAGAACGTAATGCGGCACTTGCCGACAACGTATACGAACGTATTCAGGAGACCAACAACGTCGTACTCGAATCCGAAAAGCCTTCGTCCTACTACGTAGACTCTCTGATTAAAAAGGTTCGCGAGGACCTCATCAACGAAGCAGGCTATACACCCCAGCAGGCCAGCACGCTTATGTACGGCCGCGGTATTAAGATATATTCCTGCATGGACCCCGAGATTCAGAAGATCTGTGACGAAGAGTTTGCCAATCCCGACAACTACGCTCCCGCCACCGACTATCTCCTCGACTGGGCCCTCACAATTAAAAAAGCAGACGGCACTTACGAAAATCACAGTAAGGAAATGCTTAAAAAATTCATCAAAGAAAGCCGCAAGAACTACAATCTCCTCTACAAGGATCCCGAAGGATACAAAGAGGATATTGAAGCCTACAAAGCATCGGTTATGCAGGAAGGCGACGAGGTATTGGCGGAGCGTGAGGACATTACGCCCCAGCCTCAGATTTCTTTTTCCATGATTGAGCAGTCTACAGGAAAATGTGTGGCATTAATAGGCGGTCGCGGTGAGAAAACAACAACCCTCGCCCTTAACCGTGCTACAGACTCGCCCCGTCAGCCCGGTTCCTGCTTTAAGGTGCTTTCTTCTTTCGGTCCCGCAATAGACCACAACGGCAAGTCCCTTGCATCGGTTTACGTGGATGCGCCTTTCGCTTACTATGACGGAACAAAAGTTAACAACTGGTACGGCGACGATTACAGAGGTATTCAGACCATCCGCGCCGGTATTTACAATTCACTGAACATTGTGGCTGTTAAATGTATTACGGAAATCACTCCCGAGGTTGGTTTCAGATACCTTCAGAACATGGGCTTTACCACCCTTGTTGAAGGCGAAAGAAGAGCCGACGGCATGATTTACACCGATATCGGTCAGCCCCTTGCTCTCGGCGGTATTACAGACGGTGTATACAATTACGAGCTTACCGCAGCTTATGCCGGAATCGCCAACGGCGGTACCTACATTGAGCCCAAGCTCTACACCATCGTAACCGACAATGAAGGCAACGTTATTCTTGATAACAGGGAGCCCGTTACCAGACAGATATTCACACCCGAAACATCTTATCAGCTTATTCAGGCCATGATTGACTGTGCCAAGTTTGGTTCCGGCCATAATATTTCTTTCCCGGGCATGACCTGTGCCGGCAAGACCGGTACCACTTCCAACGAGCAGGATATCTGGATTGCGGCTTTTACACCTTATTACACCGCAACCTGCTGGACCGGCTATGACAACAACGAAAAGCTCACGGTTGCTCAGGAGGCTATTCCCCAGCAGATGTGGCGTAAAGTTATGGTTCGTGTAACCGAAACCAAGCAGCTTGAGAATAAAGGCTATGACAGGCCCGCAGGGATTAAGGAGTGCAATATATGTGCTCTTTCCGGCAAGCTTCCCATCCCGGGACTTTGCGACGGCCATATCAAGCGTGAAATCTTTGCAGAAGGAAGTGTTCCCACGGAGAACTGTGATGTACATTTTAGAGGACTTATCTGTGGATACGACAATCTTCCCGCGACACCTCAGTGTCCTTTCGCTTACGAAGGCGTCATTACCATGAATCCTCCCGAAGCAGAAGCCATCCAGAAGGGCTCCGCTCTTGTGGCAAGCGAACTCGATCCTCTTGCCAAGGGCAGTGTGGCAGGCGCTGCAGGTCACTGTCACCACGACGAAGCTTACTTTGCCCAGCCCGGTTGGGAATGGCTTCTTGAGACGGAACGTGCCCAGTACGCCGAGCGTGTAGCCGCCGTTATGGCCGCTCAGGCAGCCCAGGACAACCCCGAATCTCAGGGTGGCGAGCAGTAAATCTACGCATTATAAAATCTGCCTTATAAAGGGACTTATAAGGCAGATTTTTTTATTAAAACTAATGCAAATTTTTCGTTGACAACTAGGTTACCCTATGCTATTATATCGTTTGTGCCGAGCAAATCCCCTCGATTCGGTATGATGCTGATGTGGCTCAGTCGGTAGAGCGTCGCCTTGGTAAGGCGGAGGTCACGGGTCCGATTCCCGTCATCAGCTTTTTAATTTTAAGCGCAATCCCTTGATTTACAAGGGTTTGCGTTTTTTCTTTTTTCAGATTTTCTCACCAATTCGGTCTTTTCCCAATTTTTTTCGCAAATCAGGCCCTTCTCTGAAAAAAAGTGACCGCTATGCTATTCTTCCTCTTCAAGACGGTCAATGTGGAAGTCCTCAAGGCTGTTTATAGCCTCTATCTTGCTCTCCAGATCCTTCCTGTCTCTGTGGTAATGCGATTCCGTCATCGAGATGTTTGTGTGTCCCATCTGCTTGATTACAAGGTTGTTATCAAGGCCTGCATCGATGAGAATTGATGCGTAGGTCTTTCTAATCTTGTGAGGCGACTTCGGCGCTATACCAAGGTGCTTGCATACTCTCAAGAGGCGGCGTCTGATTACATTGGTAGTCATACGCTTACCGGTTTCGTCGACGAAGACATAATCGGAATCAGGCGAAAGTTTGTCAAGATACTCAAGCAACCAGAAGTGCTCTTCAGGAAGAACAACCTGTCTAAAACCGGCATCAGTTTTTGGAGCATTTTTAATGTGATAAAAATATGATTCTCCTTCTACCAAACCGTCTTTGTTAAGCGTTGCAACCTTAGAATTGGTCTTTTCCATTCTTGACTCGGTTCGTCTTACCACTACTCCATACTTCAGTATGTCTACGTGCTTTAAGGCCACTACCTCTCCGCAACGCAGACCACTTAAGAAAGTAAGCAGTATTGCCGCGTTCTGTCTGTCGATGTTGGTCACAAGATACCGTAATATAGTTGCTGTCTCTTCTCTGTTAAAGACTTCCTCACTATCTTCTTTTCTGGTAGTTCTGAAGGCTCTTCTGGAAAGAGTCATTTCGCCGAACAGTTCCACAACATTCCACTTAATATACCCATGCTTCTTGGCTCTTAACAGGAATCCTTTGCAGATGCCTTTTAAATTGCTGAAGCCTTTGGATGTCATGCAGTAAAGCGGAACCTGCTCGCACAGGAAGTCGCTGAATTCAGCTGGTGATACAGAATTAACTCTGCGCTTTCCCATTTCTGCGAAGTGTCTTTTAAACACCTGATCGTTACGGTCTTTCGTATTACTCTGGATTTCGTTAAGCATAAGCTTGTTTTCAATCCAATCGTTATAAAGCTCTGCAAATGTAGGATTGACTTCCGCATCCTTGTAATACTCTACGACCACATCCTCGATTTCTTTGCGAGTATGCTTTTTAATTCTTTTCCTACCCTCCGGGCAAGGAAGGTAAGTATTCCACCATCCGTTATTATCTTCCCAGATGCGGAACATGTGTCTGCCTAAATATACATCTCTTTTGGCCATATTTACTTGCTCTTGCAACAAGGTTAAGTCAATAATACCAAACTGTTGGGCAGATTTATATAATTCTATAGCTGCTTCCTGCGAAAAGCTGCTTGAAGCCAATTGAACCGCTGACATAATACATCTCCTTTGATTTACGATTCATCAACAAAACTACAGATAAATTTGCGCGCAAAAAAGGAGATTCCCCCTTGGGAAATCTCCTTGAAAGTATACTTTGATATTTTATTATTGATGTAACTTGAGTATATGATAGTTTTTGAGAAAAGTCAAATCTTATGCTTGAATTTTTTTCTTTCTCCCACCTTTGTTTTTGGACGGAGCTTTTCTCACCACTTCATCTGCGGGAATGTTCTCCATAATATCGCCCGGCTGACAGTTTAACGCATCGCATAAACGCTCTATCGTAGATGTTTCTATCTTGGCATTGGTTCTAAGCTTCTGCACCGTAGACCCGGGTATTCCGTACTCTTTTTCAAGCTTATATGTAGTTATTCCCTTCTCATCTAAATACTTCCAAAATTTTGCAAAAGAAATCATTGCTTACTCCTCTGTACTATCGTAAACAATGATTCATCTCGAAAATATACTACCTATCGCGAGTATATTTATGATATACTGTCTTCATCTAAGGAGGGTACATATGGGAAATAAATGTCAAATATTCATTCTTTCTGCGATTGCCATATTTATATTAGCAAGCTGCAGTTCAAGTCACGACGAACTACAAACATCTGTCGACAATTCTGCCACGGGAACCGTATCCACAACATCTGAAAAAGAATCGGCATCTACCGACGTAACCGTATCTGAAGTGCTTTCATCTCCCGAAGAGTCTATTTCTGTACCTTCGTCTGATTCCGAACCGG
>JAEEGJ010008458.1_pt1 | contig 28346 bp, 18 predicted proteins | sample 8958761 | NCBI WGS metagenome assembly JAEEGJ01 (sample SAMN16246546, study PRJNA631951) | gut metagenome | biome: gut microbiome; feature: rumen; material: RS-attached | host: Bos | place: Iran: Karaj | collected 2018-10
GTACGATCCCGCCAACGAGCCGGACATCGCCTATCCGTACCTGTACAGCCGCGTGAAGGGCGAGCAGTGGCGCACCTGGAGCACGGTGCACGATCTCCTGGCCAAGCACTATCACAATGCCCCGAACGGCATCCCCGGCAATGACGACACCGGCACGATGTCCGCCTGGGCCGTGTTCTCGATGATGGGCTTCTACCCCGACTGCCCGGGCGACCCGTCCTACACGCTCACCCTGCCGGTCTTCGACCGCGTGGACATCGACCTGCCCGACGGCAAGACCCTGACGGTGACCAAAGCCGCCGGCGCCAAGCCCGCCAAGGGAACCGCCGCACGCATCGGATCCAAGAGAGTCTCCGACTACCGCATCACCCACGACGCCCTCGTGAACGCCGGCACCATCCGCTGGCAATAACTAAGTCCTGGAGTATTTCACGATCTCAATATCCCTCCCAAGCGCGTTCAATAGCCTGCAGTAGGCCCCGATGCTCGGGAAGATATTTCCATGCTCCACTTTGGAAATGTAGCTTTTGGATGTCCCCACCCTACGGGCTAATTCCAATTGCGTTACCTTGGCCTCTTTCCGGGTATCCCGAAGTGCCTGTCCGAAATAGAACGAATACGCTTCTTCTTCAAACCGAGTACGTTCCGGCGACCCCGGTTTGCCATATTTTGCATCCAGCACAGCATCATAACTGCGCAACTGGTTGTCATTGACCTGTTCTTCTATCATATTCTCGCTTGATCCGTTTTGCTTTTTCAATCTCTTTTCTCGGTGTCCGCTGCCCTTTCTTTTGGAATCCATTGAACAATACGACCACTTGATTCCCGTCAAAGATGAAGAAGGTCCGGTAAATGTTTCCTTCAAACTCTGTCCTCAACTCGTAAATCCCCTCCTCGACATACTTCATATGCTTGGCAGGTAAACGATCCATGGTTTTCAACAAGACCAAACCATAATCAATCTTTTGAACCACCCGTTCCGGCAACGTAGTAATGAACGCTTCAAAGTAGCCGCCGAATGTCACGATCCTTCTGTTTGCCATGGCAAATGTAGAAAAAGTTATCAGATATTGCAACTTTTCCCGGATTCTATAACTGATCTCTTCACCTTGATGGCGACGCGGGAACCGTCGGGGAGATAGATGGGCACGAGCGGCTTGAGGACGATGCCTTCGCAGAGATTGCCGTCGATGGGCGGGAGGCCCAGCTCGCCCGGGATGGCCGTCGGGAAGACGTGCGGGTAGGCCAGGCAGTCGTCCAGGAGGCCGACGAAGCGGTTCCAGGCGTACAGGAGGCCCGCGTCCGAGAAAAGCGCATTCGCTTCCATCACCGGCAGGAAAAAGCCGCCGTCCTTCGTGAAGACATAGATATCGAAGGCATAGAAATCGTGCCCGGGGGCATACCAGATGCCCTTCTGCACGGGCCAGCCCACCGGGTCCGGCGCCACGTCCGGATGCGGGTAATACCCGCCGAACAGTTCCCCATAGACCGCCATGGAAGTCATCTCCGGATACGTCAGCCGGAGCCGGTTGTAGATGTGATAGATGTGCCCGGAGTACCGCTCCAGGACCTGCTGATAGCCGAAGAAGGGCTCCAGCGGATCCAGGATGGCCGTCCGCCGGGCCATCCGGACCTCCAGGTCGTCACACAGGAAGGAGACGTTCGCCCCGTCGACCTTCTCCTGCACGGCGAACAAGGTCCCAATTTCCACATTTTCACGCACTTGCGCCATCCATGCCGCATCCGCGGCATTCCCGATGGAAGGATAAGGTTTGAACTGGATCATAGTCGTTTTCTCTTTTTTGCAAAGTTCGGGAACGGAAAGAGAAAGGACGGCACGATTGCAAGCCTTGCAATGTCGGATTTCCTGCAAGGCTTGCAGACTTTTTTAAGGCTGGAACCGCAAAAAATGCGTATCTTCGTATGATGATAGGCTGGGAAGCACAACTCTGGCTCCGGCATTGCCTGGAGGGCGGGGTCCTGGAGGATCCGGCCGTGGATTACTTGGCGGAAAAAGTGGACGAAATGGACGCCGCCGCCCTGCTGGAAGCCATGGGCCTGATCCGGAAACGGCTCGCCGAAATCGACGCGCTCGAAGGGACGGACGATGGGGAAAGGATCCGCGTCACGAAGGACTGCCGCATCCTCCTTCCGGACCGCTTCGACACGGAAATCCGCCTGCGGCCCCTCGTGAAGACGGTGTTCCTGCTGTTCCTCCGCCATCCGGAAGGCATCCGGTTCGGGGACCTGCCGGACTACCGGAACGAACTCCTGGACCTGTACCGGGGCATTACCCGGCGGGAAGGCGGACCGGAGATGGAAGCGAGCATCGACCGTCTCGTCGACCCCCGGGACAACTCCATCCACGAGAAGGCGGCGAAGCTGGCGGCGGCCCTCTCGAAGTACTTTCCGCCGGAAAAGCTGCACGCCTACACGCTGACGGGCAAGGCCGGATCGCCGAAACGCATCCGGCTGGACCGGGCCCGGGTAGAATGGGAATGACACAAAACGCCATATGAAACCACAGAAAGCACTGATCCTGACCCTCCTTGCGCTGGCCGCCTGCGCGCCCAAGCCCCCGCAGGAGGAAAAAACCACGAAACTGTACACCGACCGTCCTCCCGTGGAGGAACGCGCCTTCGTCTCCCCCGCCGTCGACGCGGCCACGGAGGCCATCGCCGCGCAGATCACCCACCCCAAGCTGCAGGAGATGTTCCGGAAATGCTTCCCGAACACCCTGGACACCACCGTCCACTACTTCGAGGACGAGGACGGCCGTCCCGACACGTTCGTCTACACCGGCGACATCCCGGCGATGTGGCTCCGCGACTCCGGCGCCCAGGTCTGGCCGTACGTGGAGTATGCCAATGACGACGAGGCGCTGAAAAAGATGCTCGCCGGCGTCATCAACCGCCAGTTCAAGTGCATCCTCATCGACCCGTACGCCAACGCCTTCAACGTGGAGCCCATCGGCCCGGCGGACAAGACCGACCTGCCGGCGCCGGGCCCGTACGTGTTCGAGCGCAAGTGGGAGATCGACTCGCACTGCTACCCGGTGCGCCTCGCCTACGCCTACTGGAAGAAGACCGGGGACACCTCCGTCTTCGGCGACCTCTGGATGGACACCGCCAAGACCATCCTCGCCACCTTCAAGGAGCAGCAGCGGAAGGAAGGCCACGGCAGCTACTGGTTCCTCCGGAAGACCGACCGCCAGCTGGACACCAAATGCGTGGTGGGCCGCGGCAATCCGGTGAAGCCCGTCGGCCTCATCGCCTCGTCCTTCCGTCCTTCCGACGACGCCACGACCTTCGAGTTCCTGGTGCCCTCCAACTTCATGGCCGTCACCACTTTGCGCAAGATGGCGGAGATCCTCACGACCGTCAACGGCCAGCCGGAAATGGCCGCCGAGTGCGCCGCCCTCGCCGCCGAGGTGGAGCAGGCGCTGCAGCAATATGCCGTCGTGGACCATCCCGAATTCGGGAAGATCTATGCCTATGAGGTCGACGGCTTCGGCTCCCACCAGCTGATGGACGACGCCAACGTCCCGTCCCTCCTCGCCCTCGGCTACCTGGATCCGGAGCGGTACGACGACCCGGTCTACCTGAACACCCGGAAGTTCGTCTGGAGCGAGAACAATCCCTACTTCCACCGCGGAAAGGCCGGCGAAGGCATCGGCGGCCCGCACATCGGCATCGAGAATGTGTGGCCGATGTCCATCATGATGAAGGCCTTCACGGCGCAGGACGACGACGAAATCCGCGCCTGCCTCATCCAGCTTCTCCGCACCGACGCCGGCACCGGCTTCATGCACGAGTCCTTCAACAAGGACGATGCGAACGACTTCACCCGGCCCTGGTTCGCCTGGCAGAACACCCTCTTCGGCGAGCTCGTCGTGAAACTCGTCCATGACGGAAAACTTGAACTCCTCAACAACCTGCCCCAATGAAAAAGACCCTGATTCTCCTGGCTTTCCTCGCCGCGGCCTGCACGGCCCCGGTCCGCGAAACCCTCGTCACCGACCCGGCGGACTACGTGTCCACCCTCGTGGGCACCCAGTCCGACTTCACCCTCTCCACGGGCAACACCTATCCCGCCGTCGCCCTCCCCTGGGGCATGAACTTCTGGACCCCGCAGACGGGGAAGAACGGGGACGGATGGGCCTATACCTATGACGCCCACCACATCCGCGGCTTCAAGCAGACGCACCAGCCCTCGCCGTGGATCAACGACTACGCGGCCTTCTCGCTGATGCCGGTGCGCGACGCCGAGAAGCCGCAGGAGAAGGAGCGGGAGAGCATCTTCTCCCACCTGAGCGAGGTCGCAAAGCCCTATTATTACAGCGTTTACCTCGCCGACCACGACATCAAGACGGAAATCACCCCGACGGAACGGGCGGCGATCATGCGCTTCACCTTCCCGGACAGCGAGACTTCCGGCGTGGTCATCGACGCCTATGCCGGCGGTTCCTACGTGAAGGTCCTGAACGACAAGCGCACGGTCGTGGGCTACTGCACCAACAACCACGGCGGCGTGGAAGGCGACTTCAAGAACTGGTTCACCGTCCTGTTCGACAAGGACATCGTCTCCTTCGACATCTACAACGGCGAAGCGCTGGAGTATCCCGAGGACCGTCCCCGGGAGCATGCGATGGCCGTCGTGAAGTTCGCGACCCGGCGCGGCGAGCAGGTCAACGCCCGCGTGGCCTCCTCCTTCATCTCCCTGGAGCAGGCCAACCGCAACCTCCGCGAAGTGGAAGGTGCCTCTTTCGAGGATGTCTGCACAGAGGCGAAAGCCCGCTGGAACGAGATCCTGGGGCGCATCGCCGTCGGCGGCGGCACCGAGGACCAGTACCGCACCTTCTACTCCTGCCTGTACCGCGCCGTCCTCTTCCCGCGGAAATTATATGAAATCGACGCCGACGGGCAGCCGGTCCATTACAGCCCCTACAACGGGAAGGTCGAGAAGGGTTACCTGTACACCGATTCCGGTTTCTGGGACACTTTCCGCGCCCTGTTCCCGCTGCTGAACCTGGTCTATCCCGACGTGAATGCGGAAATCCAGTCCGGCTATGCCAATGTCGCCCGCGAGAACGAGTTCCTCCCGGAATGGGCCTCTCCCGGTCACCGCAACTGCATGGTGGGCAACAATTCCGCTTCGGTCGTGGCCGATGCCGTCGTCAAGGGCGTGAACAAGGAAAGGCTGCAGGAATTATATGACTGCATCCAGTACGGCACGGAGCACGTGCACCCCACGGTCAGATCCACCGGCCGCCTGGGCCACGAGTACTACAACACGCTGGGCTATGTTCCTTGCGACGTGGGCATCAACGAAAGCGCCGCACGCACCCTGGAATACGCCTATGACGACTGGTGCATCCTCCAACTGGCGAAGATCCTGGGCCGTCCGCAGGCGGAACTGGACAAGTGGGCCGCCCGCGCGAACAACTGGAAGAACGTGTACAGCGCGGAGGACCGCCTGATGCGCGGCCGCAACGCCGACGGATCCTTCCAGGCCGATTTCAGCCCCTACCGCTGGGGCGGTCCCTTCACCGAGGGCAACTCCTGGCACTACACCTGGTCCGTCTTCCATGATGTCCAGGGCCTGGTCGATGCCATGGGCGGCGAACAATCCTTCACCCAGATGCTGGATTCCGTCTTCGTGGTCCCGCCCATCTATGACGATGCCTACTACGGCTTCCGCATCCACGAGATCGCCGAGATGCAGGTGGCCGACATGGGCAATTACGCCCACGGCAACCAGCCTGCGCAGCACATGCTCTACCTCTACGACTGGGCCGGACAGCCCTGGAAGGGCCAGCAGCACATCCGCGAGACGATGGACCGCCTGTACCGCGCCACGCCGGACGGCTACTGCGGCGATGAGGACAACGGCCAGACATCGGCCTGGTACATCTTCTCCGCCCTGGGCTTCTATCCGGTATGCCCCGCCAGCACGCAGTACGCGCTGGGAACCCCGCTGTTCAAGCAGGCGGTCGTGACGCGTCCGGACGGCACGAAATTCACCATCGACGCCCCCGGAAACAGTGCCCGGGATTTCTATGTGCAGTCCCTGAAGGTGAACGGAAAGACCTGGACGCACAATTATCTGGAATTCGGTGACCTGGTCAAGGGCGCCTCGCTCCAGTTCGGCATGGGCGACAAGCCCAATACGGGCCGCGGCACCCATGACGACGACAAGCCTTATTCGTTCAGCCAGGAATAACTCCTTCATTTCACGTAAACCTTCTTGCTGATGAAACGCTTTCTCTTCCTCTGTCTTTCCCCGCTCCTGGTCCTCGCGACATTGCCGTCCTGCACACCGGCCACGGAAAGCGGAGTCGCTTTCGACATATCATTCATGACGCCGGACGATCCTGCCGTTACGTTGGAAGGGAACGGAAACGCTAAGGTGTCCTTTACGGAAAAAGGCGGCACCGTCACCGTTCCCATCTCCATCTCGACCGACTGGAGCGCCGAACTGAAAACCGCTCCCTGGTGTACCATCACGCCTTCGGGCGGAAAAGCCGGGACCGTACAGATGCAGGTGCGGGCCGAGGAGAACAAGGTCGAGAACCGCCGTGAGACGACCATCACCATCCGTTGCGGGGCGTTGCTGAAATACATCCACGTTTCCCAGGAGGCGGCAAAACCGCCGTACGTGGAACTCTCGGCGCAGGACCTGACCTTTGACCGCCAGGCGGGCAGTCAGTCGTTCTCCGTTTCATCCAACGCGACCTGGACCGTCGGAACATCCGCAGATTGGTGCAAAGTGTCTCCGTCCTCCGGCAGCGGAGACGGAACCGTGAACGTGAGTGTTCCCGATTTCAATGAAAGCGGAACCCGGTCCGCGACTGTCACCGTCAAGACGCCGCAAGGCCTGGCCAAGACTGTCAATATCTGCCAAGTCGGACTCGACGTTTTCGAACTTTCCCCCTCCGAGATTTCCATCGGGTACGAGGGTGGAGATGTCACCGTGAACGTGACGACCTCCATCGGCTACAAGATCACTTCCATGCCGGAATGGATCACCGAATTGACGGCAGGGACGGAAACCCGGTCCCATCAGTTCCGGATTGACGCCAACCCCGAAAGGAAAAGCAGGTCCGGCGTCATCGTGTTCTGCAACGACAAGGAAGTCTGCATCCCCGTCACCGTCAACCAGGAAGGGAAGAAAACGTCACTGACCCTTTCCGAATCGTCCCTGACATTCGAAAGCGAAGGCGGGGACCGGACGCTGACCCTCACCGCCAATGAAGCCTGGTCCGTCACTTCTGCCGATGCGTGGTGCACGATTTCTCCTTCCAAGGGAGAAGGAGACGCCTCCCTGACCGTCCATGTGCCCGCCTTCGAAGAAAAGACCTTCCGGAAAACGACGCTCACCTTCACGGCGCAGGAACTCACCCGGACCGTCGAAGTCCTCCAAAAGGGGGTCGATGTGTTCGAAATCGCCCCCACTGAAATCCAGGTCGGCGAAGATGGCGGAGATTTCCAGATTTCGGTCGTTTCCACCCGGGAATACACGGTTTCCACCATTCCTTCCTGGGTCCGGCAAACTTCCGCGTCGGACGACATCCTCACTTTCCACGCCGAGGCCAACAACAGTACGGCCGTGAGGACAGGCGTGATCGTCTTCACCAACGACAGGAATACCAACGTCTCGGCCACCGTCAAACAGGATGGGATGACCCCGAAACTGGAAATCTCGCCGGAAGAAGTCTTCTTTGACGGAGACGGAGGGGACCTGCCGGTTTCCGTTTCCTCGAACTTAGGATGGACCGCCGTCAGCGACCAGCCCTGGTGCAAGGTATCGCCGGAATCCGGGACGGGAAACAAGGACATCCTGATCCAAACCACCGCAAACACGGTGGCCGCTCCCCGCACGGCCACGGTCACGGTTACAACGACGGAAGGAGGCCTTTCCAGAACCATCCGGGTTTCCCAATCCGGCGACGAGGCCCTGACCTTCGACTGGACGAAGGAGTTCTATCACCGGTCGCTCATCTTCCGCTTTACCGCGACCTGGTGCGGATACTGCCCCATCATGGCCCACTCCCTGGAAGTGGCTCACGAGAAACTCCCCGACAGGTTCGTTTCCGTCAATGTCCATGGGAACAGCAGCGCGCTCATGTTCGGCAGTTATTCCGCGCTGGACGCCCGGTTCGGGGTGACTGGCTATCCCAGCAGTTATATGGACTATCGAAGGGAGATTGGCAACTATGATTCCGATTACTATTACATCCTGGTGGATCGATATCTTAAAGAGCAGGAAACCCGGTATCCGGCCGTGACCACCGCTGCGCTCAAATCGACCTTGACCGGTAACAAACTGGATGTTGACGTCACCCTCTTCTTCAAGCAGGCCGACAAATACAAGGTGACCGTGTACGTGACGGAGAGTGGAATCATCCAGTATCAGGCCGACCATACCGACGGTGACCGGAGCGACTATCGACATGACGATGTCGTACGTCTCTCCCTGACGGATGTCCTGGGGGACGATATCTCCGTTTCCTCCCCCCATACCCGGCTGAAACGATCCTATTCCGTCACGGTCCCTTCCGGATACCGGAAAGACCAACTGAAAATCCTGGTCTTCGTCCAACGCGCTTTCGGCTCCCAGGAACGGCTGCAGAGCGGAGACTACGGCGAATACTATGTGGACAACTGCATCTACGGAAAAGTCGGGGCCACCCTCGCTCCCGCCATCGTGTCGGGAAACGGGGCGGACAATGAGGACGTGACCAATGGAAAACCTGTCAACTGGTAAGGCTATGAAAAGAATCATCTGGCTTCCGCTGGCAATTCTTGCCGCAACGGTTGTTTCTTCCTGTCAGGAAGAGATGGATTTCTCTTCGACCGGCAATGCATGTCTCCTTACCGCGACCATCGATCCGGACGCCCCCGTCCGGACCTCGCTCAGCCCCTCCTCCGAAGGCGTTTACAAAGTTTTGTGGACGGCGGAAGACAGGATCGGTGTCTATGCGGACAACGCAACCGAACCCGCCCTTTTCCGGCTGGTTTCCGGGGAAGGCGCTGAAACCGCCGAATTCTCCGGTCCCATCCAAGGGACACGCTACCAAGCCGTCTATCCCTGGAGCATCGCCGGAAAGGTCGAAGACGAAGGCATCTCCATCGTCCTCCCGGAAGAGCAGGACTATTCCACCGGGACCTTCGCCCCGGGGTCCTTCCCCATGATTGCCTCCGGAACTGCGGACAGACTTTCTTTCAAGAATCTGTGCTCCGTCCTCCAGGTTTCCATCACGGGGCACCAGTCCGTGACGGCCCTTGAATTCCTGCCCAAGGATCCGACGGCCATCGTCTCCGGCCCGGCGAAAGCGACCCTGGTGGACGGAATCCCGCAATTGACGCTTTCCTCCGAAGGGAACCACCGGGTCATCCTGAATGTCGGCAACGTCCTTTTGAATGAGGATGTCGCCACGGCTTTTTATCTCGTCCTGCCTCCCCGGACTTACCAGGGAGGTTTCACCGTCCGGATCCACACGTCGGGCGGTTCGATGGACAAGGTGTACGGTGAAGATTTTACCATGGAGCGTTCCCGGCTCCATCAGGCAACACCTTTCGTCCTCAAGCAGGACCAAGGCGTGGAGCCCAGCCTTCAAATGGACGGAAACGGGACCATCGAAGATCCTTTCCTGGTCCGTTCCCTGTCGGACCTCCTGCTGATGCAAGCGGCCGTGAATACGGCCGGCGGCACCCTCAAGACTTCCGGTGGAACGTCAGTGACTGCCCGCTCCGCTGCCTACAGACTCACATCCGACATCGATCTCGCCCCCGTTTGCGGAGCCTCTTCCGGGAAGAGTTGGAGACCGGTCGGCGAGACCCGGGAAACATCCTTCATCGGTGTCTTTGACGGAGACGGCCATTCCATCTCGAATCTGCATATCCAGGGAGAGAATGATTATCAGGGATTGTTCGGAATCGGGTATGAGAACCGAAACCGGATGGGAAAGATTACGGGGCTCTCTGTTTCCGGCCAGGTCCATGGCGCTTCCTATGTCGGTATGATCGTAGGCCATGGAGGGGAGGTGTCTTCCTGCTCAAGCGATGGAGAGGTCGTATCTGACAACGACTCGGCGGGTGGAATCGCCGGCAGCGTATACACAATCGACCACTGCACCAATCGCGCATCCGTCCGAAAGACAAGGGGAATGGTCCATGCGATCGGCGGCATAGCAGGTACTGTGTCCGGCAAATGCCACGATTGCAGGAATGAAGGCGCCGTGACTTCCGTGGAAGGATACGAGATTGGGGGTATCGTGGGTTACAACCAGGGGCAGTCCGTCTTCAACTGTTCCAATACCGGCATCATCACCGGAGGCCAGCAATGCGGCGGCATCGCAGGCATCTCGACCGGGATTTTGGAAAACTGCCTCAACGAAGGGGATGTTTCCTCCGGATACGGATATTGCGGAGGTATTGCAGGTGTTCTGGATTTTGGAGCAAGCCTCCGGAACTGTGTGAACACCGCCCAGGTGACAGAAGAGTCGTATGGTACCGGTAATGGAGGCATCTGCGGTTATGCCCGCGGAAATTCATCCATCGAGTATGCCTATCATCCCGGAAACAATCCGCTCGTCGCCGGTTTCCAGGATTCATCTGCCGCAGCAAGTCACTTCTTCACCTTCTCCCGATGGGACGGAAATGATTCCGGCTGTGTCCTCTACACCACGGAGGACGGATTCCCCTGCCTCGCACTGATTGATGCCCTGAATGCCTGGGCGTCGGAAAGCAGGACCGGGGAAAAGCCTCTTTGCGGCTGGGAATACGATACGGAATCCGGAACAGGAAGGCTTACCGGTCTTCCGGCCACGAATCCTGCCGGTAATAACTTCCTCGTGACGGTGCCAACCTCACTGGAATCCGGTCCGGAGGAAAGCACCCTTGAAATCCGGGTGGCTTCCCGGGGCGGTTTCAATGTCACTTCGACACCCGATTGGGTCAAACCGGGCGAAAAGTCTCCCATGGAAGGGGTACCGGACAACTGGATGCAAACCTTCACGGTCAACGCCAATCCGGGAGCGCGTCGGAGCGGTGAAATCATATTTACCGGCAGCATGGGAAAGAACGTTTCCGTATCCGTCACGCAATATGGGACGGATGAATTCGATTGGAGTCAATCTTTCTACCATCGGTCCCTGTTCTTTGTTTACACCTGCGCTCCAGATTCCTTCTTCGATCCCGGGACCTATGAAAACGCTGCCGCCATGGCCGAGGAGTCCTTCCCGGACAGAATCCTGCATGCCGCCCTGTTCAGGGATGGGGAGTTGGCTTCCCCCCAGTCGATTCAGATGTTCGACAAGAATGGTATATTCGGGTGGCCTGCACTCTTACTGGACGGCTACATCCATCTTCACAATGGTTATGATGAAATCGCCTATGAAGACTTGGTCAATGCCTACCGGCAAAACGAATCGCGGGAGAGCGTGAGTACCGCCACTATCCGGCCGGATCTGTCCGGTCGGAAACTGACGTTGGACATACAAGGGTATTTCAAGAAAGCAGGGTCCTACAAGATCCATGTGATGCTGCTGGAGGACGGGCTGGTCGAATACGGGAGGACCAACAACCACATTGTCCGGTCCGTGCTTTCCGATGAGACCGGAGACCCCTTCACCATCGACCAGGACCGGACCGAAAAGCATTTCACCTTCAGTACGGACATTCCGGCAAAGTACAATCTGGACAAGATGAGCGTCCTGGTCTATTTCGATGTTCCGATCACCGCTTCCACCTACAGGGTGGACAACGCTTTCAAAATCCCGGTCAAAGAATGAAACGACACTTGATGAAAGATGAAACAAATCTAATCTGGCATATGAAAATCTTTGGTAATCCCCTCCCGGGCATGCCTTGGGAGGAAAGGCCGGCAGGATGCAAGGATGTCCTGTGGCGGTATAGCAAGAACCCTGTGATTCCGAGAGACCTGCTCCCGGACAGCAACAGCATATTCAACAGCGCGGTGGTCCCGTTCAAGGGCGGGTTCGCCGGCGTGTTCCGCTGCGACGACAAGAACCGGCGGATGACACTGCATGCCGGTTTCTCGAAGGATGGCCTTCAATGGGACATCCGGCCGGAGACCATCAAGTTCTCCTGCGACATTCCCGAAGTGGCCGAATGGGTCTATGGGTACGACCCGCGCGTCGTGGAGATTGACGGCCGGTACTATGTGACCTGGTGCAACGGGTACCATGGACCGACCATCGGCGTGGCCTGGACCGATGATTTCGAGACCTTCCACCAAGTGGAGAACGCTTTCCTGCCGTACAACCGGAACGGCGTGATGTTCCCGAAGAAGTTCAACGGCCGCTTTGCGATGCTGTCCCGGCCGTCCGACACGGGCCACACCGCCTTCGGCGATATCTTCTACAGCGAATCTCCCGACCTGGAGTTCTGGGGGCACCATCGGCACGTGATGGCGCCGGCCCCCTTCGAGGTGAGCGCCTGGCAGTGCATGAAGATCGGCGCGGGCCCCGTGCCCATCGAGACCTCCGAAGGCTGGCTCCTCCTCTATCACGGCGTCCTCCGCTCCTGCAACGGCTATGTCTATGCGTTCGGCAGCGCCCTGCTGGACCTCGACGAGCCCTGGAAAGTCCTTGCCCGCAGCGGCCAGTACCTCATCAGTCCGCGCGAGTATTACGAACTCGTAGGCGATGTGCCCAGCGTCACCTTCCCTTGCGCCGCCCTGCACGACCCGGAGACCGGCCGCATCGCCGTCTATTACGGCTGCGCCGACACCGTCACCGGCCTCGCTTTCGGCTACATCCCGGAAATCGTCGAGTTCACCAAGCGGACGAACATCCTGTAGATGGTGACCCTCCTGCTCTCCCTGGCTCTCCAGGCGCTACCCCTCCCCCGGATGGTGGACATTCCAGCCGGGTCTTTCTGGATGGGGACGGACAATCCGCCCATGGAGGACTGGGACGAGGCGCCGCGGCGGGAGGTGAAGGTCGATGCGTTCCGGATGAGCGCGACGGAGGTCACCAACGCGCAGTACGAGGCGTTCGACCCGACGCATCAAAGAGGGGCTCAGGGGTTCTCCACCGGAGATGACGAAGCGGTGATTATGGTGTCCTGGGACGACGCCATGGCCTACTGCCGATGGCTCTCCGAGCAAACCGGCAAACACTATCGTCTTCCTACCGAGGAGGAGTGGGAGTATGCCTGCCGGGCGGGAACAAGCACGGCCTACAATACGGGCGACACCTTCCCGGAAAGCCAGTGGAAGGTGCAGAAAAACACCCGTGACAAGGAGCACATTTCCCTGCAAGTGGCTGAGTTCGAGCCGAATGCGTGGGGATTGTATGACATGCACGGGAATGTGGAGGAGTGGTGTCATGACAGGTATGGTAACACGGAATTCCGCGTCGTCCGCGGGGGCAGCCACAACACCCCTGTGCGGTATCTCCGCAGTGCCAACCGGTCTGGATCCGTGCAGGCCGACCGCTCCGTCCTGCTGGGATTCCGGGTGGTGGAAAGTGATCAGGGTCCCGATGTCATTGGCGGGCCCCTGCTCAGCGACGGAAGAACCAGGGGAAGATGGGACCGTCCCGCCCATGAACCTGTTTTCCTAGAGCCGCTTCCCTATGTCATCAAGCCGGAAGATTCCCACACTCCTTTCTATGCCCACAACCATCAGCCGGCCGTCACGTGGGTGCCTGGCGGCGAACTGCTGGCCATCTGGTTTTCGACCGACGCCGAGGCCGGGCGCGAGATGGTCGTGCTGCAATCCTCCTTCAAGGACGGGAAATGGTCCCCGGCCAGGCTGTTCTGCAAAGTCCCGGACCGGAATATGACCGGAAGCGCCTTGCTGACACGCGTCGTCGGAAGAAAGCATGAAATCCTCCATTTCCAGGGAGTCGGCGATGCCGGCGAATGGAAGGACCTGGCCCTGGCGATGCGAAGAAGACTTTCCGTCCATAAACACGGTCCCTGGACGTGGACGGATCTGAGATACATCGAACCCGAACACCGCGTCCGCCACCAGGTGATTGCCGGGCCCATCGTCACGAAGGACGGGCGCATCCTGCTGTGCTGCGACGCCGGACCGGACGGGGAGGCGGGGACTTCGCTCCATGTCTCCAAAGACGGCGGCAAGACCTGGGAGGACACCGGCAGCACCATCGCCGGCATCCATGCGGGTATCGTGGAACGCAAGGACGGCTCCCTGATGGCCTTCGGGCGGGGCAATGCCATCGACGGGCACATGCCCTGCAGCATATCTTATGACGGCGGGTACACATGGACATACAAAGCCACGGAGTTCCCGCCCATCGGCAGCGGCCAGCGGCTAGTGCTCAAGCGGTTGCAGGAGGGGCCGATCATGCTGTGCTCCTTCGGCGAAAACGGCCTGTTCGTGGCACTGAGTTATGACGAGGGAGCCACCTGGCCCGTGAAGAAACTCCTCACCGACGGCAAGACGCGCGTCCTGGACGGCGGCGCCTGGACCGGTACCTTCACGATGGACGCCACCCACGCCGAGCCCAAGGGCTACCTCGCCTGCACCCAAACCCCCGACGGCATGATCCACCTCCTCTCCAGCCGGGTCCACTATCGCTTCAACCTCCGCTGGATTGAAAAATGACAAATAATCCGTATATTTACGAGATAAACCACATTGAAATGAGATTCCGCACTATTCTTCTTGCCGCCTCGGCCCTTCTGCTGGCCGCTTGCGGCACTGAACCGGCCACCGAAGATTACGCTTCTTTCGTTAATCCGAAGATCGGCACCGGCGGGCATGGCCACGTGTTCGTGGGCGCCAACGTCCCCTTCGGTTTCGTCCAACTCGGACCTACCAGCATCCCGCAGGAATGGGACTGGTGCTCCGGCTATCATGACAGCGACCGTACCGTCATCGGCTTCAGCCATACCCACCTCTCCGGCACCGGTATCGGTGACCTGTTCGACATCACGGTCATGCCCACGACCGGCCCCACCACCCCGGGACGCGGGACGGAAGGCCATCCCGAAATCGGCGCCTGGTCCTATGCGGACCGCACGAAGGAAGTCACCGAACCCGGCTATTACAGCGTCATGCTGGAGCGCTACGGGATCAAGGCGGAAATGACCGCCACCGCCCGCGTCGGCATGCACCGCTATACCTTCCCGGCCACGGAAACGGCGAACCTCGTCTTCGACCTGGAAAACGGCGGTTGCTGGGACAGCGTATATGATTCCGGTTTCGAGGTCATGAAGGACGAGAACGGCCGCGTGAAGGCCCTCGGCGGATACCGCTATTCCACCGGCTGGGCCCGGAACCAGAGAATCTTCTTCTGGGCCGAGTTCTCCCGCCCCTGCGAGGAATTCTCCATCGTCGAGAACCCGGCCAACCTGAATCCCCGCCGCAAACCCGTCTATGGCTACTATGGCATGGGCAAGGTCGAGGAAGGCACGCAGGTGCTCGTGAAGGTCGCCCTCTCCCCCGTCTCCGTCGAGGGCGCCAAGGCCAATATGGCCGCGGAACTCCCCGGCTGGGATTTCGAGGCCGTGAAGGCCGATGCACGGAAGGCCTGGAACGAGGAACTGGGGCGCGTCGCCATCACCTGCCAGGATGTCGACACCAAGACCGTCTTTTACACGGCCCTGTACCACACGATGGTCGCCCCGTCCGTCTATAACGATGTGGACGGCCAGTACCGCGGTTCGGACGACGTGGTCCGGACGGGGAATTTCCAGAACTACACCACCTTCTCCCTGTGGGATACCTACCGCGCCCAGATGCCGCTGATGACCCTCATCCATGCGAACCGCTGCAATGACATCACGGCCACCTTCTACCATATCTACGAGCAGCAGGGCGACCTGCCGGTCTGGCACCTGATGGGCAACGAGACCGACTGCATGGTGGGCAACCCGGGTCTCGTCGCTTTCGCCGACAACATCGTCAAGGGCTTCCAGGCCGGCCTGACCAAGGAGCAGATGATCACCGCGATGACCAAGACCGCCACCATGCCCGACCGCGGCCAGAACTTCCGGATGGAATACGGCTACATCCCGGCCGACCTCTACGCCGAGTCCGTCGCGAACGACATGGAATACGCCGTCGCCGACGGCGCCCTGGCCAATGCCGCCGAATTCCTGGGCGACAAGGCCACGGCCGTCGTCTATCGCGACCGCAGCCATTCCTACCGTCATTTCTGGGATCCCGATCTCCAGTTCATGCGCGGGCGCAAGGTCGATGGTTCCTTCACCGAACCCTTCGACCCGATCTACTCCCGCCACGAGACCTCGGACTACACCGAGGGTACCGGCTGGCAGTACATCTGGCTCGTCCCGCAGGACGTCCAGGGCCTTCAGGACCTGTTCGGCTCCCGCGAGGCGATGCTCGCGAAGTTGGACGGCCTGTTCGAGGCGCCTGACCACGTCGAAGGCGAGAATGCCTCTCCGGACATCTCCGGCCTCATCGGCCAGTACGCCCACGGCAACGAGCCGGGGCACCATACCTTGTACCTGTACTCGATGCTGGGCGAGCCCGACAAGGCCGCCGACCGCATCCGCCAGGTGTACAAGGAAATGTATTTCAACGACGTGGAAGGTCTCGCCGGCAACGAGGACGTGGGCCAGATGAGTGCCTGGTACGTCCTCTCCAGTTTCGGTTTCTACCAGGTGGAGCCCGCCTGCCCGCGCTTCTGGTTCGGCGCCCCGAACTGGGAGAAAGCGGTCCTGAAGGTCGCCGGCGGCACCTTCACGATTACCGCGAAGGGCCTCTCCGAAGAAAACCGCTACATCCGCGGCGTCAAGTTGAACGGCCAGCCCTACGACCTCCCGTACATCGAGTACAAGGACATCGTCAAGGGCGGGACACTCGAATTCACAATGGGTAAATAATATGGGAAACTACACCAACGATTCCAGGGTCGTCCTTACCCTGGACGCCGGCGGCACCAACATGGTGTTCGGCGCGATGAAGGGCGAAGAGTACGTGGGCGAGCCGATCACCCTGCCCGCCAACGCCAATGACCTGGACCTGTGCCTGAAGACGATGGTCGTCGGGTTCGAGTCCGTGATGAACAGCCTCGGCGGCGAAAAGCCCGTCGCCATCAGTTTCGCCTTCCCGGGGCCGGCGGACTATCCGAACGGCATCATCGGCGGTTACCTGCCGAATTTCCCGTCCTTCCGCGACGGCGTGGCCCTGGGCCCGTTCCTCCAGGAGAAGTTCGGGATCCCGGTGTTCATCAACAACGACGGTGACCTGTACGCTTTCGGCGAGGCCCTCGGCGGCGTCCTGCCGCAGGTCAATGCGAAACTGGAGTACCTCGGCAGCACCAAGCGCTACCACAATCTCATCGGCTATACCTTCGGCACGGGCTTCGGCATCGGATGCGTCATCAACGGAAAACTGAACCGCGGCGACAATTCCTGCGTGGAAACCTACTGCCTCCCGCACAGCCGCATCCAGGACGTCATCGTGGAAGATGGCGTAGCCGTCCGCGCCGTCAAGCGCGTTTACGCCGAACGTTCCGGCATCAACGACCCTTCCCTCTCCCCGAAGGACATCTACGAGATCGCCGAAGGCACGCGTCCCGGCAACCCGGAAGCCGCACAGGCCGCTTTCGCCGAGATGGGCACCGTCGCAGGCAACGCGATGGCCATTGCGGCCCAGTTGATGGACGGTCTCATCGTCATCGGCGGCGGCATCACCGCTTCCAGGAAGTACTTCATGCCGGCCCTGCTGGACGCCCTCCGCGGCACAACCCGTACCTTGTCCGGCGACACCCTCGCCAAGGTGCAGATGAAGGTCTATAACCTGGATGACGAGGACGAATTCGCCGCCTTCGCGAAGGGCAGCGCCCGTGAACTCAAGGTGTACGGCACTGACAAGACCGTCACCTACGACCCGCAGAAGCGCATCGGCGTGATGATTTCCAAGATCGGCGCCTCGAAGGCCATTTCCGTCGGCGCCTATGATTTCGCTTTGGCCCAATTAGATGCTTAAGCCTATGTATCCGCTGAAATTCGATCCATTTTTAAGGACCATGGTCTGGGGCGGGGAAAAGATCGCCCGCTATAAGGGAATCGAGACCGATCTGGACCATATCGGTGAAAGTTGGGAACTGTCCGGTTTCGGGGAGCATGAGACTTCCGTCGCGAACGGCGCCCTGCGCGGGCGGACCGTCACCGATCTCGTGAAGGAATTCAAGGAAACGCTCGTAGGCAAACATGTCTATGAACGCAACGGAGACGAGTTCCCGCTTCTGATCAAATTCATCGACGCCCGGGACGATCTGTCCATCCAGGTCCATCCCGACGATGCGATGGCGCTCCGCTGCCACGGGCAGCGCAACGGCAAGACCGAGATGTGGTATGTGGTGGACGCGGAACCGGGCGCCTGCCTGTATTCCGGCCTCAGCCAGGAACTGACACCGGAAGAATATGCCCGGCGCGTGGCCGATGGGACGATCATCGAGGTCCTGGCCCGTCACGATGTCCACCCGGGCGACGTGTTCTTCCTCCCGGCCGGGCGCATCCACGCCATCTGCAGCGGCTGTTTCGTCGCCGAAATCCAGCAGACCTCGGACCTCACCTACCGCATCTATGACTACGGCCGGCTGGGCCTGGACGGCAAACCGCGTCAACTCCACACGGAACTGGCAAAGGAAGCCATCGACTACAAGGTGTATCCTGACTATCGGACGGCCTATACGCCCCAGAAGGACAAGGAAAACGAAGTCGTCTCCTGCAAGTATTTCACCACCAGCATTTTCGACCTGGACCACGCCGTGACGAAGGACCTCTCCGACACGGATTCTTTCCTCGTCGTGATGTGCCTCTCCGGCCACGGCACCCTGGCGGACGCCGAGCCCATCTATGACACCGAAGGCCGTCGCGGTCCCACCAAGGGACACCTCATCCCGCTCCGGCAGGGTGAGACCGTCCTTATCCCCGCTTCCTCCGTCGGCGTCACCTTCACCCCTTCCGACGGTGGCATGAAGGTCCTCACAAGTTATATCAAGTAACTGACAGATAACATATTAAAAGCAGCGTGGTGCACCTGGCGGTGCACCACGCTCGCTATAGGAAACAGCCGGCCGGAGACTTACTCCAGACCGCGGGCGCGCATGAGGGCAGCCGGATCCGGATCCGCGCCGCGGAAGGAGCGGAAGAGGGTCATCGGCTCCTCGGTACCGCCGCGCTCCAGGAAGGTCTGGCGGAAGGCCTTCGCCGTGGCAGGGTTGAAGACCCCGTCGGCCTCGAACTTCTCCCAGGCGTCCACGTCCAGGACCTCGGACCACAGGTAACTGTAATAGCCGGCGCTGTAGCCGCTGTTGAAGATGTGGTTGAAATAGGTCGTGCGGTAGCGCGGGATGATCTCGTCGATGAGGCCCATCTCACCGCAGACCTTCGTCTCGAAATCGCGGATGGACTGCGCGTCGGTGAACTTCGAGAGTTCTTCCGCCGTCAGTTCATGCCACTTCATGTCCAGGATGGAGGCGGCGCAGAGTTCGCCCGTGGTGAAACCCTGGTTGAACTTCAGCGACTTGCCGATCTTCTCCACCAGGTCCGCCGGGATGGGTTCGCCGGTGCGGTAATCCTTCGCATACACGGCCAGGATTTCCGGGACGAAGGCCCAGTTCTCGTTGAACTGGGAGAACATCTCCACGAAGTCGCGGGTGACGGCGGTACCGGACACGTCCTCGTAACGGCACTTCGTCAGGAACCCGTGCAGGGCATGGCCGAACTCATGGAAAGCGGTCTGGACATTGTCGATGGAAAGCATCGAGGGCTTGTCCTCCGTGGCGGGCGGGAAATTGCACACGTTCACGATGATCGGGCGGACATCCACACCGTCCTTCACGTACTGCTCGCGGAAATTGTTCATCCAGGCGCCGCCCCGCTTGGTGTCGCGGGAGAACCAGTCCTGGTAGAAGATGCCCAGGAGGGAGCCGTCGGCATCCGTGAGTTTGTAAGCCTTCGTCACATCGTTATAGACCTCCACCTCGGGGGCGGGCTCGATGTGGATGCCATAGACCTTCTCGGCGGCGTGGAAGACGCCCTTGGCGACGCTGTCGGCCGTGAAGTACGGACCGGTGACGGACTCGTCCAGGTCATACTTCAGGGCGCGGACCTTCTCGGCATAGTAGAACCAGTCCCACGGCTCGATCTTGTGGCCGGCGACGGCTTCCATGTCGGCGATCTCCTCCCGGGCCTTGCGCATCGACGCGTCCATGATGGGCTGCAGGAAGGCGTCCACCGTCTCCGGATTGCCGGCCATCTTGTCGGCGAGGAGGTACTCGGCGGAGGTCTTGTAGCCCAGCAGGTTCGCCTGCTCGGTCCGGAGTTTCATGATTTCCAGGACGATGGCGTTGTTGTCGTACTCTCCCCCGTTGTTGCAGCGGTTGGAGTAAGCCCGGAAAGCCTTCTCGCGGAGGGCGCGGTCCTCGCAGGTGGCCATGAAGGTCGGATACGCGGACACGGTCACGCCGATGGCGTCGCGGAAAGCGTTGTTCTCCGCCAGGAGGTTCTGGCCGAACTTCTGGCTCAGGACGGACAGGCGGCTGCTGATCTCGGCGAAGCGGGCCTTGCCGGCCGCGTCCAGGCCGACACCGTTGCGGACGAAGCGGTCGTAGAGTTTCTTGGTGACCATCTGCTGCTCGCGGTCCAGGCCGTCCATGTGCTCATACACGGCTTTCACCCGGGCGAAGAGGCCTTCGTCCATGAAGATGGCGTCGGAGGCTTCCGTGATGATGGGCGTCACTTCCTCCTCGATCTGCTGGATCGTGGGAGTGGAGTCCGATTCGGAGAGGTTGAAGAAGACGCCGGACACCTTGGACAGCAGATCGCCGGAAAGTTCGTAGGCCGCGATCGTGTTCTCGAACGTAGGAGCCTCCGGATTCTCCACGATCGCCCGGATTTCGGCCTTCTGGGCCTCGATACCGGCGAGGATGGCGGGCATGTAGTCCGCCTCCTCAATCTGGCTGAACGGCGCGTTTCCGTACGGCGTATTCCACGTTTCACTGAAAATCTTTCCGGCCTTCGGGCCGCAGGCGGTCATCGTCAATGCCATCGCTGCAAAAAACAGGATTCCGATCTTTTTCATGTTTTACTGAACCTTTACGCTGTCCCCGTCCACCAGGGCGAGTTGGACTGCGCCGTTATACACGGTAACGATGCCGGTGGCGGTGCAGAGGGCTCCGTCCTGCGCATCGGGATTGCCGAGGATGGCCGGGTCAATCTCCGTGTCGGCGAACTTGGCATAGCCGCTCGTACGGATCTGGACCGGCAGGCCCTGCGGCAGATGGAAGTACTGGCTGGTGGTGACCGCGGACGCATTGGCACGGATGCTCTCCTTCACGGTGAGCCCGCTCAACTCGTCAAACACGTCGTCCATCCCCTTGTCAGAGGTGCCGCACTTGTCGAAGCAGCCGGCGTCCAGGTACTCCAGGAACTTGTTCTTGGACATCGCCCAGGTCGTGACGCCGTAGGTCTCGGACGAGCAGAACACACGGTTGGTCGATGCTTTCTTGTCCTTGAACGGATCGACATACAGCAGGATGAAGATCCGCTTGAAATGGTCGGAAGCATAACTGCCCTTGGCGCCGTACTGCAGGTCCGCGATGGTGACCAACTGGCCCCAGATTTCGTGGGTGTAGCCTACCTGCAGGGCCTCGTTCAGTTCCGCCTCGGTCACGACGCGCGGCTGCACGGGTTCGCCCTTGGCACCCTTCACGACATGCGCGTCGATCAGGTAGCGGTTGTCCAGATAGGCCGTCTCGTACTCGCCGGTGGGGTCTTCCACGCCCAGTTGCGGCATGCCGTTGTACTGGCCGATCGTGAGACCGCCGCAACGGACATAGACCGTCTGGCCCAGCCGGTAGTCGCTGTACAGGGAGGAAAGGCCGATCTTGATGCTGATCACGCCGGTGTCGTCCTTGATGTACAGTTCGCGGTAGATGTTGCCGGAGTGGTCGTCGGAGATGACCTTGCCGGCGATGACCATATTGTCATCCTCGATCTTGAGGGCGCCGTGCTTCTCGTAGAGGTCCTTGAGTTGGGCGATGGTCGCCGTCACCTGGAGGGTCTGGGGCGCCGCCGCGTCCACGTCGCCGTAGGAAAGCGTGAACACGGGTTCCCATTCCTGGCAGGAAACGAGGGCGAGAAGTGCCGCCGCAAGGAGGTATATCGTTTTTCTCATGGCCTTAGAATCGGAAATAGATGTTCAACATGTAATTGAAACCGCTCATGTAGAAGTACTTGGAGTCGAAGCGGTAGAACCGCTCCTTGGCCACGGTGTTCTCCACGATGCGCGTCTGCTCGTAACCGCCGGTCTTCACCCAGGTGTTGTTCAGGAGATTCTTGGCGTTCAGGGAGAAGCCCAACTGGTAGGTCCGCTGGATGTACCAGGACTTGCCGATGGAGATGTTCAGCAGCCACGCGGGATCGAACTTCTCCTGGGAGGCCATGTACACGACCTCCTCGGGCGTCACGATCCGGTCGGGGCCCGCGGTCGCATAGTCCGTGCGGTAGAGCGGGTTCATCGACAGGTAGGAGTCGGCGAAGTAGTCCACGTCGGCGTCCACGAACCAATAGTTCCAGTTCCACGCGAAACCGGCGCTGACGGCCAGTTGCGGCGTGGATTCCACATAGTGGCGGACCGTGTTGCCCTCCAGGTCCGGATGGCTCTTCCAGTACGGGATGGTGACCCCGTACGTGTCCGCGACGATGCTGGCGCTGTTGTCGATGGTCTGGTACATCTTCGGATTGGACGTGTAGTAGTACTGTCCATAGGCGAGCACACCCTGGAGCGCCACGTTCGGGATGCCGGACGGGATCTTGAAGCCGGCCTCCACGCCCACATGGCGCTCATCGATGCCGGTCAGGGCGAAGTTCGTGAAGGAGTTCTGCGAATCGTCGTAGAAACTCATCACCTTGCTCTGGTCCATGATGTCGGTGTAGTAACCCGTGAGACGGAAGTTCCAGCCGTTGGAGGACACCTGGTAGTTGATGTCGCCGGTGAGGGTCTTCACGGTCGTCAGGTCCGGAGCGACGGAGTTGCGCGTGCGGGGCGACATGAAGGCCTGGTTGAAGTTGGGGGCGTCATTGAAATAGCCCGCGTTGGCATAGATGCGGTGACCGCCCGGAATGACGTAGTTCAGGTTCACCTTTCCGGCATACTCGAGGAAACTGAGGACCTTCGACTTGCCGTAGGAGGTGATGGCGTTGCCTTCGTGGTCATAGGTGGTCACATTCATTCCGCCGATGACGAACGGCGTTCCGTCGTCACTCAGGCCCGGGAACAGGCCCTTGCGGTTCAGGCCGTGACGCCAGAAGGAGGTACGGCCCACGCGGCCGCCGGCCGTCAGTTCGAAGGGACCGAGCGTCACCTTGCCGGAGAGCCAGCCGTTCACTTTGCGGACGTTGGCGTAATAGTCGTAGCCGTACTTGTCGCCGACATGGATCTTCTGGGCCTGGCCGTGCTCCAGCCAGTAGGTAAGGTCATTCTGGGTCATGTACGGGAAGGCAGCATAGTCGCGCTCGGCGAAGGAGTCCATGTTGTAGAAATAGTCGCCGCCCAGCAGGTCGTCCATGCGCTGATAGTACTCGGTCCGGTTCACCTTCGCGTCGGCACCGCCGGTCAGGGTGAACATCCGGGACGCACGCCACTTGAAGTTCACGGCGAAGTTCAGGTCCCGCTGGTCCACCCGGCGCTCCTGGAGGGCGTACTTGGACCGGTTCCCGCCGTCTTCGTAATTCGACTTGTTCACGTCGTACAGGCGGTCCCAGTTCACGTGGGCGTAATTGTTCAGGTTGTTCTCCCAGGCCTCGCGCGCCCACGCCGCCTTCATCGGATTCAGGCGGTTGTAATCGGGATCCTCCATGTAGAAGTAACTGGGCAGGTTGCGGTAGTAGTCCGGACGGGGATCCTGCGCGTCATACCAGTCGAGGGCCGTATAACCGTTCTTGCCGAAACGGTAGAGCACGGTCGCGGCGGCATTGAAGGCGTGGGACGGGGTGAAGTCATACTTGAGGATGGCGATGGGCTCATGCGTCTTGCGGACGCGGGAGTTGCGCATCTTCCCGTTCTGGTAACCCCAGTTGGAATTGTACATGTTGTCGCCCATCAGGTTGTACACTTCCTGCGTGGAGGAGTTCTGCGCACCGCGCTGGCCCGGCGTGCCCATGATGACGGCGCCGAGTCTGTGCGTGTCGTTGAACTCTTTCTCAACGGCGGCATAATAGGCGAACGAACGGTAATACACCCCCTGGATCCAGTCGTTTCCGCCCAGGCGGGCCGATACGTTGACCGCATACGACCAGCCGTTGTCCTGCGGACCGGAGGCATACGTCATCATCAGGCGCAGCCGGTACAACTGGCTGTTGGTGAGGACGCTCCCCCGCCAGCCCTTGCGGACGGACAGGGCGTTGACCGGAATGTTGGTGAGGCCGTTGTAGCCGCCGATGCCGTAGTCGGAAATCTCCGCCCCGTTCACCGTGTACTTGGTGCGGGTGGCCTCGTTGAGGCCGCTCCACAGCGAGAACGGCGAGTATCCGGTAATGGCGTCGTTCATCTTCACGCCGGCCAGGTACACGTCCTGGCTCTCGGAGGAATACCCCCTCACCCGGAACCGGACCGAACTGAAGTTGTAGCCCGCGACATTGTTGAAAACGTCATTCTGGCCGAACAGGACGGTCGGATTGTCGTTGTAGCCGCTGTCTTCCAGGTCGAACTCGATGAGGTTTTCCACGTCCACCTCGCTGACGACCGCTCCGCGGGTCATGGAGAGGTTGAACATGTTCTTGACATAGCCGTCATTGACAGTGACGTTGACACGCGTCTCCAGGAAATCCTGCGCCCGGATGACCAGGTCATAGATGCCGTTGTCCAGGTCCTCGAAGAGGAACCGGCCGGCGTCGTCGGCCGTCATGGCGGCGACGAGTTCCGTACCCCGGTACAGTTCGAGCGCAGCGCCGGCGACCGGCGTCCTGTCGGAACGGCTCACGACCGTTCCCCTGACCCCGCCCGTGAACTGCTGGGCGGCGAGGCCCAGGGTGCACAGGAGGGCGGCAAGCGCTAAGGTTAGTTTCTTCGTCATATCGGATTACTTGTTACTTACTACAATATAGGTCGGGAAGTGGTCGCTGTAGCCGTTCACGAAGGCGCCGTTGGAGAAGGTGCGCAGGGGTTGGCCGGCATACTGGCCTTCCTGCTGGACCATGAACGACGGGTTGAAGATGCGCGCATAGTACTTGTTGCGGACGATGGGCTGGATCTTCAGCGTGCCGGCCGGGGCGTTCAGGAGGGCCTCGTTGACCACCAGGATGTCATAGATGTTGTTTCCCCCGCGGTAGTACAGGGAACTGTAGCCTGCCTTGAGCATCGAGACGAACGGGGAGAAGAAATCCATCGGGCCGACCTCCTCCGTCTTTTCACGGCCGTGCATGTACACGAACATGCTGTCGTCGGTGGGGTTGTCGTTCATGTCGCCCATCGCCACGATCTTGATGCCGGGATAGGCCTTCATCAGGCGCACGCTCTCTTCGTACATCATCTGGCCGCCGCGGGAGCGGAGGGCACCGCTCTTCTCGCCCAGACGGGACGGAAGGTGCGCCACGAAGAAGGCGAACATCTCACCGCCCAGCATGCCGCGGACCATCAGGAGGTCACGGGTGCGGAAGGCGTCCTGCTCCTCTTTGGTCATGCCGAAGTCCAGGTCGCTGTCGAAAGTGAAGGGAATGGACTTCGACTCCAGCACGGTGAAGAGTTCCGGCCGGTACAGCAGGGCGACATCGACGCCGCGGCGGTCCGGACCGTCATAGTGGACGATCTGGAAGTTCGCGTCGGCGATGTCCGGCTGGATGACCAGGTCCTCCAGGACGTGGCGGTTCTCGATTTCGGACACGCCGAGAACGGCGTGATAGGCCTTGTTCTCGTCCCGCATGGCCCGGATGACCTTGGCCATGTTGGCGAGTTTCTTCTCGTACTTGATGTCGGTCCACTCGTTCGCCCCGTCGGGGAGATACTCGTAGTCGTTCTTCCCTTCGTCATGATAGGTGTCGAAGAGGTTCTCCAGGTTGTAGAAACCGATCACGTAACTCTTCTTCCGCTGCGCGAAGGACGAGGCCGGCGCAACGACCAGAAGGATCAAAAGGGTATAGATCAATCTTTTCATAACTCAATATCGTTTTTACCACCACCAACTCACCAGAGCCGGGTTTTCCGTTTCAATCTTTTCCGCGGTGTCGTCGCCCACGGCCGCGGGGAGGTTCACGAACAGGTTGATGCCGAGTTTCTCCTCGAGGGCACGGACGGACATCACGGAATCATGGTTCTTCGTGACCGTCTGCCCGGCAATGGCCTTGTCGTGGGGCAGATAGACGGCGCATCCCCGATATCCCCCGTTCGCCGCATTGGCCTTGCTGTAGGCAAGGACCGCCTTGTAGTAGGCAACGGGAACCGTGATGGACTTGCCCTCCACGTCGCTGGCCCGCTGGGTACTGCCCTTCACCACACAGCCGGTGACGACATACAGGGTGTCGCACCGTCCCGCCCATCCGCGGACCGATCCTTCCAGCCGGGCCCAGATCTCACCGTTGAAATTGTATTCCTGCGGTGTCATGTTGGTCCCATAGAAGGTTGCCACGTTCGCATCGCGACTCAGCCGGTCGGCCGAAGGGATCTGATGCCCCCTCGACCAACCGCCCCGGAACGCAGATGTGACGATGGGCTGCTTGGAAGCAGGCAGAAGAGGGTCGAGGCCCCACATATCGGAACGATCGCCACGTCCACGCAATACGGTGTTCAGCGGATAAGCCACCCAATGGGCGACGAGCGCCTTGTCGTCCCAATAGAAGGAATAGTTCCGGATGGTCTTGGAAGCGACGGTCATGTCGTGCGTGTAGAAGTACAGCCCGTCATTGTCTTTCGTTTCGGGAAGTTCCATCCAGCGGCGTTTCGTGGAAGTACCCGCATGGGACTCCGGCTGCGGATCCTCGGAAGGAGCGTTCTGCCGGAGAGAGACGATGGTCGTCTTCCCGCCGCAGGAAAGGCTGATGTCGGCCGTGCGGGCGGCTGTCCCGGAATTCGCCTCATACTGGAGGATGATGTCCGAGTTGTCCCCCGTTCCGGAGGCCGGCGTAAACCGTACCCAGGCGGCGTCCGATGCAAGGGTCCAGGCGCCTGCCGCCTTGACGGAGACGAACTGACTGCCCTTTCCGCTGACGACCTGGGTCTTCGCCAGGACCAGGATGGGATCGGGTATCACGGGCTGTTCCTTGCTGCAGGACACCGTTCCGAGGGACAGCGCTGTCAGAAGCGCTATCCCCAGGATACTGAATATGGTTTTCGCGGACTTCACTGCCGTGGTGGTTTGATCGGTTTATTCGAATTCGACAGTCAGTTTCTCCATCCGGACCTGGGCGGAATCCGCCTGAAGGACCACCTTCGAAGCCGATCCGGTCCAGGTGACGGTCAGGGCGGACTGGTCGGCAGTGCCCTTGCCGCCGCCTTCCAAACCCGCCATATTCACGCAATACTGTCCGCTGCCGGTACCGGGTGTCCCGATGACGATCTTCTTGAACTTCTTCCCGGAAGGTGCGGTGACAGCCAGGACAGAACCCTTGTAGATGCGGACTTCGGCATCTTTCGGCTCCACCGGTTTCGAAGTGGAAGAATGCTTGTAATACCCCACCTTGATGTCTTGCGTGGTGGAGGAAAATCCCTCGCCGTACGTACCGTCCGTTTCGGAAGTCCAAGTCTGGGCAGTAAGGTTGGTCGGGAAACTGATGGCATCACCGGCAGGCGTGTCACCGCCAGGGGTGTCGCCACCGGGCGTGTCGCCGCCCACCTTTTCGATGAACCAGGCGTACATCACCTCGATCTTCGACTCGCCCGTATTCGCATTCGTATAGGTGCCGCGGTAACCGCGGATCTTGATCTTGTCACCCTCGGCCAGACCCAGCGACGCATAACTCTTGTCGTTCTTCGCGCCATAACCCAGTTCGGTGGCCGTCAAGCCGTACACATAGACCGTTCCGGTATCATCCGTCAGGTCGAAGTTGCCGTAGGTCGGGTTGATGCTGCCGCCGATGGTGCCCACCAGTTCATACACCTGCGTGTCCGAATCGGGGGCGGCGTTGAACTCCGCGATTGTCACGGCCTTCACGCCGGCAGGATCCGGCGTGTCACCGCCACCGTCCACCTTCTCGATGAACCAGGCGTACATCACCTCGATCTTCGACTCGCCCGTATTCGCATTCGTATAGGTGCCGCGGTAACCGCGGATCTTGATCTTGTCACCCTCGGCCAGGCCCAGCGACGCGTAACTCTTGTCGTTCTTCGCGCCATAGCCCAGTTCGGTCGCCGTCAAGCCGTACACATAGACCGTTCCG
>JAEEGJ010008460.1_pt1 | contig 28343 bp, 30 predicted proteins | sample 8958761 | NCBI WGS metagenome assembly JAEEGJ01 (sample SAMN16246546, study PRJNA631951) | gut metagenome | biome: gut microbiome; feature: rumen; material: RS-attached | host: Bos | place: Iran: Karaj | collected 2018-10
CCTTACATCGAGTTCCTTCAGAATCAGATAGCAGAAATGGAGAACCGTCGTGCGACCCTCTCCACTGCTGAGAACCGCAAGCTCCAAAACTTCCAGAAGGCTCTCGACGAGTGCCGCGAGTATCACGAACGCCTCCAAGTCGTAGCCGAACAAGCCATCGCTTTTGACCTCGACGATGGAGTTGTAGTCAACTACGCCAAATTCGGCGACGTATTAGCAAAGATAAAATAAAGCAATATGGATAATTCAATATATCAATATGCAATAGGTGAACTACTTGATGGAAGGTATTTCTTTATTCCTTCTTATCAAAGAGGGTATCGCTGGACTGAAAAGCAGGTTGGCGACTTGCTAAGAGATTTATTATGCTTTGCCAATGACTTTGCCAACGAAGGTAAGGACAAAAAGCAAGATCAGTTCTACTGTCTACAGCCTATCATTGCACGTGCTATTACTGATATAGACAAACTGAAATCCATCTTCGGAGGGGACTATAACGACTGCATCATAGAGAATGGAGTTTGGGAAATTATTGATGGCCAGCAACGATTGACCACGATCTACCTACTCTACAAATATCTCTTGGACGAAAAAGGATGGGATGCAGAGAAACTAAAGGATGAAGAGGATGGCAAGGAATTATATCATTTATGCTACGCAACACGTGACGGTTCAACAAACTTCCTCGAAAATATGTCGATGAAGAATCTTAAGGAGAGCGATGGAGAAGATTTCAAGCAGAATGTAGATTTCTTCCACATGGCAAATGCATTTAAGTATATTGATGACTGGATAAGAACAGACGGAAAGGAAATCAATATCCGCTACCAACTTGGTGGCAGTTTGGGCAATATCAGGGATTCATTCTTTAAGCTGCTCAACGGTATGAGCGACACAAAGGGTGGTTCCGTACAAGTTCTTTGGTATGAAATAGCAGAGAGCAAAGAAAAGAATAACATCAAGGAGTTTCAGAAGATCAATACAGGAAAAATCCGACTGACCGATGCAGAGCTTATTAAAGGGTTATTCCTACTGAAGAAGAACTTTACTGCTGGTGACAAATATATCAAGCAATCAGAATTGGCTTTGGAATGGGAGTTCATTGAAAACACCCTACATGCCAACAATTTCTGGTATTTTTTACAGAGGAAGGGCTTCGACATGCCTAACCGAATAGATTTCCTTTTTAACCTGATATACAAGAAAAATGCCCTAAAGGACGTTCCGGAAGAAGAATGGGACAACAAACTCAAAGAGATTGATGACCAACTGGCCGATACTCGACAGAGCGAGATATTCCGATTTTATTATAACAGATTTGAGGGTAAAATTGGAGAAGACTTACAGAGTGAAGTTGCTGTAGCATGGGGAGAGGTTATGGAACTATTCCGTACACTCGACGACTGGTTCTGTACCCCATCAACCTACAACTATATAGGACTTCTTAGTCAGTGTGGTGAAGATCTTTGCCGTCTTGTTCTTTATTTTGAATACATGCCAGAACAGGCAAGTCGCTCTGATTTCGAATCATACTTGAAAGAACGAATTTCCTATCATTTACGCGGTATTAAGGTCGATACAGAAAAGAAAGAGATTCTTAACACCTATAAGGAGCATGACAACATATACAAGTTACTTCTTACGTTGAATATCCATTTATTGAACGAGCAAAACCAAATGCTGGAATCCGATTCAGACGTTTATAAATTCCCATTCGATGTTTTAAGCGCACAGAACTGGGATATTGAACATGTGGACTCTTTCCACACGAATGCCCTAAAGAAAGAAAGTGATAAGATTGAGTGGATAAATACAGCTATGGATGACCGATCAGAAGATCTGACCGATGAGGAAAGGAATCACATTTCCCAATATATGGAAGACAAGGCTTATGACCTAGCCATCGATGTACTGAAAAGAAATGCCCAAGAATTTGAGGTCGATGAAGATAAAAAGAATTCCATTGGCAACCTGACACTTCTTGACGCTGCCACAAATCGGATGTATGGCAATAGTCTGTTCTGCACTAAACGTCGCATCATTGTAGAACGAATCAAACAAGGAATATTTGTTCCAATTGCCACACAGTATATCTTTGCAAAGTTCTTCGACCAAAAAGGAACGAATAGATCACTGTGGACTGAGGAGGATATGGATGCCTATCATAGATATGTCTATAATGTTATCGTAAAGTACATTAATAATGAGGAGGACGAACTATGAATGAGAGATATACTTTTATAGACATCTATCAGAAGGAACTTGACCTGAATAAAGATACTAAGGTTAAGGTTAGTCAGGTCATCATTCCAAAGATTCAGCGTCCATATGCCCAGGGAAGGTTAGATGGAGTATGTACTTATGTACGCAATACTCTGCTGAACGAAATGTTTGCCAACTTCAAGACTGAAGACATCTTCGATTTCAACTTTATCTACGGCATTGTTCGTCCTTCGAATGACGAATATGTGATGGAGCTTTTAGATGGCCAGCAGCGTATGACCACATTATTCCTCGTTTATTGGTATATCGCTAATCGAGAGTTAACCGAAGAAGATGCTAAGGACAAAGAGGTACGTAATGCCTTGAATAGGTTTGTTTATGAAACAAGATCAACGGCTACTGTTTTCTGTCACAAACTTGCAGCGTACAGGGTGGATTTGACTGACCAGAATCCATCAAAGGTAATCAAACAGGCAAAATGGTATTTTAAATCATTTGACAGGGATAGTACCATTACGGCCATGCTCACCATGCTTGATGCTATCCATGAACGATATGAAAGGCAGGAAAGCAGAACGTTATTCCATAAACTAGGAAATATTCAGTTCTATGTTAAATCCCTAGGATTCTTCAACCTCTCGGAAGAGTTGTATATCAAGATGAATGCCCGTGGCTTACAACTCAGTCCGTTTGAGAACTTTAAAGCAGACCTAACCAACTTTATTGGAGGAAAGGACTATGCGCCCTATAAGACACTTGTTCCTCTATATAAGAAAGATAGTAACGAGCAAGTTGAATTCCATTTCAACTTCTCCGTCAAGCTGGATGCAAAATGGATAGACATCTTCTGGAAGAAGGGATATGAGAATTTTGATGCCTCGTACATGAGCTTCTTCTCGCGTTTCTTTGCCTGCAAATATATAATATCTACTAAAGATGTTGTCAACGACAGGGATATGCGTCAAGATGCAACACTGAGGAAGATGTACACAGAGGCAGAGAACCGAACTGAAGCCAATGAATATTTGGGATTCCAAGAGTTTGAAATGATTCTGAATGACCATCCAGAGTATGTTATAACCCTTGATAAGGTTCTTGATGTATTCTATGAGTATGATTATAAGGATGCCCAAAAGGTTATCTATGAAATGATGATGCCTACATGGGAAAAACAGTCGCAAGATGACGGCGATGATTTTTATAGCAACATCAATTCAAAGATGACGCACGTTAAATTAATCGTTTTTGGTGCTGTCATCGAATTTATTGAGTCATTTGACGCGTTTGATCAGGAAACATTCAGACAATGGATGCGTGTTGTTTGGAACATCATCGAGAACACCAATATTGACAGCTTAACCCCAGTTTCTTCACTAATAAGGAAATTCTCCGCCGTTATTCATAATGTTGCGAAAAGAGTACGTGAAGGAGAAACGTTCTATTATGCTCTTTCACAATGGAAAGAAGATAATACGGACGAACGCGAGAATAGAGCCTTGTTGGAAGAGGTTTTAAAGGCTGGAAGAATCAGCGAGGATATTGAGTGGCTTCCTGTATTAGTAGAAGCTGAACTCCATCCGTATTTCTTAGGAATGGTTATGTTCTTCTATAAGGAAGGTATGTCTTTGGATGAGTATAAACATAGCTATAATAATGCAAAGGATATGTTTGATGTGTCGGGCATTACTCTACCCTATCGTCAAGACCATCTGTTAATTCGAGCTATCGCAAGTCAGTTCGTCTCATGGAATGAACTAAGAGATCGTTTCTTTACTGAAAGTGCTGAAAAGAACAAGTATTTAAAGAATATTCTTGCCTCGAATGATGCTGTAAGAAGGATGTTAGCCGAAGTCTTGGAATGCGATAACGAAGCAGAAATCAAAGAAGGACTGACGGAATACATTAATGATGCCAAGGAATTTACTCCATGGTATGGAGCTACGGAAACAGAAAAGAAATACTGTGACATGGCAGTGAATAGAATCCGGCATGATATAAAGCTATATGATTGGTTGGCATCTGAAGAGAGTCGCAGTAAGTCCGTTTTAAGGGTTTATTGGTATGAAGGGCATATCATGTTTGCCGTACCAAGAAGACAATTCGCAAAAGTCGCTTTGGACACAGAAAGGGCAAAGACTGCCTATGACATAGCTAATAATTATGGATTTAAATACTACGACCAGTCTCAACTAGGTATGTATAAAGAATACGGTGACAGCTTTGGCAACGAAATATGGCTTTGGCAGGAAAGACAGCAATGTAAGGTCTGGATTGGATTTCGCCAGCATCACGATTTATGCATACGCATAGATTGCAACCAAAAGAGTTATGCAGCAGAGCTTGTTGAAACGGTAGATGGATGTAATTACGTGCGAAATGAAGAGCGACTTATTGAGTTCTCTCATATGAAACACTTTAAGTCAGATGACACTTACAGAGTTCTATCTGAGGAATTGGAAAAGTTGTTTGATATTATTCCAGAAATCCAGGCATTAGAAGGATTAAATTGATTTAAACGAGAATAAATAATATGGTACAGGAAAAAATATATAGCTATTTTGAACGCAACCCACAATTGCATGTTCTATTCATCTTCGATAAGATGAATATAAATTTCACGGAGTTGGAGTTGGCAGAATGGCCGGACAACTATATATACAAGGTGTTCGATGGTGCATGGTTTAATGTAAAGTATGCTATTGAGAACACATGGAAGGACAAGAAAATTGTCCTACTGTTTACCGATGGCACATATCCACATACAGAGGAGCAGATGCTTAAGTTCCCACTATTGGATATGCTGAAGGCCAATATGGAGTTCAAGGAGGATGACTACGAGAGCTTCATGCAGCAGTATAACCTGCCGGAGAAATTCCGCTTGTTCATTAAGAACAATCTCAGTGAGATACAATCCACTAAGGTTAGTACGATGCTTACAGGTCATCTGACTCCTGAGACATTCAGCGAGGATGTCGTATGCCGTGCGTTTATTTCCACATACTTCGGTGAGAAGAAACTATTGGATTGGGAACCGATTATCGTCCGAATGTTGATTTTGGGTTTACAGTCGGAAGAAAAGAAACGTAATGACTTCTATTACCGTCTTTCCAAGAACCTGGATGCAAAGAAAGCTGTCGATGCAAAACTAAAGCGACTGTTTGACCGGACTTATAATCCAAACACTGAACAGAAAATCAAAGAAGTAGCAGAGTGTTTGAAATACAACAGTATTACTCAGCTGCTTGATGTGGCACAGAACGACAACTATAAGCAGTACAAGATTAAGAACCCTGTAATGCTTGATTGCCAGAATAAAGTATATGAGTATGGACTTCATAACCGCCAATGGTCAGAGAAGTTCAGCGAAGCTATGGTAGAGTTGGGTAAAGACATCAAGGAAGAGGAAATCATCAGTGTATATGGCATTGATGCTCAATATAATTATATGCCAGAAGCTCTTTGCTGGCCTATTCTGAGAGAAATCTTAGAAAAGAAATTACTGACTGAACCAGACGAAGTTAATGACAGAATGCGCAACCTGTCATTGAAGTTTTCAACACAGGCAGATATTCAAGTTGTCATCAAATTCATAGAGCAAGTAGCTCTCTATTATGAAAAAGTAAGGAATGTCGGTACAATGAAACTAAACTCACCAGAGGAGTATGTTCAGAAGTATATCGACAAAGACGAAGGTTTGTACCTCGCAGATATGTTCTATCGTCATTCATTAGAGGCATATCACGACCTAATCACTAAGGAGAATCCTATTGAACAGGCCATTAACGATGCCAAGAACCAGTTAGACTTGGAATATGCTAAGCTTACCAACGTTCTTAATCTGGAATGGTTGACATGTGTAATGGAACGTGAGGATTTATTTGAAAGTCTGAACATTGGTAAACAGGAGGAACTATATAATAACGAAAGTGAGCCAAGTGCAAAGCAGGTAATCATTATCTCGGATGCCCTACGATATGAAGTTGCTGCAGAACTGATGCAGGAGCTGTCGAAAGAGAAGCATATTGCAAAGTTGCTGCCTTATAGAGCTATGTTGCCAACAGAGACGAAATACTGTAAACCTGCCCTTTTGCCACATAGGACATTGGAATTGCAAGGTACAGAAATGACGGTTGATGGTCAGGCTCTTATCACAACCGAACAGCGGACATCTCATGTTGGTAAATATCGTGAAGGTGCTGTGTGTGTTAAATATGAGGATGTGATGAATGGTGATCAGACCAGCAATCGTGAACTGTTTAAACGTCCGCTTGTCTATATCTTCCATGATGTGATAGATGAAAATAGCCATCCTCAGAATCCGTTTGAGATCATTCGTTCATGTCGCACAGCCATCAATCAATTAACAGTACTGGTTAAGCGTCTTCACGCTTCAATGAATGTTCACAATGTCGTTGTGACTGCTGATGATGGTTTTATCTACAATGATATTCGGTTTGAGGAAAAGGACAAGCATAGTATCAATGAGGCTTGCATCGAGAAGAAAACCAGGTATTATTTGACCGATAGCATGATGCAAATTGAAGGAATTGCCAAATTCCCATTGAACAAGGTGTCTGGTATTTCTTCATCCAAGCCTGTTTATGTGGCTGTTCCTGTTGGAACCAACAGATTGGCAGCTTCCGGAGGTTATAATTTCGCGCATGGTGGTGCTACGCTTCAGGAAATGATTCTTCCTGTCGTAAAGAGTAGTCTGCGTCGAACTGATAAGACAGAAAAGGTTGGCGTATCGCTGATGAACCACAACCTGAATATGGTCAGCAGCCGTCTGAAGTTCTATCTAATTCAGTCGGAAGCTGTATCGATGACAGTCATGGAGCGCAAAGTGGTTTGTCAAGTGTTCAATGGTGATGAACCTGTAACTGTAGAAAAAGAACTGTTACTTAACAGCACTGATTCAGCCAATCTGAATAACCGTGTATTTGAGGTTACACTTAATCTGAATAAGTCAGTATCTTCAAGTGTTCTCCAGCTTCGTATCTACGATGTTGATGACAGACTGAATCCGCTGATTAAAGAGACAGTGAAAAATAATACAATGATTGAACAAGATTTTTAAAATACTACAAATATGACACTACAGCAGAAGATAATGAGTGCCTTTATAGGCAAAGTGGTAAGAAAGGATCTTGCTTTCCAAGTAAAGGGAGGTCTGCCAGTTCCAACCTATGTGCTGGAGTACTTATTGGGCCAGTATTGTGCTACAGATGATGAAGAAGCCATCGAACTTGGTCTGGAAAAGGTAAAGCAGGTTATTCAGAACAATTACGTTCATCGTGCAGAGTCAGAATCGGTCAAAGGAAAAATCCGTGAAGCAGGTCGCTACCGCGTCATTGACAAGATATCCGTAACCTTGAACGAGAAAGCAGACCTGTACGAGGCAGAGTTTGCAAATCTCGGTCTAACCCATGTACCTATTGGCACTCAGTATGTAAAAGCCAATCCAAAACTACTTTCAGGAAATGGCGTATGGTGTATTGTCACTATTGGCTATCTGCAAGGCGAGGATATTAAGGTACGCTGGGATATTCAGACCCTAAAGCCCATCCAGATTTCTAATATCGACCTGCAGGATTTTATTGACCAACGCCAGCATTTTACGACAGACGAGTGGATTGACTTTATGATGCATACAGTCGGACTGAATCCTGAGCCGATGAACCGTCGCGAGAAGTTTATCACTTTGGCTCGATTATTACCGCATGTTGAGAACAACTTCAACTTTATGGAGCTTGGTCCCAAGGGAACAGGTAAGAGTCATGTTTTCCAAGAACTGTCACCTTATGGTGTGTTGGTCAGCGGTGGTGATGTCACCTCTGCCCGATTGTTTGTGAAGATGTCAGGTAACAAAGAGATTCTTGGACTTGTAGGTTACTGGGACGTTGTAGCATGGGATGAGTTTGAACAGCAGAAAGGACGTGCTGTGGATGCTGTATTAATTGACACCATGCAGAACTACCTTGCCAACAAATCGTTCAACCGTGGTAAAGGAACTCATGAAGCCAGTGCTTCAATGAGTTTTGTAGGTAACACCAAGCACACGGTTCCTTACATGCTAAAGAACTCTCACCTGTTTGAGTCAATTCCAACCTCTTTCATTAAAGGTGCATTCCTTGATCGAATACATCTTTATAATCCTGGTTGGGAAATCAGAATGCTGAAGAAAGACAGTTTCTCAAAGGGATATGGACTAATAACAGACTATATCGCTGCTGTTTTGCACGAAATGCGTAATAAGGACTGGACTGGTCTCTTGAAAGAGTATGCCAAGTTTGATGGTTCACTCTCTGAACGTGATCATTTGGCCATTCGTAAAACTTTCTCAGGAATGATGAAACTACTCTACCCTGACGGAAAGATGACCGATAAGGAAGCTTACGAACTGGTTGATTTTGCTGCTGAAAGCAGAAAGCGTGTAAAGGATCAATTATATGTTGTTGATGAAACCTTCAATGCTGAACCCGCCACATTCAAGTATGTCAACTTGAAAACTGGTGTTGAATATAGTGTTGAGACCTTAGAGAAGATAAGCAATGCGCATCTTCTACCGGCCAATAAAGTTCAGACACAGCTGACAGACGCAGATGCTAAAGCGACGTCTGAAGTACCACAAGAAGGAAACGACAATCAGCAGGAAAATTCTGTAAAACGTACTAGAATTCCACTCCTTCAGGAAAAGAGCCTATCCTTCCGCATGGGGCAAACGGGCGTAAGTTATAAGAAACTCTTTGCCCCCTATTTGGCAGAGGCAAAAGAGATAACCGTGGAAGATCCATATATCCGGGCACCATGGCAGATAAAGAATTTCATGGAATTAGTGACCATGTTGATAGAGACTCGTCCTGTGGATGACCTGAAGATCAATCTCTTCACCAATGAAGAAGAAGAAAAGATTCCCGATCTCATTGACAGAATGGATGAGATTAAGGATGACCTTGCTGGATATGGCATCGACTTCAACTATAAGTTCAGGGATTTCCACGATAGATGCATTAAGACTGATACAGGCTGGACAATAACACTTGGTCGTGGTCTGGATATGTTTGAGAAATATTCATCCTACAGTATAGCCAATACCCGTCAGGATGTCCGCAAGTGCAAAGAGTTTATGGTGACTTACATGAAAACTAAAAATGTGTAGTTTAGAAATAAGTTCCCCTAAACAGCGTTTAAAATAACTCGATTTATGTACGACACTAAGGATTATTTGGAACACTACAAGACCTTGGAGGATTGGGCAGACTCGAAATACGATGAAGGTATCTATGAAATAGAGAAAACACATCCGAGTAAGAAAATCCAAAAGGAGATGGAGTTCTTCAGGAAGACAAGAAACCTGCTGACTCATAATGCCAACGGTGAGGATGATAAGAAACTAATCACCCTAACCGACGAGTTTAAGGAGCGGTTCGAGAAGCTCTGCAATTCACTAATGAACGGTATTTCCGACATAGCTATCCCGTTCAAGGACATCTATAAACGCCAACTAAGTGATAAAGTGCTGCCGACAATCAATGTGATGAAGGAACGCTCATACTCCTACGTCCCTGTGATGAATGGTAAGAAGATATGGGGTGTTTTTGGTGAGTCCACTGTATTCAAACTTATCAGCGGTGAGGATGCACATTTGATTCAAGAGAACCCAGAAATGCTGAAGATAGCAAAATACATAACAGAATACTCTTCTGAAGGTTCTTTTGACTTTATGGGAAGAAGTGCATCTATAGATGACATTCGCAGGAAGTTCTCGGATGCATTCGCTGATGGCAGACGGCTTGATGTTATCTATATCACCTCGACGGGCGATAAGAATGGAGACCTCGACAGCCTTGTGACAATCTGGGACATTTCATCACTATAACTATAATTTTCATAACTATGACAAAACAAGAGATAGAGGCGTTGATAAATCAATTCAACGCAGAAGTGAATAGCAGAGCATGGGCTTCTGCCAGAGCTGAACACGACACACAGTTGATTCACGCACTCATTGAAGCAGGCATCGACGTGTCCGCTGTATACACTAACAAGGTCATTTCATTCAGCAAAAAAGTCGCACTGAGTGAAGATGGGACAAAACTTGTTTTCCTTAATGAACAAAATTGATGTAAATCTTTATATCTCTATTGTATATATTTATGGATGATGACATCAGAGACTTCTTGGATAGAGTAGAACAGAAAAGGCTCTATGAGCAACAGAAGAAACGTAAAAATAAGATTATTGAGAAGCAAAAAAGTCGCCAGAAGAGAAAATCTCTTAGAAACGTTGCTCAAACGGGTGCTGAACTATCTATTGGCAAGAAAAACAAAGCCGATAGTGAACTGAGTCAGCTTGCTGATAATGGAAGAGATTACAGCACAGAACCTAAGTTTGTGCCTAGACAACGCACTACCAAAGAACAGAAGAAATTTGACTGGGAACACAGGCCACACTTTATTTCTGTTCCAATGGGAGGACAAAATAAGAAAAGATGATAGATGTAAGATAAGAATCCTGAACACAATAGAACATAGAAATATGGAAGAGATACGCGAATTTATGGATATCTGCACAGTAGACAAAACACTGCGCCCTTATCAACAAAAAGCCAAACAGGAAATCTTTAATGCCTGGGACTATGTTGATAATGTAATGTTTCAGATGCCTACTGGTACAGGAAAGACTCGTTTATTCACTTCTATCATTAAGGACATTAACGAGTACTGGCACATGCATCCTGTATCTGCAAGGATATTGGTTGTTGCTCACAGAGCAGAACTGATAGATCAGATAAGCAGAAATCTTACGAGATATTCCATCTCTCATAATACAATTGCTTCAGGTAAGAGAATAATCCATCCATTCAAGGTAAATGTCTATCTGGCATCCATACAAACGCTCACTCATCCAGCAAATATAAGCTTTGCAAAGACAATTGATGCGAAATTTGTCATCATAGACGAAGCGCATCATGCGCTGGCAGCAACATACAAGAAACTTTGGGATCTTTATCCACACTCTAGAAAGTTGGGGGTGACGGCAACACCATGGCGTTTGAATCACAGTGGCTTCATAGACCTGTTCGACAAACTAGTTCTCTCGATGTCGGTAAAACAATTTATAGAGCAAGGTTATCTCTCCACATATAAATACTTTTCTATCAAAAGCAATAGTTACGTTCAGCATGCTATTGATAGGCTTGATTTTGATAAATTTGGGGACTATAAAGAATCTTCTATGGAGGAAAAGATGGATATTGGTTCTATACGTGCCCAATTGCTTTCTTCCTACAAGAAGTATGCAAATGGTAAGAAAGGTATCGTTTATGCCATTAATATCGCTCATGCCAATCATATTTGCGAGGAATATAAGAAAATCGGTCTTACTGCTGTTAGCATTGATAGCAAAACACCGGCTTCTGAAAGGGAAAAATTTGTGCAACAATTTAAGGATGGCGATATTGATATTATTGTTAATGTTGACATTTTCTCAGAAGGTTTTGATTGCCCAGATATTGAGTTTATACAGTTGGCTCGACCAACAAGATCGCTGGTTAAGTATCTTCAGCAAGTTGGACGAGGACTGAGAAAGGTCGAAGGTAAGGATAATTGCGTGATTCTAGACAATGTTGGTATGTATGTAAGATTCGGTCTGCCAGATGCTAATCGACATTGGAGATATCACTTCTCAGGGCATGAGATAAGCGAAGCACCTACAAATAGAAGTGTCGGGACAGGTCTTTCAAGAGAGGTTGACATGAGTGAAGGAGATGAAGATATGGTGCTTATTCAGGATGTTGAAGATGATTATGATACTTCTGATGGACATAATGATGTTGAAAATAGGTTCGACCCCATACCAGACTTGCTAGATCTTGGGTATGAAAATCCAGATTTCGTATTCTGGCAACAATCAACTAAAAAAATATATGAATGCTACATAGAGGATAACAGGCAGTACATCATTAACGAACTGATTATAGATACAATAGAGAAAAAAATAACCCGAATAAGAATTGGGCAAATCCCGTTACAGAATTGGATGAGCTTCAAATTGATGTCGCATAGTGTTTCAGGATTGGCAACAATCAAACACCATGGAGGTTTTAACTCTGAGTTCCACTTTAATGCTATGTCAAAAGAAAATGGAATGATAGTCAAAAGTTATAATTTCTTTGGAGAAGAGTTGAATTCTGAAATTAGTACAAATACTAAGATTTCAGAATCAAAAGACGATATGGTTAACGTCCCTGTTCAAAAAGCATATCATGCTATAGTGCTTAATGACAAACAATGGGATATATATCGTTTGACTTCATTAAGGACAGAGAAAATTGCAGAGATAGAGCACAAGTCTGATTTCGGGGTAATGCTCCAACGCCAATGGACATCGGCAGAAATATCAGCAGCATTTTCTGGAAAGAAGTATGGAAAATTGCACTTTAACATATATAAGTCAGATCAAAACTCCATCTATGTTAAGACCAAAGAAAATGACTGTGATTATTACTTCAAATATGACTTTAAAGGAAAGAAATTAAAAAAATACAAAATAGTTGAATCTCCGGATGTGTGGAGTGCTCTTTTTGATGGCAAAGAATCTTTTAGAGAATTACCAAAAGAAAAGAAACATAAAACAGAAGAAAATCAAAATCCATCCAAAGATAAATCCTATGGGGAGAAAATAATATCACTTTCTGTTCGTCAGGCAACATTTGAGCGAATTGATGATGGAAGGAAAAAATCTGTAAGTAGAGCAATGACCGACGAATCAATAGCCAAAAATTTCTTCGTATTCAATGGAGAATTCAAGCTAAAAAAGAAAACGACGGCCTATACACCGTCATTTACAAAAGTCATTGAGGACACATGTCCATTTGTTCCTATCGACTATAAGTTTGTCGAGATTAAAGCAGAAGGAATTCAGAGAACAATCATCAAGAGCATTAGTGACATCAGTGTTAAGAAATCCCTAGATGTGAAAGACAAATATAATTGGGTCATCACGTACACTTTTGAATAAGTTGAAATAAATAATAAATATTGAAATTTATAGATATGAAACAGTATAATAGAATAATGTTAGGAGAGCATGGCATGTATATAAACGACTGCCTTGCCAATAATTACATTGGTATTAACGTTTTGAAGGAGAACGACCTTTCTGACACGCCCTATGACGATGAGAATCTATGGCGGCAGGAACTTGTTACAAAGTTCCTTGAAGTCCAGCCAGACAAGTCAGCAGGTACAGCCAGAAACTTGGTCGGTTTCCTGTGGACTGTCTGTTTCGGTCTGAAGTTAGGTGACATAGTATTGGCATCTAATGGAGAAGGCGGGTACCATGTTGGTGAGATAACTGGAGATTACTATTATAATTCTGACTCAGTGCTCCCCCATCGACGTGCTGTAAGATGGTTGGACAAAGTGATTGCCCGTCGTTCAATGTCACAGAAGCTGCAAAACTCGACAGGTTCAATTGGTACATGCTGTAATGTTACAAAGTATGCTGATGAAATTGAACAGCTAATAAGTGGCGCGGCGGTTACGCCTCCTTCTTCTCCTGTTATCCCAGCTCCTGTTCAAGAAAACTACAAGGAACGGAGCCTGCATAGGCTGCTTTCCAATTATCTTCTGAATCAGGGAATACTTTCAAAGACCATCTTCCACGAGACATCCAACAGGAGTGACCAGGCGAAGAAATGGGTTCATCCAGACATGGTAGGTGTGCAGTTCAATGATTTTCAGGAATCGACAACACGTTCTTTCCTCAAAGCGGCAAACACAAAAGAATACGTATACCTATACTCCTATGAGCTGAAACGTACCATAGAAAATGACCATCAGCTTAAAGAATACTTCTTCCAAGCACTGTCAAACAGCAACTGGGCAAACTATGGATATCTAGTAGCATTTGAGGTAAGTGAGGAGGTAATGGAGGAAATGGAGAGGCTAAACAGGTCCTTCGGTATCGGTGTAATCCTTCTGTCTCCGTACACAGGCGAGACTAAGGAACTCTTTCCGGCAAGAAAAAATGAATTGGATTATTACACAATAGACAAGCTGTGCAGGATCAATGATAATTTCAAGGATTTCGTAACTAAGACCACGAAAGTACTGAACGCGCCGGCTAATCTCGTCGATGACGTAAAGAACGGTTTGCAAAGCTACTGTGACCCAGGGTTCGAGAATGAAGATGAAATTTTAACTTATTGTAAGGATAATCATATTCCATGTTAATAGTAATCGTAGATTTATGCCAAAAAAAAGTGAACAAGAAAAGTATTCCGAGTTGATGGAAATGAAGACCAACAAGGTTGCAAAACAGATAGTGCATATCATTGCATCGTCAGATTTGAATCCGACGGCATCCATTGTATCAATCGTCAAAGCTACAGCGATGTTACTGGAATCATATAATGCTGTTGGTGAAGATGCTTCTTATCTGGAAATGATATTGAAAAATACAATTGGCCCGGCCAGGCAGGAGGTAAGAGGAACTATATTGCCTGAATTAGGAAAAAACGGATTTGGGAACTGAACGAATGAGCGGGATTTTATCAGATATGGCCAAAGGAATAGTCAAGGAAGGAGTATCGTTACTCGTTCCTGGCAGTTCCCCTTTTATTTCCATTCTCGACGGACTTAAATCTGGTGTGTATCAACGACGATTTGAAGATTTTCAGGCTAAAGTAGATGAACAGCTATCGATGATGAAGGATGTTCAGCTGCAGCAGCTGATGGACAATCAGAAATTCGCGACTGTAGTATTTATTGCTGGTCAACTTGCCCTGAAAACCGATGAGATTAAGAGAAAACTATTGGCCAATGCAGTTGTTAAAACGCCATCTTGTACATTGACGGAAGATAGCGTGGTCATTCTATTAAACTGCATAGAGAAGTACACCATTCCACATTTAAGGCTCCTTCGTTTCCTTCAGAACCCCAAGGAGTATAATCCTAGAGATTCCTATATGGGAGGCTCGCCAATGACCATCTACGATGACTACTATCCCAACAGGGATAAATCACTTGACAATATTGTCATTAGGGATTTGTTTGCAGATGGTCTGATTAACACAGATTCGCTGAACACAACCGTGTCATCTGCTGGTATGGTTGAGAAGCGAACTACGAAATTAGGCGATGATATGATTTATTTTTTCGGCATAGAAAAGATGTAAAGTAATGGCAACCAGAAGATATATCAAACTATTCTCAAACTTTGATGGTGAAAACATTGAGTGCGAGATCTTATCGACCGATAACGGTTCCGAACTGCGAATGACCATTGACGACACTCATGTAGCATTAGAGTTCGTATCTACTGTTGACATAGTGGATTGGTGCAATTCCATAAAGGAACTGGCAATCGAGAAATTAAACGATGAAGGTTAGCTATCAGCTAAAATAACAAAATGTTAATGCAATTATGGAAAAAACTAGAAACTGGCTTGTATTTGCCAACAGGAAAAAATGTCACCATGCAGAGGCATTGCATGATCTTGGTTTCGTCAACTGGAAAGAAGGACGAATCAAGATGTCAATTGGTGATGTTGTGTATATGTACATGTCTGACACCCGTTGTGTTCGCTTTAAAACGCAGGTCATCGCTGAGGATGTCAGACGTGAGGATGGTAAGTATTGGCAGGAAACGCCTTCTAATGATTTAACCTTTAAACTGAAACTGGTTGACGAATATAATGGGAATGACCTTAATGACGAAAAATTAAGAGAGCATGGTTTTAAAGGTGGCAGAAGCATTGAAAGGCCGATGTCTAATAATCCAATTTTGTTTCAATACATAGAGAGTTCCTTTGCCAAGGAAAATTATGATTATATCATAGATGAAGTTATCACTCAAAAAAAATCACGGGAGTTGGTTCGCAAAATTATTCCCATACTCATTCGATGGGCAAAACAAGGGTTGACCGAAAAGACGTATGACGACCTAACAAAAGAACTTGGATATGACAAATTTTCAGGCATAGGTCATCAGTTAGGGAACATAGATGATGTTTTCAAACGATTTGGAGAGTTGACTGGAGAGAGCGTTCCAACACTAAACGCATTAGTGAAGTCAAAATCTACTGGCTTAACATCCCCAGGATTTAACTATGTCTATACATCTTACGATGACATGTCTGAGAGTGAGAAAAAAATCTTTGTGATGGGACTAAACAAAGAAGCGGTAGAATATAAGAACTGGGATTGGGTTCTGTCATCTTTGGGGCTAATTCCTTCAGTCATTGATACTACGGATAGTGAGGCTGCCATCCGCTCCGGTAAGTTGTTTGGAAAAGGCGGTGAGGGAGAGAACCATAAGAAGTTGAAAGAATTTGTCTACAACCATCCGGAGTACATAGGTATTAAAGACATTAAAGAACGTGAAATGGAGCATGTTTTGTTATCTGGAGACAAGATTGACGTATATTTCGAGTTATACAATGGCTCCAAGTTAGCAGTCGAGATTAAACCATCCACTTCTCCCGATGCTGATGTTATGAGAGGCTTATACCAATGCGTGAAGTATAAAGTCATCCTTGATGCTGAGGATAAGGTACATGGAAATAAATCCAATAACTCCTCGATTCTTGTATTAGGTGGTAAACTATCATTTGAGAATCGTAAAGTAAAAGAGATATTAGGCATAACAGTTAAAGATAATTGTAAGATATGATGAACTTTGTAGCACTAGATCTTGAAACAGCGACCTCTGTCAGGTCATCAATCTGCCAGATTGGTATCACGGAAGTTATTGATGGTGTACCCCAAGAGCCTAAAAGCTGGCTGGTACGTCCTGAAAATAATGAGTATGACGGGATGAACATTTGGATTCATGGCATTAGGCCAGAAGACACAAAGGACAGTCCTGAATTTCCAGAAGTATGGAAAGAGGTGCAGCCATACTTGCAAAACAATATAGTGGTTGCTCATAATACAAGTTTTGATATGTATGCCCTCCGTGATGCATTTAACAAACATGGCATGGAATATCCCACGTTTGATTATTTTTGCACTCTGAGAATAGCAAGATATATCGTAAAGGGCTGCTATTCCTATTCTCTTGACGTGGTTGTTCATCATCTGGGTCTTGATTTCGGCGTTCATCATAGAGCGGATAGCGATTCTTTAGGATGTGCGAAATTATTGCTAAAGTGCTTGGAAATGGACAATAGTACTCTTGATGACCTCGAAGCTAAGTATAATTTCCACCGTGGAAAGTTTGCCCCAGGTGTTTTTGCTGCACATTTGGCTAATGCAAAAGTTTATGGGAATAAAACATACGAAGAGTTCATCAAATCACTAAATATAGATCCTTCAACTATAGACGAGGGAAACTATTTCTTTGGGAAATCGGTATGTTTTACAGGAACTTGTCAATATGGTGTTAGGAAGGAACTTTTGAGAAAAGTAGCAGAGGTCGGTGGTATTCCTGTCAACAGTGTGACAACGACAACTGACGTATTGGTTGTAGGACAACAAGATTACCGAGTTGTTGGAGAATCAGGAATGAGCAATAAGCAAAAGAAAGCGATGCAGTTTCTAGAAAAGGGACAGGACATAGAGGTTCTTAGCGAAACTGAATTTTTAAGCAGAATATAATGAGAATTTAGAAGTAGGCTGACTTATCATTGAGATGTTGGCCATTGTACTTGTTAAAGAAGTGAACGATGGAAAGTAGATTTGAAAGTGCAAAGTTATATCTCATAGACCTTCTGCGTGCATATGGTCACAGGATGATCATCGTGAAGATTAAGCAGGATGGTGAAGAAATGGAAGTAATGGCGAGAACCTTTGTGAAACGCCAACTTACTGCTGCTGGTATAGATTTTCCGTACAATGAGATAAACAAAAGATGCTCTAAAACCATTAATAATGACTTAGACAATGACGAATTGAGTATCATTTTCCATCGTGCGGTTTTTGATTTGGAGTCTGCTTACGTTGAAGAGTTCTGTCAGGGGAAACCTGAAGCAGAGGCATACATCAACTCTATATACAGCTGGATTGAGAGAAAAAAAGAGTGGCTTGATTGCACCTTTTCTTATTACGCAGGAGAAGATATTGAGCCATTCCTTGAAGAAAGTCAAAGGACAGAACTTGAATTGGGTACTTTATCAGAAGGACTGTATGTTACTGAGGAAGATGTTAAAACCTTAAAGAAGATGGGCTTCAAAAAGATCTCCAGTGTTCAGGCCATGATGCAGGTATTCTGGAGTTTCGCTTCATATAGGATTCCCATTGGGAATTCAATGAAGAATGCCATCTTTTCCATTACCGTTAATGAAGAGGCAGCGGACTATCTTAATTCCTACTGTCATTTCTACAATAGTTTCATACAGCCGAAAATAGAAGAAGGTAAATTCCCCATCGATGAAGAAAGAATAAAGAAACACGAAAATCAGCTGAAGGAGCTGAACAAGCGTCATCAGGCCGAATTGGAAGAAAGAAACAGGAAACGCAAGGCAGATATAGCAGAAGTCAATCGGAAGAATCAGGAGAGAATAAGCGAGATTAGTGCCACTGCAAGGGAATACAAAAAAGTTATTGAGAAATTTCGAAAGCTTGTTAAAAATCCTCATGGCAAACTTATCCAGGCTTTTGATTTAACAAATGAGGATGATATAAAGAGATTCATTTTGCTGTATAAGACAGTTCATAAGAAAGTGAAGAACCAGACAGTAAAGAATATAGTAAAGGCTCGCTTCGATGACGATGAAGATGCTGCTGAGCTATTCAGAAGGATGGTCGAAGAGTATAATTCCAGCCTTTTGGCCACTGATGACGATTCTGAGGAAGAAGAAACGGAAGATTGAATATATAATGAAGATATTAGCATATAACATCAACCTGTCATCTCAGGAAAAAATAGATAAGGTGTTAGGATATGACGCTGATGTTTATATCCTTCCAGAGGTGGCGTGTCCGTCGCAAGTTAAGCTGCCCGATAGTTATAGGATGGAATGGATGGGAGATGTTGATTATAAAGGGCTGGGCATTATCTGGAAGTCAAATCTTAATGCTACGGTTCCGAGTTGGTTTAATCCGAAACACCAATATTTCTTTCCTTTGTTCATTGATGGAAAGTTGATTATGGCTGCATGGCCAACCACTACTGAACAGAACAAACCAATGAGATACCCTCAGATAGCATTGGTGGCACTACAAGAATATGCCCCATACTTTAAAGAATACCCAACTATCATATCGGGTGACATGAATTGCTATATGGGACAGTCTGGCCAAACCAAACAGTTCAGTATTCGGGCTATCTTTGATTTCTTTGGGGAAATGGGGATAGTCAGTGCATATCACAACAAAACAGGTGAGGAACTTGGAAAGGAAAGTAAGGCTACTTACTATCATCAGTTCAAGGATGGCTTACCATTCTTTATTGACTACACCTTTTCCAATATACGTATTAAATCATATCGTTTGGGAAATTGGGATAGGAATATTAGTGATCATGTTCCACAATTCATAGAGATTTAAAGAAAACACAATAATGGATAGAAGTGACAATAATAAATCTGCCTCGAAATTATGGGGCTTTTATAAGGTATTCAGCGAAATGCTGATGGAGCAACTTGTCAGGAATGATGCCACAAATGACAACATAGCTATATCGCCATCAAGACTTCAGACTGTACTTGTACTACTTGCGAACTGGACATCACCTGACGTACAGCGTAAAATCTTAGATGCTGTTGGCAGAGAGTTTATCGGAATAGAAGATGCTAACGAGTTTTGCCGGAAGGACAATTTCTCCGTCGCTACATGTTATAACATAAGTGGCGAGATCAGTGAGGGGCCGATTGTTGAACTGAGTACCATTCTTTGGCTTCAGGAACAACTACGTCTTAAGGCTGGACACATTGCAAACATAAGAGAAGTATTCGGCATTGAATATGAACGGGTGGACTTTAGCAATCCTTATACGCAGGGGTTAATAGATGCAAAGATCAATGAGGCTTCACACGGCTTGATACCATCCCTAAATGCAAAGATTGACCCACTTACACAAGTTTTGCTTACAGACGTGCTCTACTTTAAAGCTCATTGGGAAATACCTTTCGAAGAGGAAAATACCGATGAACTACCTTTCTATGGGGCTAAAGAAACAGTTGACGTACCCACGATGTGTATGGAAGAACGATTGCCCTATAAGGAAACGAACAAGTACCAGATGGTGGAGCTGAGTTACCTGACCGACATCTCTTCCGAAAAGTCATACGTGATGCGTATTTACCTGCCCAGACTATGTGTTTCTAATGCTGAGTTGATACGGACAATAGCAGAAGATGACACCAAACAGGGAGTAAGAGAGGAACATGTCTGCTTGTACCTTCCGAGATTCTCTGTTGAGACGAACATTAGGATGACTGACATCCTTCGACAACTGGGACTGGAGGAATTGTTTGTATCAACAGACATTCTCCCTCAGCTTGCAGACAATATACAGATTTCTGACATAGCACAGAAAGTAAAGATTATCGTAAATGAAACTGAGACGGAAGCTGCAGCACTAACATCTGTTATCGATGTAGGTGGTCTCCCTCCAGAGGAAGAGTATGATAAGCCTATCGTAGTGACAGTCGATAGACCTTTCCTCTTTGAAATTATGGAAGAATCAAGCGGTATCATATTGTTTACCGGCATAATAAATGACATATAATAATTGAATGAGGTGTTATGTTAGGAGCAATTATAGGTGATATTGTTGGCAGTCGATGGGAGTTTGACCCCACGAATGACTACAACTTCGAGTGGTTGTCTGATGAAAACGGCTTTACGGATGACACCATCTGTACTGTCGCTGTGGCAGATGCACTGCTGAAAGGACGTGATTTCGGTGAAAGCATCCATGAATGGTGCAGACGTTATCCTCATCCAATGGGAGGCTATGGAGGTCGGTTTGCGCAATGGGTTCGGAGCGACAATCCCCTCCCCTACAACTCGTTTGGTAATGGAGCAGCTATGCGTGTATCTCCAGTGGCTTGGGCCGCACATGACTTGGAATTTAAGTATTTGTTGCCGATGGCAGAAAAAACGGCAGCATGTTCACATAATCACCCAGAGGGAATAAAGGGTGCGCAGACTGTTGCTTTGGCTATTCAATATGGTATTGAGTTGCCTTGCTACCATCCCAATTTCTCGCAAGAGCATGTGAAGGAACTGGTTGAATCATGTGCTAAATATGCGGGATATGATATTAATATCAAAAAGGAGAATGTGATTAATCGATTTGACGAGACATGTCAAGGTACGGTTCCTGTTGCTCTATGGATTATAGGAAACAGCACTTCTTTCGAAGACGCAGTTCGCAAAGCTATTAGCTTAGGAGCGGATGCTGATACGCTTGGCGCAATAGTAGGTAGTATAGCTGAAGCCATATGGGGAATACCCAAGGAAATCCAGTTGGAGATTATGCATTACCTTCCATCTGACATGAAAAAGGTTGTGCTCCAGTTTTGCAGACGATATATCATGGATAGCATACTTATTGCTGGTTATGGTGACGAGGGAGCTGCAATAGATCTCATGTCTAAGGAATAAAAAAACGAGATATGACAAGACAACACATAGTATTTCTAACTGGAGCCGGTATCAGTGTCGAAAGCGGACTAAGTACATTCCGCGGAAAGGATGGACTTTGGACAAATGAGGAATGGGCCTATCTTGCAAGCACTGATGCGCTCTACAATGAGACCCAGAAGTGCCTTGATTTCTATAATTGGAGGCGCAAACAGTTGGCCGAGGTTGAGCCGAACGATGCCCATCGCATGATTGCAGAGTTAGAGAAAGAGCACGAAGTGACTGTCATCACGCAAAACGTTGATAACCTCCATGAACGTGCTGGATCTTCTCAGGTTATTCATCTTCATGGTGAACTTAGCAAAGTTTGCTCGATGGATAACAGAACGACATGCGTGAAGGAATATCCTCTGACTACACCTATTATGGTGGGTGATAAAGCTGATGACGGTTCACAGTTACGGCCTTATATTGTGATGTTTGGCGAGTATATTGACAGTATGAATGTGGCCATCAAATATGTAAGCTATGCAGACATATTTGTTGTCATCGGTACTTCTCTCCAGGTTTACCCTGCTGCTGGTTTCATCAATTATGCTCACCATGAGGTGCCTAAGTTCGTCATCGACCCAGGAGAGATGGATCAATGCACAGATTTAGGCTTCACGCACTTCAAAACTACAGCTACAGAGGGCATGAAGATGCTGCTGGAGGCTTTCAAGGAATTGTAGAAAGCAGGTTATCATATAATTAACTAACAGTATGACTCAAGACGAGAGATGGCAACAACAATATGAACAAATGATGGCTTTTATGAACGAGAATCATAGGAGACCATCCAAGCACAGATTAGAAGAGCACGATATGCTCAACTGGTACAAAGCCACAAAAAAGCGTATCGCAAAAGGCGAACTGTCGGAAGATAGGCTGGAGAAATTCAAAACACTTCAGGAAATAGCAGAGAAATATCGCAGATTGAATCAATATAAATGAGGGTGTAATATGAGTTATACATACAAATATCCAAGACCAGCTGTTACGGCTGATTGTATAGTAATAACGAAAGAGGCAGAACCAAAAGTGCTGCTAATCCAAAGGGGGGATGACCCCTTCAAAGGAGCTTGGGCATTCCCCGGCGGATTTATGGATATGGATGAAACCACGGAACAATGTGCTATCCGTGAATTGGAAGAGGAAACGGGTTTGAGACTGGCAGATATTCATCAGATTGGGGCATACTCCAAGGTTGACCGAGATCCAAGAGGTAGAACAGTGACTGTTGCTTATCTGGCTGTTATCGAAGAGCCTGTTGCAGTCACTGGCCAGGATGATGCAGCAAAAGCTGAGTGGTGGCCACTGTCAGACTTGCCACATCTGGCATTTGATCATTATGATATTATGCAGGATGCAATCAAGCTATACACGAATTTTTAAAGAAATAAAAGCTATGATTTGGTTCGTTATCATTACAGTAATCGTTATAGTATTCTATGGTATTATTAGTATCGGTACCAGCAGAAAATCTGTAAGCATGGAATCGGAACATGAAGAAGAATTGTCAATTCCGCTATCCATTACTGTTACTTCTTTGTCTGAAAAGAATAATCCATCAGAACCACTGGATAATGATAACGAGTCATCAGAGATGAAGAAATGTATGACGCAGAAGAATAATGTTATGATTCGCAAGGCTGAACGGCGGGATGTACCGTTGCTATTGGAGTTTATAAAGGGAATTGCCCAATATGAGAAGATGGAGAATGAGGTAATTGCTACGCCTGATGTGCTGGAACGGGAAATGTTTGATGAACACAAGGCAGAAGCCGTTTTCGCCGTCGTGGACGAGCGTGAGGTTGGCTTCGCGCTCTACTTCTATAACTTCTCAACGTTCATCGGACATTCAGGACTATATCTTGAAGACCTGTTTGTGTGGCCAGAAGACCGTGGCAAAGGCTACGGAAAGGCACTGTTGCTGCATCTGGTCAAGATAGCACGGGAGCATCATTGTGGACGTATGGAGTGGTCGTGTCTGAACTGGAACCAGCCAAGTATAGACTTCTACCTTTCACTCGGAGCCGTACCCATGAAGGAATGGACGGTTTATCGATTGGATGCTGCCGCACTGGAACGCTTATCATAAAGAATTTGAAGTAAGAGAGATTACAAGATATAGGCGTATATCCTTTCCTTTGAGGTTCGTGTGATTGTTTGGACGGACTTTGAGAACTCTCAGAATTTAGATACAAATCTATTCCCACACCGCACTTTCTGTGAAGACCGTGCGGTTCCAAAATAAATAATGAATATGAAGCATATATACTACATCATTGCGACAATGATACTTTTTACGGTATCATGTTCAAACAAAAAGAGTCCTGAGAGCCAATATCCCATGGATTATCCTTCTTACAATACTTCCGCTGACTCTGCTAAGCCGGATAGCACTATTTCTGAGCCTATAGATCAGAAGCCTGTAAATACACAAAGCTCGAACTACAGTAAAGATAGTAGGGAAAAGGAAATTGATAACATGAGAGGTTTTGACCCAGCATCTGAGGATGATATGGAGGACAACGGCATGTCACGTTATATGGAAAATAACGACGAAGAAGGTTGGGATTAACCAAAAGAAATATATCCTCAATTCCGAGGTTATCTCTGTTTGGCCGACTATTTGAAACTCCGAGTCGTGAGACTCCGCCATTGACGCGTGGACGCATTGCTACTTATTTCGTGGATGTAATTCTGTGAATTTCCGGCAAGGCTTCTGGGACGTCGAATAATAGCAAACGCTTTGGAACGACCTGCTGTGATAGCCGGTCGTTCCTTCTATTTTGAAGCCAATTATAGCAAGAAAAGCAAATAATCATTTCCTATGCAGATAGACTGCACTGATACATTTTACCTTTGCACTGTCAAACTTAAAATGTGACTTGTTATGGGATTTTTCGATTATCTATTATTCGGTGCTTTGATAAACAGTTTAAGGAACAGTGGACGGAGTAACAACACTCATTCCAGTTTCTCTAGTGACAGTTATAATCGTGGTTATGAAGATGGCTACGATGACTGCTGTATGGATCATGACGGCTACCATGATGATTGTAGTTGTGACTATGATAACGACTGCTTTGAGGATTGTAATGATGACTTTTTCTGTGATTTTTAAAAAGGAGGTAAGATATGCTTAGGATAGATAAAATTATGAAGGAGCATAATATTAATACCCTTCAACTTGCTGAGATCATGCATGTATCTCCTCAATATGTGAGTGAGGTTGTCAATGAAAGAAAGAATATTACCATTACTGTTCTTGCAAAGTTTGCGAAAGCTCTCCAAGTACCGATGGCTTCACTTGTCGAAGGGTATCATGAAAAGGAGCAACTGGGTTTCAACAGCTTCAACTGTCCCTATTGCGGTAATGTTATTAGCATTGAAAAATCGGATAAATGCTAATACACTTCGGTTAACTATTAACCTGACAGGTTAAATTCGTAATGCTCTGAATATCAAAAGCTAAAACATCTAATAATAAATTGAAAATTCTATTTAAATTTGCAGATTACAAAATTATCAAATAACATAATAAACAGAACTATATGAGAAAACTAATTATGTTAGCATTGATGCTTACCATCAGTTATGGAGCATCAGCTCAGAGAAAAACTGAAATCGTAGAAACGACAGTTAATACTGTCAAAGACGATGGTATGGTACTCAAAAGAAAAGTTGCCATTGGCAGGTTTTCCAATGAGACCCAGTATGCTAAGGGAATCTTCTATGACAAAGAGAATGATCCTATGGGGAAACAGGCACTTGACATTCTTTCGGCCAAACTTGCTTCTTCGGGCAAGTTCCTATTGCTCGAACGTAGTGATCTGGCTACTCTTTTAGAGGAATGCCAGAAAAATGGCGGTGGTTCTTCAACAATCGGTGCTGATTACATGATTATCGGTTCTATTACAGAGTATGGCCGCAAGAATACCGGTAAGAATGGAGTTTTCACTTCTCAGAAAACGCAAACAGTAGAAGCAGCTGTGTCAATTCGTCTTGTTGATGTTTCCACAGGACTTATTATCTATTCGGATGAAGCCAAAGGATCTGCTGAATTAACCACAAAGACAACCATGGGCGTTGGTGGACAAGCCAGCTATGATGCCACACTAAGTGACAAGGCTATCTCTGAAGCAATTAATCAGCTTGTAGAGAACATTATTAATAAATGTACAAACAGTCCATGGAAGACATACTTCCTTTCATACGATAGTGATGCCGTCCTTATTGCAGGTGGCAACAGTCAGGGAATCAAGACCGGAATGGTTTTCAATGTGAAGACACAGGGTAAGAAGGTTAAGAATCCCCAAACTGGAATCATGATCACTCTTCCTGGTAAGAATGTAGGTACAGCAAAAGTCATATCTACTGGTGGCGATACTCCTGAGACAGAATACTCTTTCGTGGAAGTTTCATCTTCCGAAACAATCGATTCTACAAACATGTCTAATTACATAATTGAACAAATAAAATGAAAAAGAGTCTGATTTTTATCTTTGGTCTTGCACTTTTAATGGTAGGATGTAAAGCACATCTCCCTGTTGCTCAACAAGGTGGTAAAGACGATGTTGCCTATCTGCTATTCGTTGGTCAGAAAGAATATGGTGGGGAACAGGTTCAAGTGTCTATTGACGGTGCAGCCCCTTTCACTGCAGAAGTTGTTAAAGCCAAGAAAGCCAGTCGCAAAGGGACACAGTATGCTATCGCAACTGGTACCAGAGACCTGAAGGTGACCAGTGATGGTAAGGTTTTGTATCAGAAGAAGATTTTTGTTTCCACACAAGAAGTTAAACAAATAATGTTGCCGTAAATATGAAAAGAACAATCTATTTAAGCGTTATCGCTACAATGGTTCTGTTTGTTACATCATGTAATACAACACAGACGTTATACACTTGGTATAACTATGAAGACGTGGCATACGAGTACAATAAAGAGCCTACAGAAGAACGTCAAGTAAAGGTTCTTGAACAGTACAAGAAACTCACCGATAAGCAAAAAGGTGTCCGTGGTGTCGTACCTCCAGGCATGTATGCAGAATATGGATATCTACTCTACAAATCTGGGAAAAAGCAAGAAGGTCTTGACTTCTTAAAGAAAGAAATATCACTTTATCCAGAGTCTGAGACTTATATTTCACGTATCATCAAACAACTTGAAAAATGAAAAAGATCATATTATTCGCACTGGTTGCTATTACTTTAGCATCATGTTCGACTCCTAAGACTATGGGAGAGCAATATCCTGCCATGTATGAAGAAAAGCCAATGAGTATTGCAATCATGCCGCCTATCAATCAAACGACACATGCAGAGGCGAAGGATTTCTTTTACACGACATTATACCTTCCTCTCTGTGAAAAAGGGTATTACGTATATTCTCCATATCTGACTATGGAAATGTATCAACAGGAAAGTGCATATGATGCCGAAATGTTTCTGGACAAAGACCTTTCCATGTTCCAGAAGGTACTGGGTGCAGATGCCGCTATGTTTACCATCATCAAAGACTGGCGCAGAAATAACGTCGGTGGACGTTTGTATGTTGACGTAGAATATATCCTTCGCTCAACAAAGACAGGACAGACGCTTTACCAGCGTGAAGGTCAAATCTCCGTAGATACAAGTATCAATGGTGGTGGTGGAGGGTTTGGAGCATTAGTAGGACTAATCGCTACAGCTATCAATACAGCTGCAACAGATAAGGTTATTGCTGGACGCAAATGTAATGCATTTGTTCTCTCTGATCTACCAGCAGGTAAGTATTCAAAGATGTATGAGACCGATATGAAATCACCTGCCGGAAAGCCATTAGTTAAAGCAACCGTTAAATAAAGTCATATGAAAAAGATTCTATTAGCATGTGTTATGGTCGTTTTACTGGCCTCATGCAGTAAGAACACTCCTTGGGAGTACAAAGTAGTGAAAGTCGCAGGAAAGCCAGCTGAGACACTGGCTGACTACGGTGCACTGGTTTATGGTGATCAGACCGCCATGCTCAATAAAATGGGCAATGAGGGTTGGGAACTTGTCAGCACCTATACGGAGGTGGCCACTGCTTTCCCGAATTTCGGCGATGCGTCTTATGTCACTGGCATTCGCGACAACACGAGAACCAGCGTCATCAACTTCGTCTTCAAGAGACAGAGCAACGGTAAGGAAGAAGCCAAAGACAAACCTGCCAAGAAAAAATGAGGAAAGCTTCGCTTTACATCATTATCTCACTGATGATTCTATCGTCTTGTTCCCACAAGAATGAGGCGATAGAGTTATCACGGGACTTTTTCACCTCACTCTCCGACTCCACCTATGGCAAGCCTGGTGATTTCTATCCAAAGTATGACTCTTTGGGCATTGATGCCAAGTCAGACGTTGTTGACATTGAGGAATCCGATGTTACAGAGAAGAACGACACCATCACTGTACGCTGTTACAACAACTATACAAATAGTGAGGGAACCTTCAAACAGGACAGCGTTACCTTGTTTATTACGAGAAATGAGGACAAGCAGTTCTACATCTACGACTC
>JAEEGJ010008461.1_pt1 | contig 28342 bp, 30 predicted proteins | sample 8958761 | NCBI WGS metagenome assembly JAEEGJ01 (sample SAMN16246546, study PRJNA631951) | gut metagenome | biome: gut microbiome; feature: rumen; material: RS-attached | host: Bos | place: Iran: Karaj | collected 2018-10
GTTTGTCCAGCTCGCCGACCCCGACGTGCTGCTGTACGTGCTGATTTTGGCGGTGTTCTGTTCTGCCCTCGCCTACACCTTCTACATCACAGCCTTGCAGCGCATCGGATTAGGCCGGGCCAACACCTTCACCAACCTAATTCCCGTGGTGACAGGACTTTTCGCCTTTTTCGTATTAGGCGAGCCCTTCCCCCCGCTGAAAATCATCGGTGCGGTGATGGCCGTGGCAGGCGTTTGGCTGGTGCAGACACAATTCAAGAAAAAAATCTGATTTTTCAAAAAATAATCCTACTTTTGCAGCGTTAAAATATAATGCGGGATGCCGAAAACGCTTTAGAGTAGGCATAAATAATTATAATTATGGAAGAAAATCTCAATCAAAACCAAGAGGTGCAGAATGAAGCCACCCAACCCAACCCTGAGATGCCAGTTCAAGAGCCGGCTCCCGAACCGCAGGCTCCGCAACAGCCTGAAGAACAACCCCACCAACAGTACCAGCAACCCTACCAGCAGCCTTATCAGCCGCAGTACCAGCAGCCTTATCAGATGCCGATGCAGGTCCGGCCTATTCCGCCACAACGTCCCAGAAGGAATGTGCTGGGCGGTACAGGTTTCGTACTGGGTGTGATTGGCATCGCGCTGTTCTGGCTGCCGTTTGTTCGTTTCATCCTCGGCGTACTCGGTTTCACCTTCTCGCTGGTGAGCATTTTCCGCAAGAACTGTCGCAAGGCCTTTGCCATCGCTGGTCTTATTCTGTCAGCCCTTGTCCTCTTCATTGTTGCCGTCATCTGGTTCCATTTCGGCTACACCCTCAGTGACATCTTCGATGAGGACTTCGTGGATTTCCTGAACTTCCTCGACAAATAGGATTTCAGAAATACAGAATCCATACTAACGGCCATCTGTTACGGGTGGCCGTTTTTGTTTTCATTTTCTACAAATATTTTTTTAAAAATATTGTCAAAAAGAACACTTTTTTTTATAAATTTGCACGATTTTTTTGAAATTTATAATTTGGCAAAATTTTTGATAGAAATAAAAAAAGAGTTTATGAAAAAGTTAGCATTACTCTCTGTTATTCTTATACTTACAACTATTTTCATTCCGTCCAGCAAAGCACAGACGCCCCTCACCGAAGGCGGCGGTGCTGCGATTCCGAAGTGCTCGGCTCCCCTCTCCACCCCCACTCTCATCCGCAACAACGACAAAAGCGCGCTCTTCTACCTCGAGACCTACAGTCCGAACGTGAAGTTGCAATACCAAGGTCTGGTGACCTACAACAAAACTACTGGCACAGCCTTCGAGGAGGACATTCAGCTGCCGGAAGGCTACCACCACCTCTACACCCGCGCCATCGGCACGGAGCTGTTCGGCTACTACTACCGCTACAACGCCGAGAAGAAGTCGTTCGACTACTCGGTGGCCCGCTACCCTATCAAGAAAAATGTTGACGGCGTTCGAGTGTTAACGCCCGAAAACCGTCTGTCGGTGGACCTGACCGGCCGCGGAGAGATTCTGAAATATGTGGCCGTGTCACCCGACGACTCGAAATATGCCATGATCTTCATCGTTCCCAACGACCGCAACCAGGCCCCCTACTTCTACTGCTACATCTACGACAACACCGGCAAGGAGATCTGGTACGACAAGTTTCTGCCCACCATCGCCGGCAACAAGTTCTCGATTCAAGACATCGAACTGAGCGACAAGGGCGAACTGCTGCTGTTGGTGTATGCCACAAAAGGCAAGAACGCCACCATACAAAATCCTACTGTACAACTATTTAGCTGCACCCACAACAACATCAGCTCCATCACCGAAACCCTCGACTTTGGTTTTGTGAACTCAATGAAAATGTTGAGATTAGCGAACAAAGACATCTTCATCGGTGGCTATTATGACGAAACCCAGCAGAGCAACACCACGGGGTATTTTACTTTTGTGGTGAAAGAGGAGCCGCTGCGCATCACCGAGAAATCGCACGCCCCCTTCGACAAGACACAAGGTAACGAATACTATGGTCTTAGCAGCAGCGACTACTACGTCAAATGCGACTACCTGTTTGAGATGCCCGACCATATTGTGGCGATGATCGGCGAACAGTATGCCAGCATCCAACAACACAGCGAAAAGAGCGCGATGGCCTACCGCCATCACACCAACGATATCTTCTGCAACCGCTTCACCCTCAACGGTACCGACCTCGGTTGTATCAAGGTAAACCGCCATGCCAGCGCACAGGCCAGCGAAATCGTCACCACCCACGACGACGGCGAGCGTATCGCCGCCTTCCGCATGGAGGAAAAGACCGCGAGACCGAAAGCACCCACCTTCTACAACCTCGGTCTTGGCTACGTGCCGGTGGTGAAAGGCAGCGAAATCTTCATCCTCTACACCGACCTGCTGTCCAACTACGCGGAAGACAGCGAGGAGTGGAACGCCGCCGAGATAGAGACACCCGACAAGAACTGTCTCGTGGTAACCCGCATGGACTACAGCACCGATAAGAAAGTCATCATGCTGCCCAACAAAGCCGGACAGACCTTCCACGATGTGTGGCTGGTGGACGGCGAGGACATCTACTTTGGCATGAGCGGCAAAAAGACCTATACCATCGAGAAGTTCAAACTCAACAAGAAATGGTCGTGGGACAAGTAAATGGAAAATTGAAAATTGAGAATTGAGAATTTAGGGAGGGACTGACCAACAGATGCACATTACAATCGACGGACATTCGGGTTTCTGCTCAGGAGTCATCAACGCCATCAGGACGGCGGAGGAGTGGCTTCAGAAAGAGGGAACTCTCTACTGTTTGGGCGACATCGTGCATAACAGCGAGGAGTTGCAGCGGCTCGTGCAGATGGGCTTGAAGGTAATCAGCTACGAGGAGTTCCGGCAGCTGCACGGCGTGCGGGTGCTGATTCGCGCCCACGGCGAACCACCCGAAACATACCGCATCGCCCAAGAAAACGGCATCGAAATTTTGGATGCCACCTGCAAGGTGGTGCTGAACCTTCAAAAGACTATCAAACAGGAGTTTGAATCTGACGGGAAAGACTCTCAAATCCTCATCTTTGGAAAACAGGGACACGCGGAAGTCATCGGATTGTTAGGACAGACCGATGGCAAAGGACTGGTCATCAGTTCTTTAGAAGACATCCAGCGTATCGACCTGTCGCGGCCGGCGGTGCTTTTCTCCCAAACCACCCAGGATTCGGAGATGTACTGCAAGATTGTGGAGGCCATCACCGAGGCCTACCGCCAGCAAGGTCATCCCGAACTCTTCACCCACCACGACACCATCTGTCACAGTGTGAGCAACCGTGCCCGCCAGTTGGAGGAATTTGCCCGTCAGCACGGACGCATCATCTTCATGTCGGACGCCAAGAGTTCCAATGGGCTTTATCTTTATGAAATTTGCAAAAAAAGCAATCCTAATACCCATTTCGTCACCTCTTTGGAGATGCTCCCCTCCATTGCTGCCGATTCCAGCGAAAGCATCGGCATCTGCGGAGCCACCTCCACCCCGATGTGGCTGATGGAAAAGGCCGCCGACCTCATCCGGCAATCTCAACCGAATATTCATCCAAATCAAAATCATTAAAACACTACCTACATGTTCACATTTGTCTTTATGCTTGTTGCCTTCCTCGTCGGTTACACCGTAATCGCGCTGGAACATCCGTTGAAAATCAACAAAACCGCTACCGCACTGCTTTTGGGCGTGCTGCTCTGGGTATGCGCCGTCATCGGGGGTGAGAGCATCCTCGTCAACACCGAGCCGCTACGCGACTACATCACCCGCAATCCGGGCAGCGGCTTCACCGACTGGCTCGTCCACTCGGAACTCATCCATTCGTTGGGTGACATCGCCGAGATCCTCTTCTTCCTGATGGGCGCTATGACCATCGTGGAGGTGGTTGACACCAACGGCGGTTTCAAGATTATCACCGACCATATCAAGACCAAGAAAAAGACGCGTCTGCTGTGGATCATCTGCATCCTCACTTTCTTCATGTCGGCAGTGTTGGACAACCTGACCACCTCTATCGTGATGATTGCGTTGCTGCGCAAGATGATGGAACGCAAAGACCGTCTCATCTTCGCCAGCATGGTGATTCTGGCCGCCAACGCTGGTGGTGCATGGTCGCCGATTGGTGACGTGACCACCATCATGTTGTGGATTGCCGGTGATGTGACCAGCGCCAACATCATCGTGGCCACCCTGTTCGCCAGCATCGTCTCCATCCTGGTGCCGCTGTTCATCCTCACCTTCATGATGAAGGGTGAAAACGAAATCACACCTCCCGAAGAGGCCACCGACCATGTGGAGGGCAGCTATACCAACAGCAAGGGTATGAGCACGCTCTTCCTCTGCGTGGGCGTAGGCGCGCTGGTTTGCGTACCCGTCTTTAAGACCCTCACCCACCTGCCCCCTTACCTCGGCATGATGGGCGGACTGGGTATCCTGTGGATTCTTTCTGAGATTGTACACCGCAAACAGGAGGCACACACCAAGAAATACTCCATCCTGTCGATTATCTCTCGTATCGACCTCCCCAGCATCCTCTTCTTCCTCGGTATTCTGTTAGCCGTCAACGCATTGCGCGTTGTCGGACACCTGGCACTGCTTTCCAATGGTTTGGACAGCATCCCGATGGCGGACCCGGGCAAGTACTATGTCATCAACATCATCATCGGTGTGCTCTCCTCCATCGTGGACAATGTGCCGCTGGTAGCAGGTGCGATGGGTATGTACAACTTCCCCACCGACCATTACTTCTGGGAGATGCTGGCCTACTGTGCCGGTACCGGTGGTAGCATCCTCATCATCGGTTCCGCTGCCGGCGTGGCCGTGATGGGCTTGGAGAAAATCGACTTCATCTGGTACCTGAAACACGTCTCATGGTTGGCTTTCATCGGCTACATCGCTGGCGCGCTCTGCTTCATCGGTCAGAAGACCATCACCACCCATTTTGCCAATAACGAAAACAAAGCCGCAGTGGAGATGACTGAAGACGGAGTGAAGGAGTACCTGATGGGCAACACCTTCTACGTCACTTCCGATGCTCCCACCATGAAAGACGGACAGATGATCATGGTACACGACAGCACCACCATCAACTTCATCGAATATTGCGAAAATGGTGACAACCTTCTCGGAATGCGCATGTCACAAGTGGTGACCAGCAATACGGATAATCGCTATGAGTTCATCAGCCAGTCGAGCCAGCTCTATCCGGGCACCCTCAACGTGGAAATCAAAGACACCCTCGGCCACATCGACTACAACGGATTCCCGCTGACGGTCACGCAGTCGGGACGTGTATTCAGCATTCAGCCAGATGAAAGTATTTTAGAATTACGAAAAAAATAGCGATATGAAACCCACTCTATTGGTGCTGGCCGCCGGCATGGGCAGCCGTTACGGCGGTTTGAAACAGCTCGACCAACTCGGTCCCAACGGCGAGACCATCATGGACTACTCGGTGCGCTATGCCATCGAGGCCGGCTACGGCAAAATCGTGTATGTCATCCGGCGCAACATGGAGGCCGACTTCCGCGAGCACATCCTCTCGAAATATATCGGACAGATTCCGGTGGAGTATGTTTTCCAGGAGCTTGATCTGCTGCCCGAAGGCTTCACGGTCAATCCTGAACGGGTGAAGCCGTACGGCACGGCCCACGCCATCCTCGTGGCCAAAGATGCGGTGAAGGAGCCTTTCACGGTCATCAATGCCGACGACTTCTACGGCCGTGATGCTTTCCGCGTGATGGCCGACTTCCTGCGCCAGCCGCAGCAGCCCAACGCGCCGCAGTTTGCCATGGTAGGCTACCGCCTCGAGAACACCCTGTCGGAGAACGGCACCGTGTCGAGAGGAGTATGCACCGCCGACGAGGACGGCCATTTAATAAGCATCACCGAGATGACCAAAATCGGCAAGGCCGACGGCATCATCTGCAACACCTTCTCCGACGGCAGCACGAAGGAGCTGGACGGCAAAACACCCGTCTCGATGAACTTCTGGGGCTTCACCCCGCTGTTTTTCGACAAACTGGACGAGATGTTCCGTGACTTCCTCACCGCCCACAACGACGACCCCAAGTCGGAGTTCCAAATACCGACTGTCATCAACTACTTCCTGACCAGCGGTGCGGCCACTATCAACATTTTGGACAGCGACGCACAGTGGTTCGGAGTCACCTACCAGGCCGACCGTCCCTACGTGGTGGAGCGGTTAGCGCATTTACAATAAATTCATCAACCTGGAAAACAAAACTATAGAAAATGGAATTTTGGGATATATTGAAGATACTGGGGTGCTTGGCACTGCTCATGTTTGGTATGAAGACGATGAGCGAGGCTTTGCAGAAGCTCACGGGCGGTAACCTGCGCAAAGTGTTGGGCGCCATGACCGCCAACCGGTTCACGGGCATCTGCACGGGTGCTTTTGTCACCGCATCGGTGCAGTCGTCAACGGCCACCACCGTGCTCACCGTCAGCTTCGTGAACGCGGGGCTGCTCACTCTTGCACAAGCCATCTCGGTGATCATGGGTGCCAACATCGGAACCACCGCCACCGCATGGATCATGGCCGTCTTTGGCTTCCAGTTCGACATGAAGCTGGTGGTGTTCCCGCTCTTCGCCATCGGCATCTTGATGTCGTATTTCAAGAAGAACGGCACCCGCTCGTTCGGCGAGTTCCTATTCGGCTTCGCCTTCCTTTTCCTCGCGCTGGTTACCTTGCGCGAGACCGCCAACGGAATGCATCTGGAAGAGAACCAATCCATTATGGGATTCTTCAAAAGCTGCAGCGACTACGGCTGGATTACTTATATCCTGTTCCTCGTCATCGGCGGACTGCTCACCTTCTGCGTGCAGTCGTCGGCGGCCATCATGGCCATCACCATGATCTTGTGTTCCACCGGCGTAGCCGACATCTATCAGGGTATTGCCTTGGTGTTGGGTGAAAATATCGGTACCACCATCACCTCCAACTTGGTGGCCATGAAAGCCAGCACACAGGCACGGCGCGCGGCCATGGCGCACCTGCTGTTCAACCTGTTCGGTGTTTGCTGGGTATTGATCATCTTCCGACCCTTCATCAACCTCGTATGCCACATTGTAGGATTCGACCCGGGAGTGTCCATCACCTCTGTGCCGAATGCCGAGATCCGCATCACCTATGCACTGGCTGGCTTCCACACCGCCTTCAACCTCTGCAACACCCTCATCCTCGTATGGTTCGTGCCGCTGCTTGAGAAACTGGTCAGTCAGATCATCAAAGTGAAAGGCGAAGACGAGGAGGCACGGCTCCGCTTCATTGGCGGAGGTCTTCTCTCCACTGCCGAGCTTTCTCTCATGGCCGCCCGACAAGAGGTCAACCACTTCGCCATGCGCGTACACCGCATGTTCGGCTTCATCCCCGACCTACTGAAAATCACCAAACCTGACGAATTCGCCCAGCTATTCTCCCGTATCGAAAAGTACGAGACCATCAGCGACAATATGGAGATCGAGATTGCCAAATACCTCAACAAGGTTTCGGAAGGACGACTCAGTCTTGAAAGTAAGGAGCAAATTCGTATTATGCTTCGCGAAATTGCTGAATTAGAGAGCATTGCCGACAGTTGCTACAACATGAGTCGCGTCATCAACCGGAAATTCCAGGCCAAAGAGAAGTTCACCAACGAGCAGCTGGAACACATCTCCCACATGTTTGAGCTGTGCGACAAGTCCATCACCCAGATGGAGACCATTCTGAACGACTCCGACCACACCGTCGATCCGAAGATTTCGCTTTATATTGAAATGGAAATCAACAACTACCGCACGCAACTGAAGGAGAATAACGTGATTGACATCAACGAGCAGAAGTACGACTACCAGACGGGCGTGAACTACATGGACATCATTGGCGACAGCGAGAAGATTGGCGACTACGCCATCAACATCGTGGAGGCGCACCGCCAGGTGAAACTCACCACGTAGTATATTTATTTGAATATCAATATTTTATAAATTATTAAAAAATAAAAGAAATCATGGTCAATCCGATAAGCAAAGAAGAATTCAAAGTGTTGGTGATGTTGTACATCGCCAATATTGACGGGCACATTCATCCTGAGGAGGTGATGTTGATGCTGGAGAAGGCGCGGCCGCAGGTATTTGCCTCCGCTTCCAAGAAATTTGGGAAGATGAACGACATGGAGGTGTTGGAGTACATCGAGCAGAGCAAAAAGTTCTATGTCACGACGGAGGAAGAGCGCCAGCAGATCATCAACGACCTCAAAGGTCTCATCGAAGCCGACGGTCGTTTGACACAGGTGGAGGCCTACATCACCAACGCCTTAGTGAAGCTGCTGAAGTAAATAGTTTATTGACTAACAACATCAAAACCATATTCAGATGAAAATCATCCGTATTCTATCCATTGCGATAGCCCTTCTTTTGTCATGCACGATACTGGATGCCCAGAGCAACTTACAGCTTGAAAAGGTCGTTATAGTAAGTCGTCACGGAGCAAGAGCACCATTGGACGAGTACCTCAAAGACCTTGCGACACTTACGCCACAAGAGTATAAATGGCTTCAGTGGGAATCCAACGGCATACAGGGCAGCGACCTCACTCCCAAAGGAGCGGCATCGGAGACATTCTTCGGAAACTATTTTCGTATGTATTTCAACAGCAAAGGTTTCATTCTCCAAGATACTGATGTCTTTTTTGGTGCCAGTTCAAAACAGCGTACGATTGCCACTGCTCGTGCTTTCGCTGCCGGACTAATGCCCCTTTCAGCGATTCCAATAGAATACCAAAAAGACTATAGTGGCAATTATGGCCCCCTAGACCCAGACTATCTCCCTTTGTTTAACGACCATAGCATCAGCGGATTTGACACAATCAAATTCAAAAAAGAAGCTGAAAAAGAGGTGGCTGAATTGATAAAAAGCCTCAAAAAACCCTCGTACGATTTGCTAGAAAAAACCCTCCGATACCCTCTTTCGGACCGAGCCAAACAGACCAATGAACCCCATTTTAAGCAAGAGGTTAAAGTACAACTGAATTTCTATGATTCGACAGGCAAGAATCTCGAGCCCACCATGAATGGAGACCTGAAAATAGCCAACAAAGCCAGCGATGCTTTCATTCTGCAATATTACGAGATGGAAGATCTAGGAGAGGCAGCACTCCATAACAATCTCAGCTTTGAAGAGTGGTGTCAGCTCGCAGATACGAAAGACTATTATGGTAAAATTCTTTTTACTGCTCCTATTATTGCCGTGAATGTGAGCCATTGCATGTTAGTGAGAGTAATGTCCGAATTGGTATCTTCTGGCCATAAATTCTCCTTCTTCTGCACCCATGACTCGATGATTCAGGCGTTGTTGGCAGCACTGCAAACCAAAGAATATTCGCTTGATAATACCATTGAGAAACAGACCCCCATTGGTTTCAAATTTGTGATAGAACAATGGATGGACACTACAACTGGTGAACGTTACATGAGTGCTAAGCTGATATACCAAAGTTCAGACCAAATGCGTAATATGAAAGCTTTTGACCTCACTCATCCCCCCATGGAATACAATCTTTCGTTCAACGGCATTGAAAAGGCTCCTAACGGATATTACCGCTATGCTGACTTCATGAGGCATCTTGAAGACACTCTTTCAGCCTTCCAAGCCACTGCCAAAGGGGAAAATCCTTTCCCTAAGAAATAAACATCTATTCCTGCACCTCAGCTGATTGTTTCCTGCGTCTGCGGCGTGGGCGTGTGCGGCATTTCTTCGGCTTCAGACAAGAACTCACGATGGCATCCAAGGTGAAATAGGCGATAACAATGAGGATGGCGAGATAGAGCCTATAATGACGAGGCTTTTCTAGCCAATCATGAACCTTGCGTGACCAAGAATCTTCTGATGGTTTTGACCACCAACTGATGGTTGTGGAAGTCGGCTTCCACAATTCATTAACCCCTCGGTACATGGCCACCAAAAGCTTCTTGTACAGCGGCATATCATTGTTCCAAATATTCCTTTCAACACGCACATTAATCAAAGCCTCGCCCAAATTGTCGGCGAACCAAATTTTGTCATCTACATGATCACTATCTTTTAACCAACGAATCTGGGCTTCCAAAAATAGAGAATCTATAGTATCTTGACATATTTGTAATTTCTTTTCAAGAGAATCTATTTGTAAAGCAATAAGTATAGAATCGTTATGATTTGATTTCTTTTCTTTGTTTATTGTCTCTAAAGAGTCTATCTTACCCTTCAAGTTCTTTTCCTCTTCCTTATAAAAATTCCTCTCGACCATCAACTCTTGATTCATACTATATTCTTCCACTTCTTTAGCAGAAGCCATTTTTAGCATATCATCTCGCACCTCTTTACTACACACATCCCCCTTCACAATTTTATCAATCATCGCTGTATCCAATAGGATATCGTTGAATGAGAAATAGAGGATGCCTGATGTCTTCGCTTCAAAATGGAACCTATCATCAGCCAATATTTGGGTTTTGAATTTGTCAAAATCAACCTGATTCACTGGAACAGTATCCTTCTTAGGATCATACAGCTTATTATTATACAGTTCAGCCCCATGGGTTTCATCACAGATTTGATATAATAATGAACCAAAGTATGGACGATTACTGGTATCTAATGTATCGCCGCTGCATCTGCCATAGATACAGCAAACCACATCCTTCTCCAGTGTATCCTTTTCTTTGGATATCTTATCCATATAGAAGAGGCTCCTCGAATATTTCAAAGTGTCATTCTTATCCGCTGCAGTATTCATTTCACCCACATCGCTGTACATACTCCCAGATGCACTAATATAAACCCTATCTCCTTTCGATACTGCTATACCAGAGGTTGTCCAGCAAGTAGCTGAATTTAAGAGGAAGAAGTGCTGGGTTTCCAAAGCCCCTTGATCAATGCTGACCACCCCTTTGTTGTTGATGCTCGCCTCATTGTCGGGCATCACCACTTCTCGAATCAAGAAGTTCAAGGCAAATACCAATAAGAGTATCGCTTGAATGATAACAAAGGTAAAAATGATCGCATTCACCCCCGTTGATGAGGGCATACCACGCCATTTGTCAGCATGCAACCGCTTCGCCCATTTGGTGTTGGGCACTCTTCGTTTCAGCACCTCAGGAGATAATCGTTTGCTCTTCCACTGCCCCGTCACTATTTTGTGAATCAAGTCATACACGATATAAATGAGGCCGATGAAAAGGAGAACGATGCAACGAAATATAAAAATCAGATGACGGGTAATCACTAAGTTTTTACCACGATATTTTCTCGGAAAGAAATCATAGAGGGCAAACGGATCGCCTTTGTGTTCCGCTTCCAACAGTTCGGTAACAAAGGTGCGCTCATGGATGGTGACATCCGACTGCGTGCGGCTGAAAATGGCCTGTTTAATAAGAGAGAGAAGGGATGCCATGGCCGTTACTGTTTTTTACGTTCAATGACCACCAAAAAAGAACCCACATTGTCCACATACCAAGCATCAACAAAGTGCTCCTTTTTGTAATAGTGAAGTTCCGTGTTGCCACTCGTTGTATCTGGATTTTTAAAATTCGGATATTCTTTTAATCCTAATCTATTGGTATCACCCGGAAAAGAATCATAAGCCAGCATTGTTTCAATCACTTTATCCGTCAAAGCAATGTCATTCACTGCAAAGTACAAAATCCCTTCATTTCGAATAGTTATCTTTTCTTTTCCCGATCCTATCGCATAAATATCAGCACCTGAGCCATCAAGATACCTATCGTATACTTTCTTATACCTTCCACTATCATCTTTCAGACTCATAATAGTATCAGGCATCACCTGCATCAGAATCGTATTAAATTCTGCAGTTTGAGAAATTCTATATTTTGAACGTTTTTTATCCTTGGCTCCTCCATGATCTCCACCCATCGGATCCAGCCATCGATCTCGTAAAACACAATTGCTTTCAGCATCTTGCACCAGATGGTGAATGGCAGTGTGAAATGCACCTGATGTTCGCACCGAAATCACGTCACCAGCCTTTACATGAATGCCTGAGTTGGCCCATAGGTCGGCGGAGTTGAAGAGCCAGTATATGATTTCATTGTCTTCATTTTCGATAACGGTGGCCCCGTACTCGTTCGAGTTGACGGTCTTATAGGGATAGTAGCTCTTCACCACAAGGGCGATGAGCGTGACACCCAAAAATACCAGCGTGATGATGAGGGCAATGACGATGATGAGCTTGGCGAGTTTCTTGGGCTCGTTGAATGCACGCACTATGGCCTTGTAGCGCGTGATTTCAATCTCCATTTTCTTACCCTCCTCGCTGGAGTTTTGCTGCGTGTTTTCTGCCTCACGTTTTGCTTCCTCATCAAAAGGCTTCTGATTTTTTTCGTTTTCCATATTGTTATTATAAAAGGAATTGATAACACTTCACCAACTTTAATCTTACGACAAACCGCTCAGTATGTTACACTTCCATTTTTTCAACTATTCTTCCATTTTTTCACTTAAACTCTCTCAATAAATGGCGTCAGAAATCAAAATAAAGCGTAATTTTGCAAGCTAAAAACCGTACTATGAAAAAAATCCTATTGATACTGTTCCTAATCCCCGCCCTCGCGCTGAAAGGACAGACCTTGCAGTTGGACTTGCAGCAGTGCCTCCAGTATGCGGAGGAACATAACCAAGACCTGCAAAGCGGCAAGTTGGATATGCAAACCTCTGACATCCAGCTCAAACAAGCCAAACTACGGCAGTACCCCACCGTTTCGGCCGGCATCGGACAGAATTTCGGCTACTCACACGGCAGCGAGTCGTTCGGCATCAACGGCAACTACAGTCTCAACGCCGGCATCGACATCTTCAGAGGTCTTACCATCCGCAACACCATCAAACAGAGCCAGGTGCAAGCCGACCAGACCGAGATGCAGGTGGAGCAGATAAGAAACGGCATCCGCATCGAGATTATCCGCAGCTATCTCACCATCCTGATGAACCAAGAGCTCATCGAATACCGCCGTACTGTGTTGAATACCAGCCGCGAACAGGTGGAACAAGGACGGCAGCGCTATGAGGCGGGCCGCATCCTTGAAAGTGACTACAAACTGCTACAAGCCCAGTATCTCTCCGACTCGATGAGCATCGAGAACACCCAAATTGCCATCGACAACGAGTACATCAACCTGCGAAACCTCATCACCATACCCGATGACCAACATCAGTTCGTCATTATCACCCCCGACAGCAGCCGTCTAGCACAGTCGATGCAAGTACCCGACATGCAGAACGTACTCCAGCAGGCGCTCAACTACCTCCCCGAGCTCAAAGTCAAAGAGAAAGCCGTGGAGATTGCCGAATATGATGTGAAAATCGCTAAGGGCGGCTACTACCCCTCCATCACCGCCAGCGCAGGCATCGGCACCGGCTACAACGCCTCCTACGGCAACGACCAGAGCGGCCTCACCAGCGGCCTCTACAAGGGACTGAGCGAAAGCGTGGGATTGAACATCAACATCCCCATCTATCAGCAAGGAAGCGTTCGCAATACAGTAAAAATCAGAGAAATACAACTTGAAAAAGCGAAATTAGCTCTCGAAATTGCAGAAGGAGATGTCATTGAGCAGGTACAAGAGTACTACTTGAACGTGAAGAAAGCCTACAACGACTACCAACTGTCGGAACTTCAACAGGAGGCCTATTACCTTAACTATCAAACCTATAACCAAAAGTTCCAGCTCGGTGCCATCACCGCAGTGGATCTGCTTCAGCAGCAGACCAACTATCTCAACATCCTCAACAACTATATGCAGAACAAGTATAACTTCTTGTTGCAGAAGAAAGTGTTGGATGTTTACACCGGACAACCCGTCACCCTTTAATTGAAAACAAAGCAGAAAATTCTGAACCATGACACCTAAAAAGAAAAGAAGAATCATCATTTGGAGCATCGTCGCGGCCGTTATTCTCGCGATAGTACTGTTTTTCGTATTGCACGCGCCCAAGCACGGCGGCTATACAGTGGAGACGCAGCCGGCACGCATCGACAGCGTGGCCACCATCATCACCGCCACTGGCGAGATACAGCCCGTTACGAAGGTGGAAGTCGGTACACAGGTATCCGGCAAAGTGGAGAAACTGTATGTCGATTACAACTCGCACGTCACCAAAGGACAGCTGTTAGCCGAACTCGACCGCTCCACCCTGCTGGAACGCATCAACCAGTGCCAGGCTAACTTGGCCAGCGCACAGAGCTCGCTCACCCAAGCCCGACTGAGCTACGAGCGTGTGAAAGCCCTGTATGACCGAGGCGCTGAGACCAAAGAAAGTCTTGAAAGTGCTGAAAACCAATACAATCAGGCCAAGAGTCAGGTGGACCTGTCGAAGACGAGTCTCCGCAGCGCGGAGGTGGATCTCTCCTATGCCACCATCACCTCCCCCATCGATGGCATTGTGATGAGCAAGTCGGTGGAAGAGGGACAGACCGTGGCCTCCTCGTTCAGCACGCCGACCATCTTCACCATCGCGCAAGACCTTACCCGCATGCAGGTGGAGGCCAACGTGGATGAGGCCGACATCGGACAGGTGGAAGAGGGCCAGCAGGTGACCTTTACCGTGGATGCCTATCCTGACGACGTTTTCACCGGAACAGTCAAGCAGAAACGTCTCTCCCCGACCGTCACCAACAACGTGGTCACTTACGCTGTCATCATCGATGCTCCCAACCCTGATGAGAAACTGATGCCCGGCATGACCGCCAGCGTCAGCATCATCGTCAACCAGCAGAGCGGCATCGTTGTTCCGATGGAGTGCCTCTATTTCAAGACCGACCCGATGACGCTGAAGATTTTGGAGAAACAGGGCATCACCTTCAAAAGTTTGTATAAGAACACTGAAGAAGAGCTTCACGCGCTGAAAGACATCACCACCAAAACGGTATGGGTGAAGAACGGCAACAGCTACGAGCAGCGCAAAGTGACCACCGGCCTCAACGACGGCGCCAAGTGTATCATCACCGACGGACTAAAAGCCGGCGATGCTGTGGTGACCAACACCAAAGAGATGAGTTTTGGCGAAGCCAAGGGAAGCAGCGGCATGAGATTCGGTCCTCCGGAACGCAAAAACCGATAGAACATGGAGAACGAGATCATCATTGACATACGGGATCTGCACCGCGACTTCAAGGTGGGCAGTGAGATCGTGCACGCCCTCAACGGCGTGTCGTTTTCCATCCGTGAGGGCGAGTTCGTGAGCATCATGGGCACCAGCGGTTCGGGGAAGTCCACCCTGCTGAACATCCTCGGCTGTTTGGACACGCCATCGTCGGGCGACTACATCCTCAGCGGCACCTCCATCAACTCACTCAACAAGAACCAATTATCGACGTTGCGCAACCGCAAGATCGGGTTTGTGTTCCAGAACTACAACCTGCTGGCGCGCACCACCGCGCTCGATAATGTGCAGCTGCCCCTGATGTACAACTCCACCGTCAGCGCCAAGGAGCGTAAGGAGCGAGCCATCGCCGCATTGGAGGCCGTGAAGCTGAGCGACCGCATGGACCACATGCCCAACCAGCTGTCGGGTGGCCAGCAGCAGCGTGTTGCCATCGCCCGCGCCCTCGTCAACGACCCCGTCATCATCCTCGCCGATGAGGCTACCGGCAACCTCGACACCCGCACCTCCTACGAGATTATGACGCTCTTCCAAGAATTGCACAGCAAAGGCAAAACCATCGCCTTCGTGACCCACGAACCCGATATCGCCACCTTCACCACCCGCACCATCAAACTGCGAGACGGCCAAATCGTGCTAGACGAAAACATTGAACAACAGTCGGCCGCTATAGCCCTTTCCGAATACGAGAAAAACATGAAACACACCGACTTATGAACCGCCACATCCTATTCTTGCTGATGGTTGCCCTGATGGCGGCCGCTTCGTGCCAACATCACAAAGCCCCCCAAAAGGAGGACTATGCCGGTACATGGAGCGGATATTCCATCCATACCACCATCGCCAAACAGGACACCCTCGGCGGAGAGACAGGCATCTGCATCAGCAATGAGGCCCTCACCTATACCCTCGACGCCCTCGCCCAACGGCAACTTACCGAGAGCCGGTTTGCCATCCGCGACCTGGCCGGCGACGAGCCCGCCGTGTGGGTGCTGAAAGGTCAGGAGTTCATCCACATACCCGTACAATGCGGCAGCAGCGACGGCATACGCACCCTCATCACCAGCGGACTCGAAGGGGGCGAATCGGTCGTATCCAACATCATCATCACATCAAACTCAAAATAATCCCCACCCACCATGGACGTCATCAACCTCACCAAAATATCGCTCACAGCCCTCGCACGCAACAAAGGGCGCTCCTTCCTTACCATGTTAGGCATCATCATCGGTATCGCCTCCGTCATCCTGATGGTGAGCCTCGGAAAAAGTTCGACAGACGGTGTTAAGTCGGAACTCTCCTCCATGGGTTCCAACATGATTATGATTATGCCGACTCGCAGCATGAGAGGGGGCGTCGATATGGGCAGCGGACAGTCGCTGACCAAACATGACCTGGAATCGCTGAAAAAGAACACCAAATACGTGGAGTACATCTCCCCGTCAGTCAGCACGGCAGCACAGCTGGTATTTGGCAGCAACAACCATTCGGGCAGTCTGCAAGGCGTGTCGGCCGACTATTTGGATATTCGCAAATACACCTTGAAGTCGGGCATCATGTTCACCGACGAACACACCAAAACCAACGCGAAGGTTTGCGTCATCGGACAGACGGTGGTGGACAAGTTATTCACCAACGGCGAGGATCCCATCGGACAGACCATCCGTTGCGGGCGGGTGCCCATGAAGGTCATCGGCGTGCTGGCATCGAAAGGACAGAACGGCATGGGACAAGATCAGGACGACATCGTGCTGGCCCCCTACACCACCATCATGACGCGTTTTTCGGGCAACAAGAGCCGCAACAACTTCCAGATGATCTTCGCATCGGCCACGAGCGAGGAGGAATCGGAGATGGCGGCCACCGAAATCACCTATATCCTTCGCAGCAACCACAACATCAAGCTCAATGCTGACGGGGAATATGATGACGATTTCGAGATCCGTACACAGGAAGAACTCTTGTCGGCCATGAGCAACGTGATGAAGATGCTCACCATCCTGCTCACCTCCATCGCGGCCATCTCGCTCATCGTGGGCGGCATTGGTATCATGAACATTATGTATGTAACTGTTACAGAGCGAACTAAAGAAATCGGCCTGCGCATGGCCATCGGCGCGAAACGGCGCGACGTGATGCTGCAATTCCTGTCCGAAAGTATCATCCTGAGTCTGTTGGGAGGTATCATCGGCATCATCATCGGCACCATCCTTTCCATCGTCATCACCACCGTGCTCAACTGGTCGCTCATCATCAGTCAGGGGGCCATCGGCATCTCCTTCCTGGTGTGCGTGGCCACGGGCGTTTTCTTCGGCTGGTACCCCGCAAGGAAGGCCGCCAATATGGATCCTATCACCGCACTTCGGTACGAATAGTGCCGATTTTTGCACTTTATTTCTTCTAAATTATTCTGTTTCAATTTTTTATAAAATATTGAAAGAAAATAGTAATTTTTATCAAAAAAATTGCAATAATTATGTTAAAGTTGCGTTATAGGGGATGTGAAAATTGCATATAAAATTACAAAATCATGAATATTTCAGCAAGAGAATCAAAAGGCAGAATTATGCTGGTGGAGGACAACCAGAATCTGCGTAAAGTCTTGAAAGACTACTTAGAAACCCTCAAATTCAACGTCAGCGACTTCAGCAACGGCGATGCGGCTTCAGAGTCATTTGAGCGCCACCGCTACGACATCTGCATCTTCGACATCGTGATGCAGGGCAAGAGCGGCTTCGACCTGCTGGCCGAGATCCGCAAGGTGGACGAGCAGGTGCCCGTGGTGTTCCTGACCGCCCGCACCGACAAGGAAGACAAAATCAAGGCCTTCAAGATGGGCTGCGACGATTACATCACCAAGCCGTTCAGCACTGAAGAGCTGATTCTGCGCATCGAGGCCATTCTGCGCCGCACGCGCCAGCACGCCAAGGTGAAACCCGTTTACAAAGTCACCAACGAGGTGTACCACTTCGGCAAGTTCACCTTCGACCATGCCAACCTCGAACTTTCGCACCCGCTGAAAACCCGCACCCTCACCCGCAAGGAGGCCGAACTGATGCGCATCCTATGCGAAAACATGAACCGTCTGGTGCAGCGCGAGGAAATCCTCCGCAAGGTGTGGGGCAACGACGACTACGCCTCCGGCCGTAGCATGGACGTGTTCCTCACCAAACTCCGCGCCTACCTCGCCATCGAGCCGGTTGACCCCAAATACCTCAACACCGACCCGACCAAACGCAGCAAATATGTGGAAGGCTATGAGCCTGATATTGAAATCAAGAACGTGCATGGCACGGGCTTTATGCTGAAGTCGAAATTCAACCCCGTTCCCGAAAGAAACTAAAAAACAATTTTATTGTTTCACTATAAACGGGTCTGCAGTTATCTGCGGACCTGTTTAGTATTATCGAATCTCAAACAGCTCACAAATGGTACGCAGCCGGAAAGTATGGGTGAGATGATAAATGCCTTCAGACGCGCTGGTGGGCAGCCAGAAATCCATCTTTGATAACACATCGACATATTTCGCCCAAATTTCAAAACAGTCGCGATGCAGGGATGAAAAATCCACATCCTCATCCTCATCCTCATCCTCGTCCTCCCCTGCCCTATACCTAAACTCCCCATTTTCGTAATGGAACGATGCAGCAGAGTTATCATCCCTAAAAATATCTGAAACATAAATATTTACAACCTTTATACTATCACTATAATACAGGCTACGGACCAACAAATCAGCATGCACCACCACCAAGAGATCAAATTCAGCAGGAGAGGCAAAATACAATGTATCCTTTTTAGGAGCATGCACAAAAGCGCAAGTCCTCGCCTCCTCGTCTTCGATTCTCAAGGCCACCCGTTTACGCTTGATGGGCAAAGGCAGTACATTGTCGGCCGGACAAAACAGTTTTTGTGTGGTGGGATGATCTTTTACACAACGTACCGACAGTCCGAAAACCTTAGGCCTGTCAGTCAAGAACACTTCCTTATCTCCTAAACCGAAGCTAAAGCATGAATTGTCCTTTTCGGAAGAAGACCAAAAAGAGGCGGAAAAATTCCAACTATCATGATATAAAATTGTATCGTAACCGCCATCCGACTGAGAGTAATATCCGGCAGGACAAAGGCCAGCAGGATACGCACAAAATCCTGAAGCATTGTTGTTTTCGGGATGAACACACGTGGAGCACTCTGTCTCATCATACCCTTCAAAATGACGCCATTGCAAAACAGGGGCAGCCATACTTTTCGCTAAGAGTTTCGGCTCTCCTCCACAGCAATTATTCTCATCATGGGAAAGATATAACACCAATTCCCGCCAATCTTCCACAGAGGGCAACCTCCAACCCTGTGGACACACTTTTTGAGCCGCTTCCCAATTGTAGAGCAAACCATACGTGGCGACATTCTTTTCGTTGCCACCTGGAACATACATGCTGGGAAGGTTGGGATTATTGGAAAAATCTTGGGTAACAAAAGCGTTGCCATCCCGATCGTGGGTGGAACGCATATTCTCCTGCAACCACAGCTGAGAGCCGTAGGTGAGCACCTTATAGCGGTTCCCATCAACATCACGAACAAACTTTTCTTGTCCGTAAGTATGTAGCACACAGAAAATAAATGCTATGACGAAAAGGATGTTTTTCATGGTCATATCTTTTACGCCGCAAAAATACAAAAATTTCTTGCAAATCAAAAAAGCAAATGCGGCAGCAAAAAGAATGACTATCGCCTTATTTCAGCCAGATCTTCTCCACCCCGTACTTTTCATCCATAATAAGCAGGGCGGCCTTCTCGGGAGCTGAAACCTTCCCCTTCTTGGCGGAGACCGCATAGCTCCATGTAATGGTCTGATTGGGCTCCAGATTGGCGGTCACAAACTCCACCACATCCTCGTGACCCGCGGTGCCGCCGGCAATGTCGATCCAGCGCACCTGGGTGTCGAAGGCCTCCTGACGGAGTGAGATGGCTGCCGGATGGTTGCCGTTCACAAACAGGAGGGTGACGGTAAGTTCCTTACAGGTGTCGCACGGCTCGCTGACCGTACGTTGGTACTGGTACAGCAGATTGCCATCGGTATCAAGTTTCCGGTCGGCCTGCGCAAAAGCCCATGTCGGCAGCAAAAGTCCCAAAAGGAGGATGATTTTTTTCATCATGACATAAACAGGTAAAAAAAATAGTTGGCGATGGCCAACTATTTTTTATGAATAATGGATTAGAATTACTCAGCGGCGGGAGCTTCCACAGCGGGAGTCTCAGCGGCGGCCACGGGTTCCTCGGCGGGAGCGGTAGTAGCCTTCTTGCTGCGGCTTCTTCTGGTCTTGGAGGCTTTCTTCTCGGTGTGTACGGTGTAGGTTTCGTTGTAGTCAACGAACTCGATCATACACATCTCAGCGTTGTCACCCTGACGGAAACCGGTCTTGAGGATACGGGTGTAACCACCGGGGCGGTCAGCGACTTTCTGAGCGATTTCGCGATAGAGTTCGGTCACCGCATACTTGTCGTGAAGGTATGAGAAGACGACACGGCGAGAGTGGGTAGTGTCGCTTTTGCACTTCGTGACGAGGGGTTCAACGAACTTGCGCAATTCCTTGGCCTTGGCGAGAGTGGTCTCGATGCGTTTGTGCTTGATGAGCGAGCAGGCCATATTGGACAGCATAGCCTTTCTGTGGGCGGCTGTTCTTCCTAAATGATTTATGGATTTCTGGTGTCTCATAACGATTATTCCTTATCTAATTTATATTTCTGTAAATTCATGCCGAAATCGAGGCCTTTGCTCTTGACGAGGTCTTCGAGTTCTGACAAAGACTTTTTACCGAAGTTACGGAACTTCAGCAAGTCGTTCTTATGGATGGCCACCACGTCGCCGAGGGTTTCAAGCTGGGCGGAGGAGAGGCAGTTGAGGGCGCGCACGGAGAGGTCCATGTCGATGAGCTTGGTCTTCAACAGCTGACGGATCTTCTGGGATTCCTCATCCAATTCACCTTCAACGCCGGTGTTGGTAGGTGTATCCACAAGGATCTTGTCATCGGAGAAGAGCACGAAGTGCTGGATGAGGAGCTTAGCGGCCTCTTTCAGAGCCTCTTTCGGGCTGATGGAGCCGTCGGTATCAATCTTGATGTTGAGCTTCTCATAGTCGGTCTTCTGTTCCACACGCCAGTTGTCCACCTCATACTGCACATTGCGGATGGGGGTATGGATGGAGTCGATGACGATGACGCCGATGCCCTCGTGGAGCGTCTTGTTATCTTCAGCAGAGACATAGCCGCGGCCCTTATCGATAGTGATTTCCATAGCGATACGGACGGAGGGGTCCATGGTGCAGATCACCTGGTCCTCGTTGAGCACTTGGAAAGCGTTGAGGAAGCGGTTCATGTCGCCGGCGACGAAGGTGGACTGTCCGGAGATGATGATGGTGGCCTTCTCGCTGGTCTTCTCGGCGATGCGGTTTTTCAGGCGCACCTTCTTGAGATTGAGGACGATGTCGGTAACATCTTCCATGACACCGGGGATGGAGGAGAACTCCTGAGCCACACCTTCGATCTTGATGGAGGTGATGGCGAAGCCTTCCAACGAGGAGAGCAGGACGCGGCGGAGCGCATTGCCGACGGTCATGCCGTAGCCGGGCTGGAGGGGGCGGAACTCAAACTCACCATGGAAATCATCGGATTTCACCATGACGACTTTATCGGGTTTCTGAAAGGTTAATATTGCCATTTTTATGAATTTTATGTTTAACAAATCGGGTGAGAATCAGCCATTATTTGGAGTACAACTCGACGATGGCCTGTTCGTTGATGTTCTCAGGAACCTCTTCTCTTTCGGGATAATTCATAAATTTGCCTGACATCAGGTTGGCATCCCATTCCAACCACGGATAAGCGTTGGTACGGCCGGCGAGGGAGTTGGTGATCACCTCAAGAGCCTGTGAGCGTTCGCGGACGGCGACGACGTCACCGGGGACGAGCAGCATGGAGGGGATGTTAGCGATCTTGCCGTTGACGAGGATGTGGCGGTGGCTGACGAGCTGGCGGGCGGCGGCGCGGGTGGGAGCAATGCCCAAGCGGAACACCACATTGTCGAGTCTCGACTCGATCAGTTTGATCAAGTTCTGACCGGTCATACCCTTACGGCTGGCGGCCTTGAGGAACAGTTTCTTGAACTGACGCTCGAGGATACCGTAGGTGTATTTGGCCTTCTGCTTCTCCTGCAGCTGCATGCCATACTCCGACAGTTTGCCACGTCTCTTGCTCTGTCCGTGCTGTCCGGGAGGATAGTTCTTTCTTTCGAGATATTTGTCAGAGCCGAAGATGGGTTCTTTGAATTTTCTTGCAATTTTGGTACGAGGTCCAGTATATCTTGCCATAATCTAATATTTTTATATTCTAACAATAAAACAACAACTTAAACTCTTCTGCGTTTCGGGGGACGGCAGCCGTTGTGCGGCAGCGGAGTCACGTCGATAATCTCTTCAACGCTGATGCCGGAGGCATGGATGGTACGGATAGCGGACTCGCGGCCACCGCCGGGACCTTTCACATACACTTTCACTCTGCGCATACCGAGGTCGTAAGCAACCTTGGCGCAGTCCTGAGCGGCCATCTGGGCGGCATAAGGAGTGTTCTTCTTGGAACCTCTGAAGCCCATCTTACCGGCTGAGGACCATGAAATCACCTGACCGTCGTTGTTGGTGAGGGACACGATAACATTATTAAAAGATGCATAGACAAAAGCCTTGCCGAGCGCATCAATTCTGACAACTTTTTTCTTGGTTGTTTTGGTATTCTTTGCCATATTCTTCTGAATTTCTGTGTTAATGTTCTGACCGGAAGCCATACGGCTACGCGGCCGGCGTTAAAACTACTTGGTTGCTTTCTTCTTGTTGGCAACAGTTTTCTTACGACCCTTACGAGTACGAGCGTTGTTCTTCGTGCTCTGGCCGCGGAGCGGCAAACCAATACGGTGGCGGATGCCTCTGTAGCAACCGATATCCATCAATCGCTTGATGTTCATAGTCACCTCGGAACGCAGCGCGCCTTCGACCTTCATCTCGCCGATGATACCACGGAGGGCACCCAGCTCGTCGTCATTCCACTCACTCACTTTCTTGTCATAGCTAATACCGGCCTGGTCCAAAATCTTCTGAGCCATGCTTCTGCCGATACCGTAGATGTAGGTTAAACCTATCTCTCCTCTTTTGTTTTTAGGTAAATCTATACCCGCAATTCTTGCCATAATTTATCTTGTTTTTAATTTATTAAATATCAACCTTGACGCTGTTTGAACTTCGGATTTTTCTTGTTGATAACGTACACTACACCGTGTCTCTTGACAACGATGCACTCGTCACTTCTTTTCTTTACAGATGCTTTAACTTTCATTGTCTTACTTTTTATTGATTTTCTTTTTACTTATGTCTGAATGTGATACGTCCTTTGCTCAGGTCGTATGGCGACATCTCAATCTGTACCTTATCGCCGGGAAGGATCTTGATGTAATGCATACGCATCTTTCCGGAGATGTGGGCGGTGATGACGTGACCGTTCTCAAGCTGCACACGGAACATTGCGTTACCGAGGGACTCGATGACCACGCCGTCTTGTTCGATTGATGATTGTTTTGCCATATTGTTCTGTTTCTATTTATGATTAATGCCTAATGCTTCTTCTATATATTGATAGGTAGAAAGTATTTCTGTTTTGCCTTGGGAGTTGATGGCTACCTGGTGCTCGAAATGGGCGGCGGGACGGCGGTCGGCCATCACAACCGGCCAATGCGCCTCATCGTCCAGAACCTCACCGGTTCCCATGCCGATCATGGGTTCGATGCAGAAGACCATGCCGGGACGGATGACCTCATCCTTGTACCACTTGCGCTCTTCCCTCGTGCGGGGCACGAAGTTGGGCACGTCGGGTTTCTCGTGCATGCTGCGACCGATGCCATGTCCGCTGAGCACCTTCACCACACCGTAGTGGAATGGTTTCACGTAGCTTTCCACCGCCTCACTGATGTCGAAGATGGTGTTGCCCACTTTGGCGAAGTCGAGGGCGTGATGCAGTGCCTCGTAGGTGCGGCGCACCAGCAGGTGCTTCTCCTCCGACACCTTGCCGATCTCGAAGGTGTAGGCGAAATCGCCGTGCCATCCGTTCAGACAGGCCACGCAGTCGGCGGTTACGATGTCGCCCTCCTGGAGGACGTAGTCGTTCGGGATGCCGTGTACCACGGTGCTGTTGACCGAGAGACAGAGGGTGGAGGGGAAGGGAGGCATTCCGGCGTACGGACGGTAGCCCTTGCAGGAGGGCAGTCCGCCGTTAGCGCGGATGTAGTCTTCAGCGACCTGGTCGATGTAGAAGAGGGGAACCCCCGGCCGCATCAACTTGGCCACTTCACCCAAGGTTTTTCCAACAAGCAAAGAACTTTTCTTGATTGATTCGATTTCCGAATCGCTCTTGAGATGTATTCTGTTCAGGAGTCCCATTAGTAGGCGCCGCTGTTACGGCCTTTAATTCTTCCGTTCTTGGTGAATCCTTCATAGTGTCTCATCAGCAGGTGGGATTCGATCTGCTGGAGGGTATCCAACACAACGCCGACCATGATGAGGAGGGAAGTACCGCCGAAGAACTGCGCGAACTGGTCGTTAACACCGAAGAGGGCGCGGACGATGGCGGGGAGCACTGCCACAAATGCGAGGAAGATGGAACCCGGGAGGGTGATCTTCGACATGATATCGTCGATGAACTGGGCGGTCTGTTTGCCAGGTTTCACACCCGGGATGAAACCGCCGTTCTTCTTCAGATCCTCAGCGATCTGTGACGGGTTGATGGTGATAGCAGTATAGAAATAGGTGAACAGGATAATCATGATGAAATAGACGATGTTGTATCCCCAGCCGTTCGGGTTGATGAAGCTGTAGCCGAAGCCGCCTTCGCGGAAGTCAGCCATGCTGATGAAGGTGATGGGGAGCATCATGAGCGCCTGGGCGAAGATGATCGGCATGACGCCGGCCGCATTGACCTTGAGGGGAAGGAAGTTGCGGGTACCGCCGTACTGCTTGTTGCCCACGATACGCTTAGCATACTGCACGGGGATGCGGCGGGTACCCTGCACCAGCATGATGCTGAAGAGGATGACCAGGAGCATGACGAGCAGCTCGATGATGAATACGATGGGACCACCGCCATTCTCGGTGACGCGGGCCTCGAACTCATAACGGAGTGCGGAGGGGAAGCGGGCGATGATACCCACCATGATGATCATGGAGATACCGTTGCCGATACCCTTGTCGGTAATCTTCTCGCCGAGCCACATCAGGAAGAGGGTGGCGCAGATGAGCAGGATGAAGGAGACAAAGGCGAACACCGAAATGCCGAAAATAGAGGTGGACGGGATGCCAAACAGCGTGGTGTTGACCATGGTTTGGGAAAGGGCCGCGCTACCGTAACGACCGGAGAGGTTGCCGATGTAGGCGGGAGCCTGGATGGCGACCACGAGGATGGTGAGGTAACGGGTGATCTTGTTGATCTGCTTACGGCCGCTCTCGCCCTCTTTCTGCAAACGCTGGAAGTAAGGCACCACCAGGGTGAGCAGCTGGATGACGATGGAGGCGGAGATGTAAGGCATGATACCCAAAGCGAAGATGGAGGCCTTGGAGAATGCACCGCCCGAGAAAAGGTCAAGCATACCCATCAGACCTTCGCTCGACTGCTTGGTGAAAGCGGACAGAGCGCCGGGGTTGACACCGGGGAGGACGATGTGGGTACCCAGACGATAAATCAAGATGATGAGGAGCGTGTAAAGGATTCTCTTGCGCAGGTCCTCAATCTTGAAGATGTTTGTTATGGTTTCAATGAATTTTTTCATAATGGCTGATTAATGGTTGGATTACTGTTGGTCAGCGGGGGCACCGATGATGTTGACGGAACCGCCGTTCTTTTCGATAGCCTCTTTGGCAGTGGCGGAGAAGGCGTGAGCCGTAACGGTCAGCTGGCAGCTGAGCTCTCCTTTACCCAAGATCTTAATCAGGTCTTTCTTCTTGGCCAGACCATTGGAAATCAGAACATCAGGAGTGATTTCAGCAATGTTGGTCTTCTCGAAAATGTGCTGCAGCGTGCTGATGTTGATGGCGCTGTATTCCACACGGTTGATGTTCTTGAAGCCGCGCTTCGGCAGGATTCTATAGATAGGCATCTGACCGCCTTCGAAACCGATCTTGCGGCTGTAGCCGGAACGAGACTGAGCTCCCTTGTGACCACGGGTGGAGGTACCGCCCTTGCCAGAGCCTTGTCCACGTCCTACTCTTTTACTTCCTTTCGTTGAATTCTGTGCAGGTTTCAAACTATGTAAATTCATATCTCTCTACTCTAAAAAAGTTTATAATCAATTAAATTTCTTCAACGGTAACCAAATGTTTTACCTTCTCTACAATACCGAGGATCTGCGGGGTGCCCTCGTGTTCAACGGTCTGATGCATCTTTTTCAAACCCAATGCCTCAAGAGATCTCTTCTGACGCTGTGAGCGGTCGATGGAGCTCTTAACTTGTGTGATTCTTAGCTTTTTCATCTAATTTTGGTATTTAAGTTATTACTAAATTTTCAAAATTCCAGCCATTTTCGGAGTTTTCAGCCCTTCCTTCCGCATTTTCCCATCGCCCCATAGCAACCTTACACATTTCATAATAAATTGAAATACAATTTATTACAACATCAGAAAACACTGCCAGCCCTTCTATGGCCTTGCATTTTTTAAGCCTGCAAATATACTATTTTTTTTGATTGGAGCTAACTTCTTCGATTTTTTTCAAAAAAAATCAATTTTTCACCCCTTTTTGACCAAAATCACCCTCCAAAACCATCCGAGAAGGGTATTTTGTTTCCATTTTTCCGCATTATCGCTTACAACCCGAGAAGGTGGTATGCCCTACATACTCGCCCTCACTGAGATAACGGATGTCCAAGGTCATGGTAGCCGTGTAGAACTGTCCCTCCACTTTCAAAGCATCGACATTCGCGAGAAAATACCCTTCTTCCAAACCGCAGAGTTCCAACAACGAAGAAACCTGTGACGGACTCACGGCTCCATCATAGAAGTATCCCTCTTTGCTCCATTCGAGTTCCAGAAAACCCTCCACGACGAGGTTGGCGGGCGTGGCAGCACTCTGCATCACCTCAAAATCCACCAGGGTGTCCAAAGCGACATTCTCCTCGCTGCGGGTGGTGGAGAACTGTCCATGATACTGACCAGCATACGCGGCAGCCTTGCGTTCCCAGCGGCTCTCCTTGCAGCTGCAGAACAAAACAATTGACATACAGAACAAAACAAAAAATCTTTTCATATCACTAACGGGCTCTGCGTGAATTTTTGATTTGCTTCGACAACTTGACACAGGATAATATGGAAAATACAAGAAGGAAGATTGCAACAAAGATGAAATAAGTACCCCATCCTTCATTCTCAATTCCACTCGTATAATCGTCCCAATACGAATTGTAATGCCAGTCGCCATTAGCTACCAGAAAAGAAGCAGAGCTGATCATTGACAAGGACAATACGATACCCACAAAAGAAAAGATGAACAGCAAGAGGCTGTATTTCTTACGGGCAGGACGAGGCTGTTCGGTGAACAATATAGGCTGTACGATAGGATCTGCCAGTTGCGGGGCTGGTTGCGGGGCCAGTTGCACGACGGACTGCGGTGTGGGCGGCGGCACAGGCACAGGAGCGGCAACAGGGAGCGGAGGTGGAACAACCTGTAAAAATTCCTTCATCTCCGGCAACTCTCCAGCACGCTTCCACTCTGTCAATCCATCAAACCATACCAGCGTATCGGGCTGGATATTCTGAGTTTTCAATTCCTCCTTAAAAAAAGGACCAAATTTATTGATTCCATCCGAACAGTAAAATATCGTGGCTTCCATAACTATTTCCTACTAAAAGCATGAATAACTGAAAAAACACCGAAGGCAACAAAAAAGCAAAGGAAAATGGCAATGCAGGTCAACATAATGGCATTGGTCTCTCTGGCACACATTGGAATAAGAGCTCCCGCCATAATCAGGCTCATTCCGCTCAGTACGCAGGCAATAATGGATAGGACTTTCATAGATAAATAATTTTGTGACCGCAAAAATACATCTTTTTTTTCACAA
>JAEEGJ010008462.1_pt1 | contig 28342 bp, 12 predicted proteins | sample 8958761 | NCBI WGS metagenome assembly JAEEGJ01 (sample SAMN16246546, study PRJNA631951) | gut metagenome | biome: gut microbiome; feature: rumen; material: RS-attached | host: Bos | place: Iran: Karaj | collected 2018-10
TGCCGCCTCTCCAATCTTCGCCTTGAAGGCGCGCCCCTTCCGCAGCCTCCGCAGGGCGCGGCTTTCTACCCATTCATCGACCGCTACGGACAGTACCGCCATTCCGAATGGCCGGAGAAGGTCCATGCCGACGAAGAGCTCCGCGCCGACCTCGCGCGCGAACGCGCCGCCCTCGCTGCTTCGCCGCGTCCCGCTTCATGGGACCGTTTCGGCGGGTGGCGCGACGGGCCGCAGCTCAAGGCGACCGGCCACTTCCGCACCGAGAAAGTGGACGGCAAGTGGTGGCTCGTCACGCCCGAAGGCCATCTCTTCTTCTCGACCGGCATCGACGTTGTCCGCGACAACACCGACTCCTCCGACGGCACGAAGCATCCCGACTGGCACGAGACCCCCGTGCCGCCGTCGAAGATGATGGCCTATCCGGCGTGGAATCTCCGCAAGAAGTTCGGCAAGGACGACTACCTCGCCGACTACTACGCCTTCGTTCAGCAGCGGCTTCCGTCATGGGGAATCAACACAATCGGCAACTGGTCCGGCCGCGAGCTTCTATCCACCGCCCGAATGCCGTATGTCATGAGCGTCCTGGAACGGGCCGAGGGCGTGAAGCGCCATCCGAAGTTCAACATCTACGACCTTGAATCTCCGGACTTCGAGCAGAAGATGCGCGCCGCAATCCGCAAAAAGTTCGCCGAAGACGCGACCTTGGGCCATGCCGCGCGCGACCCGATGTGCATCGGCTTCTTCGTCGACAACGAACTGCAGTTCCAGAAGTGGGTGCCCGACGTCGGCGCGGAGAAGGCCGCGCCACTTTTAGACCTCTATTTCAGGGTCTGCAAGGAAGAGATCAACCGCGCCGCTCCGGGCAAGCTCTACCTCGGTTCGCGCTTCGTCGGTTTCCGACAGCCGGGCGTTCTGTGGCGGACTGCCGCCAAATACTGCGACGTCGTCACGGTCAACGCCTACTGCAACTCCATCTTCAACATCTCAAAGAAGATGTTCGAGCAAGGCAAGGAGAAGCCGATTCTGCTCGGCGAGTTCCACTTCGGGTGCATGGACCGCGGCATGTTCAAGGCGAGCCTCTGCCCGGTGGGCGACCAGAAGGAGCGCGGCCGCTCCTACGCGCGCCTTGTCGAAGGCGCGCTGTCGCACCCGCTTCTCGTCGGCTGCCACTGGTTCCAGTACCGCGACCAGCCCCTCATCGGCCGGGGCGACGGCGAGGCCTACCAGTGCGGCTTCGTCGACGGCTGCGACAGGCCGTACCGCGAACTCTGCGAGGCCGCCCGCTCCGTTGGCGAATCGATGTATTCGCGCCGACATGCCACCACGCCACCGGAATCGGAAATACAGTATTGACCCCTGTGCCGATTAAATGGTACAATCATCGAGATCTCAACAAGGGGATGGTGATTATGGACAAGACGGTTTTTACAATTGCGGCAGCGGCCCTCGCGGCCGTTACGGTTTGCGCCGACTACACTGACTACTATCTGATCGGCTCGGACGCCGGCGACAACTGCCCGCTGGACGGGCGCGGGTCGCCCAAGGGCTGGGCGCTTACCGCCGACAGCGTGGCGCAGGAGTCCACAAGCGCGACAGACCCCGACGGCATCTACCACATCAACGGCCGCGACGGTGGAAGGACGGGCAACAACAGCGGAAGCAACGCCAATCCCGGCGTCATCCGCGGGGCGCTCGCCGCCGTGAACGCCAACTACACCTTCGCCGGCCATCAGCTTGTCTTCGACGGCTTCTGCCCCACCGTGCAGGTCCGCCAGGACAACAACAAGACCATAACGTTCGACAACGTCCTCGTCGTTTCCGGCGTGAACGGCGAGTTCCGCAACGGGCGTGGCGGCACGACGCCGATCGTCGCCGGCTCGAACTGGGTGGTCGAAGAGGGCGCGACGCTTGGCCTGAGTACCTGCGAAAACGCCCGCAATCTTATCTGCTCGGCCACGGTGACGGGCAGCGGCAAGCTCGTCGCAGTCGGCGGCCTCGACGAATGGCGCGGTGTTGCGGCAACTGGCAGCGGCAAGGGCACCGCCAGAACAGTGACCTTCAACGGCGACCTCTCCGCCTTCGAGGGCGTCTTCAGCGCCGGCGAGCGCAGCAATTGCGATTTGGCGTACGGCACCTACGCCCATGCCGACTGCGTGAACGGCCTCAAATGCGTCATCGCCGCCTCCACTGCCTTCCCTTCGGCGACGCCGGATGGCGACCTCCTGGAGCGCTCCATCGTCGTCACCAACGGCGCGACGATTTCCTTCACGTGCAATGTCCTTTCGCCCGCCGCGCGCGGATGGGACTTCGGCGACGGCGCCGTGCCGACCGTCAACGTCGATGCCGGCTATACGGTCTCGATCTTTGGTTCCGTCAAAGGCACCGTCGGCTTCAAGAAGACCGGCAACGGCACGCTCGTCCTCAACGTCGGCGGTGCCGGTGCGTATGACACGATGACCCTCACGGGTGCTTCAACCGTCAGCGCGGCAACCCTTTCCGCCTACGTCGCCAAATGCGATGAGTACGTCGAAGACCTGAACGCGGACAGCATGATCAACGTCATGAGCGACTACTCCGCGGGCGGGCTTCCCGACATCGGCATCCACACCGACCTCCAGGATGGGCAGTCGTACACCTCAACCGCCCCGGCGTTCGTCGCAATCGATGTTTCCTCCCGTGCTCGCTGCACGGGATGGAATCTCTATGACGGGTCCAACACGCTTGTCCGTTCGTCGTCGGATCTGGGCGAGGACACGCTTTCCTGCGTCATCTCGTTCCACACGGGCGACATCTACCGCCTCGCATGGCAATGGACGGTTGAAACCGCCTCGACACCATCCGCTCCGTCCGTCACGGTCACGCGCAGGGCCTTCACCCTCTCCGGCAGCCTCGCCTCCGTCGGCGTCGGAACCACGCACGTCCTCGTGAAGTGGGACAACGGCGAATGGACCGATGTTGGCACCTTCACTGCCGGATCGGCCTCCACCGCCTTCACCTCCACTTACACGGGCACCTGGGAAGTCACCTCCGCCTGGCAGGTGATGTGCTCCAACGTCTGCGACGGCGTGGAGGGGCCCGCAACCGCCTCGCTCGTCTCGTTACCGGTGAGCGGCACGTGCATTCCGGCCGACACGGCGACCTACACTTGGACGGGGCGCGGCAGCGACGACCTCTGGACCAATTCAGCGAACTGGAGCGACAACAGCGAAGGCGACTGCATCGGCTACCCGGACTCGACCGGCGCATACGCCGTCTTCCCGAACCTTGGCGGCCCGTACACGGTCGAGCTGGCGCAGGACGCCCTCGTCAAGAAGATGACCTTCAACTCCCCCGACGTAACGCTCAAGGGCGTCGGCGGCTCTCTCCCGAAGATCTCGCCGTCCGAGAACTCGACCTTCACGAAGATGACGCTCGACCACGTCGAAGTCTATCGCAAGGCGGACCACACCTTTGCCGCCGGGACTGTCATCCATCTCAAAAACGGAGCGAAGGCGACGGTCAACAACTGCAAGTTAAACGCGGCTGGCGGGACTTCCCTCATCAAGCTGGAAGGTGGCTCGACCTTCCAGGCCGGCGGTCTCTGGATCGGCTGCGGCAACGAAATCGTCATCGACGACTCCGAGTTCATTTCGACGGCGGCCATCTGCCTCGGCGACACCCTGACAGGCGGCAAGATCGTCTTCAAGGGCGCGGCGCCAAAGATGACCCTGAATGGAAGCGCCTTCTGCGGCGCCAACATGGACGGCTCCAACTTCTCGCTGGAATTCCACCTTCCAGTCGGCGGCTACGCCAGCGCGCCAATAACGACCACGGGCAACTACTATTACTTCGGCGCGCCGAACAGCTCGAAGACCGGCACCGTCACGCTCAATGTCGTTTCGGCGGAGGGCGACGGCACCGGCGGATACACCTGCCCGCTCGTCGTCTGGCAGAAGGGATTTGACTCCAACGGCTATCTGCTGCTCGGTTCGCTTCCGACCTCTGCGACCTCTGCTTCCTTTGCCTTCGCGGACACGATGACAGACCAGGCCTGGGATGACGATTCGACGATTCCCTTCACCGCGAAGAGCCTTGGCGTCCACATCGTCGGGCCGCGGACGGAGACCGTTTCGTGGACCGACTACACATCCCCCGACGGCTTCTGGACCGCTGTCGCGGACGGCGAGGGAAACGTCGTCTTCACCTTCACGGGCGGCAACAGCAGCGCCGCCCTCCGGCACTGGCTTGATGGAGAGGGCCACTACCTGACCTCGGCTTCGCCGATGACGCTCCCCGTCGAAGACGCGGCGGGCGTGGTGCCTGTCTTCAGCCGCATCTGGCATGTCGCCACAACGGGCAACGACGCCAACGACGGCGCGACCGAGGCGACCGCCAAGGCGACGCCCGGCGCCGGTTACGCGCTTCTCTCGTCCGTCGGGGACCGGCTTCTCATCCATCCCGGCGCCTACACCAACGGCACGTCGATGACGGTCACCAACGGATGGCAGGTCATCGGTGTCGGCGGCGCGGAATCGACGATCCTCAACGTGGTCAGCAACTTCACCTCCTTCCGCTTCGTGAAGGACAAGGGGGGCGACATGGGCGTCGTGCGCGGCTTCACCATCGCGCCGGCGAACGGAATCCGGCAGGCCCACCAGGCGGCAAACCAAACCGGCTGGGGCCTTTTCGCCGACTGCATCGTCACGAACATCGGCACGACCCAGAACGACGTCGCCATCCGACAGAGCACGGTCGACTGCGTCATCTCGAACTGCGCCTTCTACGGCTGCCAGAGTTCCGGGGCGACGGGGTCGACCATCCAGCACTGGACGGCCGGCACCGTTCTCAACTGCAAGTTCTTCGACTGCGCCGGCAGCAATGGCCGCTATGGTGGCGCAGTCACGGTCGGCAACGCGGGATCTGTCGTCCGCGACTGTCTCTTCGTGAACTGCGTCAACACCGGGACCGGCGGCGCGATCAGCTTCTACGGGGCGGGCCTCGTGGAGAACTGCACGATCATCGGCTGCCGGTCGACGGGCACCGTGACCGGCGGTGGCGGCATCGACGTGTTCAATTCTCCCGGCACCGTGCGCAACTGCATCGTCTACGGGTGCGAAAACGACGCTGGTCCTGCCAACATCAGAACCGGCAAAGGCATTGTCGTCGAATACACGGCGACGGCGCCGCTCTTCGACGGCACGGGCAACATCGCGCTCGCTGAGGTGCCCGATTTCGCCGATCCAGAAGGCGGCGACTACCGCGTCCTCTCCGGCGTGACAATCGACGCCGGCCTCAACCAGCCGTGGATGGCCGACGCGCCCGACCTCGCGGGAACGAACCGCATCATCGGCGCGGCCGTCGACCTCGGCTGCTACGAGTGCGCGCCGCAAGGCCTGCGCGCGGCAATCCAGCCTTCGTCGTCGGCCGGCGTCGGGGCGGGAAGCAAAATCACGCTCACGGCAATCGTCTCGGCGGCCGACACGAACGGCCTGACCTACACCTGGTCGGTCACGGACAAATCCGGGGCGACCGTCTTCACCGCGAGCGGCGCCGACTGCGAAAGCGTGGCCCACGCCTACGCCATCGGCCAGTACTCCGTCTCGCTCACCGTTGAAAACGCCTCGCATGAGAGCTGCACCACGGTCTCGGAAGACCTCTTCTGCGTCAAGCCTGAAACCATTTGGGTGAACAACGCCGCGACCGAGACCTATCCCTACGACACCAAGGCGACCGGCTTCACGAACATCGTCGATGCCGTCGCCTTCGCCGAGAGCGACATGAAGGTCATCCTCGCGGCGGGTGTGCAAACCAACACCTCCGCCGCCGTAGTCATCGCAAAGGCGGTGGAAATTTGCGGGGAAGACGGATCCGGGAGCGCAACGTACTACACGACGAAGAACCTCACACTGAACTCCTATGGATCCGCCGTACGCGGCCTCACGCTTCTGTCGAACTACAAGACCGAATGCTACGTCAGCGTGCAGATCGGCACGCTCGACTCGTGCGTCATTACGAATTTCACGCGCGGGTACTGCACCCTTGGCGCCAGTTCCGGCGGCCTCGTCACGAACTGTACCGTCGTCGGATGCCGGAACAGCGGCCGCGACCGCTTCGTCTCGATTGGCGGCGGCACGATTGTGAACTCGCGCATCATCCGCAACAAGACGACAAACGGCTCGTACAACGCGCTCCTGAGGCTCTCAGGCGGTTTGGCGCGAGGCTGTCTCATCGCGGACAATGAGTCCGTGGCCGGAAACGACGGCGGGAACAACGCCTTCGCCGTCGAGGGGTCGGGAACCATCGAGAACTGCACAATCGTGAACAATGCAGATACCTGTGCAAAGAAAATGCCGGCAATCGGCAGCGGAATCACGGTCGTCAACTGCATCGTCACCGGCAACACGAATCTTGACGGCCCCTCGGGCGCAAACGGCGCCGCCAGCGCGACCTATACGCTGTGCGACGTCGCCGGCCTTTCCGGCGAGGGCTGCCCGGCTGTCGAGCCGGTTACGAAGACCTTCCCGAAGATCGGGAGGGGCGACTACACGCCGGACCTGTCCTCGGCGGCTTGCAACGGCGGCGTCAACATGCCCTGGATGGACGGGGCGCTCGACCTCCTTGGCAACCCGCGCATCCTTCGCAAGACCGTCGACATGGGCTGCATCGAGAACACCCGCATGTCCGGGACGAAGATCCTTTTGCGCTAGCCCAGAATTCAAGCGCGTGAAGACGGCCTCAAATGCCACTGGAACTTCGGGTTAGATAAGGACAGGGATTACTTTTCGTTGGAGCGGGCGACGAAGAAAGATGCAACGCCCCAGAGCGCAAGCATGCCCACGGAAATGAGCCAGACTTTCATCCAGCCAATCTGGTAGACGAGGGTGAAGGCGAGCGCGGTCCAGATGCCGCCGCCCATGAAGGGCTCGTGGAGGAGCTGCTTGTAGCCGAAGCTCATGGCCGCCGAAGTGCGGTTTTCGGGGTCGACCGTGCGCAGAAGCATGAGGCCCGTCGCGGTGACGCCGGTGGCCTGCCCGAATTCCGCGATGGCGCGCTCGAACCACGCGTCGCGGAAGATTCTCGGCGAGACGAAGAGCACCACCCACGCGGTCCAGGCGGTGCCGGCGATCACCATGATGGTCAGCGGCAGCCAGTTGGCCGCAACCACCTTGAGCTGGATTGTCGCCACAGCCGAGACGACGAGGAAATCGAGCGAGGCGCCCGAGATGCGTTCCATCTGGCCGCGGTCTATGAGGAGATCCTTGCCGACGAGCTTCGCCCCGTAGGAGAGGATGACGCCGCCGATCATGCAGAGCGGGAAGAGGGGGAATCCCTTCAGCGGTATGAGCAGTCGAATGCCGTAGCCAATGAGCACGGCCACGCCGGTGACCGCGATGTGCCATGCGAGAGAGTCGATTGAATCGCAGATGACCGTCTGTCGCCCGGCTGGAGGACGTTTTTCAATCGGATGTATGCCTAGCCGTTCGTGCGGCTTGCGGTCCTCGAATGAGACCACCTTCGAGACATGGCCTTTGCGGTAGGCCCACTGGATCATCGCCATGCCGAGCACGATGCCGATGATCATTCCGGCCGTGGCCATGGTGTAGCCGAGTGCCAGTCCGTCGTCCCACCCGAATTCGCTGAAGCTCTCCGTCATTCCCCCGACGGTGCCGTGGCCGCCTTCGAAGCCGATTTCAAGGAGGTTGCCGAACGCCTCTGGGACGCCGAAGCACCGTGCAAGCACGAAACCCGCGAGGCCGAGCCCAACGACGTACTGCCCCCATGCCAGCAGCTGGCCGATGCAAAGCTGCGGGAAGGAGAGGCGGATGACATCGCGGAGCTTCGGTGCGGCCATGCCGAGGAAGAGCGTGGCGAAAATCACGTTTATGAGAAAGCCCGGCACCTTGCGGGCCGCCCCCACGATTTCAGGGGGGACATTTTTGTCGCCAAGAGCGGTTACAAGTATCAGGCCAATCAGTCCGCCGACGACAGAACTCGGCAAGTATAGCCGCTGCACCAGCGGCACACTTACCCTTACAATCTTTCCCACGAACAAAAGCGCGCACAGCGCGACAAAGACAACGACAGGCTGCATTAAGAATCCTTTTCCATTAAATTCAATCCAATAATTATACAGGATTGGCGGATTCTTGTCCTTTGTCCATGGTGGTCGTTCAATCGCCTTTGCCAGTCCAGAACAGAGCGCTGCCGACGGCGCGTTGCCAGCCGGAAAGGTGCGCCTCGCGTCGTGCGGCGTCCATTTGCGGGGTGAAGGTGTCGGACACGTGCCAGCCGCGCGCCGTTTCCTCAAGGTTCCCGTAGAGTCCCACGCCAAGCCCAGCGAGGAGCGCCGCGCCGAGGGCTGTGGTCTCCAGCACCGCCGGGCGCTGGACCGGGACGCCGAGCAAGTCGGCCTGGAACTGCATGAGAAGCTTGTTTGCGCTCGCGCCGCCGTCGACTCGCAGCGCTGGGCAACTTCTGCCGCAGTCGCTGGCCATGGCCTTGAAGAGGTCCGCGCTCTGGTAGGCGATGGACTCCAGCGCGGCGCGCACGATGTGCGCGCGCCCCGTGCCGCGCGTCATGCCGACGAGCGTGCCGCGGGCGTACATGTTCCAGTATGGCGCGCCAAGACCGGTGAAACCCGGCACGAGGTAGACGCCTCCGGTGTCAGACACCGAGGCGGCGACGGGTTCGCTTTCCGCAGCCGTGGAGATGAGCTTCAGTTCGTCGCGAAGCCACTGGATGGTTGCACCGCCCATGAACACGCTCCCCTCGAAGGCGTAGGTGGGGCGTCCGTCAAGACGCCACGCCATTGTGGTGAGCAGCCCGTTCGGGGAGAGGCGGAAGCGTTCCCCCGCGTTCATCAGCATGAAGCAGCCCGTGCCGTAGGTGTTCTTCACCATGCCCTCGTCAAAGCAGGCCTGGCCGAAGAGCGCCGCGTGCTGGTCGCCGACAAGAGAGGCCACCGGTATGCGCACACCAAGCAAATCCTCGCGTAGCATGCCGACGACGTGCGCCGTGTCCGTGACCTCGGGCAGCATCGCACGGGGGATGTCGAGCATCTTCAGCAGGTCTTCGTCCCAGTCCTGGGCGCGGAGGTTGAAGAGCATCGTGCGTCCGGCGTTGGTGGCGTCCGTGACATGCGGATGGCCCTCCACCAGGTTCCACGCCAGAAACGAATCGACCGTGCCAAAGCAGAGTTCGCCGCGCCGTGCGCGTTCGCGCAGGCCGAGCTCGTCGAGCATCCACTTGATCTTCGTTCCGGAGAAGTAGGCGTCAGGCACCAGACCGGTCTTTTCGCGGATTGCGTCGGCGTGTCCGTCCGCGACAAGGCGTTCGACAATCGGCGCGGTCCGGCGACACTGCCAGACGATGGCGTTGTGGAGGCAGCGACCGGTTTCGCGCTCCCAGACGAAAGTCGTCTCGCGCTGGTTGGTGATGCCGATGGCGGCGATTTCGGCGGGGTCGATGCCGGCATTTCCGACGGCGTCCCTGAGCGCTTCGGTCTGCGAGGAGAGGATGTCCGCCGGATTGTGCTCGACCCATCCGGGATGCGGGTAGATCTGGGGGAACTCATGGGCTGCGGAGGCGACGATTTCCCCGGCCGCAGTAAAGACAATGGCCCTGCTGCTGGTTGTCCCCTGGTCAAGGGCCACTAGATAACGTTTGCTTTGCATGGTTGATTCCTTTTCAACTGCCAACGGGTTGATGATGTGTTATGACCTCAGGGGTCTCCAGGACGTCAAAGCCTACGACTGAGCCGAAGCGGTCGGGCGAATCGAGCCACCAGAGGACACGGCCGTCGGGGCCGAACTGTATGAGCTGCCATCCCTTGAAGCTGTCGCGGACATTCGGCCCCGTCCAGTTGGCGACATAGACGCTTCCGTCGTCCATCGCCTGCAGCGCGCCGTAGAAGACGTTGGACTTGCCGCCCTGGTCGGCCTGCCATGACGACAGAATCCTGCCGTCGGCGTCCAGGCGCTGAAGCTCCGTCCCGTATCCGGTCGTGGCCCAGAAACCTCCGTCCTTCACCGCCGTGACGGCGGCGAAGGACGGCGGTTTGTCCGGAAAGTCCGGAAAGTCCTTAAGGTCTTTAAGGTCTATTTGCCGACTTTCAAGACTTTCAGGACTTTCAGGACTTTCAAGACTTTCAGGACTTTCAGGACCTTCAAGACTTTCAGGACCTTTAAGACTTCTGGCCGCCATGTCGACGATAAAGGAGCCGTCGTCGGTGTCGGCGCGGTAGCGTCCGTCGTCCAGTTTGGCGAGGGCGCGGATGGGGCGTCCGATGTCGATGGAGTAGCCGCTCTTCGGCGAGAAGGAGTCGTAGTAGTGGACGAGTCCGCGCGGGCCGTCGGCAATGACGATGCGGCGTCGCCCGTCCATGAGGTCGCGGTGCCCGACGCGCAGGATGAAGCCCTGCGAGCGGATCTGCTCCTTCTCCTGTTCGGTGAGGACGTGTTCCTCGCCGCGCGGGTAGAGGTGGACCCAGCCACGCCGGTTGAAGTCGAATGCGTCTTCGATGAAGTTGCCGCCTGGATGGAAGGTCGGGTATTCCGGAACGCCACGGCGCATGAGGTCCTTGAGTTCGTCGAGGTGCGCTGAATAGACGTCGCGCGGCGCGCAGCGGTGGCCGTGGCAGACTTTCGCCGCCATTCCCACCACTTCGCCGAGCTGGCCGAGCGTGCGCATGACGCGGACGGCCGCGAAGGCGACGTGCGTGCAGCTGATGTGTCGTCCCGCCAGGAAGAGGTTGTCGCAGTCGCGGGCGTAGAGGCAGCGGTAGGGGACGGGAGGCGTGTTGCCGGTGCCGCGGTGGTAGGCGGCCGACCGGAACGGCTCCTTGAACTTGCGGACGTTCTCCGGATCGGGGAAGTGCAAGTCTATGTTCCAGGTGATGCAGGCGGTGTCATCCTCGTGGCGGACGTCGTTCTCCATGTCGTTCTGGGTGAGGATGTAGTCGCCGACGGTGCGGTAGCTTTCGCGCTTGCCGCCGATGGGGGAAATCCAGTCGAAGACGCGGTTCGCGAATTCCGCGCGCCGCGGCGACTTGTTCTTGAGCCAGTGCCAGTTGGAGAAGATGGCGAGCAAACCGTAGTCGCGGATTTTCTCGGTCTCCTCCGCCATGTCGCGGTACTGACCGGTCTCCTGCTCCCACGAGCCCTTGGTGACGTAGTAGCCCGTTTCGTCGTCTATGGGCAGCGCCCAGGCGGAGATGTCGGGGAAGGGCATCGGGGCGGGAGCCTCGCGCGTAAGCCACTGCGTGGAGTGGCCCATGACCTGGCGGTCGGCGACGGGCGGCGCGGAGATTTCGTTGAACTGTCCGCGCGCCTCGCGGCCGTACATCGTGGCGCATCCGGCGAGACGGGACAGGATGGCGTCGCCGGTGGCGTCGACGAAGAGGGGCGCGCGGTAGCGCGTCTCCTGTCCGGTCCGTGTGTCGCGCGCGAGAACGGCTGCGATGCGGTGGGGGTTGGATGGGTCCTTTTCGATGGCGTAGACGTACTGGCGGTAGAGGAGGTCAGCCTCGATGAAGGGGACGCACCAGGCCGCCTTGGCGTCCTTCTTCATGGTGAAGGGGATTTCCTTGCGGGCGTCCTCGTAGTATTTCGCCTCATGCGGGTCGCCGTCGCCGTAGAGGGGCTGGATGTCACGGACGACGCGTCCGATGGCCGGGTAGTCGCCGGCTCCGAGGCAGCCGCCAAGCGCCACGCGCACCTCCGAGGAGTTGCAGCCGCCGAGCATCTCGCGGTCCTGCAGCAAAAGGACGCGGAGGCCGAAACGGTTCGCGGCGACGGCCGCGCAGGTTCCCGCCATGCCGCCTCCGACGACAATCAGGTCGTACTCCTTGTCGCAGTCGCGGATGGAGAGCCCGCGCATGGCGCGCCGCCACTCCGGCGTCGGGAAGGGGGGCGGCTCGGTCGCTGTCGAGAGAAAGAGGGCGTCGCAGCGTCCGTTGAAGCCTGTAAGGTCGTGAAGCGCAAGCGCGACTGCCCCACCCTTTGTCTCAAAGGAGCCGGCCTTCTGCCATGCCCATTCGCCGCCCGCGGTTCCAAGTGTTTCCGCAAGCGCCACGCCGTCCACAAGCACCTTGAACCGCCCCGCCGCACATTCTGCATTCTGCATTTTGCATTCTGCATTGACGGTTGCGCCATCGGCGCAACCGACCCACTCGGCATTCCAGTTGCGCGTATGGGCCCAGACCGTGTAGGTGCCAGGCGCGAGATCCACGGTTGTCCGGGCATCCGCGACGGGTACGCCGTAGCCGTGCGCCATGACGTATGAAGAGCCGAGCGAACGCATTGACTGCGTCTCGACCGTCCAGCCGCCCAGGTCGGCGAAGTTTTCGCACTCAAGAAGTACTTGTTCCATGTTTGCCACCGCAAGGTTTCCATTGTAGCACAACTTATGGTAGAATGATTCTGTATGAAGCTCAATTTCCGCATCGACTGGGGATACCAGTACCTCTATTCGCGTCGCCACTACCATCCCTTCTACCATTGGGACGGACATCTGGAGTGTTCGGACGGGACCATCGAAAAGGTCTTCCGGCTAGATTACCCCGTGCTTTGGTTCGGGCCGGGGCACAGCGCAAAGGAAACGCAGTTGGAGTCGCCTTGCTGGAAAAGCACGACCCATCGCGGTTTCGCCGGAATCAGAATCGAGGCGGATGTCGCGGACAATGCCGTCTTCAAGCTCGTGACGCTCTCCGGCACCTTCGAATTCAAGGCGCAGGACATCGTTGACAAGGGGCGCATCGAGTTTCCGGTCGGCCCGAAATACCTTGGCTGCCACGTCATCGTCACGCGCACCGGGTACTACTGGTTCCGTCCTCCGGCGCGGGAGGGGCAGATTGTTCTTGAGGCGGACGAGTTGGCGCAGTCGGTCCCTGTCCGTGGCTGGGCGCGGATGCGGACAGCGTGGATAGCGCCAGGCGGAACGGCGGAATTCGAGGCCGACTTGTCCGAACCTCATGGCGATTGCAACGAGACAATTCTCCACATCGTCGCCATGGCCGCGCCGGAATACGCCGAGGACAAGGAACGGCAGATTCACGACGACTTCCCGCTTGAGTTCTTCTGCGACGGGAAGCTTGTCGCGGAAGGCAAGCACTATTTCCGCGAGCACGACGACTTCATGCAGCTTCTGGAGGATGTCTGGCTCCGCTTCCCCGCCGTCTCCGGCAAACACCGCTTCGCCTTGAAGAACGGCAACGGACAGTTCTTCCTGCTGGTGTCGCGCCTCACGATGCAGCAGTCCGAACGCCGTCATCTGGAATTGTCGTTGCCGCACTGGGCGCTGGCGGGGGAACCGCTCATCGGACGCATCTTCGCCGCAAGGGACGACAAGACCACCATACGCTGGGAGGACAAGAGCAAGGAAGTGAAATTGAAGCCCGGATGGAACGAATTCGACTTCTCCGTCGCCAATCCCGGCGTCGACATTCCCGTTTCCACGGATTCGACAAGCGGCGTCATTCCCGCCGTCTACGCGCTCAAGGACGAGACGCCCGAGGTCACCGTCGGCTACGACATGACGGTCGTGCCGCACGATGACAGCGGCTTCATGGACTGGCTTCTCGACTACACGTGGCGGACAAGACTCGGCAACATCGTGGTCTTCCGCTCTTTCCGCTACACCGAGCCGACATCCCATGACGAAACCGAAGTCCCCGAAGCGCTGCTTGAGCGCTGGGGGCGCTTCTGCCGCGACCACTGCATCCATGTCGAGGCCGCCACCTGCTACGACAACGACGCGCTTCTGCGCGGCGCGGGCGAGATGATGCACAGCGCCGGCAAGCACGAATGGCCCGGCGCGGTCTATGCCTTCGACCCCGGCTTCGAGTGGCGCTCCGAGGACATGAAGACCGCGATGGAGCACTACCTGCAGCGCCTGAAGATCGAGGTCGACCGCGCGCACAAGTCCTATCCGCGCATGGCGTTCGGCGACGCCTCGGGCGGACACCGCTACTGCTACATGGCCGGCGCGGACTTCATCCGCACGGAGACGATGGTGCCGCACACCCAGCATCTTTGCTCGCAGGCGCGCCCCGCCGCAGAGGCGCTCGGCAGCGGCGAATGGGGCGTCCACATCGCCATCCAGCACGCCTTCCAGCCGTACTACGAGACACATCTCGGCCAATACTACCTGTCCCTATTCCAGCCATGGATGATGGGCGCGTCAATGATCTACGAGGAGGACAGCCTCTTCCAGCTCTTCAAGGAGGAGCGCCAGGCGTGGGACGACCTTCTCACCAAGGGCAAGCGCGACATGACGCGCGATTTCCTCCGCTTCGTCAAGACGCATCCGCGCAAGGGCGCGCCGACGCGCAGGATCGCCTTTGTCGAGGGACGCTACGCCGCGCCGTTCAACGGCTTCATCTGCGACACCGACCAGGGACCCGACTACGCCGTCTGGGGGCTCTTCGGCAAGAACGATCCGCTCTGGGGCCACCGCCAGCCCGAGAAGTGCCGCCAGCTGCTCGACGTCCTCATGCCAGGCGCAAGCACACAGCCGCTTCGGCAGGACTTCACCAAGCGCCGCTTCTTCTTCTCCGGCACGCCCTACGGCGACTTCGACGAAGTGCCCACTGAGGCGAAGGCCGATTATTTCGAGCGCTACTCGTTGCTTCTGCACCTTGGCTGGAACACCATGATACAGGAGGACTATGATAAGTTGTCGGCCTTTGTCGAAAAGGGCGGGACGCTTCTCATAGGCCTTCCGCAGTTCAGCCGCCATGTCAGACGTGAGTTCCTTGAGGAGATGATGGATCTCGACCTCTGGAACGATGGCGACCTCGCCGAGTTCTGCGGTTTGAAGGTCAATGGGCCAGGCAAGTGCTATTCGGGGCAGTGGAACGCCATCGGACGCGAGGACTTCGCCATCCCCGAGCTGTCTGGCGTGCCGAGCAAATCGCCCGAGGAAGATGGACCGTGCCGTCTTGCGAAACTGGAACTGGCCGGCGCCGAGCCGGTGATATGGGACGCCATGACGGGCGAGACGCTAGTCTGCCGCTTCCGTAAGGGTAGGGGAACGGTCTATACCGTTACGGCCTACGCCTACCCAGGCCACGAGGCGCTGCGCAAAGTCATGGGCGCGCTGATTGCCAAGCTCGCATCGGGGAATCTGCCGAAGACCCGCGTCATCGATCCGTCGCGCGAGATCTTCTGGAACGAATGGGTGGAGGACGGCAATGTCCGCCGCCTGATGCTCTTGAACACCGACTGGACTGTGGCCGGAAACAGCAAGACCGTTTGGATAGACAGCGGCGACATCCAGTTCGAAACGGATGTGATCGAGCGCCAGGCGAAGATTCTCACGGTTCTTCCGGGCATGGTTTTGGAGCCTGACACCTGCGAACTCCATCTGGAAGTCAAGGAAGACGGCCGCATCCGCTGCCACGGCACGGGGACGCATCGTATCACGATTCACCGCCACGGCGGCGTTCGTGAAACGGTGTCAGTGGACCTGTCCCGCAACACCGTTGCCGGTTTGCCGGTCTGACGGCCCGCCAGCCATCGACATGCCAGTGCCTTGCAAGCGGGATCACAATCGTCCCGAAACAGGGGATTTCAGGCTTCGCGGACGATCTTCGTGCCGCTGACGGCGCGCTTCTTCGTGGAGAATGCGATGCCTATGAGCGTGATCGGTTTGCCGGAGAGGCGGAACTTGTCGGCGTAACCCTGCTCACGTATCTGCGAAATGGCCTTCATCGGCGTCGAGTCGCGTTTGATCTCGATGATCCAGGCGTCGGTCGCAGTCTCGACGGTGAGGTCGATGCGTCCCTTGTTGGTTTTCACCTCGCCGCCGACGTTCATGCCGATGAGGCGCATCACGACATACATGATCGCCTGCCACGACTGTTCGTTCTGCCTGTCCGTGAGGTCGTAGGGAATTTCGCCGAAGAAGGATTTGAACGCCTCGACGAATCCCTCCGGGTCGCGGGAGTTCAGGGCGTCCGCTATGGCGGCCACCAGACCGCCGGGATCTTTTTCGCCTGGGCCCGAATAGAGTTTGGACAGCACATCAAGAAAAGAACTCTCCACCTCCCTGTTTGGGAACCCAAGAGTGTAGCGGATGACATTGCCAATCTGCCGGAAGCCCTTGATCGTGAGATACCCGGTCTGGTAAAGCAATGTCACAGGTTTGATCTTCTCCGGCTCGAAGGCGTTCATGTCGGCATCGGTTAGTTCAAGCGATGAAACGTCGAGGGGGTGCGTCTTGAAGAAGTCGACCAGGAACGTGGGGGTTGCCGTCAAAGACCACCAGTTGCCAAGTTTCTTCTTCTTGAAGCACATTCCAAGGGAAACCGGGTTAATCACAGGCTCTGCGTTTTCCTCAAACCTGTAGCCGTCGTACATCTTGACGATTTCGGCAAAAGCCCCGTCGGCGTCCGTGCCGAGTTCGGCGCCGAGTTCAGCCAGTTTGTCAGGGTAGTATTTCCGCACCTCGTCATGGGTGAAGCCGAAAAGGGTCGCGACGTCGGCATCCAGCGTCATGTCGTCAAGGTTGTTGAGGTCGGAGAAGATTGACATCTTGGAGAATTTGGAGACTCCGGTGATGAAGGCGAAGCGCTGCTGCCCCTCTTCGTACTTGACGACGCCGTAGAACGGCTTGAGGAAATCCTTGAAAGCTGTGACGGCGGGGGTGCCAAGCTTGTGGAGAAGCGGCTTGTCGTATTCATCGACAAGCACGACGCACTGCCCGTCGGCGGAAGTGGCGGCGGCATCCCTTATGAGGTTCTGGAAAACGGAAGGCACGGGAAGCGACGTGTCGACTTCCACGCCAAGCCGTTCGCCTTCTTTCCGCAAATAGTTTTTCAGCGCTGCAGAAAGCTCCTCCACCGTGTCGTATTGCATTGTTCCCATGTCAATGCGTAGCACGGGCCATTTCCTCGACCAGTCCCACTGCGGCTCGATGGCAAGTCCCTTGAACAATTCGCGTTTGCCTTCGAAAAGCGACTGGAGCGTAGTTACGGCCAGCGATTTGCCGAAGCGGCGCGGCCGCGCGATGAAGAACTGCCGTCCCCGCGTGTCGTCGGCGAGTTCTTTCAAAATCGCCGTCTTGTCTACGTAGGTATATTGCCCCTTGCGGAGGTTTTCGAATGTGTAGATGTCTGTCGCCGGTTTTTCCATGTTCGCGCCCCGTGTCATTTATGGCTTCAATGATACCGCAAATCGACGCGGATGGCAAGCGGTTTTGGCACGGCAATTGCTTTTTGACCTTAGAAGGAGCCTTATCATGTCCCGATTCCACCATCTGCCTGAATCCTTGGCCGTTTCCGCCGCGTTGGCGTCGGCCATTTCCCTCGCCGCGCCAGTCGTCCCCGGCGAGTACACAGACCCGAGCAATCTCCGCGCGGAGACAGAGCGAAGGGCCGGCAACGCCTACGTCGCGCCGGCGCATCTGCGCTTCCCCTACGTCGCCACCTACTATGTCGAACCCACGGTCACGACGAAGGATGGCGTGGCGATTTCCTTCTACGTCACGGACTGGGACCACTCGCGCGTCCGCTTCCTCGACGATTCGTTCCGCTTCACCGTGCGCTGCAAGTGCGTCGGTCCCGACGGCAAGGCGTACGAAAAGGAACTGCAAAACGTCCCTTCCGGCGACGGCGCCTTCGAGTTCGGGTGTCTCCCGAAGGGCGAATACGATGTCTGCGTCTGGGCCGTGGACGCGAAGGGCATTGAGTCGCACCGCGTGTGGCACAAGTTCCAGGTCGTCGACCCGGCGGACGTCACGCTTCCCAAGGACAGGATTCACGCCGTGACCGCGGCGGACCTCTCAGCCTACGGCATCCGGAACGACGGCGACCTCGGGCGCAAGGTGCTCGTCGAAATCCCGGAGCCGCCCAAGGGGACGAAGGGCGACGAGGCGATTCGCCTCGCGCGGGCGGCCCTCGACGCATACGCGGCGACGAACCCGCCGCCGGCGCGGAAGGGGGCGCCCGGCTACACGGTCCTCGTCGCGGCGCACGGCGGGAAGCCGGTCTTCGGCTCGTGGCAGAAGTCGCGAATCGTCACGGACGCCGGCTACGACACGAACGCCGTGGAACGCGCGGCGGTCGCGACGGCGGAGGGGCTTCAGAGGCTGCTCGATGACAAGGCGACCAACGGCTTCCGCAAGGTCGTGCTCGCGCCCGGGACCTATCGCGTGAGCGCCTCCCGGAAAATCAGGATCCCCGACGGCATGACGCTCGACCTGAACGGCGCCACGATCAAGGAAAACGCCTTCACGGGCAGCCACGCGCTCATCGTCTCGCTTGAAAATGTCCGCGACGCGCACCTTGTGAACGGCATCCTCGAGGGGGACTACTACGAACACGACTACGCCGGCTCCCCCAATGACTCCGAGTGGCCGATGGGCTTCGGCATCGACGGCGACGCGGCATACTGCACCGTGGAGGACGTGGTCGTCCGCGACATCACCGGCTACGGCGCCGGCAACGGCATGGGGCGGGTGGACGGAAGCCTCCAGGTCTTCTACGAGGCCTTCGGCGGCTATGCCGCGGGCGGCCTCGACCCGAAGACCGGCATGGTAAACGCGTCCGAGGAGGGCCGCTGCACGAGCGGCTTCCGCGAAATCACCAAGGCGATGAAGGAGGCCGGGCGCGTCCAGGTCTCGGCCTACCTCGGCTACCAGAGCATCCGCGGGAACGCCTGGCAGATGACGGGTTGCTGGTACGATGCGGAGAAGAACTTCCTCTCGTCCGAGACGCTCTTCCAGTACCGCGTCGTGCCAATCCCGGAGGGAGCCGCCTTTCTGCGCATCTCCGTCGCCATTCCCGACGCCGAGACGGCGCAAAAGGCCGGCATCGTCGCGACTCTCTTCCACATCCCGCAGAACTGCGCCGTCCGCCGCTGCACCTTCGACCGCTGCCGGTGCGTCGGCTACGCCGCGAGCGCGATGAAGAACATGCTCTTCGAAGAGAACCTCTTCACGCACAGCGGCGAGGCGCTGGCCAAGTGCGCCTTCGACGCCGAGGACGGCTGGGACATGATGCAGGACGTCACCTTCCGCGGCAACCGCTGCGTTGAAAACCCCCTCAACAACAGCCTCCTCACCTGCGCCGGCCACAATTTCGTCTTCGAACGCAACAAGGGCAGCATTTACCTGTGGCCGCGCACCTTCTCGCCCTGCGTCCGCGACAACGAGATCGACGTGGGGACCTTCCACTGCGGCGCGCGCCACCGTTCCGGCTACGCGCGCTTCGAGCGGAACAAATACAAGTTCGCGCTCGAGGCGCCCGCCGAATACGGCCAGTACCGGGGATGGGAGCTGGCCTTCCCGGACCTCGGCACCTCGAACGCCGATGAGTCCAAGCCCTTCTCAATCCGCCTCGGATGCGCCGCGCGGATCGCCGGAGGGGTCTTCACGAACCGGACGATCGCCATCCCCGAGGTCTTCGGCGGCTCGTTCGGGAACTGCCTGGTCGAAAGGCTTGAGGCCGGCCGCTGGACAGGCGCGACGGTCGAGGGCGGCAAGTTCTACGTCCTGCGCCAGACGAACCTCTTCGAGCGCTGCACGTTCAGGGGCGTGGAGTTCGCCACCTTCGGGGGCGGCGAGCAAACCTTCCACAACTGCGAGTTCACCGACTGCAAGTTCTACAGCTTCAGCTCGGCTGTCGTCCGTTTCGTCGAATGCCCGTTCACCGGCTGCACCTTCGATTCCGGATACTGGACCAGTCCGTCGGACATCGTCTTCAAGGATTGCCGCATTGACGTGGCGGACACGAGCTTCTACAAGACCGGCTCATACGCGGTCGGGAAAATCCTCCTGGACAAGTGCCGCGTCACGAGCGCCAACGGCAAGTGCGAGGTCGTCGTCGATCTCTTCGACTACCGCCCGTCGTCGGGCGACGCCACGCCCGGCGCGGTCGAGGTCAGGGGCTGCACCTTCGGCGAGGGCGTCAAGACCGCCGTCGGCTGCTCCACGGTCAGGTGGAACGGCTACATGAGTGTGGATGCCGACCCCACGAAGAAACTCTCCTTCTCCTTCGCGGACAACCAGCTCGCCCCCGGCGTGGTCGAACTCGGTGAACTCCCGCGCAAGCGGAAATAGGGTGGATGGCAGCCTTCGGGAAATGGGCTTGACGATTTCGACGCCATTGGAATAGTATTTTAACACCATGAACACGGACAATAGACAGCCGGCTCCGCTCGGCATCCCCTCCACCCTCCAGCACTGCGTCCCGATCGTTCCCGCCGACCGCACCGTCGTCGCCAACGAATCCGGCCCCTTCATCAGTTTCTCCTTTGACAAGAATCTCCACACCTCGCTCGTCCACCGCACCGAGTATCCCGTCGTGGGCGGAATCCTCATCCGGCGCAAGGGCGAGACGGAATGGCAGGCGCAGATGGCCGAACCGGGCCACCCGAACTACGACCACGGGATGGGCATCGAAGGCCTCGAGCCCGGTGGCGAGTACGAGTACCGCTGGTTCCACCTCGACGACAAGGGCGGGCGCGTCGTCGATCCGACGCTCCGGACGTTCCGCGTCATTTCGCCCGTGTCGGACTTCCCGCTCGACGCCGGCCCCTGGCTCTTCAACGCCGATGTCGACCGCATCTCCATCGGCTGGCGCTCGTCCGTCCCCGTTCCGGGCGGCGTGCTGTACCGCGTCAAGGGCGAGGACGGCCCGTGGATCGAGCGCCTCGTCCAGTCAAACGGCACGCTCGTCCTCGACGGCATCGCCCAGATCATCGACCTCAAGGGGCTTCGGCCCGACACCGAGTACGAATACCGCCTCGCCTTCTACGACCAGGCGACGGGCGAGGTCGTGGCACACGGCGACTACACCTTCCGCACGATGCACGAGGGCGGCGTCTGCCGCGCGCTCTTCTTCACGGACTCCCACAGCAACTGGCGCTTCATCCAGAAGGCGATCCGCTTCGCGGACGCGGCAAAGGCCGACTTCATCGGCTTCGGCGGCGACAACGTCTGGGACGGCATGTACGCGCCAAACGGGCAGAACATCATCGACGACATCGTGAACCCCGTCGTGACAACCGCCGGCCATTCCGTGCCCATCGCCGTCGTGCGCGGGAACCACGAATGGGGCGGCCTCCACGCGGCGGACTGGACGACCTGGCTCCGCGCGCAAAGTGGACGCACCTGGTACGCCTTCACGGACGGCCCGTGCTACTTCATCCTGCTTGAATGCGGACCGATGGCGTACTATGGCCGCAACCGCTATTCCAAGGAGCTGCTGGAGGAGCAGCGCGTCTGGCTGCGCGACGAGGCGCTGGCCTCCGAGGCCTGCCGCAAGGCGAAGTTCCGCGTCGTCCTCGTCCACAACGCGACGCACGGCCAGCACGGCAACAGCGAGGGCTGGCGGAAGACCTTCGAGGAGAACTACCTCCCGATTCTCAACTCCGACGACCCCGCGCGGCGCATCCACCTCATGATCGCCGGGCACATGCACGAGTACAGCCGGTGCGACGCCGACAGCGACACCTTCTACGTCCTTCCGCACTTCCGCCCCGGCACGAAGAACCCGACGCCCTCGGGCAAGGGCATCCACTACGCCGTCCTCAGCAACGACGGCCCCGTCTGCCACGACCTCGAGTATTCGGCCCTCACCTTCTACGCCGACGCGGAGAAGATCGTGATCAACGCCTTCGACCAGGACATGCGCGTCTTCGACTCCTTCTCGCTCGACCAGAACGGCAAGTCCACGACCAGCCCCGACGTTCCCGTGTTCCGTTGAACCGGGGGCCACGCATCGGGCGTGAAAATGCAGATTTGCATTTTCACGCCCGATGTGCTTCACTTCGAGTACCACAACGCCCCGCGCCACGCAAGCGTGGCGCGGGGCGTTTCGTGGAAACGTCCCTACCGGACGACCATTATGAAGCCGCGCGGCGTGGTGAGGGAGACCTCGGAGAAGCGCCAGAGGTAGCAGGGCACTGTCGTGTACGTCCCGTCGCCTTCGCCCCAGGCAGAGAGACCGACGTATGTCGTCTCGCCATATTCGCCGTTCGCGTCCACGTATTCGTACTCCAGGGCCCAGTTGGCCATCTGGCCATATTTGTAGTGCGCGGTGAAGACATTGCCCCTGCGGCGCAGCCGCACCCAAGTCGCAGTTGCTGGATCCGACGCGGGGTATGAGCCAATTAGTGCGCCGGCCACCTTGTCCTGCTCTCGCACGTACTGGGCCGTCGCGGTCGTCTTGTGCATTCCAAGGACATAGAAGTTGTCTATACTGCCTGATACCGTCCGCTTCACGCCGTATGCGCGCATCATCGCGCCGGCGTCAAGCGAACTGCGGACCATCAGGCCGGCCTTGCGTCCGTACCAGCGGTCGCCAATGGGGGGAAGACACATAATCTTCGCAACCAGAGTGAAATCGCCCTTCACCGGCTTCCACAGGAAGTTGTATCCAATCGTACCCCATGAAAGATCTCTGCCGCTATGCGCCATGTCAAGGGAACCGTCGGCGTTTGCCTTGACATCCGCCAGGAACAGGGAGTCGGCATTTGCGTCGAAGGCGCGCGCCCCCGCCCATTCGCCGGGAATGGTCCTCGGCGGGACGGGAATCAACTGCGTGGACGGAATGACTTCGTGCGTGACGCATCCGCCCCAGAGAATGCGGCAGGAGCCGGCGCCAGTCTTGTGATACCACATTGCCGTGACATCATGCTCGCCGGCCGTCAGCGTTGCCGTGGCGCTCGACTTGCCCTTGTAAAGCACGGCAACGCCGTCAATCCAGAGGTACGCGACATCTTCGGCTTCCGCCTCGAAGGTGAAGTCGCCGGCGAGGGGCGCGATAAGTTTGCCCGACCAGCGGGCGAGAAGGTTTTCGGTCGCGCCGCCCACGGAAGCGTCGGCGAAGTCTATCGTCGCGTTCGTCGTGACGAGCGCGAGCATCTCGCCGCCCGTCGTGGCGACGTAGTTCGTCCACCATTCGGCGTGAAGGCCGGTGCCGTTCCCGGCGAGGTACGGAATGACTTCACGTTCCGCCGAATAGGCCATGCTCGCGCCGTTGACGGTCGTCACGCGATAGGTGCAGCGGGTACCGTCGCAAACGACATCGCTGTCCGTCCACGTCGCTGTTGCGGCGGGAAGATTGCTCGCAACGGTTGTCCACGCGCCGTCGCCGACCTTGCGTTCGATGGTGTATGTGCCGTATTTGGCTGGCGTCCACGCGAGCGTGACGGACGGCGTCGAGCCGCATGTCGCGGAAAGATTTTCAACGCCTGCGGCAAGTCCGGCAATATCGGATTCAGTCCAGCCGTAGAGCTGGAGTTCGGAGACGTTGTCGTTCCAGCCGTTGAGCGCCGGATTGTGGCAGAAGAGGTAACGATAGGCCGTGTCCGTGTCGAGACTCACGCGTTCCATCCACGTTGCGGTATAATTTCCCGCAACTCCGCTGATTGGATCGGTGAGTGTGTCGAAGTTCCCGTCGAGGTTCCAATCGGCGCTGTTCGACCCGGAAAGCACGACGCCGTTGCAGTTACCGTTGTTGTTGCGCGGGAAGAAGCGCATGAGGGCGAGATGCGCCTGTTCGCCAATATCTACGCCGATGCAGGTGCGCGGGGTCACAGCCTTTATGTCGGCGTGGTCTGCGTATGAAGAACTTGAGTGGACTTGATTGTTGAATGCCCGCATGCAGCTATCCTCAATTGAACTGCCCGTCCAGTAGTTCGGACCGCCCTTGTAAATCAGACTCACGCCGCTTCGGAGTTGCGTCATGCTGACTTCCGGATCGCGTTCCAACAGGCGCCAGCGACGAGGCGCTACAACAGCAGTCTCGTTTGTGGCGGAAAAACTCTGGCCGCCATACGTGAAATTAGCGACGACGCGGTAGCGGCAAATGGAACCCGCCGGAGCTGTCGTATCCGTCCAGACATCGGCGCCGTTCAGCCGTGCCACCTCCGTCCAAGGTCCGTTGACGCCGGGGGCGCGTATGACCACGGAATTGGAAACGCCTGCTGGGACCTGCCAGTTCAGGAAGGTGCCGACGATTGGGTAATCGCCTCTGGAGGCGGTAAGGTTTGCCGGAGGCTGCGGATCGGCGAGGACGCGGGCGGCAAGGGCGTCGGCATCCATGCCGTAGAACTCGACCTCCGACACGTCGCCGCACTGATGCGTACCGGCGGGGTCTATGAACCGCAAGTACTTGAAAGTGCCAATGCCGGCCGTCGGCACGGCCTCTATCCAGGACGTGTGAAGATGCCAGTCGGCCGGAACCGCCGTCTTGCAGACGTGTATTGTCACGGCGTCGGAGAAATCGGACTCATTCGCGCCCTGCACCTCGCAGTAGAGGAGGCGCTGTGTATGGCTTGAATTCGCATTCCCGTCGCCGCGCCCGTAGTAGCGGATGCGCGTGACGGCCATCGGTTTGGCCAGCGCATAGCCGACGTAGTTGCCGGCCGAGGTGTTGTTCCTCGGATCGTAGAAGGTGCCTACATTGCCGTCGAAAGCCCTGTAATACTCGTAACCTGAACCATACGGCTCCGTCTTGTCGGAGAGGATGTCAAGTGCCCCCGTCGAATCGTGGAGGGCGTAGAGGCGAAGGTTCGCTTCGTCCGCGACGGTCGGGACGTAGCTTGCGTAGGATGTTGCATCCATGCCGTAGAACTCCACCTCTGTGACGTTTCCGCAGTAGGTGGTGCCCTCGCCATCGTCGGTTGGCTGGATGAAGCGGATGTACCTGAATGTCTGTGGCGTGGCGAAGGTGTGCGCGGGCGCATCGAACCAGTACGTCGAGCCTGTAAGCCAGTTTGCCGGCACCACGTGCTTGCATTCCAGCAGTACGACGGCATCGGAAAAGTCGGATTGGTTTGCACCCTGGACCTGGCATGCGCGGAGACGTCCCTGATTGTCCGTCCTTGCCGGCGCACAGAATCTGATGCGGGTCACGATGCAGGGGGATGTCAGCTCGTAGCCCGTCCAAGTGGGGCCATAGACTCTTTTCGGGTTGTAGGCGACGCTCGTGGAGCCGTCAAACGCCGTGTATTCGTTTCCGGCCCACCATTCCGTATTCCCGTTCCAGAGGACGACGAGGTTGCCGAAGCCGTCTTCGACGGCAAGCGTCCTCAGATTGACCTCCTCCGCCAGTGCCGCGCCCGCGAGCGCCGCCGTTGCCAATGCCGTTGCGATGATGCGTTTCATGGTTGTCGTTCCTTTCCTTGTCGGTTGGTGAAATCACTTGATCCTGTAGAAGGCCGCCTGGTTGGGGGCGAGGGAGACCTTCAGTGCGCGCGCGCCGGTCTTTTGCGCGGCGGGGCCGAGTTCGGCGACCGCTTCGGCGAAGTCTTCGGGAAGCGTCACCTCGGCCTCGTCGGCCTTGTCCTGCGCGTTGACGAGGAGGAGCCATGTCTCACCGTCCTTGCGCCAGGTGCGGACACCCCAAGCCTCGGGGGCGCCTGTAGCGGCGGGGCCGGGGTCGGACTCGAAGACCGGGATGAAGCGTTTGATCTCCTCGCCCGCCTCGCAGATCGGCTTCCACTGGCTTTCGAAGTCGAGCGGTGTGCCGTCCTTGCGCTTGCCGTACTGGATGGCCGAGAAGGAGTAGAGGATGAGGCCGTTCGCGCCGGAGGCGATCGCCTGCCAGAACATGGACTTCATTTCGTCGGCGGTCGGCATGCGTGACGGACGCTTGTTGTAGACGCCCCAGTCGAAGGCCTGCGGCACCTGCCACATCGCGCGCGTCCCGAAGAAGGCGTCGCTCGTTTCGCGCGTGGCCTGGGTCACGAACGAAAGCGGCTTCTCGGGAACGGGGTAGGGGTCGGTGCCGATGATGTCGAAGGTGGGCGACATCTCGCGCAAGAGGTCGAACTGGTAGAGGACGGCCCAGGTGGGATGGTCGGGGTCGAGCCGCTCAAGGAGCTTCTGGCGGGCGAGGAGGGGCTTGTAGAGTTCAAGCACGCGCTCGTCGTTGACGTACCACGCGAGCAGTGCGGGGTGCGTCCTGAAGGCGTCGACCTTCGCCTGGACGTAGGCGTCTTCGGTGGCGGCGTCCACCACGCACGAGGGCGCCTTCTCGCCCATGGCGGCATAGACGTCCTTCACGGAGTAGATGACCTTGATGCCGTTCGTGTGGAAGAAGTCCATCTCGACGGCGTCGAGCGGGATGTACGACATGATCGTGTTGAAGGGGCCCTTCACGAAGTCGGCGCGGCGGTTCCTGTTGCCCGTGTACATTCCGAAAGGGAAGAAGGGCTTGCCATCGACGATCGCGCGCTTGTGCTCGTCGATCCAGACGCGGCGCTTCGGCAGCGTCTTCACGCGGCGGAAGGGGAGCTTTGACTCGCCGAGCTTCGCGCCGTCGGGGGCGAAGAGCGCGAAGCCGATTTCGCTTTCGCCCTCCTTCAGTTCGGAGGCTTCGATGGAGAAGCCCGCGCAATCCCGCGCGGAGGGTGCGACCTCGACCGTCTTGCGTCCGCCATCCGCGCCGAGGTAGGAGAAGACGCCTTTGAAATCGGCTGGGGATTTGTCGTGGGGAATGGAGAGGTCGACGCGGAAGTCGACCTTGCCCGCTGCAGCCAGATTGCGGTAGGCCGAGGAGAAGATGGCGCCGACGGCCTGCTTCACGTACGGCGTGACGCGGATGTCATCGAAGCAGGCCTTGCCGGTGGCCTGCGGGGTGCAGTACGCGACGATGCCGCAACGCACGGTTTCCTTCTTGATGGCCGGATTCGTGATCAGCTCCACCTCGGTCCAGTCCTTCGTGCCGACGACGCCGGGGGAGTAGTAGTCGCGCACCCAGGTGCCGTCCGCATTTTCGCTGAAGACGCACAGCATGGCCCCGCGGCCGTCCTTCGGGTCGAGGTTCTCGGTGCGGATCTTGACGGAGACGCGGTAGACGATGCCCGTCTGGAGCTTCACGTAGTATTTCGGGAAGGCGTAGGGAAGCTTGGGGTCGTCATTCTCATAGACGAGCGCCTTTGTCGCGTTCAGCCCCTCGCCGGCCCGGACGGAATAGGCGGGGGGAAGCTCCCAGCCGTCTGCGCCGCGCTCGAAGTTGAAGTTCGCGCCGTCGAGGCCGCTGACGCCGGTGGCGTCGGCGGCAATACAGAATGCGGAATGCAGAATGCAGAATGAAAGAAGCGGAATGAACGATGCTGTTTTTTGCATGGTGCTACGCCTTTTCCTGAATGCTCGACGAATCTAGCTAAAAGAAGTATAGCATTTTGCTTACACGCGCGCAAAGGTTTTTTGCGCATTATTGTCTATTTTGTCCATCGATGGGGCGTCACGGGAAGGTGTCGCCGGAAACGTATACCGGGAAGACTGCGGCGTCTTCCGGGATGCCTTGGCCGTTCAGGTAGTTGCAGGCGTACTGGGCGATTTGGGCGCCGAAGAGCCTGGGGTCTATTTCAAAACGGGTAAGGGGCTTGACGAAGACGGGGCCGATGCCTTTGTTGGCGAGTGTCACCACGCGTACGTCCTCAGGCACCCTGACACCTTCGGCGAGAAGCGCCATCAGGCATCCCGCCGCGAGGAAGTCGTCGTCGGGGAATATGAGAAGTTCTGGAAGCCAGCCGCGGCCCTCACGGCGGAATCGCTCCGTGAAGGCCTCCAGCCCGGATCGCTGCACGATTTCGTCGCTGTTTTCTCTGGCTGCGCAATCGATGCGCCACTCCTCGGCGGCGATATGCGCCTTGGTGAATAGCGGCAGAATGGAGTCGTAACTGAGCCAGGCGCACACAATGAGCACCCGGGAGATGCCGTGGGACACGCATTCCCTGACGGTGTTCTCAAAGGGAATGGTCTCTATGCGTACTTGACCCACGAAATTCGCAGACCGGCATTTCCTGCCGCCATAAACCATGAAGGGGATGCCCGACCTGACCAACACGCGCTCGATTGCGGGACGGTTCTTGACGAGGATTGACAAATTGACCGTGTTACGAAGCTCGACTTCCAGCGGCTGCATGTCGTATCGCCCGTCGGCGTCCTTGAAGACAACGACAGTGGAGACCAGGTAGCCGAGACGAGAGAGGGTTGCGCGGGCTTCGCCGACGAGGACGTTGGTATGGCTGCTTGCCGTGTCATCCTGCACGATGAGCACATGGCCTCGGCGCTTTTTCGCCCCGAGCTGCTGGACGACGCTGCCGACATGGCGGCGCGGCAGGATCAGGCCCTCCTGCGCGAGTTTGCGCATCGCCGCGCGGGCCACGTTCATGCTGACGCCAAGGCCGGAGGAAAGCGCCTCAAGCGTAGGCAGCGCCTGCCCCGCCTTGTAGTAGCCGCCGACGATGGCGCGGCGGAGGCCGTCCGCCATCTGGCTCGTCAGGTCCCTGCCTTCGCTTCGGTTGACGGAGAAGGGCAGCGCCGCGCCCTTCTCCCTCTCATTCGCCGCGTTCAAGTTTGTGTCCACGCAGATAATGTTACATTACGTGGGGGCGACATGTCAATC
>JAEEGJ010008463.1_pt1 | contig 28341 bp, 27 predicted proteins | sample 8958761 | NCBI WGS metagenome assembly JAEEGJ01 (sample SAMN16246546, study PRJNA631951) | gut metagenome | biome: gut microbiome; feature: rumen; material: RS-attached | host: Bos | place: Iran: Karaj | collected 2018-10
ACCTCGCGGTGGGCACCCTTGCCTTCGGCTATATCCTTCCCACTACCGGGCGGATTCGGGACTTTAACCCGTTAGAAACGTGCGCCGCTAGGCGCACCATAAAAAAAGGACCGCATATGCGATCCTTTAATTAATCTTTTGGTTAAGAATTATTCGATGATGTTAACAACCTTACCTGAACCAACGGTACGGCCACCCTCACGTTTGCAGCCGTATGTACATGTATTACCCAATCTGCGAAAGAAGTGCTTGAACCTGCTCATATGCGTCTCGGATAATCTGTTCTCGTTCTTCGTCTTCTGCCTCAAGGAAGTCAGCAACATCTTTGGGTCCGGCATGATCAATACTTGCAAACTTCTCACCCAGCTTGACCTTCATCTCAGATACAATATTAGTGTCCTTAACGTTTTCAAACAGTTTTGATACGGCGCCTACCCCTCCGGCATAGTGCTTTAGCAGGAAATAAATATCATATGCATCTTTTGCCTTTCCTCTACCCATAGCTGCAGTCTTCATGACAAGATACGGAACAACCGCTATTACCTTAACATGTGCTACATCCAAAGCACCATCCGGGCGTTTAGCTTCTACTCTGACATCTTGAGCATCAAATTCAAATGCAAAGTTTCCACCGGTAGCTTTTAATGCCTTTATTCCTTGGACATGCTGAGAACGTTTTTTATTTTGAGTTCCGCCATACATCCCCGCAAGAATATCTACATCAACGTCATAATCTATGCCATCGATTTGGATAGTCTTGACAAATGAGAAGTACTTATCAGGATGCTCTTTATATCCATTCTTCAGCAGAATCTTTGCCATCGTCTGATAACCGGTATCCTTCAAGGTAAGATGATTGATCAACAGATCTACATCAACACTTCCTATATGTCCTTCATCCGGGAACATCAGGTCAGGAACCCAACCGCCAACAACCCTGATTTCGTTCTTGTAGGCATCAAATAGATTCACCAACTCAACTAACACCCTGCGAGCCGCCTCAGTCTGTCCTTCGCTATAATCTGCACTGCTTCTAAGATCTTCATCCCTTATCATTAATAATCTCCTTTGACAATATAACTTCAGCCATTTCTTCTCCTCTGCCCTTAAGCTGCATAAGATCAAGATATGTCTGTATTGGTGATGCAACAATATTTCCGTTTATCTCCCTGCTATCAACAAAAATATCACTTTCCTCAGCAATATATATGGTGATGTTGGCTCCGGAATCAACCTGTTTAATATTAGTTTTTTCCATAAACTCCGAAATATGTTCTCCTGATAACCAAAGATGCACCTTAGAGTATCTTACTACCGGAGCATACCTCGCTCCACCGGAAAATCCTGTCAGACAGCCAGCGTATTCATTTTCCTTAATGACATTACTGGCAGCCTTTTCGAATTCAGGGATAGACAAAAGTGTATATGCATTTATTACTTTTTCCTTTGGGATGTTGTAAGCCTCACTCCATGCATTTAGGACTCCCATTGGATTTGTTATCTTCAACCCCTTCTCGCCCATCTCTGCTAATGCCTGCTCACACAGGTTGTTTTTTACCCTTGACACTAGCCCTATGCTGCATCCAGCCTCTTCAGAAAGACTCTTTAATTTCCAGGGAATCGATATGTCACGCATAAGTATCCTGATTATAGTAGATGTTACATGCGAAGATGACTTAAATATATTTTGTACCTTGTCCTTTTTCGGATAAAGATTCTCATGTCCGATATCAGATATATATATATTATCAAAGCTTACAAAACAGTTTCCCGAATGATCAATATACCCAATTCCGTATTTTCTGCAAAGCTCGTCCGACAACTTACTGATATATGGAGCTGAAATTATCAGATATCTTCCGTTCCTTTCTTTCTTATAGTCCTGAAACAATCTATCTATTGTCCCAGGATAAGCTTGATCAAGAGATATTAGCTGAACAGATATGGTTTTGTCAGTATAAATATCAGCCACAATCTGATTGTAACCTTCGCTTGTAAAACGGATTTCCTTTACAATAGGAAGAAACTCCATCTTATCTCTAAATGCTTTTATGACATCCATATTATTTACTTTCACTGAAATCACTCCTTTCAGTATTTTACTGAAAGTATATCAAACAGTGAAAACATTGTCAAGAAAAACCTTTATATGATTTTTTAGAATCAAAATAGAATCAGTATGCATTTTTCAACATCAGGCAATTAAAAAAGGCTTCCGGAGAAATCCCCGAAAGCCTTGATTATCATATATTCATATAGTCCATCCGCCAGAATGCTTCGCATTCCGTCGGAATCGTGGGCTATCGCCCACTCAATTATTCGATGATGTTAACAACCTTACCTGAACCAACGGTACGGCCACCCTCTCTATTGCTCCCTAGCGTATATCGTATCATAAACCATTACAAAATGGGAGTTTTTATTTCCCTGATACAGATTTTTATACCGTTTTTTTATATTTTTTAGATTTTTAGTATCAAAATAGTATCAGTTATCTGATCCTTCCTCTTTCTTCTCAAATAAATCCAACCATTTTATAAGCGTTGATTTTTTCAAACATATCATAACTGTAACATATAATCTCGCTAAATCTTTTATCTCTATAAAATCATTTTATTTTTATATACATTGCAGGTCTGATGCCTTCCCAAGAGTTAACATGCAGCCCTATCCAAAACAGTTCCGATTTATCATTCATATACGCCACCAAAGCGGTTGTATTATCATTGACGCCATCAGTACGTAGCCACCAAGATGTGGGTACTCCGGTATCTATACCATTAAATCTAAAAAATCTTTTAATATTTTGTCCCTCTTCTGTAATCAAATAATATTCACGCATAGAATATGCAGAAGCCGTCATTGTACATTCTAGCCTATTATCGTTACTAGCATCATCCCTAAAAACAAATTCTTCATTTTTTATCTCGTCTTCTGATAATAGAAATATTTTATCAATCGTAGGATCTGCTTCTTCTCTTTTAAGTTTTGCAGAATCAGTAGTCTCTTTGTTCCCTATAACCGATTCAAGAATAAATTTCTTGTCATCTTCAGAAAAGTTTTCCTCATAAAATGTCTCGTTAAGCCAAATTCTCATATCGCTATTTCGCCAAAGGATATTTTTATCCTCCATATTAAATGGCAGATAGTCTATGATATATTTACTTACCAACAAAGCTCTCTCATTAACATCATCAACGTATGCCACTATCCATTCTATAGGTTCAGGTCCATTTTCTGTATTGTCATCCTGCTCATACGTTCCTAATGTCACTATCTGTCCCGCAACAAAAGAATCCGTCCCAAACTTACTTTTCACTTTATTACATCCAGGCAAAGATATACAAATACATACTGATAAAGCCAGTAATACTATTCTCCTTATTCTCTGCATTATGCGTTGCCTCCCCGATCAATAAACGCAAAACCCATAACCAAAAGCTCACCTATTATCTGCTTTGAAATTGACTTATCTTCACTATATCTTTTAACCTATCATCTTCTTTTAACATATTGATTCTTTTTATAGCATCAGAACTAAGCTGAACACCTTTTAATTTTGTCAAGCTTAATGCTAAATCCAAAGCAGTTTGAGATAAAGAATCTGCTTCTAATCCAGCCACCGTTCCAAATCCCTTAAAGTTTAATATCATATCTTCTTTAGATTTATTATATACGGCTTCTATTGTAACAATCAAATTTGAATACTCAGAATCTAATCCTAAAACTACATATCCCGAATCACCTTCATCACTCCATACGTATGCAGATGATAATTGCTTTATGTGATCATTCGTATCATGATTGCTACCAACATCTAAATATGATTCTGCAACTAAACTTTCAAAATACACATCCAATTTATCTTGTGCAGTTTCAGCTTTAGCATAGGCTTTTTCATAATTTCCCTTTTCCAGATATCCTTCCATACCAGTAAAGAAGCCAAGGAAAAACAGAGCCAATACAACTCCGCCCACTACAACTAGTCCTATTAACCCTATTATAAGAGGTTTCTTAGATTTTTTAGGTTTATCAATAACAGCATTATTAGAAGTCAGATCATTATCCCGGTTCATGCCTACATCATTGTTATTTTCAGGTTGATCCAACTTATTCTTAACAATCTCAGTTCCACATTTCTCGCAAAAGACAGCATCATCATCTAATATATTTCCACATTTTTTACAATACATAAGTTTATCTCCCTTGAATTTCTTTTTCAATCACTTACCATAAAAGGCCAAATGATAGAATTCTCGTATTTTTGCCATATCATTTTTCTATAAGGAAGCCCGCTTCCTTTTTAGATGCTTTAATCGTTTTCTCATACGAATTTATACTATCTGTTAGCTGGCTAAAACTACCAGATGGACTTTTAAAAAAGTCAAAATAAGTTTTAACCGCATTGTAATAGTCTTTCAGCTTAGGATAATATGTCGAATCATCATAGATGCTGGTCATCGTATTAAGGATATCAGAAGCCTCTTTAAGTTCTGTATCAATTCCTTCATATTCACCATTTGTTGTATAGCCTAAAATAATTACGTTTACACAGAATTGCCAATCGAATGATCCACTTATTGCACCTGAAAAAGCTAAACTTAATAATTCTTCATACGAAAAATGAGGAGTTTCCTTAGCCATATTGGTAAAACATTTAGCTATGCTCTGTTTTTCATCTGCTTTATAAATTCCAAAATACCAAGCTCCGTAGATATCAGTCATCCCATTAATGCAACGATCAGCTGCATCGTTCAGTTTTTCATATACTATCTTCGCATCTTCAAACGCTTGTTCTTCTTGAATTTTCTTAAAAGCTTCCTGCGCATCGACAAGAGTGGCTCTGTTACTTACATCTGCCTTTTCACCGTCGCTTAGTATATTATAGAGTTTTTCTGCGTTTTTTATAGCATCTCTTTTGTCAACACTAACCTCTCCAATCGCACCTATTGCTTCTTCTACATCCTTTACTGCTTGGCTTTTCCCACATCCAGTCAGAAGAACAATTACCATAACACTAAGCAATATTTTTGAATAAACCCTCTTCATCTCTTAATCTCCTAATAATCATATTTTATAACAGTTACATCGCACTTTGTTATACGGCTATCCTCTGAAACAAACATTTTCCATTTAGTTGATTCACCAGGTGCTAAGCCTTCTGATCCAACTGCATATGTAGTATCCGTATCTATCGTTGTGCCAGAATAAGTTTGAAAAGCCCCTTTAATCGTAACAAATTTGACCGTTGAATCGCTTTCATTTTTCAAAGTACCTTCTACATAAGTTGTCCCATATTTCGTGTATAAATCAGTAACCGTTATCCTAAGTTCCCAATCATACACCGGAGCCTTTGCTGGTTTTGTTGGCGATGCATATGAATCATCATCTTCATCATACATCAAATGATGATTATAACAAAAATTACTATAGGAAGTTTGACTTTTATTACAATTGGCCACAGAACATTTATGGTTATAACAATAATCACTGCCTGAAACCACTTTATTATCGCAACCACTCACCTTACATCTTCCTGAATGTGAAATAAAAACAATTCCACATACCACCGCACTAAGAATCACAGTTGCTAAAATGGATATTAGTATTATTTTTTTCTTAGTTTTTCTTGTTTGTACACCAATCTCGTCTATTCTTTTATATGTAACGAGCGCTTTTCCACAGTAATTGCATTTTTCAACTTCTTCAGAAATCTGGTTTCCACAATATTTGCAAAACCTCATTTTGCATTCATCCCCTTAATCACGGAATACTTTGACTCCTATAGATGCACCAATCGCTATTACTACCCATCCAAGAGTTACTTCAACAGATGATAAGATCTCTGAAATAGCAACGATTCCTTTATAAGTATAAGTATAGAAATCTCCACCGAATGATGTGCTTGAAATCGATGTCCCGGCACTTACAATACGAATAACTCCAATTATTATCAATGTTAAGCTAACAACTATACGTATAATATTACCTATAACCCTTTTATTTTTATTTTCAGGGACAGATGTTGTATTTATTCCTGACAATTGCTGGGTATCATTAGAAGAGTATACAGAATTTATACTCCTTGATATACCCCCATTGTCCGCATCTTCAATATTCGTACCACAAGTTACACAAAATTTTGAATCTTCATCAAGTACTGCTCCACATTTTGGACAAATCATCTTTTCTCCCTCCTCTTCAAAGTAGAACTATACTAATTTAAAAAGAAGTATATCATAACTTGCGCTCTCGCGCAATCTTTTTCTGTATATTTTCTATAAAATTATTGCGTGGAGGTGCAATTTATGAAAAACGAGAACCGTATTATCCAAGTATCTGACATAAACATCGGTAACAATATCCGCACACTCCGCAAAGATTGCGGTCTTAAACAGACCGAGGTAGTAAAACAGCTTCAATTGGCAGGCTATGACATTTCCACCTTTAGCTTCAACCGCATCGAGAAAGGGACTCAGAATCCAACCGTTTCGCTGATATTATTATTGTGTGACATTCTTTCTTGTGATGCTAATGCCATATTCGGTTTAAGTGAAAAAAACTACTTAACTTAAGTTTCTATAAGATGAGTAAACCTTAGTTTTATTCCTTCGACAAAATATTGACCTACCTCGCAGTCGGAAAAGATACACACCGGAGTGCTATCAAGTAGCTCCGACTTATCATATTCGAAGTTACCCTTCCAGTCATATAAGTTATCCCATTCATCCTCACTTTTGTTCAAAGCAGTAGGAACAGCCCCATTAAACAAGTTGAAGGCCAGCCTTATCGCCCTGGCATCCGTACTGGTTACCCATCCCTGCTGCAAAACGTCAAGATTTATACATCTGTCATCTCTGTCATGGCAGTCAAAGAAGTGTTTCCTGCAATCCTCCGTTATTGTCAATATATACACTAAGGATACCCTTTCACTATCCTGGGGACTTATATTCAGTTTGGACAACAAACGAAAAAAAGCCTTTTTGTGTTCTTGACCGTTAAACTCTACAATATCTGATTTATCCATAATGTTTTACCTTCCTTCCTATATTCCTCTATCCATCTTCCTGGTCACAGTATGAGATTCAAGTTCAAAGGGGACAGGCACTCTAAAAATTCCTATTAAGAACTCATAAAGCAAAAAACTTGACAAACTATCGCTATAGCGATACAATGATTATGAAGGAGGTTTGTAGATATGATATTATACCATGGTTCCGATCAAATCATAGAACATCCCATATATCACGGCGGGAAAAGGACAAACGACTACGGATATGGTTTTTATACCACAGAGAACATAGAACTTGCAAAGGAATGGGCATGTGCAGGGAACAGTACAGGTTATATAAATCGGTATTCCTTTGATGAAAAAGGCTTAAATATACTTAATTTAAATTCCGAGAAATATACTATCCTCAATTGGCTTGCCATACTTACCCGATATCGTACATACTGGCAAAACGGAAGTATAGCTGAAACCGCAAAAAAATATCTTCAGGAAAACTTTTTTATTAATCCTGAAGATTATGATGTCATCATCGGTTATCGGGCAGACGACTCATATTTTTCTTTTGCTCAGGATTTTATATCGGGAACCATTTCGTTAAAAAAACTCAGTCAGGCTATGAAGCTTGGCAAACTTGGCGAACAGATTGTTCCGATAAGCAGACTTTCTTATGAACATATAAGCTTTCTTGACAGTGCACCCGTCGATCCTGAAAAATATTATATTCTCAAAACTCAAAGGGACCACGAGGCCCGTTTGCAATACAGGAACACAAAATCCGCTGAAGATGATGTAAACGATTTATTCATTATCGATATAGTCCGAGAGGAGATGAAAAACGATGATCCACGCTTACGATGAAATATACCTTGACAGCTCTGTTAACATTCTTGGACATGCTTTTGACTTTGCCGTAAATACACTCGGCATTAACTTAAAAAGCTTCAGCGATGCATTTCTTGTATCTAAAGCCTCTACACAGTTTGGAAAAGGAAACCCAAAATATATTGCGGGTATGAACGGCTGTGAACTGGCTCGTGAAATACTGGATGATGTAGGAATGAAGTATTTCGATACCGGAGATATTATGTATCTCGATAAATCTCCCGAGTTCTGGACGGGATGGGCTCTTGCTTACTATCAATGGTATTCAGGAGAGTCTTTCAGAGACATTCTAAATGAAGTTGCCGTAGAGAATATCCTGAAACTGTATGCTGCATATCACGAGATGGATATTACACATTTTGTTGATTATATGAATTCAAAACTCGCTTTACGTCCCAGTAAACTAAAGACACTCCGGACTAACGTGCGATATACCCAGGCTGCATTAGCTAAAGCCTCCGGTATTCCGCTAAGGCAGATCCAGCTTTTTGAGCAAAAGCAGCGTGATATCAATAAAACCTCAGCGGATACTCTCTATCGTCTCAGCAAGGCATTGTGCTGTAAGATGGAAGACCTTTTGGAACTCGGCAGTATAAATTGAACGCAAAAACTTGTTTGTCCAAGTTGGACAAACAAGTTTTTTAACTCATATTTTCGATTTTTTATTACTTCATCCCTTTGCTCGATCCGGTAAGCAGGGATACCGCTTCGTTCCATCCTTTAAGCCTCTCGGAACGCTCTGCTGCGTCCATGACAGGGCTGAATTCATCAAAGTCCTTAGTTGAATTCTCTATTTCCGCTTCATCCTTCCAGTATCCCACTGCAAGCCCGGCGAGATATGCGGCTCCGAGTGCGGTAGTTTCTACGCATTTGGGACGTATAACTTTTGTATCGCTGATATCGGCTTGCGTTTTCACCAGATAGTTATTGTTGCTTGCTCCTCCGTCGACCTTCAAAACGCCCACCTTGCAATTTGCATCCTGCTCCATGGCAGAAACTATGTCATTTACCTGATAAACAATTGCATCGAGCGCAGCCCTTACTATATGGTCCCTTCCGACTCCTCTCGTAAGCCCGCATATGATCCCTTTCGCATCCGGTTTCCAATAAGGCGCTCCCAGTCCCGTAAATGCCGGTACGATATAACAGCCGTTGGTATCCTTAACCCTCATGGCTATCTCTTCGGTTTCCGCCGCCGTGTTTATCATAGGGAGCTCGTCCCTGAGCCACTGTACCAGAGCCCCGCCCATAAATACAGAGCCCTCAAGCGCATATGTTAGTTTCCCGTTAATCCCCCAGCCGATGGTAGTTACCAGTCCGTTTTCTGAAAACGTGGGTTTATCTCCGGTATTCATCAGCAGAAAACAGCCGGTACCATAGGTGTTTTTCATATCTCCCTTCCGGAAACATGTCTGTCCGAACAAAGCTGCCTGCTGATCTCCGGCCGCGCCTCCTATTTTAATGCTCCCTCCCAGATATTCCGGAGCCGTTTCGCCGTATACCTTACTGTTTGGTACGGGCGTTGGCAGCATACACATAGGTATATCCAAAAGTTTGCATATGTCCTCATCCCAGTTAAGTGTATTTATATTAAAGAGCATGGTACGCGACGCATTGCTGTAGTCGGTCACATGTACCTGCCCCTTGGTTAACTTCCAGATGATCCATGTTTCAACTGTGCCGAAAAGAAGGTCTCCTTTTTGTGCTCTCTCCCTTGCCCCCTTTACGTTGTCCAGTATCCATTTTAACTTTGTTGCGGAAAAATAAGGATCTATAATAAGGCCGGTTTTGGCTCTTATCATAGAAGAATACTCCTCTATCTCCGTACAGTATCCCGTTGTCCTTCTGCACTGCCAGACGATGGCGTTATATATTGGAAGTCCGGTGTTCTTATCCCATACTATTGTTGTTTCCCTCTGGTTTGTGATACCTATTGCCTCGATCTGTCCGGCGTCTATCCCGGCCTTTGCCATGGCTTCAACCGCCACACCTACCTGAGATGACCATATTTCCATAGGGTTATGTTCCACCCAGCCGGGCTGCGGATATATCTGATTGAACTCTTTTTGAGCCACACTAACGATCTCACCGTTTTTATCGAAAATTATAGCACGTTCCGAAGTGGTACCCGCATCGAATGCCATAATATATTTTGACATTTTCCTTCTCCCCTCAAATAATGTACTGCGTCCTCTCGTCTTTGCTTGGCGACAGGTCGGTATGATCAGCTGATAAAGTCAAGAATATCCCTGTAAACCCGGGCATTTTCACGCTCGTTCAGTATTTCATGTCTCATCCCCTTATACATCTTGCCGCTGACATTTTTGTAACCGCTATGTTTAATAAGAAGCATTGCTTCTCTCAGGTTCTTATATGATATGGCACAAGGATCGTCCTTGCCGGAGAAAAACTTCACTTTTAAACCGGGATTCTTTAAGACATATCCGTCTTTCGAATACGTCCAAAGCAGGAGACGCAGCATATTTTCATATCCGTTTAATGTAAACCGGAATCTGCACAAAGGATCTTCCAGATACTTCCTTCCAACCTCCGGATCGCTGCACAGCCACCCGACGGGACCGTCGGATATGAACTTACTCTTTAATCGGGAATCCGTAATTAGATAGTCCATTATTTTGGAAAGGCCCTTTTCTCCCTTTATTAATTTAAGAAGCCGTATCAGCAGCAGGCCTGCGTTAACTCCTCCCATTTTCGAAGGACATCCCAAAACACACAGCTTATCGATCTCATAATCGTATTTTTTGATATAGCACCTGACGGCAAGCGAACCCATACTGTGCCCCATTAAAATATAGGGAATATTCATAAATCCAAGTTCGTCCGAAACATACTTTTTTGTTTCAACGGTAATCTCATGTATGTCCTCTACCATGGCTTTATAGCCGCCTTCATACATATAGCCCAGATCATCGGATGATCTGATGCTTTCCCCATGTCCTCTGTGGTCGTGGATTACCGTAACAAAACCGTTACTTGCCAGGAACTTCATAAATTCCACATATCTTTCCTTATGTTCGCACATACCATGTACAATCTGGACAATACCTTTTATGGGACTTACCTCATTCGACTCTATTCTTAAGACCGAAAGCGGAAGCCCGTCAGTTCCCGAAATATGAGTGTAACTATATACATTAAAGATCATACGCACCTCGCTGTTTTTGTTTTTTAATATCCCGAATATTCACGTATCTGTAATGCGGCGTACAGGAAATATTTGGGATCCAGCTCACTGTCGTAAAGCTGGGGGCTGTATTCCCTGCGCCATGAGAATCCATCGGAAAATCCCCAGAATGTAACCGCATCCATATTGATCTTACCCGAATCGGCTCTGTCAAAAAGACCTTTTATAAGCTCATAACAGAATCTTCCCTGTTCTTTTAGATGCTCATCTGTTGCCGCTTGCGGATTCTCGTATTTCCCGAGTCCTATATCCATTTCCGTGATCTCAAGCTTTAGCCCTGTTTCGGCCAGCTTATCCACTGCCGCCAGATATGCTGTTACGTCATCGGACGTGAAAAGATGAGCCTGCATTCCTATACCGTCAATCAGGTATCTTCCGTTCTCATCCTTTAAAGTTTTTACAAACGCCGCTATGGTATCCGCCTTATACTGCTCGTTATAATCATTATAATAAAGATCGACAGTCTCAGGCGCATATTTGTCGGCATAATAAAAAGCGTATTTTAAGTAATCATCACCTATGGTTTCTGTCCATTGGTTCTGTCGTATCGTACCGTCTTCCATCCAGCCCTCGTTTATAATATCAAAAGCATAGAACAGGCTTAAATATCCACGGTTTTCCAGCTCTTCGAATGTGCCGCGGATCATGGATTCCATACGCGAGAGCATTTCTTCGCGTCCCACAAAAGGTCTGTTTGCATTAAAGCCCTCATGGAATATCCATTCCGGTGTCTGGCTGTACCATATCAGTGTATGGCCTCTCACGGAAAGATTGTTGTTCTTTGCCCATTCAAGGATGGAAAGTGCCTCACTGTTAAATTCGACCACTATCTTCCCGGACGCTGTGCTTTTTTCAAGGTTTAAGGTATAATCGGGCTTCATGGCGTTTTCCATGGTTATGCTGTTAAACTGTTCCAGGACCATTGCCTGCAGCTTTTCATTATTTATTACCTGTGCGGAAACGCATGTACCAACCTTCATGCCATGCTTTGCAAATACATCTTTTAATGTTTTATCCGTAACCTCTTTTTGAGACGGAAGTGCAACCTTCTTTGTCCCGCATCCGGAAAGGATAAACATAAATATTAATAATATACCTAATACAGATTTCTTCTTCATAGTTCTTCTCTTATTCAAACAGGCTGACACTTTTCACTTGGACCCCAGGCTTTTTGCACCTCTTCTATCACTACATTCTCATCCACTTTGACAACAATCTGGTAATCATCCTCATAGACGATCTCTCCCGGAAAGTTTGTGTAGATTACGCTGTAAGGATGCTGATACCTCTCTAACAGCCACATCAGCGGATTGATCATTTTCATCATCATCTCTGAATTTTCGGTCTTGAAATAGCATATAACCTTTTCCTGTCGCTGACATTGGGGAGGCCACGGAAGTTCCTCGGCAAACCAGGAATCAATTTCCTTAAAAAGACCGACATCCTCTTCGTCCATCACCCCGTTTGTCACCATCTGGTTCAGCATACTGAATATGCCTTTTCCTGTTCTTGTATTGGCGGCCAATTCCTTTCCCTGTATCCTGCAATATTTGAATTTGATTGCCATATACGATCCTCCGTTCCCCTCTCACATAAATCCCAAACATTCCTGAAAACTGTGCAATTATCCTGTTTCTGTTATCGTTCACTATATCATAAAACGATCATTTATGCAATTATTTTCAGATCATGTATTTACCGGATTGCCTTACGCCATAAAAAATTTGACTTTAAAACATGAGAATGTTAGAATATCAACAAGATTCTTTTGGCTAAAGCATGTTTATACGGAGAGATACATGAAGAACAAAAAAATACTTATACCCATAATCGCTGCGGCTATAGCTGCCGTTATGGGAGTGATACTTTTCTTTGTATTAAGCTCGGGCAAGAAATCCTATTTCAATATTCAGGTACTGGATACAAGCGGAACGGTTACCGTTGACAGGGATAACAAGGAAATCGACGCCTACGAGGGCATGAAAATGCGTGACAAGGACTATATAAAGGTATCTTCAAAGGGCTTCGCCAGGATAAGCTGTGACAGGGAAACATACTCGCATTTTGAACATAATTCAGAAGCATCCTTCGATGCGGATTCCGATAAAAAGCTGGTCATCAACCTGATAAAGGGCGAGCTGGTCGTAGAGCTCAGAAAAGAACTTTTGGGCGACGAAGCTATTTTGGTAAAAACCCCCAACACGACTATGGCGATCCGCGGAACCGTTATAGCCGTAAAAACCATCGTTAACGAAGACGGCAGTACAAAAACCGTCAACTACTGTCTGGAGGGTAAGGCCGAGGTCGAAACCGCAGACGGAGAAACGAAAACTATTTCCGCAGGCGAAGGCCGGCTTACCGTTACCGATACTTCAGGAGAAGTTGTAGAAAATACCTCCGCGGGAGCAGACGATTTTGAATTTAAGGATATAGATCTGGAGTCGCTAAAAGGTGCCGAAGATAAGCCCATGACCATCAGGTATTCCGATGAAAAGAAAGGAAATACCGGTTTAGCCGAAACGGATATCGATATGTCCGCATTCCCCGATCCTATATTCAGACATTACATATTAGACCGGGTAGATACCGACAAAAACATGATACTGTCCGCGGATGAGCTTGCCATAGATAAGATCAATGTCGAACATACCGGTATAAACGATCTGAAAGGTATAGAATATTTTAAGAACCTGACATACTTAAATTGTGCAGAGAACTATCTTACTTCTCTCGATGTAAGCGGTAACGCCAAGCTTACGGATCTGTATTGCGGCAAAAATCTGATAACAGACTTGAATCTGAGCGGCTGCGGGGAACTGACCCGTTTATCCTGTGCCAACAACTCATTGTCGGGAATCGATCTTCGCCATAATACAAAGCTCATGTATCTGATATGTTCGGATAATCAGATTAACAAGCTCGACCTCAGCAATCAGCCCGATCTCATTTCGTTTGAAAGCGATAACAACCTTCTCAGCGAACTTGATTTCAGCAACAACAGAAAGCTTGAAACAGTGAATTGTTTCAACAACCTGTTAACAAAGCTCGACATCAAAGGATGCAATTCCCTGAAATATATCTACTGTCAGATGAATTTCTTAACTTCGATAGATGTGACCGACAAGTCCGAGCTTCTCAATCTGTATCTGGGAAATAACAAATTATCAGGTATAGATGTAAGCAACAACACTAAACTGACAGAGCTTTCAATATACAACAATCTGTTTACCGCGATCGATGTCAGCAACAATGAGAACCTTGAAATATTTTATTGTGATAACAATGACCTCACCGAGATCAACGTACGGAACAATCCCAAGCTTCGTGAGTTAAGTTGCAGCTTTACAAATATCGGCAGTCTCGACCTCAGCAATAATCCAAACCTGGAAGGTCTTAACTGCATCTATACCAATCTCACAAGAACTGATGTGAGCAATAATCCCAAACTTAAGGACACCAATTATGATGTCGGCAAAAACGAACTGATACGATAATTTCAAAGAGCCGCGGCGGGAAGATCCGTCACGGCTCTTTTTATGAGCACATTTTACTGTACATTGTTATCTGTCGATACACCGTTTGGCTGCCCGTCTCCGTTCATCCGGTTTCCGTCCGGCATCTGAGGGGCCTGAGCATAATTATTCGCTACTTGCCCGCTGTTTGGTTGCATTACACCGTTCATCGGAGCATTGGGATTATAATTATTTCCAACCGGAGACCCGCCTCCCTGATAGGGATTTGTCTTCTTTGCTGCCTTCTTTTTACGGACAACCCCTGCGATAGCGGTAATAGCTATCAGAAGGACCATGATCCCGGCACATATCCCGACTACTATAGCGCCTGTGATGAATGCATCCTTCTTATCAGCTTCCTCTACAAGAAGTGCCTTTGCGTCATCCACCGATTCATAGGCTTTATTGATGAACTCGGGCTGGGAATTTGAATTTTTGATCTTCAGCCAGTTATACAATAAATATCCGTCAGCTATAACCGAAAGGGCGAAAATAAATATTCCCGCGTTCCTGATGGTTACGAGAACGCCCTTCTTACTGCCCTTAGGCTTCACCAGTACAAAGATAACGATTGCAAGACCTATTACTATGGCGATGATAAGCGGAAGGTATTTCTTTATGGTTGCCCATGCACCTGTATCTTCTTTATCTTCATCGTCGTCCTTAGCTTTGTCCTTATCTTTATCTCCTTTATCAGAGCTGTCATCGGAACCGTCCGATTCCTTATCTTCATCCTCGGAAACCTTTTCGGTATCTTTCCCGTCATCTTCCGTTCCTGCATCCTCCGAAGAAGGACTGTAAACTATCCGGGCGGTGTATACCGAACCGTTCCCAAGCACATCATACGCCTCAATGGTGATAACATTTTCTCCGGATTTAAGTTCAGCTTTGTAAGTAAAGCTTCCGTCAGACTCTAAAGCGATCTCGTTGCCGTCAACGAGCACCTTGTCCGCTCCCTGCACCGTACCGGAAAGCTCGATCGTATCCTTGTCCGTCTTTACATTTGAATAATCATTCATCATGTAAATATGGGGAGCAGTGTTGTTAAAGTATATTTCCTTGGCGAACTCAACAACAAAATCGTCCGCAAGATAATAAAGAACCTTTACATTGTTTATTTCCTGATTAATCTCGACTTCAAGATCTCCCTCCTGCTGAGTATAAAGGATGGTCTCTCTTCTTTCTTCGTTGACTTCGATCTCAACCCGGTTCTTTTCCGTAAAGCCCTTATAATGCAGGGATACATATCTTTTATTTGTAGCCTGCGCCTTATCAAACTCTACGCCCGGGAGACTTGAAAGATCGCATTTAAACACCTTTTCGGTACTGTAATTCCCGTTACCGTACTTCTCGGCAATCCTCAGCTCTACTTTCCCGGCATCGGGGCTGTATGAAAAGCTGTGACTTGTTACATTCGTGTCTGTGATCTCATCATAATAATCAGGTTCTGTATTTCCATCTTCAAAGATGGATACAATGTAGGTATATCCGTATTGGGGCTCCCAGTTAAGATCTGCGGAAAACTCATTGGGCTTTATCACAGCTTTTACAGGAGTTGTAAAATCCTTCTGTTCGGGGTTCGTATACTTGAACGGCTGAGAATACATTCCCTCAAAGATATCAACTCCGTCATCATTGAACCAGACATAGACATATATCCTGTAATCGGAATATGAACTGACCGAACCCAAGTCCGCATTAACCCTCACATTTTCATTTGTCCAGCAGCTTCCGTGATCTACTTCCTTACCGCGCGACTCTTCGTTGGAAGAAACATATATCGTGTAATTTATCGATCTGCTGTCCTTGTACTCCGCATAAAAGTCAACCGGTACCCTGTTCCCGTATATCTCGCTTTCAAGTACGTTTACATACTTTACGACCAGCGGTGAAGCCGGCTGCTCCAAAGTAACCTTTATCTCGCTGTTGTCCAGCTTGTCATAGATTATCTGCCAATGACCCTTCTCGGCATTCTCTATGTAATAGTAGAGCATCTGCTTACCTACGGATATCTTGGTATCCGGTCTCTCTTCCGCGGTATCGAATATCTCTTCGGTCGGTGAAACAAACTTAACTATCGGCCTGGTATTCTCCCACTCTATGCAGACCAAAAACTCTTCATCCTCTGCCAGATCGGTAAAATCCCGGGTTATCTCCTCGGCAGATACTCCTTCGGGCATAAGGCCAAAACCCGTAAACAGTGCGATCAGTAAGACCGCTATGATTATCTTAATCTTCATGTCGTCACCTTTTACCCTTTAATAAGATTTGTGTCTGATTCCCATTGAACTTGAAATGTCAATACGGAAACCTCCGGATGAATTGTTCTTCTTATCCTGTCCGTATGCCTTAACGATAAACTGCGGTTCATGGCGGCTGTTAAAATACAAGCCTATGCCGAAATCACCGTATTTTGCTCTTTCAATTCCGAATATGAACCAGTGCAGATCGTAAGCAAAATCAAATTTTCCGGTCAGTCCGCTGAAAGGATAGCCAATCGTTATCCTTGCCTCACCGTCCAGATCCACTTTCAGGTTCTCCCATTCCGGATGAACGCCTATCTCCAGCTTAGCGTCAACACCGTATTCAGTTCCGTTTATGTTAAGCACGGAGTTCTGATAATCTTCCATCTTGCCCAGCTCAATGGTCCCCTTGCCTATCTGTATTCCCAGAAGCTTTATGTTTGAAGCAAATTTTACGTTGAATTTTCCGAGTGTTACCGAGATCTTGGCTTCATCAAGCTCTGCTAAAGGAAGTGAATCCAGTCCAAAAAATTCCTTTACCTTCTTTGGTACTTTTTCTATAACATCTCCGGCTTCAAGATTAAATCCGCCCGTAACCGTAACGTTAAGTACATCTTTAAGTTCCTCAACCTCCGATATACCGGAAGCTCCTATCATCAGCTTGGATATCGTAAGCGGGATCGGTGCTTCGCTTACTTTCTGTTTTACATCAGCGGATAATTCAAAGGCGTCAAACTTACCGCCCTTCCATTTCAGGTCTAAACCGAAGCCCTTTACCTCACTGATCTTTGCAAGCTTGAAGGCCTTGAAACCGACCGCGCCGTTTACCGAGTATTCATCGCTTATGGTATCTATATCAAATCCGAATTTCTTTATATAGAAGCCTATTTTACCAAACTGGAAGCCTTTATCAGTATCATTGTCCTTATCGTAATTTACTTCAAATTTTGCCTTAACAAGTAGTGCTGTATTACTTATGGCCAGCGCACCTTCGGCTTCCTTTTGGAAAATCTTCTGAGGAAGACCCTTTATAATGTCCTTGAAATACTTAAGGTCTATGTCCGAATAGAATGCTTCGGAATAGAGCATGTCGGGATAAAGGCTGATCTTACCGCCTATATCCGCAAGCCCGTTGACCTTGAACGGAGCATTGATGGTAGTCGTTGTTATCTGGAACTCCCTGTATTTCTTAGGAGTATAATCCTCACTGTATATCTTTAACTCCCCGAGTTCGGGCAGCGGCAGCGTTAATCCCGCTTCAGCCAGACGCTTGGCTATACCCGTGCTCCCGTTTACGGAATACTTAACGTAACTGCCCGATCTGTCCGTCATATAGCAGTACTGCGATACCTCGTCGTTGTAGTCTCCCGTAAACCTTACTTCGCCCTTGAAATGCAGCCATCCGTTCATGACAACATTATTTTTAAGCACTAATGTATCGCCTTCGTTATATGCTTCCTCGCAGGTAAATACATAGCTTCCGAACTTAAATACCTTCTGGTCGGCCCCGACAACTACCGTTAACGCATCCTTGGCCGTTGCGCTTTCCTCACTGCCGCTGACGGTTACGGAATATGTTCCGGGCGCTATCGTATAAGGAACCGTAACCTTAAATTCCTTTTCGCTGACATATTTATAGTTCAGCTGATAGCTTCTTACCGGACCCGAAAGCATTATGTCGTATTCTTCATTCTGCTTGAAATTATTTCCGTAAAGCGTCAGCTCAACATCAGCTTTCCCGGCATACATATAGCTTGTCTTAAATCCGTAAACCTGCAGCTTGTCCTTATCCTTAACATCAAATCCGGCCTTTTCATAATCCTCGAGAGTGTTTGTACCGTCCTCGGAAAGACTGTAGTTCTTTGTCGCCTCACCCAGTAATTCCTTATATTTTACACGAAGTGTACGTTTAACATCGACCATGTTCTTGGCCGTGTAACTAAGGATATATGAATTGTTCAGCTGAGCATGTATGAACTCATAGAATGAAGACAGGTTTTCTGCGGAGTCGACATACAGGTACTGGCCGTTTCCGATCTCGGCAATTTTCTCAAGATAATTGTTCTCTACACCGTCTCCGAGTCCTATGGTATATATCGTACAATTATGTTCGGCTACCAGCTTGTTAAGTTTTTCCGTCAGCTCACTGTCATCAGGTCTTCCGTATCCGCTTTCTTCTTTTCCGTCCGTCATGACTATGATCAGATTGTTGTCGTTTACATCATCCGTGAACATCTCCGCAACGGTAAGGATGGAGTGATAAATAGCGGTATATCCGTCTGCATTTATCCGTTCCGCATACTCCTTAACCTGTTCCTTGTCCGAAAGGAAATCAGTCTGGAATACAACCTCGCTGTTAAAGCCCGCAACCGAAACCTTTTCGGACTCGCTCATTCCCTCGGCATAGCTTCTGACGGCTTCCCTCAGATTATCTACGTCATGCCTCATACTTCCGGACATATCGCAGAGCAGGATTACCTTGCTTACCTGATCTTTTATCTTACGTGCCTCATATGTGCCTATCTTATCGTCGCAGTCGAATACGAGTATCTTGTCCTTTATGTTTTCTTCCGTAATCTCGGCTTCTTTTCCGAAGCTTACTTTTGTGGTTATCTGAGGAAACTGTGATTTCTCGATCTCGCCGATATTGATGGTCGATTTTTTCTGGGTTACTACGGCGGTAAACACATCCGTAAAATCAGTCTTCGGAGCACCGTCTTCGACATCCGTTGCTGTCGACATCAGCTGTCCTTCTCCGTTTTCCTTGCTCTCTTCGTATTTCATCCTGAAGACATCCATAGGAACCGGCATCAGTCTCGAGAGCGCTTCCTTGGAATATGCCGCAAGCTTCTGTACACTCTCATTGCTTTCGTTCGAGATAATGCTCAGGATCTTTGTCATTACCTCAGCGAACTCAAAGTCGTTTGAAATTGAAGCATTTTCCAATGCACTGTCAATATAATTCGAAACACTTACATCATCACTTACATAATCATAGCCCTTTGCAAGCTCAAGATACAGCTTACTTCGTTCTCCGTGAGGTTCGGAAGCGATTTTCCCTGTGAAGAATTTAAGTATCTTGTTCAGTACATTCTTGCTCCTGCTGGCTTCAAGCTCATTTATATGACCTTTAAGAGTCTCCCTCTTATCCTTTGAAAGATCGTCTCCCTTGTCCTCCATTATTTCCTTACAGCGGTCTGTTACGGCATTAAGCACGTCCTTATCGGGAGCTTTGGGGAAAAGCCGGAAATCGCCCGTCTTTACCATGCCGTTTACATAGAGCTCGGTCGCAACGGACAGCTCATATACGGTCGAATCCTTGCCGATCAGGCCTGCTACAGCCTTTGCGTTACCCGTAAGCGCATTGGCCATGAGAGCCGCATTCCTCACATTGTCATTATGGCTCAGTCGGCCTTCGCTTTTAACGGCCTTGTTCAGGGCGGCCGCAACCGTTTCAAGCTCATCTGCCACACGATACTGACTGGTCGTATCCTTAACATATGTATAAACATATGCCATGTTCTGTCCTACGGAACGTATCCTTTCGGCATCGGACTGTGAAAGTCCCGATTCGGCAGCCTTGACCAGTCTTTCGGTTATCGCGGTATTAAATGCGTCCGTTGAAGAAAAGCCTGTCAGAACAGGTGCGGGATCCGTATCAACATTAGTAAAGCCCGCATCCTCCGGTGTCATATTGTTCTGATCAAGATATTCCATGACCGCACCGTTTAATGACCCGTTATTGCTTCCGAGGAAGCCCTCAATATATGCAAGTTCATCCTTGACTTCCGTATTATCTTCACTCTTCAGGAACTCCTGATAATACATTTTAGCCTTTGTATAGTTTCCGTTCAATGCCGAAAGCCTTGCGAGCTCAAGTATATCGGACTTGTTGTCCGTAGCGCCCACACTCTTTGAGAACAGCTTCAAGGCTCCGTCATAGTCTCCGTTCTGGGCATAAATTGCCGCGAAATATCTGTCAGCCTTTACCTGATCGATATACTCGGTCTCTTCTTCATCCACTGAGGATTCCTTTTTCTCCGTGGGCTGAACAAAGCAGAATACTGCGATGAACGCCAAAGTAAGCAGGAGCAATATCCTGTTTACCGAAAATGTCTTCTTCAAAAACGAGATCAATAAAACCAATGCCCAAACAACTGCGGCAACGATCGCTATCTGTGTGTAAACGCTCATTCTTAACCTCCGGGAATTGTCTAATACGAATCTACCCGGCAGCCTTTAACAATAGGTTGCCGGGTTTGAAATCTGTTTATCGGTATATCACCATTCTGTTTATAGGAACTCCTTCGGCGGAAAACTTCATCTCATATTCGGTCATGATGTTGTCAGCCGCATACTCGCTGTTATGAAGATCATAGGTCACATTCTTTACCTTCCAGCCCGCTAAAGGTGCCGTTTCCACGGAATAGTCGAAAAGCCCGCGGTTATCGGTCTTAAAGGCTATGAAGCCTTCCTTCTTAAGGAATCTGTCATAGAGTGCAAGATACTTCGGCGAGGTCAGCCTGCGGAGGGCATGCCTGTCCTTCGGCCACGGATCGGAGAAATTAAGATATATACGATCTATTTCATCCTTCTCAAATATCTCGTCAATTTTCTCGGCGTTGAATGCCAGAAGGATGATGTTCTTAAGCTTCAGCTCCTGCTGTTTTCTCTCGGCCTTGTAAAGTACCGTTGCAACCCTCTCTATACCGATGTAGTTAATATCCGGGTTTCTCTGTGCAAGTTCTAAAAGGAACCTTCCCTTTCCCATACCGATCTCAATATGGATGGGATTGTCGTTCCCGAAGAGCTCCTTCCATTTCCCTTTCCTGCTCAAGGGGTCCTGTTCCACATAACTGCTGTTTTCTATCGCAATGTCCGCCTTGGGATTATGCCTGAGTCTCATGTTTCTTCTCCCTTATTTATGATCATAAGGGAATACGGTCTTAATGGTTCCGTCTTCGTTGTAGAATATCTCTGTAAACTTAACGTTTCTTCTGTGGTTGATACCCTTTGATATCTCGCAGTCATGATAGAAAAGATACCATTTTCCGTGATATTCGATGATGGAATGATGTGTGGTCCATCCGATAACCGGCTCCATCAGCCTTCCGCGGTAAGTGAAGGGTCCCTCGGGACTTGTTCCCGTTGCGTAAACAAGGAAGTGTGTGGTACCTGTTGAATATGAAAGATAATAAAGTCCGTTATATTTATGCATCCAGGGACCTTCAAAGTAACGCCTGTCCTCATCTCCGGCCTTTATGGGCTCGCCGTTTTCATCAAGTATGGTGATCATCTTGGGGAACGCCTTAAAGGTCTTCATATCCTCGTTGAGCTCCGCTACCAAAGGTCCGAGTGCGGCTGCATCGGCAGGTATCTCGTCAGGATTCTCAACAAACGATCCCGTCATCCATTTCTCGAGCTGACCGCCCCAGAGTCCGCCGTTATAACAATAATACTTTCCGTCATCATCCTTAAAAACTGCGGGATCTATGCTCCTGCTGCCCGGGATGAAGCAATCCTCTGCCTTAAAAGGTCCTACAGGGCTGTCGCTCACAGCAACACCCAGACGGAATATACCCTGCTTATCTCTTGCGGGAAAATAAAGATAATACTTTCCGTCCTTTAATGCTACATCAGGAGCCCACATCTGCTTGCTAACCCACGGAACATCCTTCATATGAAGAGCCTCTCCGTTATCAATGCAGGGCGTCGCATCATCAGTGTTATCCATGGAAAGTATATGATAATCTTCCATAGCGTATTCTACGCCCTCGTCATCATCGCCGCCGTCATGAGGGAGATCGTGTGAAGGGTAGATATAAATCTTATCGTCAAATACATGTGCGGAAGGATCCGCGGTAAATATGTTGGTAACAAGTGCTTCTCTCTGTTTTGCCATTTTCTTTTTCCTTTCTTCTTATATTTTTTACTTTAAATCGTCCTATTTTCATTTGTTTAAAGTTTAAACTCTATTTGTCATCCTGAGCGTTAGCGAAGGATCTGTATTACATAGAATTCAAAGATTCTTCGCTTCGCTCAGAATGACATTGACTTTAGATTAATTCAAAGCTCTTAAAGCTGCAGGAGCCTCCGTCACAGAACGTAAAGTACAGTGCGTTTACTCCGTCGGGAATAGCTATGTCGGCCTCATGTGCCTCCCAGAAATTGGAGCTTTCAATCTTTATGGTGCCTAAGACCTCTCCGTCCCACTTTGTCCTTACTTCGAAATAACCGTAGGAATAACCTCTTGTGATAACCCTTACCTTTGTTATGCCCTTGCAGTCGAAGTACTTGAAGCCTATGGTGTCACCCTTCTTTACATTATATACATAACCGAGTTCCTCATCTCCGTCGCGTCCGTCCATAATGATCTTTGCTGCGTTCGGTGCCCCGAAAGGTGAAGCCTTTACTTCCTTATTAAATAAGTTACAGCAGATGTAGGTAGGATATTCACCCTTTCCTACTAACGGTCCTCCGTTCAATCCGCAGGAGGTCATCTCTGCCTGCTTGATGGAACCGTCCGCCTCAAACTTTATCTTTTCCGCACAGCCCTGTCTCGAGAACCATGTACCGTTGGTCTGCCTGTGATAGAATATGTACCAGTCATCACCGATCTGAACTATGCTTCCATGATCGTTACCGGGCGTGCCCGTGATCATCTCCTTCGGCTTATAGCTGTCGATACCGACATCACAGTTGCTTACGATCACTCCGCCGTACTTAAAATCACCGTCAGGTCTTTTTGAAGTTGCATAGCAGAGCTCATGCATAACCTGTGAAGAGTAGATATAATAGTAGGTATCCCCTCTTTTTCTGATCGATGAAGCCTCAAAGAAAGCATGACCCTCATACTCGGTGCCTGTACTGTACATGCATCCGGGTATGATGCGTACGGGATCCTGAATGATCGTGAGCATGTCACTGTCAAGAACCGTACAGAAGGAGCCTGTCCTCGACTTGTCTCCCATACCGCAGAAGCCGGTATACAGATAGGTCTTTCCGTCCTCGGTTATGACTCCGGGATCGAACTGGGGCTCATCACCCTCTCTTTCGCCGAGCCTTGTGCCGTCGGCATAATGTACATGTCCGTAAAACTCATATTTTCCTGCCGGGGTATCACAGACCGCTACGGATACTATCGGCACCTTGTCAAGACAGTAATACATATAATACCTGCCGTCCGGACCTATGGTTACGTCCGGTGCATAAAGGACCATGCGTCCGTCATTGGCCGGATCCGCCATCCTCGGATATGTTATTCCCTCATATCTCCAGTTGCCGAGATCGTCAACCGGCGCCGACCAGCCTACATAATCACCGAGGCAGAATGCCTGTCCGTTGTACAGGTCGTGTGAACCGTAAACATATACCCTTCCGTCAAACACATACGGTTCTCCGTCGGGAACATACTCCCATGAAGGAAGATACGGGTTAAATGCCTGTTTTTTCATCAGTAAACCTCCAACAAAATCCTTTTTCCGGCGCCGACACGCAAAAAGAGTCATCAAACCGCACCGGCGCATAAAACAAGCTTAATATCTTTTCCCTGCTTTGTCAACAATTTTTGTAAGAAAATTTAATGCATACTTGAAAAGTTTTTGCAAATATGATATGATAATAACGATTATTTTTGTGAATTTTTCAGGAGGCCTATGAAAAATTTTTCTGAAATCCTAAAAAACATCTCTATGCTGGGACAACTCGGATTAAATATCGCCATTCCGATAATCCTGTGCATACTCGGCTGCTGGTTTTTGACCGACAGGCTCGGGGTAGGGGAATGGGTTTTCATACCCGGCATCATACTGGGCATAGGCGGTTCTTTCATGTCCGGTTACAAATTCTATGTTTCCGAGAGTAAAAGGGCCGAGAAGGATAAGGATAAAAATAAGGTTTCCTTTAATAAGCACGAATGATTTAAGCTATATTATCGTTCGGAGAATATTTTTATGACTGACACCGTAAACACAGACAAGATCAACTTCACCGCCCGATCCGGCGAAGTTGACGCAGAGCAGGCCGGCATTTCCGAAGCTGCCGAAGCTGCTGAAAACGTTACCGCCGGAAACAAAACCGTAGATATCACGGGATCGGCCGCCACAGCTGCGGAAAATATCGTAAAGTCAGGCGAAAACTCAGCCGTTACCGGAGCAAAGCCTGCGGATCCTTCCGCTGACCAAACCGGCATCGGCGCACCCGATGCGGTTTCCGCAAAGCTCTCGCCCGCACTGAAAAAAGAGATAAGAAATATCTTCATATATGTATTCATAGGAGTGGCTCTGCTGATACTTGTTTTTTTCCTGATAAACTGTTTCGTCGATGAACCTGCCGATTATGTAAAGTTTGACTACACTGTTGTACTCGGTGCACTCGGTGGCGGACTGGTAGCCTGGGGAAATTTTTTTCTCATGGGGCTAACGGTTCAGAAGGTTGCATCCGATATAAATGAAGAGCGGGCCAGAAACAGGATGAAGCTCAGCTATACTTACCGTTATCTCATGCAGATAGCCTGGATAGTCATTGCGATCCTTGTTCCGTGCTTTAACTTCATTACGGGTATTATCCCCTTACTTTTCCCGACCTTAGGGATAAAGATAGCGGGTATTATTTTTAAAAAATATTGAAAAAAGGAGGTGGAGCAGATAAAAGATGGACATTAACATTGTCGGTCCCAAAGTCTTTTGGACCATCGATCTTCCTTTTGAAGTACCAATACTTGGCGGAAAGATTGAAATCAACGAGACCATGGTCATCAGTTGGGCTGTCATGCTGATAATAACCGGCTTGTGTATCTTCCTGACGCATAATCTTAAAGTTGAGAAGATCAGCAAGCGCCAGGCGGTGGCAGAATGGCTCGTAGAACTTGCCGATAAGTTTACACTCGGTAATATGGGCGAAAAATTCGGGAATTTCATTCCCTTCATCGCAGCCCTGTTTTCACTGAGCATTTTTTCCAACCTGATCAGTCTCCTGGGGGTAAGAAGTCCCACGGCCGATCTGAATACGGAAGCCGCATGGGCTATTGTGGTCTTTATCATGATCACGCATCAAAAAATAAAGGCCGGCGGAATCGGCGGATATCTGAAAGGATATACCCAGCCGATCGTATTCCTGACTCCGTTCAATATCCTGTCGGAGTTTGCGACTCCCATTGGTATGGCCTGCCGTCATTTCGGTAACATACTTTCAGGTCTCGTAATCAATTCACTGATCTATGCAGCTCTGGCTGCAGCAAGTGCCGCTCTGTTCGGGCTATTCCTGCCTGAAGCGATCAGCTCGATCCCGTTCTTAGACGTCGGCATCCCTGCATTCCTGTCAGTCTACTTTGACTGGTTCTCGGGCGTTATGCAGGCATTCATCTTCTGCATGCTGACCACAAAGTATATTTCTTCAGCTGCCGAAGGCTAGCCGGAGTTCTTACCCGGCACATTCCGCTTCCGTCCCGTTTATGACGGAAAGCAAAATTGAAAACAAAATATAACATAACATATCACGGAGGTAAATTTTTATGGATTTCACAGTACTCGCAAAAGGTATTGCGCTTGCAGGCTGCGCTATCGGTGCAGGTCTTGCTCTTATCGCAGGTATCGGCCCCGGTATCGGTGAAGGTAACGCTGTAGCAAAGGCTCTTGAGGCAATCGGACGCCAGCCCGAATGTAAGAGTGAGGTAACCTCAACCATGATCCTCGGCTGTGCCATCGCAGAGACGACGGGTATTTACGGTTTCGTTACAGGTATTCTTCTTATATTCGTAGCACCCGGAATCTTCCTTGGCAAGCTTTGATACCTATCATAATACGCTAAAGGGAGGTTATGGCGCGTGTCGAATGTATTATTTCTTACAGAAAACCAGGAACTGGTTTCGTTCAACTGGACCTTTGTCGCGCAGATCTGTAACCTTTTCATCCAGGTACTTCTTATAAAGAAATTCCTCTTCAAACCCGTGCGTGAGATACTGGCAAAACGCCAGGCCAAAGCTGACGCAGACATAAAGGAAGCCGCTGAAGCAAAAGAAGAAGCCGCAGCCATCAAATCCGAATACGAGCAGAACATGCTCGAAGCAAAGGAAAGGGCTAACGAGATTCTTGCAACTGCTCAGAAGAACGCTTCCGAGAAGAGCGAACAGATGATCAAAGAGGCTACCGTTCAGGCTGCATCCATAAGACAGAAAGCAGAAAACGATATCGCCCAGGAGCGGCGCAAGGCCGTTAATGAGCTCAAGGGTGAGATCGGAAGCATGGCAATGGAGATTGCCGGAAAGGTTATCGAACGCGAGATCAGCGAGAAAGATCATGAAAAGCTGATAGATGAATTCATCAGCAATGTTAAGGCTTAGAAATGAGGTTAAAATGACAGAACGCTCACGAGTATACGGCAGCAGCTTCTACGATCTTGCCGCCGAGGAAAAACTCACTGAACCGTTACGTGATCAGCTCCTTACCGTGAAGCAGATACTCCGGGAAAATCCCGATTATCTTAAGCTTCTCTCAGAGCCCTCAATTAAAAAGGCCGAACGTCTCAGCCTTATAGATAAGGCATTTGGCGGTTCATGTGAAAAATATATGGTCAATTTTCTTAAACTCCTCTGCGAGCGCGACATGCTTGGCGAATATGAGGGCTGCTGTGAAATCTTCGTCAGAAGATACAACGAGGATCACGGCATTTCCGAGGCCATAGTTACAAGCGCCGTACGTTTAACGGACGAACAGCTTAAGAAACTGACCGAAAAACTTGAAGCAATCAGCAATAAAAAGATTTCCTTAGTACAAAGGATAGACAAAAAGACGTTGGGCGGCATCAAAGTCGAGATAGACGGAAAGCAGCTCGACGGTACCGTAGCCGGACGTCTCGGCGGAATCAAACGGAAACTTGATGAAATAGTACTATAGAATAAAATCATTTTAAGGATGGATTGGAATTATGCAATTAAAACCCGAAGAAATATCCCAGATCATCCGCAGCCAGATAAAATACTATGAAAACTCCATTCGTCAGAACGAAACGGGTACCGTACTAAATGTAGGTGACGGTATCGCCCGCGCAAGCGGTCTGATCAACTGTATGGCCGGCGAACTCCTCGAGTTCGAGGACGGCAGTTTCGGAATGGCTCAGAATCTTGAGGAAAACAGTGTTTCAGTCGTTTTATTCGGTTCAGGTGATAATATCGGTGAGGGACAGACCGTAAAGAGAACGGGTAAGGTCGTATCCGTTCCCGTAGGCGAAGCCATGATAGGACGTGTCGTAAACGCCTTAGGACAGCCTATTGACGGTGCGGGTCCCATAGCAACCACCGAGTTCAGGGCAATAGAATCTCCCGCTCCCGGTATCTGCGAGCGTCAGTCGGTTTTTGAGCCCCTTCAGACAGGAATCAAGGCTATTGACTCCATGATCCCCATCGGCCGCGGTCAGCGTGAGCTTATCATAGGTGACCGTCAGACAGGAAAGACTACCATCGCAACCGATACGATCATCAACCAAAAGGGT
>JAEEGJ010008465.1_pt1 | contig 28336 bp, 16 predicted proteins | sample 8958761 | NCBI WGS metagenome assembly JAEEGJ01 (sample SAMN16246546, study PRJNA631951) | gut metagenome | biome: gut microbiome; feature: rumen; material: RS-attached | host: Bos | place: Iran: Karaj | collected 2018-10
GTGTAAACAGATCCCGGAAAAACATACGAGGCGAGTGCCGCGACAAAATGCTTGCATTTTGGCATGGCTGAGCCGAAGGGTGTTGCGCTTGCGCAACAAGTCCGGGATGACAGTTGAAAAGCGAACCTGCTCAGAATGACGTAACGTATCGTCATCCTGAACGCGAAGCGTGAAGGATCCAGTAAATTTAAACAATTGCAAAAAAAGTTACACCTCCACTGTCGTTGCATGGCAGCACCTCTCTTAACGGATAGACAGATTCTAAGTTCGCTCTAGTCTATCCAAGCCTTGCAATGACAGCATACAAAACAATCCCCGTGAGCAAAACGCCCATGGGGATTTTCTTTTTACTTTAAATACTTCTCTTTCCATTTCTGGAAATATTCTACACTATTTTCGGAAATATCCGTGTAGTCAAATTCAGTATTGAAGTTTCCATCATTCTGAAATGTAATCGTCATGATGCTCCATTTATTTTTGCCAGACAATCCAACTCTAGAAGGGCGAATGATCTCATCAAACTTCATAAATTTTTTGATTAATAAATCTTCACTCACCCCTTTGAGATCGAAACAGTCTATATACTTATTTTCAGTTTTTACAAAATACTTAAAGCTATAAGATGCGGCCGTATATTCCACATAAAGAACAATCTTGTCCCACTCAATAGGAACAACTCCCATCAGTTCATCAAATAATTTTTCATAGTCAATTTTTATCATAAACCACTCCTGTCATTTGGAAAAATTTTTAGAAATTTTACACCATCAATAGAATACTTATACACAAGAGATGTCGGTCGCCAAGACGTGCCTTCATACATAGGTTTTATTTCAGAACGAACATCCTTACCATTTTTCACTTGTTTGGCAAGCTGATCTTCTAAAGATTTATATATCCCTTGATTAATTTTCGCATCTTGGGGAATCAAATTTTCCATACGTGGTGCTCCACCAAATTGATCTCCAATTAGGTGACCCTTATCATCCATAGGACGACCCATTGCATCACGCATAGCATGTTCATCGCCTTTGCCGATATCATTTAAAGAATCTTCAATAGGCAGGCGCCCTTGACGCTCCTTAAGATGCAGCTTACCCGTTACAGACGAAATTCGCCCTTGATCATCAGTCTTATACTTGTATCCATTCAATTCATAAGAATTATTTGGAACAAGGTTCTTATCTACGCGATACAACCGTTGATTTACGTCGTAGTAATGCTTTTGCCCATCCTTAATTTCATAAGTGGCATCTTCAGGATACTTTCCCCTGACAAGAGCTCTCGTATCGGGATTATTACGCGCAACATCGCCTTTTGACAATTCAGCCCTAGAATCGAAATGGGACGCTTCTGAAACCTCTGTTTTCGTCTTTGCTATTTCAGATGCGACATGCGCTAAAGATTCAATCATATGACCCCACTATCACGCCATTCATTATAGCGTTTTTCGTTAGGAAATTCATTAAGTAGATATTCCGAAACTATAATCTGCCTAATATCTCGCATGATAGAAACATCAATATTTCCATCAAGCGTAATGATAGCATAATCGACAGCGTCGCTCCATTCAGAAGGAATCATGCTTTGTGAATAAGCACGAACAAAAGCGCTATACACCTGAGGAAGTAAAGCTTTTACAACAGGTCCCAACATTCTATACTTGGGAACATCATGACTCATTTCGGAATAATCAAATAAGGTCACTTGCACAGAGGCGGGTAGCGACATATTTTCTATCATCTGAGCAATCTCATCTTTACTAATAGATTCCGAAGAACAGATTTTTTCCACAAGATTCATTCTAGGCTGCATATCGCCAAGATGATCTTCTAATTTTTCCGGCTCATTTTCATACCGTAAATCTCCTGAATATTTTTCCACTTTGCAAAGAACCGGCTCTACCCAATTATTCTGATACACAGCGGCAACGCCACAAGGCAATTTTGCAAGTTCTACAATTTGGTCTTCATTCAAATTTGCAGATTTTCCAGCAAGATCGCGATCATTTTTGTCCGGCAAACGCATGATAATCTTCGTATTCGTATTACGAATAACCGACATATCCAACTGGCAGGGAGACTGATCTGCAATAATAAACCCTTCGCCGTAAGTGCGCATCTCAGCAATAGAATTTGCAAGCATTTCCACAGATTTGCCCAACAAATTTGCTGTTTCCGACGACTGTTCCGTAGACGTTCGCTTTAACAAATTATGAGCTTCTTCAAGAACCGTTACATGCTTTAGCGAAAGATTCATTCCACCAACAGACATGCGATATTCCTGCAGCTTCATCACGAGCAAACCCATGATAAGCGACTTCGTTTCACAGGAACCAACTCGGCTCAAATCAACAATGACATTTTCATCAAAAAGTTTTGCTTCTGGGATTTCCTTGTCAGAAGTAAAAATCAATCCATTAATTCCATTCGTCAAGCTTTTTAAACGAGTAACAAGCGATCCCTTATAAGCCCCCTTATTCTCAGCATCATATTCAGAAGACTCAATAATGGACCGAATATTTCTCACAACATCAGAGAAGTTCGGATAAAAATGTTCATTAATCCTATTTTTAGAAGTCAACAAATCCCAGCCAACATCTTCATAAGATTTAATAACAGCATCTTTCAAAACTGCAGGCATGGCGGCATACATAGGCCAACAAGCATTGAAAATTTCAATCAGTCGGTCTAGATGTTCCGAAATATGAATTCCTTTTGGGAAGGAGAATGGGTTTATCTTTAACAAAACGGACAGAGACGGATTTGTTCCATAAACCGTAGCGACAGAACCTAATACGTGTTTGTATTCTCCTTTTGCAGGTTCCACAACTAAGAACTTTACTTTGTTTCTTCTCAGACCATCAAGAAGCTTATAAACGGTATTCGATTTTCCACTACCTGTAGAACCAGTCACAAAGACATGTGAACTCAAGCTATCCTGATTCAAATTCACAGGCAACAATTCTTCTTGATGCATATTGTAAATCTTGCCCAAAGAAACAAATCTCTGCGAACCAGATGCATTATCAAAAGAAGAAATCGTGCGGCCAAATTCGGCACATTCAACTACAGGTATTCCAGCAACAGAATGGCGAGGGAAGCTTGCATGAATAGACAATTCCGCACTGCTAACAAGAGAGCCTGCAGTAATCTCAATATTATTTTCAAAGAGGAATCGCGGATGTTCCATTCTTCTTAGATATCCAAAAATATCCTCATTTTTACTCTTATCCCAAACAATCAACGCTCCATTTTCAAGAGAAGAATCCTTGCCTCGAACCGTAGAACGATAAATGCTAGCAAAGCTGCGGGATGTCGACTTATCCGCCACACAATACATGGCGCAATTCCACATACCAACATCGGCGCACTTATCATACCGTTCCAAAATCTTATCGATTTTTTTCATCAAATTCGTAACGGAATGATTTTCTAACTTAAACTGAACGCTTTCCCCAAGAGATGTCGATGATCCATGACTTTCCGTATTTCCATGAGTCGAGGTAGAATTGCGATTATGAGAAAACGTACGGCCCTCTGTATCGGATTCACTGTTACCCTTCGAAACAGATTCACTTTTTGAAAAGGTCGTAGATTCGTTGACCCCTTCAGTATGCGACTCAGACTTACCTCGATTATAACCAACAGAAAATGAATTGGATCCATTTATTCCACAACCAAAAGGAGTAACAGACCAACCTGAGGATTTTGAACTTCCAATATTAATTGATGACGAAGTTCCGATTGTATTCGATGAGAACGTTCCTTTAGTTTTAGAAGTTGAAGTTCCCTCTGTCTTTGTATAAGACTTTCCCGTTGTATGGCTAATCATGTCTGAAATGCCATAACCAATACTTTCAGAAGCAGATTCGCTAATGCTATGGTTGGCAGACTCTGTTTCACTCCTTGATACAGTCTGCATGGATCCCGAAAACGGAACAAGACTAGAATAGATATTTTCCAAAGCATGACGACTGATAACCAAATCATCATTAGAAATTGGATCCGCAATTAAAAGCGCTGAATATTCTTGTCCCTGCATTGAATCAATAACTTTCTCCAAGCCCTGCATGAAGGTTTTATTGTTCTTCGAATTTTCGGAACGGACCCCAGCAATGTCTGTTACAGCAGTAACGGTTTTTTCAACACCACCTATAGAAAAACTTTCAGAAATTTCAGATTCAAGAACTCCCTTCTTCAAAAACGAATACTTGATTCCGGGAAAATTTCCAGACAAACTCTTTTCTAGGATATTCTGAGATGTAACCATTTCATTAAAGTTATTCGAATCATTTCGAATGCCTACTCTTATGGTCGTTCCTTCTTTACTCCCTTTTATTAAGAATAATAAAGATGCGCCAGAAGAACCCACTGCATTAAATACAGAAACAAGCTTGTCCCTCATATCTTCATTTTTATTCAGGACAATTTGTGAAATGTTCCAAAGGCAAACACAGTCGTTCACTCTATAAGAAGAATCTGCCTTTATTTTTTTTATGGGAAAAGATGACAAATTAGTCAAGTAGCTTTTGGAAACTAAAGCATCCACAAACGCAAACTTATTTCCAATATTCTCAACAGCGTATTCCATAAGCACCCTTACTTAGAAACTATATATACAGTTGCGGCCAAAAGAACTATAGCTCCAACAGCAATCAGAGCCTTAGTTTCACTAGTCATTGCAGCACCAGGCGCAGCAGATCTTTTTTCATTGTAAACACCATAGCCTGGCTTTCTTTCATAATTCCTAGTATTTCTTTGCTGCGTATTTGAATTTTTTGGGGGGGCACTTGGTATTTCTTTCCGTTCCACCGGTATTTCACGTACAGAATATGAATCCAGTGTTTCACCGTCATGCAAATGAATATCTGGCTTTTGATCAGAATTGGAATCAGGTCGTGAGCTCACCTCTTGCCTTGTTTGGATAATTTCCTTTTCAGACTTAGCCACAATGCGTTCATCGCCATCAAAACTATTACCACCAACAGCAGCCGTTTCAGCTTTAGGCGCAACAACCTTCTGCTCTTCGGGCCATAAAGCTTTGGTTATTTTTTTCAAGCATTCGACACGCTCTTTGGAAAAATTAACACCCAAATAGCTATACATTGCCTTAAAGTTTTCTTGAGAAACCTCATCAGAAATAGGATTTGAATCATCCAACTTCACAAATAGTTCGTCTTCAGAAATCCCATTTTGCAAGCAGAATTTGAGATTTTCGTCAAAATCTCCAAATTCCATATCATGATCCATGAGAATCTTAGACTGCAAGACTCCTCTTATAGCAATAAGATCATTATTTCTCACAAAATCTTTTAATGCCGCAGAAATCATAGCGTTCCTCCCTTATCCATTAAGGACTTCATCCATTTCTCTGTTAAATTTTTCTAGCCATGCCAATTTATTCTTGCTCGTTTCTACCATAGCCTCAATTTTTTTCTTGTCTTCAAGAATAGACTTTTGTTCAGAAATCTTGGCCTTGATTTTACGGTCAAGAACATCAAAAGAAGCCTTAAACTGTTTTTTAAGAGCATATTCTTCCTTGACAGCTGCATCAAAAGCAAGTTTTTTAGCATCCACATTAAATTGTTCCAACATGGGTGCGAATTTTTCCTTTACCATTCGACCTAAATCAATATAACTTACCAACCCCTTATCTTTGACTTCTACGGTGTACTCGACTTCCACTGGATAGCTTTCTTCATAAGTATAGGTTTCAGTCCCCCAGTCCGTACCAAAAATACCTCCAAAAAAGCGACCGGCCGAAGCCAAAATACCAGATTTATTTCGAGTTGCGGTTTTTGTCCTTTTTCGGGTTTCCAGCTTTGTTCTCTTTTCCTGATGCGTACCAATCACTTCTTCACGTTCTTCCTCATAATCAAAAACATCCGTAGGATCAAACTGCATTGTAGCCAAACTTCCTAAAACAGCACCGGCCTCCACATCATGCTGGAACGCTTCACCAATCAATTCTGAAACATAATTGTTGTATTCTGCAATGTACGCTGTAGATTGATCAGAAATACAAGTTTTAACTATAGCTTTAACATCCTCATTGAACTTTGTTTCAAAATCCTTGAGATTTGCAACAAGTTTTTTGAGCTTAGCGTGTCCTTCTTTCTTAGGAACCACCCCCACTAAGTCTTTTTTCATTTTTTCAACAAAATCAACAATTTTGGCATCTAAATTTATCGTTTCTTTTTCTATACCACGCTTTGAAGACAATTGATCAATTTTATTCTTAAGCGCGGCCCCTTTTTGTCCATTTTCCAAAATCTTGCTGACTCTTTCAAGAGCTGACTTTCTCTCCTTAAGCTTTTCCTGATTTTTCGCTAAAGTTGAATTTTCTGCAGCTTCCAATTTCAAATTTTTTAATATTTCACTGAATGAAATTACAGCTTCACGAACTTTCATCGGAACAGCATATTTATCCAAGTATTCTGAAATGCTCGCTTCCACAGAAGGAATACCCGAATAAATGAGAGCCTGTTCTGGTTTATCCATCCTCTGACGGGCATCCTCAAGTTTTCCCTGAATCAATTTTTTAACCGTACTTGAGACAGGAGCCATTTCAGAGAAGTGCTTTTCTTCAGTTTCAATACTGTCATCTACATCATTCGGAAAATACCTTTCTTCTTTAGCAGTTAATGTATGTTGACGATACTTTCGAACATTTTTCGCCAAAAGCGCAGAACAAGGATAAATACGAGGGTTATCGATTCCATGTTTCTTTAAATACACTCGAACATCATCAATTGACTTTTCTACAGATTCGCCCTTCTCAGGATCAAATTCATCCGCTTTATTCATCACAAAAATAAAACGTTCGCTAGCTTGACGCCCACCCTCTTTCATTGCATCAGAAATATCAGACAACAAAGTATTATCGTCGTTTGTTCTTAACTGAGTTGCATTCAGCACATACAATACCATCGGCTTGTATTTGGATTCTTTTATCAAATTATAGGTATGAGCCTTGTGATTCTCATTTTGGCTATTATTTGTCCCCGGAGTATCAGTCAAGACTAACTTCAAATTCTTAGAAGTTATTCCAACAATATTACCCGTAATTTCAATTTCCGAAATTGAATCATCGTTCATTTTTTCCATTTCGGCAACAGTCAATGGATCATAACTCTTTATACATTCACCGTCTTTATCAATAGCTTCACCCACAAAATGATCGGCATCATCGACGTCATGGATTCTAGCCAATGTTGCCGTAGTCGCCTCATTACGAGCCGGAAGAAGTTCCGTACCCAACATGGCATTAATCAAGGTTGATTTGCCCGCCGACATGGTTGCCACAACAGCGATCTCAAATTCATTGTTTAAAGCTTTATTGAAGTATTTTTCGATGTCCTTATTCTCTCGAAGTTCTTTGAACGGGCAACTAGCCTCCTTCATCCGAGCATACAAAGACTTCATCTTCTTAATGCTGTCCGTTTGGGCAATTTCTTTTCTTATAAATTCAACGGCAATATTCAAATTCAACTTGGATTTATTCTGTTTCAACGTATCTTCAAAGAAATCACAATCTTGACAAATACCCGTAAATACAATTTTCAGGTCATCACGATACTTCTGTTCAAAGTACAACAACGCATCAAGACACCATTCTTCTAGAGATTTCTTACCATTTCTCTCGGCAATCCATTCATCTGATTCCGGCCTGTCATCTTTAAATTTGATTTCGTATGTATAATGGTTGTAGGAAATTTCCAATGTTGTCATGTTTTTAACCTCTTTTAAAAACTATTTACATGCAATGTTTTCAATGCATTCTTCTATTTGTGTAAATCCTGTCAAAGGATAAGCCTTTTTCAAAAGTGCCTGCTTAATAGTCAAGTCACCAGATTCATTCCAAAGTACCTGAACATCCTCATCTGGAAGCAAATCTAACATCATAGCTTTGCATTCACGCATTTCCTTCTTAGTCAACGCTTTTCCTTTATAAAGCATTTTAATAAAGCGAGCTCGCTTGGCAGAAACCGGTATAATCTTTGCATTTGCACCAAACCCCACCTTCCTTATAATCTGAGAATAAGTCTTGATGAGGTTTTCCAAGCTTTCTTTTTCAAAATCCAAAGAATCAATTTTGTTTAATACAAAAATAACAGGAACTTTATTTTTCTTAGTCAATCCGTAAAGTTCTGACAACAAGCCAAATTCATCACAGGTTGCCAGTTGTTCCGCATTCGATACGTAAATAACCGCATCCATCTTCTGCGTCTTGAGAAATTCGACAGTTACGTCATGATGAGAATCATTTGCGCTATTATTTGTCCCTGGCGTATCATGAATCGTAACAACCACATTCCTGTTTGCAATTCGATCAAAATCAGATTGCAAATAAACATGGTCTATATCAGAAGAATTATTCCATTCGTTAAGCACCGTCAAATCAACGTTATCACTTTTAGCAACAATCTTTTTTCCACTTTCGCAAAAGCCATAAACCTTATCCAATCCATCCTTGTCATATACTGTAGTTATTTTAGCTGTAGTCGCTTCGTTTCTTGCCGGAAGTACATCACTACCAAGCAACGCATTGACGAAAGTAGACTTTCCAGCACTCATTGTAGCGCAAACTGCAATATTGAATGTTTTATATCGGCAATAGCGTTTTTCATTACTTAAGAAAGAAATCCATTGCGTTGCACATTCCTCATCTGTCCCCCAGGCATCAACTGCAGCAAGCAACTCTTCGTAAGAGTTTTCCGTAATACGAGAGGCCTTCATTAAAAACAGATCCTTTAAAATCAGCTGTTTCTTTTCTTTGGAAAGCTTATAGTTATACAAAGAACAATCATATGCCAGCTGTTTCATCAACAAATAACGCAATTCAACCTTGCATCCCCAAAAAAGATGTTTTCTAATCTTTTTCGCAAGGCTCCTCAATTCCCTTACATCGCCTGACCTACAAATTTCTGAGGGATAACCAGCACACTGAGACAGCCCAAGAATAGTCACCAACAATCCATAAGCAGCCTTGTATGGTTCTATATAACGATTCACTTTTTCCAGCGTGAATTCCTGGCTCTTTAAAAAATCATGAAATGCAAAGGTTTTAAAAATCTTATTGTCGAGCATCAAAAAACAAACTCCCGTTTTCTTTACAAAATGTACACAAAAAAAGGAAAAAAGTGCGCGAATTGATAAAAAACTCTTACTTTTCTGAAGTTCGTAACCAGATTATCTCAATCATTCCTCTTTTTTTTTCAACCCTTGTACAACCATCAAAAAGTAAAATACTTACTAAGGGTCATTTTCAATGACATTGTTCGCGATATCGACAACATGGATGCCGACGTGATTACGTTCGAAGCGAGCCGCTCTGACCTCAAGTTGCTCGACGCGTTGAACGAAGCGAAGTTCGAAACGCAAGTGGGTCCGGGCGTGTATGACATTCACTCCCCGCGTGTGCCGTCCGAACAGGAAATCGTTGATGCCCTGCACAAAATCATCGCAAAGGTTCCGCAGCAAAACGTATGGGTGAACCCCGATTGCGGCCTCAAGACGCGTGGCGAAACGGAAACGACAGCAAGCCTCAAAAACCTCGTCGCCGCCGCCAAGAAACTGCGCGGGGAATGACATGCAAGGTTAGACAGCACGAACGCACTGGATCCTATCGCCTTCGGCTCCAGGACGACAGTTGCAAAAGAGTGTCGTATCCGCAGCTGAAACCGTGTAAACAGATCCCGGAAAAACATACGAGGCGAGTGCCGCGACAAAATGCTTGCATTTTGGCATGGCTGAGCCGAAGGGTGTTGCGCTTGCGCAACAAGTCCGGGATGACAGTTGAAAAGCGAACCCGCTCAGAATGACGTAACGTATCGTCATCCTGAACGCGAAGCGTGAAGGATCCAGTAAATTTAAACAATTGCAAAAAAAGTTACACCTCCACTGTCATTGCAAGGTAGCACCTCTCTTAACGGATAGACAGATTCTAAGTTCGCTCTAGTCTATCGCCTCACGCCTTGCAGCAGCAGTAAATAAAACAATCCCCGTGAGCAAAACGCCCATGGGGATTTTCTTTTTTTTGCAACAGGCGACATTTTAATTATTTTTACTCATAATATTTATTTCACGAAATAATTGGAATGACCGTCCCGACAAGCAAAAAAATCTTGATTGTAGATGATGACCAGATGTCTAGAAAACTGGCCGAATTCGTTTTGAAAAAAGACGGTTATCAAACCACATCTGTAGAGTCCGGCGAAGCCTGCATCGAACATCTAAAAAATAATAACGATATCGATCTCGTTCTTTTGGATATAGAGATGCCACAGATGAACGGGATAGAAACACTTGAAAACATCAGGGCTGACAAATCCATCGCCGAAACAAAAGTGATTTTTTTGACGGCAAATGATTTTAGCAAGTACAAGGAACAATCGAAACGGCTAGGCGTTTTAGACTTTATATCGAAACCGGTGTATGGCCCGGAACTACTCGAACGCATCAAGGATGTTTTTGCCAAGGAAACTACAGCCTCCAAAGACACAATTCTTGTCATCGACGATGACCGCATGAACTTGAAATTAGCGGAACACATGCTGGCTCCGTTTTACAATGTGGTGACTTCGCTTTCGTACAAAGAAGCACTCGACTACCTTTCAAAAGAATTGCCGGCATTAGCGCTTTTGGATGTGCACATGCCTGTCATGAACGGTTTTGAGTTGCTGGTCGAAATCCGTAAGATAAAGGGTTGCGACGACTTGCCGGTTATATTCCTGACCGCCGACAGCGACCGCGAGACCGAGATTCGCGTGTTCAGAGAAGGCGGCCTTGATTACATACAAAAACCATTCGTCCCTGAAGTTGTCTTGGAACGCATTAAGCGAATTCTCTCGTTGCATAAACTGCAAACTTCACTCGAAAGCGAAGTGCGACGCAGAACTGCTGAACTCGAAGAAAGTCGGCGCAAGCACGAGATTCTTTCGCTACAAGTCGTAAAGTCTCTCGCATCGGCAATTGACGCCAAAGACCGCTACACCAACGGACATTCCAGCCGCGTCGCGCAATACAGCAAAGAAATCGCGCACCATCTCGGCAAATCCATCGAATACCAAGACGAAATCTACTTCGTTGCACTTTTGCACGACATTGGCAAAATCGGCATTCCAGATAACATTTTAAACAAGAATACAAAACTAACAGATGCCGAATACGAAATCATCAAACAACACCCCAACATCGGTGTCGAAATTCTCAAGAACATCACCGAAATGCCCAACATCGAAATAGGAGCGCATTACCACCACGAACGATATGACGGCAAAGGATACCCCGAAGGTCTCGCCGGCAACGAGATTCCCGAAATCGCCCGCATTATCGCCGTGGCCGATGCATACGACACCATGACAAGTCGCCGCAGCTACCGTGACGCTTTGCCGCAAGACGTTGTTCGCGAAGAGATTGCGAAAGGGCGCGGTTTGCAGTTTGACCCCGTCTTTACAGATATAATGCTTAAAATGATTGACGAAGACACACGCTACGAAATGCGTGAAGAAGAACAAACTCAGTAGATTAAACATAAATAAACTAAACGTATCTTATTCTAGGAGATACACTGCATGAAACTTATCTATATCATTCCCGCACTGATTATCACTATCATTGTCGCAGGATTGCTTGCCATAAACGTAAAAAAGAAAGATACCGACATCACTCGCGAAAAAACAAAAGTTGCGTTGATTATGAACGGTTCCATTAGCGACCACAGTTGGGGACAATCCCATTACGAAGGCATGCAAAAGACAGCCACGGAACTGAATCTGGATGTTTTATACCGCGAAAACGTTCCGGCAGATAAATCTTCAGAAACCGTCATGGAAAATCTGATTGCTTCCGGCGTCAAGATTTTCGTCATCAATTCCTTCCAATTCGGCCCACACATCCAAGAAGTCGCAAAAAAGCATCGCGATGTCAAATTTTTCCACGCGTCAGGCGTACAGCCAGCACCAAACGTGACGACATTTTTCGGACGAATTTACCAAATGCGATACCTTTCGGGCATTGTCGCCGGAAAGCAATCCAAAACTGGCAACATCGGCTATGTGGCCGCATTCGACATTCCCGAAGTCGTGCGGGGCATCAACGCTTTTGCTTTGGGAGTCAAAAAAGCAAACCCCAATGCAAACGTTTTTGTCCGCTGGACCAAATCGTGGGAAAACGACAGCGTCTGTGCATCGGCAACGCGGTCCCTTTTAAAGAACAATTCTATTGACGTACTCGCCATGCACACTGACAGCCGCGAACCCATGCGAATTGCGGATTCACTTGGAATATGGATTGTAGGATACAATCTGGACAATGCAGTATTTTATCCTAAACATTTCTTAACGGCTCCCGTATGGCGGTGGGAAAAATTCTATACGCCGCATATTTTAGACGTACTCAAGAACAAGTTTGTCGGAACAAACTACTGGAATGGCATCGGAACGGGCATTGTCGATCTCGCTCCATTCACAAGCCACGTCGATCCCAAAGCCATTGAATTAGTCGAAAGCGAACGCGAAAAAATGCAGAACGGCTCTTTCGACGTATTTTACGGGCCCATTGAAGACAATGCAGGGACGGTTCGTGTAAACGAAGGAGAAAGCATGTCTGACGAAGATATGTTGAATCAATTCAACTGGTTCGTGAAGGGGGTAAAGATAGATGAAAAATAAAATCACAGCAATAACAATTATTGCCATCATCGCTTTTTTGATTACGCTATTTGTATCTTTTGAAAAAATCGGAAACGAAGAAACAACTCAAAAGACAGATACTCAAAAACCTCGCGTAGGCTTCGTCCTTTTAAGCGACACTGCGGACAACGGCTGGAACGAGACTCATTACAAGGGAATCAAAGCTGCTTGCAGCAATCTCGATGTGCAAATGGTCTTGACAGACGAAATCCCCGAAGAAAGGAAGCCGCTTGAAAAGGCGGTGAACGACATGATTGCGGACAGCTTAAAAATCATCGTTCTCACTAGCTACAACTACCCCACTTTAATAAAGGACATCATCAAGGCGCATCCCGAAGTCATGTTCTTTGGAATCAACTGGGAAATGGAAGCTCCTAATTACAAAGCCTATTTTGCAAGAATTTATCAAGCACGGTATTTGGCAGGCATCGTCGCCGGAGCTATGACAAAGACAAACCACGTAGGTTATGTCGCCGCCATGAAAAACATCCAAGTCTATAGAGGTTTAAACGCTTTTATTCTAGGCGTTACAAGAACGAATCCGAAAGCGAAAGTGTATGTGCGTTGGACAAATTCCTGGAACGAAGGCAAAACAGAAACAGAAAACGCAAACAAATTAATAGACAGTTCAAATGTCGATGTTATCGGTTTTCATCAAGACCGCGCCTACATCATCGAGGTTGCCGAAAAACGTGGCGTGTATTGCATAGGAAACCATGTCGAGAACAATAAATTTTCGCCAAAAATGCTAAGTTCCATCGCCCTTGACTGGGGAATCATTTACAAAGACTTTATCCAAGACTTTCTCCAGAAAAAAGACAACGCAAACATGGATTACTGGCTAGGGCTTGAAAAAGACGCCGTAGGACTCGCATTTTACTCGAGCGAAGTGCCCGATTCTGTAAAAGCATTAGTGAACACAGCTATTGAAAAAATCAAAGCCGGCTACAATATCTTTTCTGGAAAAATTATCGATAGCAAAGGCAAACACCGTTCCGAAGAAGGCGAAACCATCAGCGACGAAGTTTTGCGCAGCGACATGGAATGGCTTATAAAGGGTGCAGTTGAACCATGATTAAAAAATTCGGGATAAGACCTTTAATCGGAATTTTATTCTTTGTACTGTTGCTCCTTTTGGTGGGAGTTCTGCTACGCGTCAAATTTTCTAGTTTATTCCAAAATTACGTTGAAAAACAAGTCGCATACCAAGCCGAGAACTACGCATCGAAAGCCGGAGAACGGTTGCTATTCGAACTGAAATCGTTATCGGGATTATCTGCGGGCATTTCTGCCGACCCAGAAAACCTTGAAAAAATTCTTTCGACTATCCAGGAACCCAACGGCGACTACCTCTACGGCGTAATTGCTCTGAACGGCAAAAACATTTACACAAGCGATTCCACAAAAATCCACGTATCAGATTTCAAAGGCATATCCGAATCGTTTCATGGCTCAAAATTTATCAGCTATTCCAAAGGGAAAGGGCTTATGTTTTCAGTTCCTGTGTATAACGGGAAAAACATCAAGTACGTGCTGTACCGAATCTACAAAGACGAAACAATTGTCAAGAATTTCGGCATCGTATGCTATGGCGGCAAAGGCTACGCGGTCCTCAAAGATGCAAACGATAGCGTCATCGTCAAATCACCAAATGATTCCTTGGGAAACGATTTGCTATGGGGCAAAAAAGGGTTCCTCGCAATACGGAATAAATTAACAAACGGTTTGAACATATCCATTGCAACTGCGGCTAATATAAAAGTAGAAAAAGAGGAATATTATTACTTTATTGCAGAACTTAAATTACCCGGCGTCACCTTGGTGGGCGTTGTGCCAGCAAACGCTGTCGCCGCCGAAAAGAACCGCATCTCATTTTTAATCCTCTGGGTGTTCGGGCTCTTGATTTTCATGTTTACCATCGCCATGTTTTACGTCATCATGTCCGAAAAAAAAGCACGCGAAACAAAGGAACTCGTCAGGGAAAAAGAACACGCAGAAAGCGCAAACAAAGCGAAAAGCGTATTCCTCGCCAACATGAGCCACGAAATTCGCACTCCCATCAATGGCATTTTAGGCATGGATTCGATGTTGCTCAAAGAATGCAAAGACGAGACCTTGCGCGACTACGCCTTGAATATTCAAAGTGCAGGGCAAACGCTCCTCTCGCTCATCAACGATATTTTGGACATTTCAAAAATCGAATCGGGCAAGATGGAAATCGTGCCTGTAAATTACAGCGTTTTTTCCGTATTGAACGACTGCTACAATATGGTCGCCACACGAGCACGCGACAAGAATCTGAACCTCATCATGGACATTTCGCCAGAAATTCCTTCTAGCTTGTTCGGCGACGAAGTCCGAATTCGGCAAGTTATAAACAATTTGTTGTCCAACGCTGTGAAATACACGAACGAAGGTTCCGTAACATTATCAGTAAAAGCAAGGAAAATCAAAACCGATTCAACGTCTAACAATACTGCGAATTTCACAGAAATATGCATACAAGTTAAAGACACTGGCATTGGAATTCGGGAAGAAGACCGCGAAAAGCTATTCAAGAATTTTGTACGTCTCGATGAAAAACGCAACCGGAACATCGAAGGAACAGGTCTCGGCCTGAACTTGACCAAGCAACTGCTCGACATGATGGGCGGAACGATAGCCGTCAAAAGTGAATACGGACAAGGTTCCACGTTTACAGTCCGTTTGCAGCAACAAGTGAGCGACGAAACGCCCATTGGCGATTTTGCCGAGCGTTACAAGCAGCAAGCAAACGTCGCAAACGTTATCCACAATCGTTTTGAAGCCCCCGATGCACGAGTCCTTTTAGCAGATGACATGACGATGAACTTGAAAGTCTTTGCAGGACTGCTTAAAGAAACGAAAATTCAAATTGACACGGCGATGAACGGTGCAGAAGCATTGAAGCTCATCCAAAATAAACGTTACGACATCGTATTCCTGGACCACATGATGCCAGTAATGGACGGAATTGAAGCCTTCCGCCAAATGAAAAAAATGGAAAACAATCCGAACGCAGGAACGCCGGTGGTCATGCTCACGGCAAACGCGGTCGTAGATGCGAAAAATCGCTATATGGACGAAGGTTTCTCGGCATACGTGACAAAGCCCATTCGCGAAGAAGTTCTTCTTTCGACATTGAAGAAGTTTTTACCAAAGGAATTGATAAAGCCCATCGAAGCAAAAACAGAAGAACCCGAAAAGAAAGTCATTGCAGATAAAACGGCAAAAGTTACAGCATCAATGGCCGACTATTTGGACAAAGCTACAGGACTTGCCTACTGCATGAACGATGAGAACTTCTACAACGAAATGCTCGACGAATACGTCAACAGCGATAAGACCAAGGACCTCAACGAAAGTCTAGACAAAGCAGATTTCGAAAACTACCGCATCACCGTACACGCGGTAAAAAGTTCATCGCTCACCATCGGAGCTATCAAAGTTTCCGAAGATGCGAAAGCTCTCGAAATGGCATGCAAAGAAAACAATCTGGATTACGTCAAGCAAAACCACAAAGCGTTCATGGACGAATACACGACTCTCCTTGAAGTTCTGAAAAAAAGATAATTTGCAGCTCTACTTATTGACAAAATCTATAACAGAGCATAAAAAAGTAATATATATAGCAAGCCTTGTCCTTGCTATAACCGTTTTCTATCTTTGAGCCGCTTTTAGTACAAAGGGCAATTTCATAAATCCTCGACTTGTTCCGCTTACGCCCAGCGCAAGACGCGAGGATGACGAGTCTAAAAGGCGACCCCGGCACAGTGGCCGGGGTGACACGCTGAAAGGTAATCCCAGAACGGAGTCCGGGATGACAGACAACAGGAGGTGCAACATGGAAAAACGCACAGGACTTTTTGCAAATGGAATTATATGGTTTGGCGTTGCCATCTCCGTTTCCGAAATTGAAGCCGGTATAGAAATCGGTGCCGCATCCGCAGCGGATTCGCTGTGGCTTCCGCTCGTGCTTGGGCACATTTTCGGTGGCATCTTGCTCTTTTTCGTGGGCCTCGTCGGTGCACGCGTTCGCTTGAACGCCATGGAAACAACGACATCATCATTCGGCAAATACGGTTCCAAGTTTTTCGCCGCATTGAACACATTCCAGCTGCTCGCGTGGGTCGCGGTCTTGAACGCGCAGGGAGCTTCGGCCCTGGCGGGTCTCAACTTGCCGATTTCATTTCCGTTCACATGCGTGATTCTCGCCATACTCATCGCAGCTTGGGTCTATGTGGGCATCCGCCGTTCCGCAAACGTGACGACCGTCGTGATGGCCGCCCTCGCTGTTTTACTTGCCATTTTGTCCGTTAAGTTATTTGGAATCAGCAACGGTTCAAACGCCGCGAATATCGCAAATGCCGCAGGAGCCGCGACAGGAAACGCCGCCGCGAATGCCGCGACAGCACTCAAGTTCTGGAACATCTTCGAAATCTCCATCGCCATGCCGATTTCCTGGTTGCCTGTGATTTCGGACTACACCAAAGATGTCGAAAAGCCCGTGAAAGCGACCGCCATTTCTGCAATCGCATACACGTTCGCAAGCCTCTGGATGTACGTTATCGGAATTGAAATTTCGGGCATTGGAGCAAACAACAACATAGCCCAAGCCATCCTCCTTGCAGGGCTTGGCATTCCGGGCATCATCATCGTGGTGCTTTCGACCGTGACGACAAACTTCCTTGCAGCAAACTCAGCAGGCGAATCTTCCAAGGCGATTTACAGCAAAATAAATCCGAAAATCGCAGGCATCGTGGTGAGCCTCCTGAGTGCAGCACTCGCAATTTCTGGAATCATGGAACACTACATCAGCTTCCTTTACTTGATCGCTTCGGTGTTCGCCCCGATGGCATCCGTGCTTCTCGTATCGTTCTACTTTTCGAAGAAACACAGCGAAACGCTCGGCGTTTGGCTCTGGAACATTTTCGCTTGGCTTGCCGGCTTTATCGCCTACCAAGTTGCAGAACGATTCGATTCCGTTTTCCTCGGCCCCACTCTCCTTGCAGTGATTGTATCGGCGGCGTTCGCCTCCGTGCGAGTTCTCTCGGAAAAGAAAGATTTCTAACTTTGAGTCCGTCATGTCACAAAAAAAAATTGCACTAATTAATGATGTTACAGGATTTGGCCGCTGTTCGATTGCCGTCATGGCACCGATTGTCTCGGCGATGAAGATTCAGGCCGTCACTATTCCGACAGCCATACTTTCCACACACACGCAATTTTCCGAATATTACTTCGACGATTACACGCCTAAAATGCGTGATTACATTCAAACTTACAAAAATCTGAACATGACGTTCGATGCGATTGCAAGTGGATTTTTAGGCTCCGAAGAGCAAGTCGATATCGTCATTGATTTTTTCAAGACCTTCAAGAAAAACGGCACATTTGCATTAGTAGATCCGGTGATGGGCGACTACGGCAGGCTTTACGAAACTTACACGCCTAGTTTATGCGAAAAGATGAAAGCGCTTGTTCATTACGCCGACATCCTGACACCGAACCTCACGGAACTTTGTACGTTGACAGATGTAAAATACCGCACCGAAGGTTTTAGCGACATAGAACTTGCAAACATGTGCAACAAGCTAACGGAACAAGGCCCGGAGCACATCGTTGTCACAGGCATTCCGTACAGTAGCAAGCAAATCATGAACTACGTCTATAGCAAGGGCGAAGAACCGCGAATCGTGATGGTTGATCGCATCGGCGGCGACCGCAGCGGAACCGGCGATGTCATCAGCTCGATTATTGCGGGCATGTACTTGAACGGGCACGATTTTTACGAGTCCGTCAAAAAAGCCGCTGATTTCGTTTCCAAGTGTTTGCGCTACTGCGAAGACAACAACGTGCCCACGCACTGGGGACTTTGTTTTGAAATGTACCTTCGCGACCTGATGGAGGATTAAATGATCGTATATACCGTTACAGGAAAAGTCGGAGAAGCCGGATATTTAGACATCGCGAACAGCGGCGATATCACGAGCAAGAACATTTACGTGAACATGACCAACCGCTGCCCATGCAGTTGCGTCTTTTGCCTGCGCCAAACGAAGAAGATGATGGAAGGCAATACGCTTTGGCTCAAGGGCGGCGAACCCAGCGTCGAAAGAGTGATGGAAATTTTCAACGCCTACGATCTTTCCGTCATCAACGAACTCGTCTTTTGCGGCTACGGCGAACCGCTCGAACGCCTGCACGATGTCTGCAAAGTCATCGACTTGCTGAAAGAGAAATACCCGAAATTAAAAGTCCGTCTCAACACGAACGGACTTGCGAACCTGATTCACGGCGAAGACATCACCCCGCAACTTGAAGGCCGCTTCGACACCGTTTCAATTTCTTTGAACGCGCCAACCGCCGAAGAATTCCTTGAACTCACAAGATCGAGATTTGGCATCAAGTCATTTGACGCACTCAAGGAATTTGCTGTACTCGCCAAGTTCCACGTGCCAAACGTCATCTTGACTGTTGTTGAAAAAGTCATGCCCGAAGAAAAAATCGAGCAGTGCCGCAAAATCTGCGAGACTCTCGGCGTAACACTAAGAGTTCGCCCCTTCGAGAATTAATCACTGTTTTTCGTTTTCGGTGAAAACAAACTCTTTATTTTTTGCAGATAAAACCTAGTCCGTTCCGGTTCAATAAAGAATACAGCAACGCAAACCACAGTCGTTGTATGCAAAAGGGAATGGATTAGCAAATCCGGCACCATAAAAAATTCAAAGCCTTTCCTGCCGATTGTTTGCACCATACTCCAAAAGACTTGGACGAATATCGCTAACGAACAAACCATCAAAATTTCCGTTTTCTTTTTCACGAGAGCCCAAATACCGGCCAACACCGACACAATACCGATCAAGACTTGCGACAACATAAATACATTCGAAACAATACTCCCCGCAACACCACTCAATCCAGCCACAAGAAAATATATCGCGCAAAAACGGTACAGACCTAAATTAAAACCTTCATAAGTCACAACATCATTATTTTCTTCTACGCGCTTTTTAGGCACAATAAAAAACACCGCTACGGCAGCAACAAGATTAACATTAAAAATCAAACCCGTAACAACAGTACCCGGAACACCAAAATAGAAAGGCAACAAAGCTTGCCAAGCAATCATAATCACCGCAAGGATTTTTAAAGCCGTCACGTTCTTTTTGACAAGTGCGAATATTCCCAACCCCAAAGAAACTAAAATCGCAAAGGCGGCAAGCGCAAGCGGGCCAACCACAGCAGAAGCAATCAACAGCCCAACCATCGCTAGAATATCTTCAAATGACGAAGTCGTAAGAATGCTCCACAACGAAGCGAGAACCCCGCCATTCCCCATAAATAACACACTGGCAATTATCTTGAGCAGGCTTATTATAAAGATTATGGCACAAACCCTGAGCAGCGCCAAATTGCCATTGAATTGAGTTTTTTCGGCCACTTTAATTTCTCCTTCGTTCATTCAAAATACTCCTGCAACAAAAATAAAAAATTCAAGACAAGCGCCTCATTCGTCATTCCGGGTTCGCCCCGGAATCCCCTCATGCATGCAGAATCGGGCTTCAATCGCGATGCCTCGCGGTTCGTCATCCCCGCACACTCTTCGTCATCCCCGCGCCCCATCTGCCATCCCCGCGGAGGCGGGGATCTTGGGGAATTACGAATCTACGCTGTTGCAGAAGATTATTCCTGATGCGAAAAATATCAAGTTTATTTTTACGCCCTTTTAAATTCTACGCTAAGCAATGGAACCCAAATTTTTTGACCAAATTCATCTTCCCATTTGCAAATTTGGATTAATTTAGCAGTTTGCGGTTTAAAAAAGTTTTTCTGAAGGTTTTTGAGATAATCTTTTTCAAATTTATTAGAAAACTTTGTAATATAGCGTCCATTAAAGTTCGCATTATAACATTGAAATTCTTGATTAAATCTAATATCAAAGGCAGCTCCCAACGGAACGGACGCAAATTTTTCTTGTAAATATCGCGTACGGCTTTTATTCTTTTCATTTACAAGCATATACTTGAAAACCAAATCATCTAAACCTGTTTCAACATGAACCATCCTAGGAACACTACATTCCCTAAGTGAACCCATATTTTTAAAATTCTTGATCCAAGAATGCGGAAGATTAACCTCAGTTCCTAATACTGTAAGACTTTTTTTAGCTCGGGTTGCCGCGACATAAAGTAGTCGAATTTGCTCCTGTGATTCTGGTTTCCATTCACCTAGATTCAAAATAACATGATCCCATTCAAGTCCCTTGGAACTATGCATTGTTCCAACATTAATCTGCATGTTCCCTTTTTTATTCAGATCAGCATATGAAACATCATTTAGATATTGTTCAAAACTACCAAGAGTGACTTCGTCTTCGCCATCAACAAAGTCATTGACAACAGCGTTCAACAATTCAAAAGAACTTTCACCCTCATGATCTTTCTTATACTTTTCCGCAATCCGTTTAAACTGCTCTATAGTCCAAGGTTTTTCAACTATATCTTTATCAACTTCTACAATTGTTTTGAAACCAACGATTTCACGAACTGATTCTACAGAACATTTTTCTCGATCCTGTCCCTTTATGACTCTACAATCCGCTCCTAATTCTTCTAGTTTTGCGGCAGCCAAAAAAGACTCCGAGTTCTCAGGACTAAGAATGCATGCAGTTCCATTATCAGATTTACATTTCTTTACTAAAAGTTCTGCCGCAGCAAATGCACCTCGTGTTCTATCGTGTTCTTCATAAAATTCAAGTTCTCCAACTTCAGTATTAACGGCAACTTGCTTCTTGCCATCTTTGACACGATAATTTAGGTAACTCAATATATCTTCATTTGCACGAACTAAATTTACCGCAGAGCGGTAATTACTTGTCAAATAAAATTCTTTTGTATTGGGAAATTCAGTTGAAAACTTCCTGAAGTATTCAGAAGAACTCCCTCGAAATTCGAAGATGCTTTGGTCATCATCGCCAACAGCAATCAATCTCGGCGGTCTATCTCCATACTTATAGAGAGCTTTGAGCATCCTATATTCCGAACCGGAGAGATCTTGAAATTCATCTACAAGAATAACGCCAAGAGTCCCAATTCCAACATCTTCACCTGATTCAATAACTTCGGCTGCCTTATTGATAATTTCTTCACTTTTCTTATTACCGTCATCCTTCTTCTTAAAATCTTTTCTGGAGCCTTGTATTCCAAGAATTGAAAAAGCCAAAGCATGGAATGTTGTAATAATAACACCGTGGGCCAATCCCTTAGCCAAATCATTTAATCGCTTGCGAAGTTCACGACAAGCCGAACGAGTGAATGTCAAAATCAACAAGGAATTGGGTTGAATTTCTTCAAGCCACAACAATGACGCAGCCTTATGCACAAGCATATGCGTTTTGCCAGATCCTGGCCCAGCACCAACTAAAATATGTCTTGCATTGCTCTTGATAATTGCTTTCTGTTCCTTATTAACTGCATTTATACGTTCACGCAAATTTATGGAAACCGCCCCTTTTTCATCGGGAGACATCATATATTTTTGGCGGAACTGATAAATGTTCAACGTAAAATAGTCATTCAATAATTCTTGTGCAGCCTCTTTATTATTAAGCATCATTTCGGCATACCTGCCGACAATATGAATCGCTTCGGCCTTATTTTCATAGAAATCATGGAGTTTTTGAAAATCGCGTTCGCTAAAAGTTCTATTCCTATTTTCAGGGTTTATATCTAAAACAAGACCAGTATAAAAGACCATCAATCCGTTTTCTAGACAAATTGCTCCAATCAAATGCAAGAAAAGTAACGCGAATTCAAATTGAGCTTGCCTTGCTATATCTTCAATATCTTTTTCCCCATAAATTCTTAAGATAAGGTTGTCAATAGAGAACCAAACTGTATCATTGGGATTATCGTTTTTCTTTTTCTCCTGCTCTTTCTGTATAACAAGCAGAGTATCAATAATTTTTTCAAAGCATTCCCAGTTATCAATAAGATTCTTACGGACAATATCAAATTCTTTTAGAAATTCAATTTGGTATCGCTGATGACCAGCTTCAATTAAATGAATTTCTGCAATACTTTCATGAGCCCAATAACGAAGAATACCGCGCAGAATTTGCAGACACTTTCTTGTTTCTGTTCCAGATTCTGATTCACCTCGCGCAGCGTTGACTTTCGTCAAATTCAACAAGAACGGTTCATTGATACAATGCCCCTCGCAATTTTTTAACAGAATTTCTTGCAGGCTCTTTGCTCGATCTAGCATTCGTCTGCAATTAAAGGTCCCCAAACGTTGGATTTTTGCGCTCCAATCATTTCGTTGGTCTAAAAGATGTTTGCTACGAAGCAGCCGTAAAGCTTCATTGGCATCTTTTCGTTCAATACCCAAATTTACTGTAATATCATCAAAAGCACATTCAGGATTCTTTGTCCACCTTTTAGTGATAATATGTCGCATTATCCTAAATGCGATGTTTTCAATTGTATTAGTCTTATCAATGTTTGGACTATCTAAAATATACCGAACCTGTGAAACTGTTTCTATGGCAATAGAGGAACCAAATACTTGCGTTTGATTCCGTTTTCGTTTCAAAAAGCCCTGATCTTCCAAAAGCATAATGGCGTGTTTAACTTTTGTTTCTAAAGCTCCTGTATTTTCATTTTGTTCAGTCCAACCGCATTTATCTGCTATTTCCAAAGCAGACATTACAAGTCGGTCATGTTTTTCGCTTTGTTTCATTAAAACACGCCAAATATCACCAATTTCTTTTTCAGAAAGCTTGGATTGCTGTAGGAGCTGAAAATTAGTATCCAAGTCTTTTGAGTTGTACAAAGCGACACAGAAAGCCTGCATATCCGGATTTCTCCCCGCACGACCAGCCTCTTGCACATAATTTTCTAATGTACTTGAAATTTCGTAATGAGCGACTAATTTGACATTGTCCTTATCCACCCCCATTCCAAATGCAGTGGTGGCGACAATAGTATCAATGTTTCCATCTGTTTTTTGAAATTCTTCCTGAACATCTATTTTGACATCAGCATCCATTTGCCCATTATAGCAGCCGCTTTTGAAACCATATTCTTTTAGACTTTCTGCAAGTTTTTCAGTTGTTTTAACCGTAGTTGCATAAACAATTTTAGGCCCATCATATAATTTCAACAAGTTAACGAGTTCTTTTCCACGCTCATATTTATCTCTAGATGCTGGTATAACAGAATAATCTAAATTTGTTCTTGTTGCGGTACTAACAATTTTCACCAATTCAAGATTCATTCTTTTCTTAAAATATCCACAAATATCATCAATGACATCTTGTTTTGCTGTCGCCGTAAAACAACTGATAGGAATGGATGATTCTAGATGCTTTTCTTCTTCAAGATCTTTAATAAAATCGGCAAGATAAAGATAATCAACTCGAAAATCTTGCCCCCAAGCACTAAAGCAATGTGCTTCATCTATAACAAAGCGTTCTATACGACGATGCTTCAGCAATTTAAATATTGTATTAGATCGGAGAGCCTCAGGAGAAATGTAGAGAATATCTTTTTCATTCTCAAGAATAGCCTTAATTGTATTTTTTCTTTCTAGTGGAGAAATATTTGAGTTAATGTAAGCCGCACGATCAATTCCAAAGCGTTTGGTCAACACATCAACTTGATCTTTCATCAAAGCCACAATTGGCGAAATTACAACCGTTAGAGCACCGACTTGAGTACCTGCAACTAGAGCGGGCAACTGGAAAGTCATTGACTTTCCGCCACCAGTCGGAAAAACGGCTAGGAGGGAGTCGCCTCGCATAGCAGTTTCGACAACCCGCTGTTGTAGTGGAATTTTCTCGTCTTTCTCAAAAGAACGGAATGCATTAAATCCAAACCATTTTTTCAATTGCTTGGTTGAATTTAGATTTTCAGAACAATAAAGGCATTGCGGGTTTTCACAAGAAATTAATCGTCTAACATGTAGAATATGTTCTATATGTGGATACTGATAGCGAACCCAGTGAGGAACAAAATCACTAGGCCCTTCTTCATGAAAAAGCGTTAAGAGGAAGCTCCATTCTATTGGAGATTTCTTTATTTCATCACGATAATTTGTCAAACAAAGCTTAGACTTATATTTTTCATAGAGCCAATCAAAAACCTCTTTGCGCTTTTCTTTAATCTCAGTTTGAGCAAAGCCACCGACAATTTCAAAGAACGGTGCAAAACCTGGTTTATCAAACAACAAGCAATACAACAGTAATTGCAATTGCCATGGAAAATTTTTCCATTTTTCTACACAAGCTTCCAACAGTTCCTTGCATAGTTCTGCATCTTTGAGTGGGTTTGAAGGCTCATTTTCATCGTGCAGATATTCCTTACGCAACCTATGATAAGGTTCACAAGGAAATAAAAGCGATGATAATCTTAGTGTATCTAAAACCTTGACATTTGGAAAATCAATCGAGAAATATTGTTTGAGGATTGGAACGTCATGCTGTAAAGCATTGTGCCCTACGACATATTTCGCTTTTGCAACTGCTGTTTCCAATTTTGCAGGAGAATCAGCATTTTCTTTCTCTTCACCCAGAATATAGCCGTACTCCCGAACTGTCCCTGTTCCAGGATTATATTCCAAGTCAAAAAACAAAAAATCGTGCAAATTATCCATACTTTACAAATATATAAGAAAAAATTTCAAAGTAAATCTTACACGGAAAAACAATCAACGTCAATCAGTCAATATAACCATTCCAAACTAGCTTTTCCTTATAATCGCAAGCTGGATAATTAGAACATCCCACAAAATAATGTCCATTATAGCCCTTTCGCTTTATAAGGAAACCTCCACAACTAGGACATATTTTAGGACTTGACAAAATAGTCACGTCTCTTTGCGCATACCGACATCTCGGAAAATTGGAGCATCCCACAAAAGATTTTCCATCATGTTCAATTTTTAGCAAGTCTCCAGTTTTGCAAAGAGGGCATTTCGTCTGCTTTTCGCTAATTTTTCTCCTTGTTGATTTAAAGAATACTGATGTAGATTCTGAGAATTCCTTGAAAAAAAGCGATGGATTCTTGTTGTCCACAAGGACATAGGTTCTATTTTTAGTTCGGGTAATAGCAACATAAAACAGACGACGTTCTTCTGCAAATTTGTAATCTTCTGCATTTGTAAGAACAAAGTTCAAAACAGGATCATCAATTATCTGATTCGGGAATCCAAGTTTGTCATTTCTAAAATTCAGCAAAATAACATTATCCGCTTCCAACCCCTTTGATTTGTGAACGGAAAGGAATTGTATTTGCAACTTCGGATTCTGAATGTACTCTAGTGCATCTACACCATTTTTCCGAATCTTTCGGAACAAGCCTGTATCTTTTGCAATTTCTATATCGTAATTTGTTCGTCCCAAAAGCAAAATGGACGAATTCGCTCCATAATCCAAAGCGATTTTATTGATTATCGCTTGTAACGCATTTTTCGGATTGTCGTCGAACCCCCAAAAAACAAGGGGATAATCTAACTTTTTATCGGAGCGTAAACTTTTCTTGAGTTGGAGCGGATTTTGCAAAATAAAACGCGATGCTTCATCGATTAATTTTTGCGAATTACGATATGTTTTCTCAATTTTTAATATTTTCGTTTTTCCAAAATACTTTGCAATATCAGTGAATAATGAAATATCGCTACCGGCAAATCGATATATAGATTGCCAGTCATCCCCTACACAGAATAACTTTGCTTTTGTTTTATCAACAATAGCCTTCAACAAATTAAATCTTGCCTTTGAAATATCTTGATATTCATCTACAATCACATATTTATACAAAGGAATATCGCAACCAGCATTAACATTCTCTGTTGCATTGTTTATCATATCCGAGAAATCAATTGAATTATTGGCTATTAAGTATTTTTGATATTCTTCCAATATTACTCTTATTATATTCAAAAAAGTGTTGTTTCTTCTTTGCAAGAATTTGTTATCTTCTGACGAAAGCCAATCTTTCCAATTATCAATCGTTTCTATTGTATAATTATTAGACTTAAAAAGTACAATAAACGTTCCGCACAGCTTCACAAACTCAGAAAAATACTTATTCGTCTTGGTTGCATAAACAGTATTGAAAATATCCATGAAGTCTCGTGATTTCAGAACAACTCCATTTTGTTTCAAAATCTCTTCAAGCTTTTGTAAAAGCCCCCCTTCAGAATTGTAGTATGAATAGGTTTCAATCAACTTGGTATTATTCTGCTTATGAAGTTCTCTTTTCCAATCAATTCCTTCTAAATATTTTTGAGCTTCAATGGGAGAAAGCCATGGAACCGTATTGTTCCTCGTTATTCCAAAATGTTCCAAATAAATATCATAATCTTTCAAATAAAAATCAGGTCTGTACGTTTTTCGCAAGGGGTCAGGATTTTCAAATGGGTAGAGTTTTTCATATTCGTAATTTACACCGTTTAAAAAAAGAAAATTTGCGATTTGAACTTCTTCGAGACTTTTAACTTTTTCATTTTTTAGCGTTGTATGATTCTGCGACTTCTTTATTTTTTCTTCTTGAATATACTTCTCTTGATCATATTTCGACCTAAGCGTTTCCAAATCCACGCTTTTTTCGGCCTCATACATTTCGCCCAATGAGGAATAATCCTCCATATTCTTAGGGATATCAATATAGTATGCAAAATACTCAATTAAATTTTTTATCAATTCAGGATAATTGATCAATTCCTTTTCAAAAAAGTCATGTATAAATTCATTAAAAAGAGATTCATCAAGAACATCGGGTCTTTTTCCAACAGCACTTTTGATTATATCAAGACCCAATTTATGAAAAGTTGTTGATTTAACAGGGATTCCCAACTTTCCCTGAATTCTATCGGTCATTTCTTGAGCAGATTTTTTCGTAAACGAAATAAGCAGTATTTCTTCCGGACTTACATTCTTTACCTCACATAAATACTTGACCTTACCTGCAATCGTTAGTGTTTTTCCGCTACCAGCTCCTGCAAGCACAAGAATTCTATCTTCATCGGTTACGACAGCTTCTCTTTGTTGCATATCTAAGGACTTTCCATCTATGTTGGAAAACAGATAATCATATCTTTGAGATTCCTGAGCAAAAAACGTTTCATTCGCTTTTTCCAAATAATTTGAAAAATCCTTATAGATTATTTTAAAAAGATTTATTTTTCCATATTCTTCATCATTCGCTTTTAAATTGCAAGTTGCAACATCTTGAGACAATTTTTCCCACTTCTGACGAAATATTTCTCCATCAGCCTCCGTGACATAACAACTTGTCAAGAAACTAAGTTCATCAAGAAAAACATTCACATATTGTATAAGCGATTTGAGACATTCCTTACGCTTAATCTCTGCATTTGACGCAAAAACGAGTCTTGGGAAATCCTTGTACTTTTTCTTAAAATCTTCTAACTTTATAAAATCTTCAACTTTTGACGAAATGCCACTATACCTTTGTAATTCATGATATAGAACTTTATACTTTAAAATAAAAGCGTCTCTTTCAGCATCCTGAATATAATGCTTAAATAACCCGTCAAATTCAACGAAAAACGAATCACATATTTCTATGAAACTCCGTACTTTTTCTTCAAATT
>JAEEGJ010008469.1_pt1 | contig 28327 bp, 17 predicted proteins | sample 8958761 | NCBI WGS metagenome assembly JAEEGJ01 (sample SAMN16246546, study PRJNA631951) | gut metagenome | biome: gut microbiome; feature: rumen; material: RS-attached | host: Bos | place: Iran: Karaj | collected 2018-10
CGTATTTTTGAAAAGTTACATTTATGTAAGTTACATTTATGTAATATTTTTGTATATTTGCAAAAAATAAAGGACTATGGATTCACCTTTCCAATTCGGCACGCTAGCCACCGATAAGAATTTCATTGATAGAGTTGAAGACAGGAAGCAGCTGAAGCAGATGCTATCCTCGAATATCAATGTCGCCTTGATTTCCCCACGCCGCTGGGGAAAATCTTCACTCGTCAAGAAGGCTATGGAAGAGCTTGTCGCAGAACGAAAAGAGTTTCGCGTCTGCTATATCGATGCCTTCAGCATAAACTCGGAGGCGGAGTTCTATAACGCTTTCGCATCCGGCGTAATCTCTTGCGCAGCGGGGAAGGTGGAGAAGGCAATTAAGGACGCAAAGAATTACCTCGGCCATTTATTGGCGAACGTCACAGTCAGTGATGGCTTGTCGGATATCCTTTCCGTCAATCTGGGATTTAAACCTCAGGAGATGGATAAAATGGAGATTCTCAACCTGCCTGAAAAGATAGCACATGATAAGGGTATCCGTATCGTCGTATGCATAGACGAGTTCCAGCAGCTTGTCAATCTGCCGGAATATCCCGACATGGAGGGAAAGATGAGAACCGTATGGCAAAAACAGAAGCTGACGTCATACTGCTTCTATGGCAGCAAGAAGCACATGATGGTGGACATCTTTGGCGACTCACAGAAACCGTTCTACCGGTTTGCCAATCTCATCTTCATGCCAAAGATAGGAAAAGGAGACTGGATTCCGTTCATCTGCGAAGGTTTCCAGAGTACCGGTAAACATATCTCCCCCGCCTTCGCAGAGATAATCTGCGAAACTGTCGAGTGCCATTCGTGGTACTTACAGCAATTCGCATTTTACGTATGGTCAGCAACAGAGCGCGAGGTAAATGAGGATATCATGCAGGCAAGCCTGAAAAGACTGATAGACACGAACTCTCCGATGTTCATCAGTGATATCGAGAAACTCACTCCCAGCCAGAGGGCGATGCTGAGAGCTATACGCGACGGCGTCAGTCAACTGTCCTCAGAAGAGACGGTAAAGAATTACCACCTGGGAAACCCCAACACCATTGCCCGTAATAAGAAGGTCTTACAGGAAAAATCCTTTATAGATTCCGAGGAAGGGCACCTCGTTATCGCCGACCCCGTTTTCAAGCTCTGGTATCAAGGTCGATAGGGTAACAAACCCTTATTTCACCAGATATTCGGTAGAGATGCCACCGGCCTCTTCCAGGACCATGCGGGTGATGCGGCCCTTGGCGTTGTAGTCGAGTTCCATGCCGGTGTAGCCTTTGAGGGCGGGCTTGCGGGCCTTGATGACCACGTGCTTGCCACCCTTGGCGGCGTCGGTGACGGTGCAGTCGGCCTCCATTTCTTTGGCAATGTCCTCATACTTGCCCTGGATGCCGTAGAGGATGACGTTGCGCTGGATGCGCACGGTCTTGTTCTTGTCGGTGTTCACGTCCAGGGAGATGCCGCGCAGGTCAAAGCGCAGGAAGGGACCGTCCACGATGAAGTAATCCCCATCCGGCTTGGAATAGATCATGGCCAGGTTGTCCGGGGCGGTGTATGTGATGGTGCCTTCGCTCACGATCTTCTTGCCGGTGAGCTTGAGGGTTTTGGTCTGGACGAACGAGCTTTCGAAACTCTGTGCTCCTGCGCAAATAGCGCTAAAGAGCATTATAATTGATAGTATTTTTCGCATATCTTGTTAACTTTGCAAATGGAGTGCCGCAAAGGTACGCTATTTTTTTGGATTCGCATGCAACTACAAGTATCAGAAGATCTCAACAGGATTATCACCTATGCGCGGGAAGAAGCCATGCGCACGGGAAGCTACGGTATCGGCCCGGACCATCTGTTCCTGGCCATCATCCGCCATGAGGATAATACCGCTTTCCAGTCGCTGCAGAGCCTGGGTGTAGAGCCTACGGACCTGAAGACGTTCATCGACCAGCGCATCTTCACCAACGAGACCATCCCCTACGAGCAGATTGACCATATCAGTTTCTCGCGCCAGGCGCAGAACGTGCTCAGCATCACCGTCATGGAGGCTTCCCGCCTGAAGAGTCCCGCCGCCCGGCCGGAGCACCTGCTGCTGGCCCTGTGCCGTACTACCGAAAGCTATGGCCAGGTGTATCTGCGCAACCACGGTATCGATTATGGCCGTCTCCTGGCATACATGGAAGATGAAGGGCTGCTCCAGCAGAAACCTTCCGGGCAGGAGGAGCAACCTTCCCAGGGCCCTGACGAGGAGCCGCAGCAGGCGGGGGAAAAGAAGCTGGACATCGAAGAATTCGCCTACGACCTCACCCAGGCGGCCCGCGACGGCAAACTGGACCCGGTAGTAGGCCGTGACACGGAAATCTCCCGCGTCATAGAGATTCTGGGCCGACGGAAGAAGAACAACCCCATGCTCATCGGAGAACCCGGCGTGGGCAAGTCGGCCATTGTGGAAGGCATCGCGCAGAAGATCGCTTCCGGGGATATCTCGGCTGCGCTCGCGAAAAAGCGTATCCTTTCGCTGGACATCGCCTCTGTGGTGGCCGGCACCAAATACCGCGGCGACTTTGAGAAACGCCTGAAGGCCATCATCAAGGAAGCCTCCGAAAACCCGGACATCATCCTGTTCATCGACGAGTTCCACACCATCGTGGGCGCAGGCGGCGCTTCCGGCAGCCTGGATGCCGCCAATATGCTCAAACCGGCCCTGGCTCGCGGAGAGTTCCAGTGTATCGGCGCCACCACCCTGGACGAATTCACCAAGATTGTGGAAAAGGACGGCGGTCTGGACCGCCGTTTCCAGAAAATCGTGGTGGACGCTACCGGCGTAGCGGAATCCATCGACATTCTGAATCACCTCAAACCCAAATACGAAGAGTTCCACGGCATCACTTATACGGACGACGCCGTTGAGGCTGCCGTACGTCTGACGGACCGTTATATCACGGACAAGTCCCTGCCGGACAAAGCCATCGACGCGCTGGACGAGGCAGGTTCCATGGTTCGCCTGAGCCTGGCCCGAAAGAAAGGCGCCGCCCGCCACGAGGTAAGCGCCGAGGATATTGCCTCCGTCGTGTCCAAGATGACGGGAATTCCCGTAAACAAGGTCGCTGAGAGCGAGGGCAACCGTATCGTCAAGATGAAGAAGAGGCTGCAGGAGCGCATCATCGGCCAGGACGAGGCCATCGAGACGGTGGTCAAGGCCATCCAGCGCAACCGCGCGGGCCTCAAGGATCCGAACCGCCCCATCGGCACGTTCCTTTTCTTCGGCCCTACGGGCGTGGGCAAGACGCAGCTGGCCCGCAGCCTGGCCGAGTATCTCTTCGACTCCGAGGAGAACCTCGTGCGCATTGACATGAGCGAGTACATGGAGAAGTTCAGCGTGAGCCGCCTGATCGGCGCGCCTCCCGGATATGTGGGCTATGAAGAAGGCGGCCAGCTCTCCGAGCGGGTCCGTCGCAAGCCCTACTGCGTGGTCCTGCTGGACGAGATTGAGAAGGCCCACCCGGATATCTTCAACCTGCTGCTGCAGGTGATGGACGAAGGACGCCTCACGGACAGTAACGGCCGTACGGTGGACTTCAAGAACACCATCGTCATCATGACTTCCAACGTGGGAAGCCGCGAAGTGGAGGAATATGGCAATGGAATCGGTTTCGCCACGGCGGGCAAGAATGTGAGCGCAGACCGTCGCTCAGTAGTGGAGAAAGCCGTGAAGAAGGCGTTCCCGCCGGAGTTTATCAACCGTGTGGACGGTCAGGTGTACTTCCAGTCCCTGAACAAGGAAGCCATCGAGAAGATTATTGACATCGAGCTCAAGGACCTGCGGGAGCGTGCGCTCTCGGCGGGTTACAAGCTTACCATCACTCCCACGGCCAAGCGCTTTGTGGCCGATGCAGGCTATGATCCCGCCTATGGCGCCCGTCCGCTGAAACGGGCCATCGTGCGCTATGTGGAGGATCCCGTGTCCGAGTTCATCATCAGCGACCGCATCCTGGTCTCCAGGACGAAGGCCGACGGTGTCCTGCGCACCCTGCGCGTCGCTTTGACGCCGGACAAGGAAGCCACCCAGGTGGAACTGGTTAAAGGCTGAGTGCGTCTTCCATTTCGAGACCGAGGTCGTTCATCAGATCTTTGAGAGCCTGGAAGGAAGTGTCGGAGGAAATCATGTTGGAAAGGGTTTCCATGTTGTTGTATTCCGTGTTTCTCATAATACCAGAGTTTTAATTTCTGATGCAAAGGTACGGCGACCTTGTGCCAAACCACTGCGCAAACTAAAATATTATGAAAAAAATCGCATTATTTTTCTGCATCCTTTTCGCGGGGCTGTCCGCCGCCGCCCAGGAGACTTATATGTACGCAGAACGGGACACCTGCTCCCTCTATCTGGATATCTATCGGCCCACCGTGGGCTCCAAGACTGAATTTGACGGCAAGGCTAAGCCTACAGTCGTCTTTGTGTTCGGCGGCGGCTTCATCATGGGTGAACGCAGCGAAGCGTTCTCGCAGCAGTGGTTCCAGCGCCTGAACGACAACGGCTACGCAGTTGTTACCATCGACTACCGCCTGGGCATGAAGGGATATAAGGTGGGGAAAGGACTGAGCGGGTCCTTTAAGGCCGCCGAGCAGTTTGTCATCGCCCAGCAGATGGGCGTGGAGGATCTGTTCAGCGCCATCTCCTTCCTGAACGAGAACAGCGATGAACTGGGCATCGACGTGAACAACCTGGTGGTGGCGGGGTCATCGGCCGGCGCCATCATCGCGCAGGCGGCCGAGTATGACATCCTCTGCGGCCGCACCGAAGGGCTGCCGGAGGGCTTCCAGTTCAAGGGCGTGATGTCCTTCGCCGGTGCCGTAATCAGCATCAAGGGTGCGCCGGAGTATCCCTCGGCCCCCTGTCCTGTGCTCATGTTACACGGTACGGCCGATCAGGCCGTGGCCTACACCAAGTACGGCGCCGTTGGACGCGGCATTTGGGGCAGCGATTTCCTGGCCACCCAGTGGAGCAAGAAGCATTACACCGGCTGGTGCATCTACCGTTTCAAGGACCGCACGCACGACGTGGCCGGCTACATGAACTACCTTTGGGATATCGAGCAGGCCTTCCTGGAGAAGAACGTCATCCAGGGCGCTGCCCGCACGGTAGATGCCATGGTGGACGATCCCTCCCTCCCGACCTGGGGAACCGTCACGCTGGATTCTATCTATAAACAATAAAAAGTTACAACAAAAAGCGGTTGCGGACAACTTCGATCAGGCGGTCCGGGTAATTGGAAATGATGGCGTCGGACCCCACTTCCACCATGCGGCGGATGTCGTCGGGTTCGTCCACGGTCCACGGAACCACCTTGATGCCCATGCCGTGGCAGTAGGCTACGTTGGTGCGGGTCACGACTTCGTGGTTGGGAGACCACCAGACCGGCTTGAAGCTGAGTTTGGACAGGATGTCCACGATGTCGTCCTGGTCCTCGGTGAGGTAGGAGAGGATCACCTGGGGCCATTTCTTGTGGATGTACTCCAGGGCGCGGACGTCAAAGGACTGGACCACCAGGCGGTCTCCGAGGTTCTTGGAAAGGAGGACGGGAATGCAGATGTCGCAGAACTCCTTGTAGTCCGGCCACAGGTTTCCTTCACCCTTCCCGGCCTTGGATTTGATTTCGATATTGTAGCGGAAAGGGGAGAGTCCCTTTTCCGCCGCATACTCTTCCGTGAAGTCAATGAGCTTCGAGGCCAGGGGCTTGTGCTCGGAAATCTTCTTCTGCAGGGGCCAGCGGTCCACCGGGCGAAGGCCCACGTCGTACTTGGCGATGCTGTCGTAGGGCATGGTGAAAAGATACTCCTTAGGATCCTCCTTCTGGACAAGGGTGCTGTCCGGGCGCATGGAGTAACGGGGGTGGAAGTAGTTGTCGTGGGAGACCACTACCAGCCCGTCGGCGCTCACCTGGAGGTCGAACTCCAGCGTGTTTACGTGCATGTCCATGGCGTTCTTCATGGCGGGAATCGTATTCTCCGGCATGAGTCCGGCTCCGCCGCGGTGGGCCTGCAGGTCCACGTAGGAACGGAAGGAGAGGTCAAACTCATGGCTCCACTCCCGGCCGTCGGGGGCTTTCACCACCATCTTGACTGTGGAAGCGTACTGGGAAGGCTCCGCGGCATAGTGGTGCCACACGGGTTCGGGCTTCTTGTAACCGGGAATCCGGGAGGCGTCGCCCTTATAGACGGCCACTATCTCGTCCCGGTAGTCGGGGCTGATTTCCATCACTTCCCGGGCGGGTCCCATATATTTGCCGTCCTCGTACCATTCGATGGTCCAGGAGGAATCGGCCATCCACACGTTCGCGACGACGGCGTTGGGGTGGAGGGGAGCCTTGTCCATGCCGATGAACTGCACCTGGAAACTGTCGGGATAATCCAGGTTGTGCCATTCCCAGCTCACTTTTCCTCCGACGGAGGAGATGACCTGATAGCCGCGGGGCGTTCCGTCCTTGCACCAGTCGGTGGCCCACCATGCTCCGCCGAGGGCGGCGGCGTTATGGTCGGTGACGGAGGGCGATACCTCAAGGGTTTTCATGATGTGCGTGTGGCCGGAGAGGATATCCACCTTGTAGCCGTCCAGAATGGCGAGCATCTTGTCGGCGTTCTTGATGCTTTTGCTCTTGCGGGGGAAGACGAAGCGGATGGGGCTGTGCTGGGCCATGTAGATGTGCGTTCCCTTGGGCACGTACTGCAGCAGGCCCTTCACGAAGTCCAGGGTTTCCTGGGGATAGCCCTCGTCGTAGTTGTTGGAAGACTTGCCGGGATCCTCCAGGCCGCTGGCCTTGAAGATGATGTTCTCCACGCCGATCACGAGGTCCTCTCCCAGCCAGAAAGCGTAATTATATGGGCCGAAGGCGGCCTCGTAGGCTTCTCCCGCCGCGATTCCGCTGCGGTTCTGAATGTGGTCGTGATTGCCGATGACCGCATAGAAGGGGATGCCGGTGGTGGCGATGGCCTCCTTGTAGGCGTCAAACATCTCCAGTTTGTTCCAGGCTATGTCCCCGAGGGCGATACCCACGGTGGGGCGTTCGGCGCTGTAACGCCTGGCCATGCCCTGCAGGTCTCCCAGCGGGCGGCCCAGGAACCTGTCCAGATGTTTCTGATTCTGCATCTGGGGATCCGAAACCGAGAAGAGGGTATAGTCGCTCCCTTCGCCGAAGGACTGGAGGGAGAAGTCGAAACTTTTCGTGCCCTGCAGCGGCAGGTAGAAGGCCGGGGCGCCGGAAGAATAATCGGCTACATAGCCGGCGGGCGTGATGACGAAGACGCAGCGGGCGTCCTTGTGGGTGTTGATGGTGAAGCTTCCGTCGGCCCCGGTAGTGGTGAAGCGGTATCCGTCGCTGACCACGACACCGGAGAGGGGCGCTTTGCCGCACTTGACGCTGCCTTTCACCTTCTTTGCCTGAAGCGGAAATGCCAGGATGGAAAGGCCGATGACGATGCAGAGAAATCTTTTCATGGTTATTCTATTCCGTATTTGCGAAGGATGGAGAGGACCTGAGCCTCGATGGAACGGGCCCAGAGCGTGTATCCGTAGTCTCCGGGATGGATGCCGTCCACGGAAGACTCATGGTCGGGAGAGGTGGCGCAGGGATGGATGTAATAAACGTCCGGGTATTTGGCGCAGGCGATGGCCATGAGGCTATCGGCGCAGGCGATGCGGTCGCTTTCCTTTTTATCCGCGGCCGTGTCGAAGTTGCGGCCTTCCCGGTAAATGGTGCGCTGGAAGATAAGGGGCTTGCCCGGATGGGCCGATACCATGCGCTCGATGAAAGGGAAGAGGCGCTCCTTGATTTCATCCACCGTGGGGTTGGAGAAGGAGTCGAAGATATAGGCATCGACGGAGGCATCGGCCAGGGCTGCTGCAAAGTACGGCTGCAGTTTGGAGTTGCCGCTGCAACCCAGGCCCAGGAGCTGGATGCCGGTGTGGCGGGCGAACTGGGCGGGGTACGTCATGCCCGGGCGGGAGGTGCTCACTCCGTGGGTGAAGCTGGAGCCGAAGATGCCCACGCGGTGGCGGAAGGGGATCTCCATGGATTCCAGCGTGGCGTCCTTGTCCACGCCGATGAGGATGGAATACTCTTCGCTGAACAGCGGCAGGTACAGCAGGCACTCGTGCATGCTGCCGTCCATGCCGGAAATGAGTTTCACGTCATCGTATCTGCGGTTGCGAGGGGTGGAGGCGGCCCACAGCCACTCGCCGTCCTTACGGATGTAGAGGTCGTAGCCCGATGCGCTGATTCCCATCGAATTGGACGGATTCTCCATCTCTCCGAAGCGGGTCTTGATGTGGATGGCCTTGCTGTCGGTACGGAACGCAACGGCGATGCCGGCCGATTCCCTTACCTGTCGGTTTTCAGCTTTGGTGAATCCTTTATAGACAACAGTATCTATCCGGTGATACGGATTGGGCGTGCCGGGGAACAACTTGCCAACGAGCGTAAGGTCAGAGGCTTCGGTGTAACGGTACTCCTGCGCAAAGGCGGAAGGGAGGCACAGGAAAGTGGTTAAAATGATGGAAAAAATGAATTTCTTCATTACGAAATGTACGTTTTAGTTGAGCAAAGTTACTAAAAAAAGTAGTAACTTAGCGCCCCTATTAATAATACCATAATGAAGAAAACTGCTGGCAACGCTATAGTTGTTTGTCTTTGTTTGACCTTAGTCTCCATTCTCTTCCCTTCATGTGGCGGAAAAGAGAATCCGGAGCAGCCCTCTTCCGATTTTAACATTTCTGGTATCGTACTGCCCTCGACCATTGAGGTTGAAGTTGGACAGCCTGTTGAACTTGCGGTAAAAGGTGGCCACGGCCCTGTGGCAACGGATGTTGTAGTTCTGGAAGGTGCGAGCCGCTGGGAAATCACGTCTCTTACGATCAAAGCTTCATCTTTCTCTTTCACCCTTCCCGAGAAGTTGTCCTCAGGGGATTATATTCTCTACGTCAAGCGTGGCGAGACAGTGAAAAAAGTGGGCAAAACCCGCATAGTCATTCGTAGCGGCGAATCGGTTGATCCCAAAGGCGCAACCGTTTACGGTATTGTTTCCTGTGGCGGAAAGGGATTGAAAGACGTCGTAGTCTCGGATGGCGTTTTGGTGACCAAAACCGACAAAGATGGTATCTATCGTCTGAATTCCACAAAGCCGCACGGATACGTCTTCATGTCGGTCCCTAGTGGCTATGAGCCATTGTGTCAGGGCATCCTTCCCCTTATCCATGTACAGTTGGAAAAGCCGGCCGCAACGCCTGAGCGGGCCGATTTCACGCTACTGCAGGCAAGTGGCCAGGATAAGCATACCATGCTGGTGCTGGGGGATATTCACCTGGCGGGTCGCTACAAAAAATCCGGAGAGCCGGACGATGTGGGTCAGTTCAAGGAGTTTGTGAAAGACATTAATTCGTATGTCTCTTCTGCGGGTAAAAACGTGTATGCGATTACCCTGGGAGACATGACTTGGGATTTATATTGGCAAATTAAACCCTATTATTACGGATACAAGGAGTACCTCGTTGATGCAAACGGCATCAAGAATCTGACGATATACCATACCATTGGCAATCACGACCACAGCATGTACGAGTTTGGCGATTTCAATACGGTCAGAGAATACAAAAAGGTAATTGCTCCTACTTATTATTCGTTCAATATCGGGAAAGTCCACTATGTGGTTCTGGATAATGTGGAGTGCACCAATAAGGACGTAGCAGTCGATGATGACGGAAATCCCTGCTATGTGCGCGATTATAACAAGAAGGGCATTGTGGTGCAGGAGCAGTACGACTGGCTACGGAACGACCTCTCGTATGTGGACAAGAATACACCTATTGTGGTAACCATGCACATCCCCATGCACAATGAGTCGGGCAGTGTTCGTATGGATGGTTATTCCACCCTGGCCGACATTCTGGATGACTATCCGCAGGCGCAGGTGTTTACGGGGCATACGCATAAAATGTATAATGTAGATAAAACTGCCTCCAGGCATATTTTCGAGCACAATGCCGGATCTGTCTGCGGTACCTGGTGGTGGACCGCCAAGGAAACCCCCGGCATCCATATCGGCCAGGATGGTTCTCCGGGAGGATACACTGTCATGAAGGTGAATGGCACCGACTTCAGCTGGCAGTATAAGGCTACCGGCCGAGCGCTTGACTATCAATTTCGCACTTACGACCGCAACAGTATCGCCATTACGAAGAATGCCTATATTCCCAATGCCGACGCAGAACACAAAGATCTTTTAAAGCCGGGTATTTGGGAAAATGTTGATAGCTCCAACGAGGTTTATATCAACATATGGAACTGGGACGACTCCTGGACTCTGGAAGTGAAGGAAGAAGGGGGGAGGACCCTTACGTGGAGCCGTGAGACGGTCCTAGACCCGCTGCACTTGGTTTCCTACACCACTAAGCGAATCAACGCCAATAAAAAAGTCTCTTTCCCTACGGAAAACAATTCCCATATGTTCAGGGTTACGGCTTCGTCGGCAGATGTCGATCTCTCCATCAAGGTGACCGACCGCTTCGGAAACGTTTATACCGAAACCATGTCGCGTCCTCGTCCGTTTAATGAGAATACTTATATAACTAACCAATAATCAATCCATTATGTTTAAATCATTCATCGGAAAAGCGGCTTTCGTGGCTGGAGTTCTGTGGATGCTGGCTACGACGTTTACGTCCGCACAGGCCCAGAATACTATCCAGGGAACCGTTTTTGACACCAACCGTTCTACGCCCCTTCCTGGCGCTACGGTCAGTGTAAAAGGAAAGAATGTCCATGCCATCTCCGATTTGGACGGCAAGTTCAGCGTTGCTGCCAAGTCCGGCGATGTGCTGCTGGTTCAGTTCATGGGTTATGCCGATAAGGAAGTGACCGTGGGCAATGCCCAGGTTTACGACGTGGTGATGCAGCCCGACAACGAGTTCCTTACCGAGTCCGTTGTGACGGCCCTGGGTATGACCCGTGAAAAACGTTCCCTGGGTTATGCTGTAACGGATGTTTCCGGCGATGCCTTGAACCAGTCCCAGTCCAGCAACTGGCTGGGCGGTCTGGAAGGTAAAGTCCCCGGCGTCCAGTTTAACAAGGCTTCCGGCCCCATGGGTTCCACCCGTGTGATTGTGCGTGGTGATCCCTCCCTCTCCGGCGACGGCGGCGCACTGTTCGTAGTTGACGGTGTTCCGATCAACTCCGGTATGGTTGCCAATGCTTCGGGCTCTTCTTACTCCAATCAGGATAACCCTATCGACTTCGGTGATAACGGTTCCGACCTGAACCCTGACGATATCGAATCCGTTACCGTGCTGAAGGGTGCTGCTGCTACGGCACTTTATGGTTCCCGTGCCGGTAATGGTGCCATCATCATTACTACTAAGTCTGGTTCTACATCCAAGGGTATCGGCGTTACCTATAGCACCCGCTTCACTTATGATACGCCTAGCTATTGGCCTGATTTCCAGACGACTTATGGTCCTGGCTCTGACCTGGGACTTGATGAGTACGTGCTTTGGGGAGACAACCCCGAGGGCCTGAGCCGTCATTATAGCCGTACCTCTTTCGGTGAAGCATATGACGCGTCCAAGCTCCGCTATCAGTGGAACAGCATTAACTGGGAGACCGGTGAAATGACCCGTACTCCCTTTGTCTATGCTGATGATTGGTATACGGGCCTTTTCCGCAATGGCTTCACCTGGGATAACTCTGTCTCTGTTGATGGCGGAAACGGGAAAGGAACGACTTTCCGTCTGTCGGCCAATACATCCAAGAATGAATGGATTCTGCCGAACACCGGTTACACGCGTAACTCCATCAGCTTCTCTTTCAAGACTCCGGTCAACAAGTTCATCGACTTTAATGCTAAGGTGAACTATTATATGACGGATTCCGACAACCTCCCGTCCTCGGCTTACTCCAATAACGGCGTTATGTATCAGCTCGTATGGAACCGCACCAACGTGCCTATGAGTGCTTATGCCGACGAGTATTTCTCCGGTCGCTGGAATCAGGAGGCTTATAATAATCCCAAGAGCTATCTCATCGGTCAGGAAGAGTATTACAACCCTTACCGCGTGCTTTATGAGATGACCAATACGCAGGATAAGGACCGCGTCTTCGGTAATGCGGGCCTGCACGTGAACCTGTGGAAGAAGAAGCTCACTTTCGATCTCAAGTCTGGTTTGGATATCGTGAACGAGTTCCGTACTCAGCGCAAGCCCTACTATACCTACAACTACCCTCAGGGATGGTATCGTGAGCAGACCAACTATATCGCTGAGTTCAATACGGACTTCCTCCTTAAATATACGGACAGCTATCTGGCCGATCAGCTTACGCTGACTGCTGCTGTGGGCGGCAATAACATGACCTACCACCGTCGCAGCCATAAATACACCATTGACAAGCTGGATGTGGAAGGCGAGTACAATCCCTCCAACTATCCGGCCTCTACGATCCCGGACCAGTCTTTCTACCGCTCTAATAAGGTAGTGAACAGCCTCTATGGTATGGTCTCCCTGGGATGGCGTGACATGATTTATCTGGATGTCACTGGTCGTAACGACTGGACTTCCACCCTGGCTGCCAACAACCGTTCTTACTTCTACCCGTCCGTGAGCACGTCCTTCATGCTGGATCGACTCACCGGTATGAAGTCCTGGGCTCCGTTTGTCAACATGCTCAAACTGCGTGCATCCTGGGCTAAGGTTGGTAAGGATACGGACCCTTATTCTGTATCTTATAGCTACGCCAGCACTTCCTTCCCCGGAGGTTATCGTGCCGCCGCTACCCTGCCGGACGAGAATCTGAAGCCGGAAATGGTGGCAACTTGGGAAATTGGTTTGGAAGGTCGTTTCCTTGATAATCGTCTTGGCTTCGATATCGCGGCCTACCGTTCCGATGTTACCAACCAGATTTATGATCGCCCCGTGGACTATATGACCGGTGCCAAGTATTATACTTCCAATATCGGCCTTATCCGCGGTAAGGGTATCGAGGTTTCCCTGAACGGCGTTCCTGTGAAGACCCGTGACTGGAAGTGGACTGTGAGCGTTAATGCTTCCCGCAATATCAGCACGCTGGAAAGCATGTACGAAGGTTGGGATCCCATGCAGCCGCACCAGACGGATATGGGTACCACTATCGGTAGCCGTCTCTTTATTTACAATTACGTCGGTCAGGAGATGGGTCAGTTGTGGGGTAAGGGCCTCACCCTGGCTCCCGAAGGATCCTACTATATGGACGGCGAGAATAAGGTCGACTGTTCCGGTATGACCGTTATCAATGCTTCCACCGGCCTTCCTTCCATGTCCGATGACCTGCGTTACCTCGGTAACGTGAATCCGGACTGGCTCGCCGGTCTCTCGACTTCCCTCAAGTGGAAAGACCTGACGCTGAGCGCAACCTTCTCTGCTCAGCTGGGTGGCGACACTTACTCTGTTACGGCTGCTTGCCTGGGTTACCAGGGTAAACTGAAGAATACTCTGGATGGACGTCCCGACGGTCTGGTGGCCGATGGTGTCTGCTTCGTGGAAACGGATGCTGACGGTAACAACGTCTATGTAAAGAATACGACCCTTACCAGCAATATTCAGAGCTACTGGGCAGACCTTCAGGGTAACCGTTACAACTTTGCAGAATATATCTACGATTCCTCTTTCATCAAACTGAAGGAAGTTCGTATCAGCTACGATCTCCCGACCAGCCTGGTGAAGAAGACCCGTGTCCTGCAGGGCATTAATCTGTCTGCTTACGCGACGAACTTGTTCTGCATCTCCAACTACCCGTTCTTTGATCCGGAGGTAACCGGTGCCAATGGCGCCAATGCCAAGCGTGGTATCGAGACGGGTTCCTTCCCGATGTGCCGTTCTTACGGTTTTAATCTCAAAGTTAAATTCTAGGCGCCATGAAAACACTTAGATTCTTTACGGCTGCTGTTGTAGCCCTTGCATCGTCCCTGGTGATTTCCTGCACCGATAATTTCGACGAGATCAACACCAATCCCAACAAGGTGGCTTATGGCAAGGCGGCCCCGTCGGCCCTTTTTGAGCCCCTTCTGTATGGCATTGGTATCAATAATCAGTATCAGGCTTGGTTCTTTGCCAACGAACTCACCCAGGTAACGGCCTTTACGGGTGGTAAGACCACCCAGATTCACCAGTATCAGGTGACGGATGGTAACTGGCAGAGTCAGTGGGATAATTTCGCCCGCTTTGGCTTTGATGCTGACCATTTGGTTCATCAGGCTATCCTCAAAGGCGACAAATACTATGAAGCCCTTGGACTTATCCTGAAGGTTTACGAACTCTCTCAGCTTTCTGCTCTCTTTGGTGATATTCCCTATAAGGAGGCCTATCAGCAGGCTGCTAACACGACGCCCGTTTTTGATTCCCAGGCAGAACTTGTCGACGAATTTGTGGCTGACCTTGACAGCGCTGCCGTTATTCTTGCCCGCCGTCCTACGATCTCAAAGACGGGACTGGACAAGGTGTATAATGACAATTACGCTGGCTGGATCAAGTTCGCTAATTCGCTTAAAATGCGCATCCTCTGCCGTATGTCGGGTGCCGATGACGCATATTGGGCCCGGATTCAGGCAATGGTTGATGACCCTGCTAAGAATCCGGTCTTCAGCAGCAATAGTGATAATGCCGCCGTTCCGTTCCAGGGACAGGATCCCTATCGTTCCTATTGGGGTCAGAACAGCACGACCGAAAGTGTGTTCACTAGCCACCGTATTTGTGAAACCGTCATCAATATGATGGTTGAATTCAATGACGCTGGCAATGCTACTTTCGAAGATCCCCGTCTTCCGATTTATGCGGTTCAGAAAAAGAATCTCTGGAAGGGTAGCCGTGGTGGCGTGAGCACCGACGACTTCAAGAAATATGATGACGGCGCTGCTGTTCCTAACTTCGCCATCCTATCCTCTACGATTGTTCCGGCTTTCCTGATGGACTATTCGGAGGTACTCTTCATCCTTGCCGAAGGTGTGGAAAAGGATAAACTCAATGTCCCCGGTCAGACGGCCAAGAGCCTTTACGAGGCTGGCGTCGAAGCTAGCATCGCCAAGTGGGCTGAAATTGGCAAAAAGGCCGACAAGCCTGTTATCGTACGCAACTCTGACATTCGGACCCTGCTGACTAGCTCCCTTGCTTCCTACGACAAGGCTAAGGCAGGTGGCGACGAGAGCATTTTCGGCAGTGCCGAAGAACTTATCGCCTGCCAGAAGTACCTCTCGCTATTCTTCTGCGGATATGAGGTCTTCAACGAGTGGAGAAGAACTGAGTATCCTCAGTTTACGCCTGCTTCCGGTACTGTGGCTAACGAGTATGAGGTTCCTACCCGTTTCGGTTATCCCAACTACACGGTGGCTTCCAACCGGGCCAATGTCCTGAAGGCGCTCGATCGTATGGGCGGCGCCAACAACATGCATACGCCTCTGGATTGGTCTTATGTGAAGAAGGCGGGTTCTCACCGCAATCCCTATGTTATGCCTGCCTCTAACTAAAACGCATTGAACGATGAAAAAGATTTTTTACATAACTGCTCTGCTTTCATCCGCTCTCTTTGTCCTTGCTTCCTGCCAGAAGAAGGAGAGTGAATATGTCATCAGCGGAGATCCTTATTTCAAAGCAGAGGTCATTGCGTACGAAAGTAGTACAACCGGTGAAAAGCTGGCTGATTTGGAAGAAGATGTCCAGTTCCAGCTCGAGCAGAGTTCGGATGCTTATTCGGCATCGGCCAATGCTGCTTCCCACGTTCGTATGGCTACTCGTTTCAAGGTGGCTTCCAACCTTCGTTGGAAGGTGGTTCCCGCCGGTGAAGCTTATGATTGGATCCATCCTTTCCCCGAGAGCGGCGAAAAGGAGGGTGTCTTCTTCTTCAAGAGCGATCGTAATATCAGCTCTGAATCCACCCGTGAGGCCTACTTTAATGTGCTTGTGGACAAGGGCGCCGGTTACGTTCCCCTGGAAGGCATGATTACCGTAACGCAGGCTGCCAGCGCTCCGTTCCTCGAGATGAGCGCTGCCAAGTTTAACCTTAATGCAACCTCCTCTACGGTGAAGCTTGCTATCCTCTCCAATGTGGACTGGAGCTATACGCTTGAACCCATGGCCGACTATGGCACCGCAGATGTTGAATGGATTACGGACAAGACGGGCCATGAGGTCTCCGATCAGATTGATACGCTGAACCTGAAAGTGGCTGCTAATAACTCCGGTATCCGTGGTGCCAATATCGTCCTCAAGTACACCTTGGGCGAGACGGCAAAACAGGACGTGATTCCCATTACCCAGTATCCTGCGAACGAGGTGGAGCTGGAGGGCTTCCCTGTTCGTTGGGTGGTCCAGAATGCGGCTAATACATATTCTGCTACATGGCCTGCCAGTGGTTATATCGCCCCGGTCTCGGGTGCCGGCTATATCCAGTTCAACAATGAATGTGGAAAGGCGGCCGATGTTAACGGCAAGGTCCTCCTTGACTTTGATAAGACAACGCCTCGCGCTACTGGTGTATGGCCCGGCGACTATTGCGAATTCGTTGCTAGCAGCCCTGTTTCTGCGGGAACCATCGCCAAACTCGCCTTTACTACCCGTGTGTCCGGAACTGGTCACAAGTACTGGAGATTGGAGTATCGTGACGGCGACAATTGGAAGATTGCGGGTACGGCGCTTACCGACGAGGGCGTAAATGGTCCCGATGGCAATCCCGTCGTTTATACCCACGCCATGGAAGCCGACGGCGCTACCAACATTGACGTGAACGCAGTTGTTAAGTACGAGCAGAATACTGACCAGGTGGAGTTCCGCTTCATCTGCGCTGCCAACTGGCAGGCTAATGGCAAGGGCGCTCTTGCTGCCCCCAACGGTGGTACCTGGCGTATCTGTGTCGGCCCGAAGAATGCCGATTTCGATCCTTCCGACGAACATAACCCTGTGATTTCTATCGTTGCGGCCGGCCCGGAGAATCTTACCCGTGCCAATTTGAATGTGTCGGCTTCTTATCTTTCCTTTGAAGGACAGAATCCTGCCACGAAGACCGTGAAGGTGGAATCTGATCAGGACTTTACCATCACGCCCGACAAGGATTGGATTCATGTTGATAAGACCTACGGTGAAGCAGGTACCGAGGATTTCTCCTTCACGGTTACTGTAGATCCGAGCACCCTTTCCGAGAATCGTGAGGGAACTGTCCTTGTGAAAGCCGGTATTACCCGTAAGGAGATTGCCATTATCCAGGGTGCGGCTGGTCAGCAGCTGGATCCGTTTATCGCGGTTGTTTCCGGTAGCAAGGCAAGCGTTAAGAGTTCTGCTGGCTCCGTAGTCGTAAGCGTTATGGCCAATACGGAGGTTTCCGTTGAGGCTGATGATTGGATTACTGTGAAGGACGCCAATACCAAGGCTATGGTGGAGACCAAGGAGTATCTTGTGGAGTATTCTGAAAATGAAGGTGTGCAGGAGCGTGTCGGAAAGGTTCGTTTCTATAACGCCGAGAAGAATCTGGAAGCTGTGTTTTCTTTGACGCAGGAGAAATCTTCCAGAGTGGAATTCCCTGTTACCTGGAGTTTCAAGGAGCCCGGTGATGATTGGAAAGAAGGTGTGGACTGGAAATGCCAGAATCCGACGGGCTCTTATGTGTACTCTGATACGCACGACGGCAAGATGTCCGTTGTCCGTTTCGGCGGTACGCCTATGAGCAGTGGCTCGGAGGTGAAACCGACCTACAAGACCGACACTCCGCTTGGTACTCGTCTGCTCCACTATGGTATGTACAAGGATGATTATTGGCTTTTCGAAGTGGAGAACGTGAAGAATCCTGCGGGTACTTATACCATCGGCTATGGCTGCTGCTCTTCCGCAGCTGGCCCGAAATTCTTCGCCCTAGAGTATTCCCTGGATGGCGGAGAAACCTGGACGGGTATCAACACCAAGACCGAGAGCATCTCGCTTAAGAGTGGTTCTGGCGCTCGTGATGTGACTTATACCTTCGCAATTTCCCCGACTTCCAACAAGGCTAATGAGGTTTGCGTTGTTACTGAGTCTTTCCACCTGGAAGCCATGACCAAGATGACCAAACTCATGATCCGCGCCCGTGTGGCTGATACCATGAAGTTGGATAAATCTGCCGAGATGACCAGCCCGACACATGCTGGAACCAACCGCATTGGTAACAAGGCTGAGATTCAGTTTGTGGCTGATTAATCGTAACGATTTCTAAACATAGCGTAAAAGATAAATCGCTGATATATAGTATTTTATGCATTTTCCTCTCGCCGATTATGACGAGAGGAATTTGTTTAATACGCAGATAATCAGCGATTTAGCGAAAACGGTCTCGTGGAGAGGAATGAACACGCATCCCGAAGGCCTGCTCAGGCGTCTGAATGCGCGTCTCTTACCTCCTGGACGCTCTTGACAAATTCAATATTTTTTCCTATCTTTGTGTGTTTATAAGGAACAGAAAAAGAAATGGAAAATAACGAAGAGAAAGATATGATGGAGGAAGTCGGCGTAACCGGCTACACCGAGCAGGTAGAGATAGACCACGAGATGCGTACGGCCTACATCGACTATTCCATGTCGGTGATTGTGTCCCGTGCCCTCCCGGACGTGCGCGACGGCCTCAAGCCCGTCCAGCGCCGCGTTCTTTTCGGCATGGACAACATGGGCCTCAGCTACAGCGGCCAAACCAAGAAGAGCGCCCGTATCGTGGGTGAAGTCATGGGTAAGTTCCACCCGCACGGCGACTCCAGCGTGTACGACGCCATGGTCCGCCTGGGACAGGAGTGGAACCAGCGTTATCCCATGGTCAAGGGCCAGGGTAACTTCGGTTCCGTGGACGGTGACTCTCCCGCTGCCATGCGTTACACCGAGGCCAAGCTCATGAAGATGGCCGAGGATGTGTTGGGAGACATGGACAAGAACACCGTGGACATGGTCCTGAACTTCGACGACACCCTCGAGGAACCCACCGTGCTCCCCACCAAGGCTCCGCTGCTCCTGCTCAACGGCGCTTCCGGTATCGCCGTAGGTATGGCCACCAACATGGCTCCCCATAATCTGGGAGAGTGCTGCGACGCCATCTGCGCCTACATCGACAACCCGGAGATCACCACCGATGAGCTCATGCAGTACATCAAGGGCCCGGACTTCCCTACGGGAGGTCTGGTGATGGGCAAGGCCGGCATCAGGGAAGCCTACGAGACCGGCCGTGGCCGCGTGGTGGTCCGTTCCAAGACGGAAATCGAGGTGGACGAGCATGGCCGTGAGACCATCGTCGTCACCGAAATCCCGTACATGGTGAACAAACGCGAAATGATTGAAAAGATTGCCCAGCTGGCCGACGAAAAGAAGGTCGAGGGCATCTCCTATATCAACGACGAAAGCTCCCGCGGAGAGACCCGCGTGGTCATCCGCCTCAAGCAGGGCACCAACTCCGGCGTTGTCCTGAACATGCTGTTCAAGTACAGCCCCCTGCAGAGCAGTTTCTCCTTCAACAACGTGGCCCTGGTGAAGGGACGTCCCCGTACCCTGAGCCTCAAGGAAATCATCGGCCAGTTCGTGGACTTCCGCCACGAGGTCGTCGTCCGCCGCACCCAGTTTGAACTGGACAAGGCCCAGAAGCGCGCCCACATCCTGGAAGGTCTGCTGAAGGCCATGGACATCATCGACGAGATTGTCCACATCATCCGCTACGAGACCAAGAGCATCGATGAGGCCAAGGCCATGCTCATGGAACGCTACCAGTTCACCGAGCCGCAGGCCGCCGCCATCGTCGAGATGCGTCTGCGTCAGCTCGTCGGCTTGGAGCGCGAGAAACTCCAGAACGAGTTCGACGAACTCATGAAGTTCATCGCCCGCTGCAACGAAATCCTCGGTTCCGTGGAAGAGCAGTTCAAGGTGGTCAAGGAAGAGACCATGGACCTGAAGGAGCGCTACGGAGATCCCCGCCGCACGGAGATCACCCTTGCCGATGACGAATTCAACCCCGAAGACTTCTATGCCGATGAAGACCAGGTCATTACCATTTCCCACCTGGGCTACATCAAGCGCACCCCGCTCACTGAATTCCGCACCCAGAACCGCGGCGGCGTGGGCATGAAGGGCAGCGCCACCCGCGACGAGGACTTCATCGAGCACATCTACATCGCCAACACCCACAGTACGCTGCTGCTGTTCACCCAGAAGGGCCGCTGCTACTGGCTCAAGGTATATGAGATTCCGGAAGGCAACCGCAACTCCAAGGGCCGCGCCATCCAGAACATCCTGATGATTGAACCCGACGACGCCGTGCGCGCATACGTGAACGTGCGCACCCTCAAGGACGAAGAGTTCATCAACAACAACTACATCATGATGGTCACCCGCAAGGGCGTCGTGAAGAAGACCACCCTCGAGGCCTATTCCCGTCCTCGCACCAACGGCGTGAACGCCATCAACATCCGCGAGGACGACGAACTGCTGGAGGCCATCCTCACCAACGGCAACTGCAACATCATGATTGCCGCCAACGGAGGCCGCTGTGTCCGCTTCGACGAATCCGAGGCCAGACCGCTCGGCCGAACCTCCACCGGTGTCCGTGGCATCAATCTTGATGAAGGGGATAACGTGGTGGGCGTCGTCTGCCAGGATCCCGCAGCCGAAGACGCCGCCAAACATCAGGTGCTTGCTGTCTCCGAGAACGGTTTCGGCAAGCGCTCGGAAGTAGATGATTACCGTCAGACTTCCCGTGGCGCCAAGGGTGTCAAGACCTTGAATATTACTGAAAAGACCGGTAAGTTGGTAGCGATAAAAAATGTAACCGATGAGGACGACCTCATGATTATCTGCCGCTCCGGTATGACCATCCGAATGCCTGTCGACACCATCCGTGTTGCCGGACGTGCTACTCAGGGCGTGAAGCTCATCAATATCCGTGAAGGGGACTCCATTGCCGCCATCTCCGTAGTTGCCCACAGCGACGAGGAAGAGAGCCAGGCAGCGGAAGGAACCGCAGTTGAGGAATAATCAAAACACTTAATAGTATGAAAAAAATTATTTTCGCACTTGCACTGGTCTGCTCCCTGCAGCTGGCCTATGCACAGAAACCCGATGCCGAAATACAGAAGGCTGTGGATAAAGCTCTTGCAGCTTCCCAGGATGCCAAGAAGGGTGCCAAGCCCGCTACCTGGGTGAAACTCGCCGAGGCCTACATGAAGGCCTACGCCAACCCTACCGCCAACATCACCCCCGGTATCGACAAGAACACCTTCGGCATGATGAACAAGGAGAAACCCGTCAGCGTTTCTTCCGTCGAACTCGGTGACCAGACCTTCGAGAAGTGGGAGCTTTCCCACGTGGACGTTTACTTCAACGCCTCCGGTGTACTCACCGTCGTCGATATTACCAAGCCTTCCGTGGAAGGTGACATCCTGGGCGAGGCTGCCAAGGCCTATGCCAAGGCTTTCGAACTGGGTGCCAAGGACAAGGACATCGCTCCCAAGATGAAGGAGATTGCCGAGGCCTACTACAACGACGGCTTCACCGCCTACCAGCTGGGCAACATGGCCAAGGCCAGCGATTGCTTCAAGGGTGCTTTCGAGGTTTCCTGCACCGCCCCCAGCACCGAGGTCAACAACGACGCCGCCTACAATGCCGCTTTCACCGCCATGCAGGTGAAGGACTACGACCGCGCCAACGCTTACTATACCAAGTGCGTGGAGAACGGCTTCTTCTCCGACGGTAACGTGTATGCCAACCTGTCCGAGTGCGCTCTCGCCCAGGCCGACACGGTTTCCGCCAAGAATTACCTGGCCACCGGCCTCACCGCCTATCCCGACAATGCCGCCATCCTGACCAACCTCATCAACCTGTACCTGCAGACCAACGAGGATCCCGCCAAGATTGTGGAACTCCTGGACGAGGCCAAGAAGGCTATGCCCGACAATCCTTCCCTCTACTATGTGGAAGGTAACATCTACACCGGCATCAAGGATTACGAGAAGGCTATCGCCGCTTATGACAAGGGCTTGGAAATCAACGATAAGTACGACATGTGCTACTATGGCAAAGCCAATGTGGCCCTGAAGAAAGGCGAAGACCTGGTTGACCAGATGAACGCCCTCGACGTACGCGAATGGAAGAAATACGACGAACTGGCCGCCCAGCTCACCGAGGTTTACGCCAGCGCCATCGAGCCCTTCGAGAAGTGCTACGAGGTAAGTGAGATCCCCGAGGTGAAGGCTGCCGCCGCCGACTTCCTCAAGCGCCTGAACTTCCAGCTCCGTAACACGGATCCCAAATACCAGGAAGCTTACGAAAAGTGGAACGCCATCGTGGGCGCCACCGAGTAATCCTCTCCCGGAAAGTATTTTATAGGGGGCAACCTTTCGGTTGCTCCCTTTTTTATTGTATCTTTGCGTCCGTATGAAGAAAACGGTCACGCTCGAAGCCATCGACCCCATCGAAATCTATGGGGTGGGCAATAAAATCCTTACCGAATTCTGCTCCTACTTTCCGCATCTGAAAGTGGTGGCCCGCGGCAATGAACTCATCCTGGACGGCCGCGAAAGCGACATTGCAGAGTTCAATATCCGCTTTGCGGAACTGGTGGACCGCCGCCACCGGAAGATGAACCTCACGGTCTATGACGTGGAGGACATCTTCTCCGGCAGCGATACCCAGTCCCGTCCCACGGCGGATGCCGTCATCGTGCACGGAACCGACGGAAAGCCCATCCGCGCGCGGAACAAGACGCAGCAGGACCTCGTATCGGCCTACTTCGAGAACGACCTCATCTTTGCCGTGGGGCCCGCCGGAACGGGCAAGACCTATATGGCCATCGCCCTGGCGGTCCGTGCGCTGAAGAACCGCGAGATCAAGCGCATCATCCTCACCCGTCCCGCCGTGGAGGCGGGGGAGCGCCTGGGCTTCCTGCCCGGCGACCTCAAGGATAAGCTGGACCCGTATCTGCAGCCCTTGTACGATGCCCTGGCCGATATGATTCCCTCCCGCCGCCTGCAGGAATTCATGGCGGACGGAACCATCCAGATTGCTCCGCTTGCGTATATGCGCGGCCGCACCCTGGACAAGGCCTGCGTCATTCTGGACGAGGCCCAGAACACCAACCTGGGACAGCTGAAGATGTTTCTCACCCGTATGGGCGTGAATGCGAAGTTTATCGTTACCGGCGACGCCACGCAGATCGACCTTCCGCGCAGGGAGGACAGCGGCCTGCTTGTCGGCATCCAGCTGCTGGAGGATATCAAGGGCGTAGCCACCATCCGTTTCCGTACGGAAGACATTGTGCGTCATCCTCTTGTTACAAAAATCGTCCGGGCCTTTGACAAGCAATAAAAAAAACGTATTTTTGTGGATTAAGGAGGATTAAGGAATGAAAAAGACCCTCATCATACTGGCCCTTTGTGCGCTAACCCTGGTGAGCAGCTGCGACTTCGTGCGCACGCTGGCCGGGCGCCCCACGTCAGCCCAGTTGGAACAGATCCGTCTGCAGAAGATACAGGCGGAGGAAGCCCGTCATCAGGCCGTGCTGGATTCCATGGCCCAGGCCGAGAAGGCCCTGGCCGAGGCGCTCGCCGCCCGTGAACAGGAACTGCTGGACTCCCTGACGCAGGCCAAGGGTACTGTCCTCAATCCGTCCAGGCTGGGTGGCCTTTACACCACCAAGCTGGATACCAAGTACTGCATCGTGGTCGGTGCCTTCCGCAACCGCAGTAACGCGGAACGGAAGCTCGCCCAGTGCAACGAGGCCGGTTACACGGCCACCATTGTGAGTTTCAGGAACGGACTTCTGGCTGTTTCCGTCTGCCCGTCCGACAATCTGGAACAAACCCTCAAAACCCTGAAACAGCTGCGCGGAACAGATGTCTGTCCGCAGGACGGCTGGATTCTGATGAATCTGTAAGCGATGAAACGAAGCCTGTTTGCCCTCTTGGTCGCCACTTTCTTTGCGACCGGGTTGCAAGCCCAATTCCGGACATCCCTTGAAGACCTGGACGATTCCGAGACCGTCCGGGCCTTGAAAGAGCATGTCGCCACTTTGTCGGCCGCCCAGATGGAGGGCCGGAAGGCCGGCAGCGAGGGGGAACGGATGGCTGCGCAGTACCTGGAGGAGAAGTTCGGGGAAATCGGCCTGGATGTTCTTCCTTCCGGCAGCACGTTCACTGTTACGGAGCCCGACAGCCTCACTTCCCGCAACGTCGTGGGATTCCTTCAGGGCTGGGATAAGGAACTGAACGGGCGGTATATCGTCATCGGCGCGCGCATGGACAACCTGGGTATGGATACCTATATGCAGGACGGCGAGCGCGTGAACCGCATTTACTTCGGCGCCAACGGCAATGCTTCCGGCATGGCGCTCATGCTGGAGCTGGCACGCCGGCTCTCCCTGTCCCGTTCCCTGCTTCGCCGCAGCGTCCTTTTCGTGGGATTCGGCGCCTCGGAGCGGACCTTCGCCGGCTCCTGGTATTTCCTGAACCGCACTTTCGCGAAGGACGTGGACAAGATAGACGCCATGGTGAACCTGGACATGCTGGGTACGGCGAAAATCGGCGGTCTGCTGGCCTACACGGCTGCCAACGAGGACCTGAATACCCTCATCGGCACCATGCAGGGAGAACTGCTTCCCATACAGGCCCGGCTGGTGAACGAGGCCCCCTATCCCGGGGACCAGGTGGCTTTTTATGACAGACAGATTCCTTCCGTGCTGTTTACCAGCGGCCGGTATCCCGAACACGGGACCGCCCGCGACACTTTCGGAATCATTGATTTCGAGGGCATGGAGAAGGAATTGGAATATATCTACAGCTATGTGCAGAAGCTGGCCAACGGCGCGCGTCCGCTGTTCCGCAACAGCGATGCCTCCCGTGGCGAGGCCCCCAAGGTGGGTGTCTATGCCTACAGCGACGTGGACGTAAAGCCGGTCTTCCTGAATTCACAGGACCCCCGCATTTTCATGGAACGCTGGGTGTATCCTTATCTGAAGTATCCTAAATATGCTTCCGAGAATGGTATCCAGGGCCGTGTGCTGGTGGAGTTCGTCGTGGATGAGAAGGGACAGGTGGGGGATGTACGCATCGTACGCGGCGTTCACCAGAGCCTCGACGAGGAAGCCCTGCGCGTTGTAGCTGCGTCCCCGAAGTGGCGTCCCGGCCGTCATCACGGAAAGAAGGTCAAGGTTGCCGTCACCGTGAGCGTGGAGTTCCGTCTGGACAAGGAAAAAGGTAAATTTGGAATTAACGGAGTTAAAGTACAATAATGGATTATAATTTTGTAGAGATCGAGAAAAAGTGGCAGCAGTGGTGGGCCCAGAACAAGACGTATAAGGCAGAGGTTGATGAGACCAAGCCCAAGTATTATGTGCTGGATATGTTTCCGTACCCCAGTGGTGCGGGTTTGCACGTGGGCCATCCGCTGGGCTACATCGCCAGTGATATTTTTGCACGTTACAAGCGCCTGAAGGGATTCAATGTCCTGCATCCGATGGGATACGACGCCTTCGGCCTTCCCGCCGAGCAGTACGCCATCCAGACCGGCCAGCATCCGGAAAAGACCACCCACGACAATGTGGCCCGTTACCGTCAGCAGCTGGACCGCATCGGCTTCTCCTTCGACTGGGACCGTGAATTCCGCACCAGCGACCCCGAGTACTACAAATGGACCCAGTGGGCCTTCCTCAAGATGTTCGGCAGCTGGTACAACAACGACCTCCAGAAAGCCTGCCCCATCGAGGACCTGGTAGCCGCCTTTGAGAAAGGTGGTTCCGCCGCCGTGAACGCAGCCTGCAGCGAGGGCGACGCCTTCACCGCTGCCGATTGGAAAGCCTTCTCCGAGAAGGAAAAGGCCGATACGCTCATGCGTTACCGCATAGCCTACCAGGGAGAAAGCACCGTGAACTGGTGCCCGGCCCTGGGTACCGTCCTGGCTAACGACGAGGTGAAGGACGGCTACAGCGAGCGTGGCGGTCACCCCGTATTCCAGAAGAAGATGACGCAGTGGCAGCTACGCGTGAGCGCTTATGCCGCCCGTCTGCTGGATGGGCTAGACCGTCTGGACTGGACGGATTCCCTGAAAGAGATGCAGCGCAACTGGATTGGCCGCAGCCAGGGAGCCGAGATGGTCTTCAAGGTGGAATGCGACGGCGTCCAGCACGACGTAACCATTTTCACCACCCGTGCCGATACGGTCTTCGGCGTTACCTTCATGGTGCTGGCCCCCGAGAGCGAATGGGTGGAGAAACTCACCTCCGCTTCCCAGAAAGAGGCCGTACAGGCCTACCTGGACCAGGTAAAGAAAAAGACGGAGCGCGAAAGAATGGCCGGCAAGGCCGTTACGGGCGTGTTCTCCGGTTCCTACGGCATCAATCCGCTCACCGGTGAGAAAGTTCCGGTATGGATTGCAGAATATGTGCTGGCCGGTTACGGTACCGGCGCCATCATGGCTGTGCCTGCACACGACAGCCGTGACTACGCCTTCGCCAAGAAATTCGGCCTGCCCATCATCCCGCTCATCGAGGGGGCCGATGTCTCCGAGCAGAGCCTGGATGCCAAGGAAGGCATCATGTGCAACAGCGGTTTCCTGAACGGTCTCACCGTGAAGGAGGCCATTCCCGCCGCCATCGACTATGTGGAGAAGCACGGTATCGGCCACCGCAAGGTGAACTTCCGCATCCGCGACGCCATTTTCTCCCGCCAGCGCTACTGGGGAGAACCTTTCCCCATCTATTACAAGGACGGCATCGCTACGCCCGTTCCTTTCGAGGAGCTGCCGCTTACCCTGCCGGAGATTGACCAGTACAAACCCACCGAGGACGGTCAGCCGCCGCTTGCCCGCGCCAAGGACTGGACATATAACGGTTATCCGCTGGAGACCAGCACTATGCCAGGTTTCGCCGGTTCCAGCGCCTACTATCTGCGTTACATGGATCCCCACAACGGCGAAGCCCTCGTGAGCCGCAAGGCCGACGAATACTGGCGCAACGTGGACCTGTACGTGGGCGGTACCGAACACGCTACCGGCCACCTTATCTACAGCCGTTTCTGGAACAAGTTCCTCTTCGACCTCGGTTACGTGGCGGAGGACGAGCCTTTCTGCAAGCTCATCAACCAGGGCATGATCCAGGGCCGTTCCAACTTCGTATATATGATTCCCGGCACCAACAAGTTCGTCTCCCTGGGCCTGAAGGACCAGTACGAGACCATTCCGGTGCACGTGGACGTGAATATCGTTTACAATGACAAGCTGGACCTGGATGCCTTCCGCGCCTGGCGTCCGGATTACAAGGATGCGGAGTTCATCCTGGAGAACGGGGAGTACATCTGCGGCTGGGCCATCGAGAAGATGTCCAAGAGCATGTACAACGTGGTGAACCCGGACAAGATCTGCGATACCTACGGGGCCGATACGCTCCGCCTGTACGAGATGTTCCTGGGTCCGATCGAGCAGGCTAAGCCCTGGGATACCAAGGGTATCGACGGTGTGAACCGCTTCCTCAGGAAGTTCTGGCGTCTGTTCTGGGACCGCGAGAAATGGCTGGTTACGGATGAAGAGCCCTCTAAGGAAGAGCTGAAGGCCCTTCACAAGCTCATCGGCAAGGAGCAGGAAGACATCGAGGCCTTCTCCTACAATACTACCATATCGGCCTTCATGATTGCCCTCAACGAGTTGGGTAACTGCTCCAAGCGGGCCATCCTGGAGCCGCTCACCGTGCTGCTGAGCCCCTTCGCCCCGCACATCGCGGAGGAACTGTGGCACCAGCTGGGCCACGAGGATTCCGTGGTTTATGCCCACTTCCCGGAGTACAGGGAGGAGCTGGCGGCCGATAATACTGTCAACTATCCGGTATCTTTCAACGGAAAGACGCGTTTCTTCCTGGAGGCCCCGGCATCGGCCGCTCCCGCAGAGGTGGAAGCCCTGGTGCGCTCCCACGAGAAAACGCCTCAGTATGTGGGAGATATGGCCATTGCCAAGGTTATCGTAGTGCCCGGGCGCATCGTGAATGTCGTTTTGAAGAAATAAGCGGTCCATGGACAGGAAGAAAGTCTTGATCAGCATTTTCGACTACGTGGTCATTACCATCGGCACCGTGCTGTTTGTGATGGCCTGGACGTCGTTCCTGCTGCCCAACAATATGATTGACGGCGGCCTCACGGGTGCATCGGCCCTGCTGGCCATGGTTACGCACATTCCGGTGGACATCTGGTATTTCGGCATCAACGTGCTGCTCCTGATTCTGGCCTGGTTCATCCTGGGGCAGGGTTTCGGCATCAAGAC
>JAEEGJ010008470.1_pt1 | contig 28326 bp, 21 predicted proteins | sample 8958761 | NCBI WGS metagenome assembly JAEEGJ01 (sample SAMN16246546, study PRJNA631951) | gut metagenome | biome: gut microbiome; feature: rumen; material: RS-attached | host: Bos | place: Iran: Karaj | collected 2018-10
CACGTGACAAGTACATGGGCACATCCGAGCTCAACGCCATACTGCGTGATGAGATATCGGCCCTGCTCGTGGAGAACAATCCGGATGACAGTCTGGAGCCTTTCAGCGTTCCCGCAGGACGCAAGCCGTACGTTGTGCTTGTGGTTGGCGTGAACGGAGTAGGTAAGACCACTACAATCGGTAAACTTGCCTATCAGTTCAAGAAACGCGGCCTCAAGGTTATGCTGGGTGCTGCCGATACATTCCGTGCCGCCGCAATAGAGCAGTTGCTGGAGTGGGGACGCAGGGTGGATGTTCCGGTCATAAGGCAGGAAATGGGCTCTGATCCCGCATCTGTAGCATATGACACCCTGAGTTCTGCTGTGGCCAATGACGTTGACGTAGTGCTTATAGACACCGCAGGACGTCTTCACAACAAGGTTGGCCTCATGAATGAGTTGACCAAGATACGCAACGTGATGAACAAGGTCGTTGAGGGCGCTCCTGATGATGTGCTGCTTGTTTTGGACGGTTCCACCGGTCAGAACGCCTTTGAGCAGGCCAAGCAGTTCACTCTGGCCACACACGTCACACAGCTGGCCATCACCAAACTTGACGGAACGGCCAAGGGCGGTGTCGTAATAGGTATTTCAGACCAGTTCAAGGTGCCTGTAAAGTACGTAGGACTGGGCGAGGGAATAGATAATCTGCAGGTGTTCAACAAGACCGAATTTGTTGATTCACTCTTCAATGCCGAGTAACATGCGTCATAACAGCGTTGACATAATCACTTTAGGCTGCTCTAAGAATCTTGTTGATTCTGAGAAACTTATAGCTCAATTCAGAGCTGAGGGCCTCAAGGTGAGACATGATCCTGCCAAGGTCAGCGCTGAGACCGTGGTCATCAATACGTGCGGTTTTATAGGCGATGCACAGGAGGAATCAATCAATATGATCCTGGAGTGCGCAGAGCTCAAAAAGGCCGGAAAAATCGGCAAAATATATGTAATGGGATGCCTCTCACAGAAGTTCCATAAGGAGCTGATGGCCGAGATCCCCGAGGTTGATGGCTGGTACGGCAAGTTCGACTGGGGCGGTATCCTCAAGGAGATGGGCCGCAAATGGCACGGTGAATACGAGAATGACCGTATCATCACTACGCCTTCCCATTATGCCTATCTCAAGATCGCAGAGGGCTGCAACCGCGGCTGTGCATACTGCGCAATACCCCTTATGACCGGCAAATACCAGTCCCGCAGCCAGGAGGATATACTGGATGAGGCACGCAAACTGGTTGCCAAAGGCGTAAAGGAGATTCAGCTCATTGCACAGGACCTTACGTATTACGGTACAGACATTGCCCATAAGCCTACGCTTGCAGAGCTTGTGCAGCGTCTTTCAGACATACCCGGCGTAGAGTGGCTGCGTCTTCACTACGGCTATCCCAACAACTTCCCGTTTGATCTGCTGCCTGTAATGCGTGAGCGTGAAAATGTGTGCAAGTACATGGATATTGCACTGCAGCATATCAGCGACCCGGTACTCAAGCGTATGCACCGTAATATTACCGCTCAGCAGACCCGTGAGTTCCTGGCACGCATACGTGAGGAGGTTCCCGGAATACATCTGCGCACCACGCTTATGGTAGGTTTCCCCGGTGAAACCGATGATGATTACGCCCAGCTGCTGGACTTTGTAAAGGAACAGCGTTTTGAGCGCATGGGCGCATTTGCATACTGTGAAGTTGACGGAACATACTCAGCCCTGCATTACAAGGACGATATCACCGATGAAATCAAGCAGGCCCGCCTGTCACGCCTTATGCGCGTGCAGCAGGACATATCGGCCTCTATAAGCGAATCAAAGGTGGGTAAGACCTTCAAGACTATGATTGACCGTCTGGAGGGTGAGTATTATGTGGGACGCACTGAGTTCGATTCACCAGAGGTTGACCCTGAGGTTCTGATAAAGGCCGACAGGGAGCTGCCCATAGGCGAGTTCGTGAATGTAAAGGTAACAGAGGCCGATGCCTTTGACCTGTATGGAGAAGTGAAATAATCAACCAAACTAACCGATAAATGAATAACAAGCAGTTTTTGACAGAGTTGTCCGGCAAATGCCAGATGTCGGCCGAACAGGCTGCGGAACAGATCCAGACTCTTATCGGAGTTATGGAGAACCTATGGCAGAACGGCGATTCCGTGAGTCTTTCCGGATTCGGTGTTCTTGAAGTGAAGAAAAAGAATGAGCGTGTATCGGTCAATCCAACAACAGGCGTACGTATGCTCGTACCGCCCAAACTTGTACTTACCTACAAGCCCAGTTCAATTCTTAAGGAGAAACTTAAATAAGGACGGCTATGGATAACAAGATTAATCTTTCTCAGCTTGCTGACCTGCTGTCACAGGCTGGCGGAATGTCAAAAGCCGCATCCGAGCAGTTCGTAAAGAACTTCTTTGATATCATATCACAGAGTGTGCTTTCTGAAGGTCTTGTCAAGGTCAAGGGCCTTGGTACCTTCAAGCTTGTCCAGATGGAGGACCGTGAGAGCGTGAATGTAAATTCAGGCGAGAGATTCACCATCGAGGGTCATCAGAAAATCTCATTTATCCCTGACGCAGACCTCAAGGAGCGTATCAACAAACCGTTCGCTGCATTTGAAACAGTTGAAATCAGCGAGGAGCAGGCTGCACAGCTCGATAAGATGGAACAGAATGAAAATTCAACACAAATAACAACAGACAGTATGGAAAAAGGTAAAGCAAATGAGCCCAAGAAGGCTCCCAAGGAGATTAAGAAAGAAGTTAAGAATGAAGAGGAGAAGAAGAGCGGATGCGGTGCATGGATCAAGATCATCATCGCCATTCTCGTAATTGCTCTGATCGTTATCCTGCTCTGGCCCGTATTCGGCGGCAAGGCTTTGAAGAAGGCCGATAAGGAAGTTAAGCCCAAGGCTCCGGCACCCGCAGCAGTACAGCCTGCACCAGAGAAGAAGCCCGAGGCTCAGCCCGCTAAGAAGGAGCCCGCCAAGTTCGCTCTCATCAAGGCTGACCAGGAGAAGGCTCTCCCGCTCTTTACCGTTGCAGATACAGTAAACTACAAGATCGTAGGCACCAAGACCACTCACAAGATGGAGAAGGGTGACATGCTTACCACCATCGCTCTCAAGTACTACGGTACAAAGAAGCTGTGGCCGTATATCGCCAAGTACAACGGTCTTAAGTCAAAGTCATTCAAGAAGCTGCCTGTTGGTACCCAGATCAAGGTGCCTGAGCTGGCAAACAAATGACAATTAAGTTTAACGGTATTATAAAAGCAATACTATTTAAACCTTTTTAGCCGATAACGGCTGATAAATAGTCATATATTTGGGCCGTGCCTGTTCCCGAAAGGGTACGGGCACGGACTGACTAACTGATAAATATAATCTTATGAGTGAAAACGTTGACATTAGGGAACTGAATGAGCGCATAGAGAAACAGAGCGCATTCGTTACCAACCTGATGGCCGGTATGGATCAGGTTATCGTAGGGCAGAAACACCTTGTAGAATCACTTCTTATCGGTCTTCTTTCAGATGGCCACATACTGTTGGAAGGTGTGCCCGGTCTGGCCAAGACACTTGCCATCAAGACCCTTGCATCACTTATTGACGCAAGTTTCAACCGTATACAGTTTACTCCTGACCTGTTGCCTGCCGATGTTGTAGGTACAATGATCTACAGCCAGAAGGATGAGTCCTTCCTTCCCAAGAAAGGCCCGGTATTCGCCAATTTCATTTTGGCCGATGAGATCAACCGTGCTCCGGCAAAGGTACAGAGTGCTCTGCTCGAGGCCATGCAGGAGCGTCAGGTAACACTTGGCGGTGAGACATTCAAGCTTCCCAAGCCTTTCCTTGTCATGGCTACACAGAACCCGATAGAGCAGGAGGGTACATATCCGCTGCCTGAGGCACAGGTTGACCGTTTCATGCTCAAGGCTGTCATTGACTATCCCAAGATCGAGGAGGAGAAGAAGATCATCCACCAGCAGATCCACCATGAAATCGGTACCGTAAAGCCCGTTATGAGCACTGATGACATCATCGAGGCACGTAAGGTGGTTGATATGGTATATCTGGACGAGAAGATCGAGCAGTATATTGCCGATATCGTATTCGCTACACGTTATCCCGAGAAATACGGACTCAAGGAGGTTAAGGAACTCATTTCATTCGGCGGTTCACCCCGTGCATCAATCAACCTGGCTCTTGCCGCACGTTCATATGCGTTCATCAAGCGTCGCGGTTATGTAGTACCTGAGGATGTACGTGCCATCGCACATGATGTATTGCGTCACCGCATCGGCCTTACATATGAGGCTGAGGCTACTAACGTAACTCAGGACGAGCTGGTAAGCCGTATCTTGAACAAGGTTGAAGTACCTTAATTTAACTACCTTGTAATCAGTTTAGTATGGAAACAAGTGAACTGATAGCGAAGGTCCGGAAAATTGAGATCAAGACCCGTGGTCTGTCCAGTAACATTTTTGCCGGTCAATACCATACCGCATTCAAAGGACGCGGAATGGCATTCAGTGAGGTGCGTGAGTACCAGTACGGTGACGAGCCCCGCGATATAGACTGGAATGTTACTGCACGCATGAACAAACCCTACTCAAAGGTCTTTGAGGAGGAGCGTGAGCTTACCGTTATGCTCATGGTTGATGTGTCGGACAGTCTTAACTTCGGTACGCAGGTAATGATGAAGCGTGAGATGGTTACCGAGATAGCCGCCACGCTGGCTTTTGCCGCTATCGAGAATAATGATAAGGTGGGACTGGTGTTCTTCAGTGACAGGATTGAGAAGTTCATACCGCCCAAGAAGGGCCGTAAGCATATCCTGTACCTGATCCGCGAACTCCTTAACTACGAGCCTGAGAGTAAGTCTACTGACATAACCGTTCCTCTGGAGTTCCTTACAGGAGCCGTCAAGAAACGCTGTACGGCATTCCTGCTGAGCGATTTCATTGATCCGCATGACTACAGGAATGCGCTTACAATTGCAAACCGCAAGCATGATGTCGTAGCTATACGTGTCTATGACAGACGTATGGAGGAACTGCCTGATGTGGGACTCATGAAACTGACCGATGCCGAAAGCGGACAGGAGATGTATGTGGATACATCATCTGCAAATGTCCGTGCCGCACACAGAAAGTGGTTTGAGGAGAACACCGCCCGTATTCAGGACTATCTGACACGCAGCAGTGTCGATTCAGTATCAGTCAGGACTGACCAGGATTATGTAAAAGCCCTTATGGGACTGTTTGCAAAGCGTAATTGATGATGAAAAGATTCCTTATATATCTGTGTCTGGGACTTGTTCCCGCGTTGTCATCGGCCCAGAATGTTATTGTGAAGGCGGAACTGGACTCTATGATGATGTGGGTAGGGCAGCAGACCGGAATACATGTCGAGGTCGCCTGTGACGCCGGTAAGACGGTTGCATTCCCCGCATACCGCGATACCATTGTCAAAGGTCTGGAGATAATTCCTCCCGTAACTACCGATACTCAGTTCGTGAACGGCGGACAGCGGATGGTTCTTACCCGCAACTACACCGTTACTTGCTTTGATTCGGCTCTTATCTATATTCCATACATACCCGTTACGGTAGATGGAGAGGAGTATCAGTCCAACCGTCTGGCATTGGCTTTCATGTCATATGATATCCCTGAGGAGAATGCCAAGGAGATATTCGGTCCCAAGGAGAACATGAAGACTCCGGTAAAGTTCTATGAGGTAAAAGGACTTGCGTTATACTGGATTCTTGCGGCACTTGCCATTGTTGCGGCAATATATCTGCTTCTCAGATACCGCGATGACAAGCCCATAATAAGGAGAATCAAGATCGAGCCCAAGGTTCCGGCTCATGTACGTGCCATTAACGGAATTGAGGAGCTGCGTCAGGCCGGCGGTCCCCACAGCGAGGATGCAAAGGGCTATTACACCCAGTTGACGGATATCCTGCGTGAGTATATCAATGACCGTTTCGGTTTCAACGCTACCGAGATGACCTCATATGAGATTATGGAACGTCTGGAGGAGAGCCGTGACAAGGAGTCGCTCAGTGAACTGCGTGACCTTCTTTCTACGGCCGATATGGTCAAGTTCGCCAAGTTCAAGCCTATGCTGAACGAGAATGACCAGAATCTGATCAATGCTCTGGAGTTTGTCAATGATACCAAGATCGAGGTATCCGAGGAGGAACTTCAGCCCAAGGTGGAGGAGACGGTCATTGAGGAGAAACGCAGCAAGGGCGGACGTATCGCACTGCTCACTGCAGGTATAGTCATTGCAGTGGCAGGTACGGCATTCTTTGTGCTGGCGGTATTGAAAATATATTATCTGTTCTTCTAAACAATAACAGTCATGACATTTGCAAACAGCGCTTATCTGCTCCTGATGCTTCTCATCATACCTTGCATCGTCTGGTATGTTCTGAGAGGCCGCAAGAGACGTGCCGCCATGTCGGTGCCTACATTGACCATGTACGGCGGCATGAGAAAAAGCTGGAAATATTACCTTATTCATGTTCCGTTCATACTGGATATGGCAGCTATCGTACTGCTCTCCCTTATCCTGGCACGTCCTCAGACGACTGACCGCTGGCAGGATACAGAGATAGAGGGTATCGATATCATGCTTGCCGTCGATGTCTCAACCAGTATGCTGGCCGAGGACCTCAAGCCAAACCGTATCGAGGCAGCCAAGCAGGTGGCATCGGAATTCATAAACGGACGTCCCAATGACAATATCGGATTGACCATATTCGCAGGTGAGGCCTTCACCCAGTGCCCCATGACAGTTGACCATGCAGTGCTTCTGAACATGTTCCAGAACGTAAGCAGTGACATTGCCGCCAAGGGTATCATTGAGGACGGCACAGCCATAGGAATGGGTCTTGCCAACGCCATAAGCCGCCTCAAGGACAGCCAGGCCAAGTCAAAGGTCATAATACTACTTACTGACGGTTCCAATAACCGCGGTGAGGTTTCACCTATGACAGCCGCCGAGATGGCCAAGAGTTTCGGCATCAGGGTCTATACCATCGGCGTAGGAACAAACGGCACTGCTCCGTATCCCGTTCAGGGCGCGTTCGGCAAGCAGTATGTGAATGTGGCCGTTGAGATTGATGAGAATGTTCTCCGACAGATTGCCCAGACTGCGAACGGCCAGTATTACCGTGCCACCAGCAACAGCAAGCTGAAGGAGGTTTATGAAGAGATTGACAAGCTGGAACGTACCAAACTGCAGGTTAAGGAGTTCAGCAAGAACCAGGAGGAGTATCAGCCGCTTGCGCTGGCACTGCTGCTCTCACTGCTGCTCTCGATCCTGCTCAAACAGACCGTTCTGCGTACAATACCATAAAAAGGAGTCACTATGTTCAAGTTCGCAAATCCCGAATATCTCTATCTGATGGCACTCGTACCGGTGCTGGTGGCATTACATGTGGTCTCCAACATACGCCGTCGCAGGAAACTTGAGGAGTACGGCGACAGGGAACTGCTGGCACAACTCATGCCCGATGCATCCGTAACACGCCCCAACATCAAATTCTGGCTGCTCTTTGCATGCTATACGCTATGCTGCTTCCTGCTGGCAAGACCGCAGTTCGGCTCCAAGCAGGAGACCGTAACCCGTAAGGGCATCGAGACGGTCATTGCATTGGATATATCCAACTCAATGTTGGCCGATGATGTCGCACCGAGCCGTCTTGACAAGTCAAAGCGTATCATCTCCAACCTGGTTGACCAGTTCAAGGATGACAAGATAGGTCTTATAGTCTTTGCAGGCGATGCATTCGTGCAGCTGCCTATCACAAGTGATTTCATATCGGCCAAGGTATTCCTTAATACCATCAGCCCTGCACTCATTACACGTCAGGGTACCGATATTAAGACCGCTATTGAACTGGCAACCCGCAGCTTTACGCCAAATGAGGGAGTAGGTAAGGCCATCATCGTGATAACTGACGGTGAGAATCATGAAGGCGGTGCCGTTGAGGCTGCCCAGGCTGCAGCCGAGAAGGGCTACATAGTCTATGTCATGGGCGTAGGTTCACCCTCAGGTTCTCCCATTCCGGGTGACAGGAGAGGAGAGTTCCGCAAGGACCGTGAGGGTAATGTGGTGGTTACACGCCTCAATGAGGAGATGTGCCGCAACATAGCAGCAGCAGGTAAGGGTGCCTACTTCTACGTAGACAACTCAAATGCCGCCGAGAAGGCCCTTCAGAAGGAGATTGACAAACTGGCCAAGGCCGATGTCGAGTCCACTGTCTATACTGAATATGACGAACAGTTCGCAATAATTGCCTGGATGATCTTGGTAGTACTGCTCTTTGAGATATTCATCTGCGAGAGCCGTAACCCAAGACTCAGGAATTTCAGCCTGTTCAAAACCGATGAGGAGAAAGTGAAATGAAAAAGATATTGTTGTTCTGCCTTTTGACAGCATCCGTTGCAGGTGCCTATGCACAGCGTTCGGACCGTTCGTTCGTACGCAAGGGCAACCATCTGTTTGAGGACAGCCTGTTCATCAAGGCCGAGGAGAATTACCTCAAGGCATTGGATATGAATCCGGAACTCCTTGAGGGATACTACAATCTGGGCAACGCTTATACAGCTCAGCAGAAGCCTAACGAGGCCGTTGAGCAGTACAATAAAATGGCCAGCGCCCTTGAGGCTAAGAAGAAAGAACTGATGGATAACCCTGAGGCATCTCCAAAGGAGCTTGACAAATGTAAGAAGGACCTTGCCCAGACCTATCACAACACCGGCGTGGTTTATCACATGTGCGAGCAGTTTGACAAGGCTGTCGAGGCCTACAAGCAGGCTCTGCGCAACAATCCTCAGGATGATCAGACCCGCTACAACATGATTCTTGCCCAGCGTATGCTCAAGGACCAACAGCAACAGCAGCAGGAGCAACAACAGGAGCAGCAGCAAGAGCAAGAGCAGGAGCAGGAACAGCAGCAACAGGAACAACAGCAACAGGAGCAACCTCAGGATATGTCACAGGAGAATGCCGAGCAGATTCTTGAAGCTGCAATGCAGGATGAAAAAGAGGTTCAGGAACGAGTTCAGGAACAGCTTATGAAGGTTCAGCCTAAGAAACCGTTGGAAAAAGATTGGTAATTATGAATATACTCAACAAGACAAAAGGACTTTTACTTTCGGTCATGCTGATCATGCTGACCGGAGTAACTGTTATTGCCCAGGATGTGACATTTACCGCCCAGGCCCCCAAGGCCGTAGCGGTAGGTGAACGTTTCAGGATCACGTATAAGATTAATACACGTGACGCAAAAGAGTTGCGCGCTCCTGATATGAAGAGCCTTCAGATTCTTTCAGGCCCCAACACATCTACCCAATCCAGTTATACCATCATCAATGGAAAGAGTGAGAACAGCACCACTATTACCTATACGTATATTGTCGTCGCCACAGAGCAGGGTGATGTGGAGTTGGACGGTGCAACCATAAAGGCCGGAGGAAAGCAGTTTACCTCCAACAAACTGACCATCAAGGTGCTGCCGCCTGACCAGGCATCGCAAGCCCAGGGTGGACAAGGGCAGGGGAGCACCCAGAACCAGTCCAGACCGTCATCGGGCCAGAGTTCCGCTGTAGGAAACGATGACCTGTTCATGCTTGCAACCGTCGATAAGACTACCGTTTACGAGCAGGAGGCCATTCTGCTGACATTCAAGATATACAAGCTGCCGTCAGTTGACCTGCAGACCATGAGCAACAAGATGCCTGACCTTAAGAACTTCCACGTTCAGGAGGTTGAGCTTCCGCAGCAGAAAGAGTTCAATCTGGAGCATTTTGGCGGCCGCAATTACCAGACAATGGTATGGAGCCAGTACGTCCTCTTCCCGCAGCATTCAGGAGAGCTGGAGATACCTGCAACTCCGTTTGAAGGCGTTATAGCACAGCGCGTTGAGAACAACAGCGGTGACATATTCGACATGTTCTTCAACTCCTCAAGATATGTAGAGGTAAAGAAGGACCTTACTTCACGTCCCATAAAGATCAATGTAAAGCCGCTGCCGCAGGGCAAGACAGGTTCATTCTACGGCGGTGTAGGTGATTTCAGCATAAGCTCGACCATAAGCAGCACCGAAGTAACCGCCAATGACGCCGTTACAGTCAGGGTAATTCTGTCAGGTACCGGTAACCTGAAGCTTATCAAGACACCCGAGATGAAGTTCCCGCAGGACTTTGATATCTACGATCCCAAGATTGATAACAAATACACCATCAAGGGAGGCCGTCAGACTGGTAATAAGGTATATGAGTATCTGGTAATTCCGCGTCATTCCGGCCAGTACACCATACCTTCGCTGGAGTTCCAGTATTTCGATCCTAAGAGCGGTTCATACAAGACCGTAAAGACCGATGAATACACGCTGAACGTAGCCAGAGGGCAGGGTGGAGCTGAGGCTCAGGGCTCTGTCTCATACGTAAGCAAGGAGGATCTCAAGTTCGTAGGTCAGGATGTTCGTTTCCACGCAACACCCGCCAAGCTCAAGTCTGACAGCTCACAGTTCTTTGGATCACTTCTGTTCTGGCTCTGCCTGACACTGCCGCTCTTTATTCTGATCTTACTGGTAATAATATCCAGAAAACGTGTGGCCGATAACGCCAACGTTGCCAAGGTTCGCGCCGGCAAGGCAAATTCAGTAGCCACAAAGCGCCTTAAGGTAGCACGCAAACTGATGAAGGATAACCGCAAGGATGAGTTCTATGATGAGATGATGCGTGCTCTTCTGGGATACTTCGGTGACAAGCTTTCAATTCCTGTAGCCGATCTCTCCAAAGAGAACATTGAGACCAGCCTCAAGCGCAGAAATGTGCCCGAGGAGCCTGTCAAGCAGGTAATCGGACTCCTGGATGACTGTGAATTCGCACGTTACGCTCCCGGTGACGATACCGGACGTATGGACCGCCTGTATGATGAGGCCGCACGTGTAATCAGTCAGATTGAAAACACCATTAAATAGCATTTAGGTATGAAAAAGATAATAGCTCTCTTAATTGCCATTATTCCTGTTCTGGCATATGCACAGGATGAAGACGGAATGACAAGACTGACGGCCGATACCGCTCAGGTGGCTGCCGTTCCCACATTGTCTGATGCAGACAGCGCATATATACAAGGTGATTACCTGACTGCCATCAGCATCTACGAGTACGTTATAGAGAACCAGGGCGTAAATGCCACCTTATATATGAATCTGGGTAACTGCTGGCTCAAACGTGACGAGATTGCCAAGGCTATCCTTTACTATGAGCGTGCATATCTGCTTGACCCGTCAGATCCCGATATCAGATTCAATCTGGAGCTTGCCCGCACTAAAACAGTTGATAAGGTAACGCCTGTAAATCAATTGTTTATAGTAGTCTGGTTCAAGAAGCTTCTGGCTGTCCTGGACGTAAACGGATGGGCTGTTCTGACTGTAATTCTGTTCGTTATGACCATATTCCTTGTCGGAATATTGCTATTCTCAAAGAAATCAGGCATCCGAAAATTATCTTTCTCTTTTAGCATAATTTTCTTGCTTTTATCCATTTTATCTTTTATCTTCGCTACAACGCAGATGGGAAATCTCAAGGAGCGTGACACCGCAATCATCATGTCACCGAGTGTTACGGTCAAGAGTACACCCACCAGCGCCGGTACAGACCTGTTCATCATTCATGAAGGACGCAAGGTTAAGATTCTTGATTCTTCCATGAAAGAGTGGGTGGAGATAAGACTTGAGGACGGAAATACAGGTTGGATACCGGTGAGCGTAATGGAAATCATTTAATCGGAATATGAATGACTGAGTTACAGGGTCTCATAGAGACAGACAGATTGGCCACGCTGTCAATAAATGGCAGCGAATCCCTTTTCTGGGATGGTGTGGCCAATATCTATACCTCAGCTTTAGTGTGGATTCCGCTTGCTTTGTTTGCCATTTTACTGCTAATCCGTAACATAGATCCCAAAAAGTTACTTCTCGTACTGGTCATGGTAGCAGTCACTGTCGCACTGTGTGACCAATTGTCATCATCGGTCTGCAAACCGCTTTTCCACAGGCTCAGACCCACACGTGATCCTTATATTCTCAATATGATAGACACCGTAGACGGTTATCGTGGAGGACTTTACGGATTTTTCTCAGGCCATGCGGCCAACTCCTTCGGCCTGGCAGCCCTGTTTATGTGGCTGGTAAGGGACAGATGGTTCAGTCTGGCCGTCGGAATTTGGGCTATAATCAACTCACTTATAAGAACTTATCTTGGCGTCCATTTTGCGGGAGATATCCTGGTAGGCGCCATTGTAGGCAGTCTTATAGGCAGTCTGATGTACTGGATATTCTACATGCTAACACGCAAGGACAGCCGTCGTAATGTGCATGATTCCAGCCTTTTATATACAAGGACAGGATTCATGCGCAGTGACGTTTTCGTCTTCATGTGCGTGCTTTTCGGTACATATTCGGTAATACTTATAGGATCCTGTATAACGCAGGGACTGGCATGATTTTTGTTTAATGAGAGATATATACTTAAACTGATTTTTGATACACCTAATTTTTAATGCTTATGACCAGATTAATCACATTCAATGAGCTGCGCCAGATTAAAGCGCAACTTCCGGAGGGCAGCATTCACAGAATTGCCGACGAGCTGAATCTTGACGTAGAGACAGTAAGAAACTTCTTCGGAGGTACAGACTACAAACAAGGTTCAGCAGTAGGTTTCCACATAGAGCCGGGACCAAACGGCGGATGTGTTGTTCTTGATGATACGACAGTTCTTGACAGAGCTCTTGAGATTATCGCAGAATCCAAAAAGTAAGACAAGGATACAGATCTTATTCAAATATCGGATTCTCAGAGAGAATAGAAGTAATAGCCGGCAGCGAAAGCAGCCGGTTATTGCTTTATAAGGGCCCCTCGGCAAGAAACCCTCAAATTTTTGCATAATAACTATTATGTTAAATAGCGAAAATTAAAGCACACCCCACTTCCGGAAAATATCAAACAAAAGAAAGGCCCCACATCGTGGAGCCTTTCAAATTTTCCGCTCGGCCCGAAGGGACGCTTTCACAAAGCGGAGCGACTGAAAGAATTTTCAATTCGGATCAGAGCAAGCCTTTCTCCTTCATGCGAGCCTCAACCTCGTTGAGTTCCTTAGACATATCCAGCTGATAGTAGATTGTCTGCAGAGGAATTGCCCACTTGTCGGTTGCTGAAGCCTCGAGTTCACGATACTTGAGGAAGTACGGAAGAGCCTTCTTGTAGTACTCCTTCTGCTCCTTGATGGCATCCTTGTAAGCCTTTGAACGGTAATCCAGGTTGCTCTTTGAATCCATGAAATCAGAAGCCTGGAACATGATGCAAAGGCCCAGGTTGAAGTAAGCGTCTGAGAGTTTCTCATCCTTCTCAATAGCCTTCTCATACTGAGCTATAGCTGCATCGTAATTCTTGTTCTGCTGTGATACATAACCAAGAACGTAGTAGTTGTAAGCCTTCTCAGGATCGATTTCAATCATCTCCTTTACGAATGCCTCGAGTTCTGAAAGATCACCCTTGAGGTTGTAGTAGTTGAGCAGCTTACCATAGTAATACTGTTCTGTGGGATACTTTACAAGACCACTCTTAAGGGTCTCCAGCCACTTAACGGTATCCTGGAGGTTGCCATAAGCATCGCAAATCATCTCAGTAGCAGTCTCTCCTACCTCCTCGTCAGCTGTAGCAACCTGAGCATACTTGAGAACGTCGTTCCACTTCTCCATGTTGTAGGCTGCAAGTGCAGGATAATATGAATAGATAGGAACATACTTCTGGAAGATTGTATCCTCTGATATCTGCTTTGCCAGCATCGGATGGTTGGCAATTGTAAAGTATGTGTCGAACAGCTCGTAAGCCTTCTGATAATCCTGGTGGTCATTGAAATAGAAGATACCGCCGCGGATCAGGTCACTCATTGTTCTGTGGATTTCGTTTGCATGCTTCTTTCTGGCCTCATCAAAAGTCTTGCCCTTGGCATTGGGAATCTGCTGGAGAGAATCGGCCTTCATGGCAAACTTATACCACTGTGTAAGCAGCTTGTACATACCAACGGTATCATAAGCCATGGAATAGGACTTGGTATTCTCCTGATAGTAGAAATGCTGATAGATATCTGCAGCAACAAGCCATGTCTGGTCCCAATTCTGGTTCAGTTCATTCTTCATAGCGTTGTCGATGAGACGCTTAGCACCTCTCTTGTCCTGAACGTCATCTCTTTCAAATTCATTCTTAGCCTCCTTAACCTCCCTCTGGGCGGCTTTGGTGGCCTTCTTGAGCTCTTTCTCAGTCATCTGGGCGTAAGATGTGCATGACATACCCAGAGCTGCAATCAAAACAAAGATAAGCTTCTTCATGTTGAGTAAAGTTTAATAGGTTTTACATTATTAATATATTATCAATTTCATCTTGTTAAAGTCATTCCGTTACAGGTGCCTCAGGAGTGGTCTCAGGAGCGGTTTCCTCCCCACCCTCTGCCGGCAGTTCCTCATCGACGGGTTCACTGTCAACCTTACATATCGAACCTATCTGGTCGTTACGCTTTTCAAGGTTGATGAGCCTTACACCCTGTGTGGCACGTCCCATGACGCGGAAATCGGCAACGCTTACGCGGAGTGTGATACCTGACTTGTTGATGATTACCAAGTCGTTGTCATCGGTAACTGCCTGAATTGAAACGAGTTTGCCTGTCTTATCCGTAATATTCAGGGTCTTGACGCCCTTACCGCCACGGTTGGTCTTGCGGTAATCCTCAATCTCAGAGCGCTTGCCGTAGCCCTGCTCTGAAACCACCATGATGGTCTCCTCGGGCTGCTCGTCGACTGCAATCATGCCTACTACCTGATCCTCACCGTCCTCGTCAAGGGTCATGCCGCGTACACCGGTCGATGTGCGGCCCATTGAACGTACGGTGCTCTCGTTGAAGCGGATGGCGCGGCCGTTACGGTTGGCTATAATGATCTCCTTGTTGCCGTCAGTAAGCAGAACGTTGATAACCTTGTCACCCTCATTGAGGTTGATGGCGTTGATACCGTTCTGACGCGGACGTGAGTAATCCTGGAGGATTGTCTTCTTGATTACGCCGTTCTGTGTGCAGAATACCAGATAATGGTTCGATGTGAACTCAACGTCACCCAGGTTCTTGATTGCTATGTAAGCGTTTACGGCGTCATCGGGCTCAATGTTGAGCATATTCTGGATTGCACGGCCCTTTGATGTCTTGCCGCCCTCAGGAATGTCATATACCTTGAGCCAGTAGCAACGTCCCTTCTGTGTGAAGAAGAGTATGTAGTTGTGTGTGGTTGCGGTGAATATGTGCTCGATGAAGTCCTCGTCGCGCTTGTCGCTTCCGCGGGATCCTACTCCACCCCTGCCCTGCAGACGGTACTCTGTAAGAGCGGTGCGCTTGATGTAACCCAGATGTGACATTGTGATGATCATGGGCTCATCGGCATAGAAGTCCTCAGGATTGAACTCCTCGCTTGCATATACTATCTCAGTCTTACGCTCGTCACCGTACTTGTCAATGATGGCCTGCATCTCATCCTTGATGACCTGCTTGCACTTTTCGGGATCATCCAGAATGCTCTGGAGTTCCTCGATACGTGCCATAACCTCATTGTACTCCTCATGCAGCTGATCCTGCATGAGGCCGGTGAGCTGACGCAGACGCATGTCTACGATGGCCTTGGCCTGGATCTCGTCCAGACCGAAGCGGTCCATAAGGTTCTGGATGGCATCATTCGGGGTCTTGGCCTTCTTGATGATCTGGATTACCTCATCGATGTTATCGGAAGCAATGATCAGACCTTCCAGTATGTGAGCACGTTTCTTGGCCTCCTCAAGGTCGAACTTGGTGCGGCGTATTACAACCTCATGACGGTGCTCGATGAAGCACTTGATAAGGTCGCGCAGGTTGAGGCATTTGGGGCGTCCCTTTACAAGGGCGATGTTGTTTACGCCGAATGATGTCTGCAGAGCGGTCATCTTGAACAGCTTGTTCAGGACAACACCTGCATTGGCGTCACGCTTAACGTCGATGACGATACGCATACCCTCGCGGTCTGACTCGTCATTTACGTTGCTGATACCCTCAATCTTCTTATCTGTAACAAGTTCTGCGATGAACTTGATGAGTTCTGCCTTGTTTACTCCGTAAGGAATCTCGGTTACAACGATCTTGTCGTGCTGCTCACCGGCCTCGATCTCAGTCTTGGCACGCATGATAACACGGCCGCGTCCGGTTTCGTAAGCCTCACGTACGCCGCTGATACCGTAAATATATGCACCGGTCGGGAAATCAGGAGCCTTGATGTACTGCATCAGTTCATCAACGGTGATATCGGGATTGTCAACCATTGCCATGCAGCCGTTCAGAACCTCTGTAAGGTTGTGAGGCGGCATGTTGGTAGCCATACCTACTGCGATACCGGATGAACCGTTAACGAGCAGATTGGGGATGGTTGCGGGAAGAACCGTAGGCTCCTCCTCCTTGTTGTCATAGTTGGGAACAAAGTCAACAGTGTTCTTGTTGATGTCCTGCATCATCTCCTCACCCATCTTGCGCAGACGAACCTCGGTATAACGCATGGCAGCCGGGCTGTCACCGTCAATTGAACCGAAGTTACCCTGGCCGTCAACAAGCGGATAACGCATTATCCAGTCCTGTGCCAGACGTACAAGAGCACCATATACTGAAGAGTCACCATGAGGATGGAAATGTCCGAGCACATCACCTACCGTACGGGCCGATTTGCGATAGCCCTTGTCGGATGTGTTTCCGTCACGCATCATGCTGTAAAGTATGCGGCGGTGTACCGGTTTGAGACCGTCACGTGCATCCGGGAGTGCTCTTGCCACGATGACTGACATTGAATAGTCAATGTATGAGGACTTCATCTCCTCCTCAATGTTCACCTTGATAATTCTGTCCTGGTTTTCCAATTTTGTCTTCTTTTTTATGTCTTCTACAATACCTTTACGGACTATTGCCATAAAGCACTCAAAAGTACTTCAAAAATACTTTATAAGCAACTTTACGCGCGTATTTTTAATAAGGTGTTAATAAGTTTTTGCACTACCTCATCGGACTTTATGGCATAAGTTGATTAATGGCATGCGATTTGTTGATATCTTATTGGAAAAACAGGTATTAACGGCCCGAAAACCGATTATCTTTGCATTACATCGGTCCCCGTGGCCAACTAAAAGGAATAGAATGGAATATCGACTGTCAGATAAACTGAATACCATATTATCACTCTCCAAGGAGGAGGCGGAACGCCTCATGCATGCGGAGGTTACCGCCAACCACATACTGTTAGGCATGATAAGGGACGGACAGAACAAGGCCGTACAACTGCTCACTGAAATGGGCGTTGACCTTACCGAACTGCGCATGCGCCTGGAATCCGTCCAGATGCCTCAGGATGCCGTTACGGACAAGGTTCCCATTGAGAAGATCGCGCTCTCTGTAGCCGTTACGCGTCTGCTCAAGATCAGTATGCTTGAGGCCAGACTCCAGAAAAAGGAAGAGGTCGATACTGAGCACCTACTGCTGGCAATAGCACGTGACAGATCCAGTTCGACTGCCAACATACTCTCCATGTACAATGTAGATTACCGCAACCTGCTGGCACAGCTCAACGGTACTCAGACTGAGATACAGATGGGCATGGGACTTGACAGCGACGAGGACGATGACGAGGATGAACCGATGTCATCCGATGCAGGCAAGCAGAAGCCTTCCAGAACGGCCACAGCGGCAAAATCAGGCAGCAACACGCCTGTTCTGGACAGTTTCAGCACCGATATGACACAGTCCGCCATGGACGGCAAACTGGATCCCGTTGTAGGACGTGAGAGAGAGATTGAGCGCCTGGCTCAGATTCTTACCCGCCGCAAGAAGAACAACCCCATCCTCATAGGAGAACCCGGTGTAGGTAAATCGGCCATTGTAGAAGGCCTTGCGCAGCGTATCGTAAAGCGCAAGGTTTCACGCATGCTGTTCGGCAAACGCATCCTGGCGCTTGATATGGCAGCCGTCGTAGCCGGCACTAAATACCGCGGACAATTCGAGGAAAGACTCCGCTCCATAATCCAGGAACTCAAGAAAAATCCTGACATCATCCTGTTTATTGACGAGGTCCATACCATTATAGGTGCAGGCTCCGCTCCCGGATCCATGGATGCTGCCAACATGCTCAAACCCGCCCTATCCCGCGGTGAGGTTCAGTGCATCGGCGCAACCACCGTTGACGAGTACCGCAAATCGATCGAGAAGGACGGTGCGCTGGAGCGCCGTTTCCAGAAGATACTTGTAGAACCCACTACGGCCGATGAGACCCTCCAGATCCTGGAGAATATCAAGGACCGTTATGAAGAGCACCATAATGTGACTTATACAGACGATGCCCTCAAGGCTTGCGTCACCCTGGCTCAGCGTTACATAACCGACCGCTCATTCCCCGACAAGGCTATCGATGTCATGGATGAGGCCGGTTCACGCACGCACCTGTCCAATCTCTCTGTTCCAAAGGAGATTGAGGACAAGGAGCATCAGATAGACTTTACCCGTGAAGGCAAGAACGATGCCGTAAACCGTCAGGACTTTGAGCTTGCAGCCCGTTTCCGTGATCAGGAGAAGGCGCTTGAAGGCGAGCTCGAGCAGATGCGCAAGGACTGGGAGAAGTCACTCAAGAGTCACCGTGAGACAGTTGATGAGGAGAGCATAGCCACCGTGGTTTCAATGATGAGCGGCATCCCCGTTCAGAAGATTGCCCGTGAGGAGGGTGAACGTCTGAAGGGCCTGGCCCCTGCCCTCAAGTCAAAAGTCATTGCTCAGGATTCGGCCATCGACCTGCTCTCAAGAGCCATTCGCCGCAGCCGCGTCGGATTGAAAAATCCCAACAAGCCGATAGGCTCGTTCCTGTTCCTCGGTCCTACCGGTGTAGGTAAGACACTGCTTGCAAAAGAACTTGCCGAGCAGATGTTCGGAACCAGCGACGCACTGATACGCGTGGACATGAGCGAGTTCATGGAGAAGTTCGCCGTATCACGACTGGTCGGAGCGCCTCCCGGATACGTAGGTTATGAAGATGGCGGTCAACTGACCGAGAAAGTACGCCGCAAGCCCTACTCCATCATCCTCCTGGATGAGATTGAGAAGGCCCATCAGGACGTATTCAACATACTGCTTCAGGTAATGGATGAAGGCCGTCTGACCGACAGTGAGAGCCGTACGGTGGATTTCCGCAATACCATTATTATAATGACCTCTAACCTGGGTTCACGTCAGATTCAGGAGTATGGCCGCGGCATTGGATTCGGCACAACTGAGGCCGGCACCGATCTGGCCCGTCAGGATATCATCCGCAAGGCCCTGAACAAGTCATTCGCCCCTGAGTTCATCAACCGTATCGATGAGATCATCACCTTCAACCAGCTTGACCGTGAGTCTGTAGGCCGTATTGTGGGAATTGAGCTTTCACAGCTCATCAAGCGTCTGGAAGGTATGAACTACACCCTTTCAGTAACTGACACGGCCCGTGAATTCCTGGCCGACAAGGGCTACAGCCGCGAATACGGCGCCCGTCCGCTCAAGCGTGCCATCCAGACATACGTCGAGGATAAACTGGCCGAGGTAATGATTGATGGAGAGTGCCCCGAGGGCTCACTTCTCACCGTCGATACAAATCCTGAAAAAACAGACCTTACAGTCGCAGTAGGTACAAAATAAATTGACAGAGAGTCACAGACCGGCCTCTGTTCAGCCAAAATGTCAGTCGGAACTCCGTCTGGCATTTTTGTTGTATTATATCGGACAGAAAACAATAAAACAACATAAGATATGCAGAAAGGTACAATTGGGGTAACGACCGAGAACATTTTCCCCATCATCAAACAGTTCCTGTACAGTGACCGCGAGATATTCCTCCGCGAGATAGTATCAAATGCAGTTGATGCCACCCAGAAACTCAAGACACTGGCCTCAAAGGGCGATTTCAAGGGCGAGATGGGTGACCTTACGGTACATGTAACCGTTAACAAGGACAACATCACCGTAAGCGACCGCGGTATAGGTATGACCGCAGCCGAGATTGACAAGTATATCAATCAGATAGCCTTCTCAGGCGCCAATGATTTCCTTGAGAAATACAAGAACGACGCAAACGCCATCATCGGCCACTTCGGTCTTGGATTCTACTCCGCATTTATGGTTTCCAAGAAGGTTGAAATCATCACAAAATCCTATCAGGAAGGTGCTCAGGCTGTAAAATGGAGCTGCGACGGTTCACCCGAATTTGAACTGTCCGATGCCGATAAGGCCGACCGCGGAACCGATATCATCCTCTATCTGGACGATGACAGCAAGGAGTATCTGCAGGAGACCGCCATCCAGGGCCTGCTCAAGAAATACTGCCGCTTCCTGCCCGTTCCCATTGCATGCGGCAAGAAGAAGGAATGGAAAGACGGTAAGGAGGTTGAGACTGCCGAGGACAATATCATCAACAACGTTGAGCCCCTCTGGACCAAGACTCCAAGCGAACTGAAAGATGAGGATTACAAGGGATTCTACCGCGAACTCTATCCCATGCAGGACGAGCCCTTGTTCTGGATTCACCTGAATGTTGATTTCCCGTTCCACCTGACAGGTATCCTCTACTTCCCCAAGATCAAGAGCAATCTGGATCTCCAGAAAAACCGCATACAGCTATACTGCAACCAGGTATTCGTAACAGATTCAGTCGAGGGTATAGTTCCCGACTTCCTCACCCTGCTCCACGGTGTGATTGACTCACCCGATATACCTCTGAACGTATCCCGTTCATATCTGCAGAGTGATTCAAACGTAAAGAAGATATCCGGATACATCACCAAGAAGGTTGCAGACCGTCTGACATCAATCTTCAAGAACGACCGCAAGGAGTTCGAGCAGAAATGGGACGATGTCAAGCTCTTCATCAATTACGGAATGCTCACAGAGGAGGATTTCTACAGCAAGATGGAGAAGGTTGCCCTCTTCAAGGATACTGACGGCAAGTACTTCACCTTTGAGGAGTACAAGAAGCTCATTGAGGCTAATCAGACCGATAAGAACAAGAACCTGATATATCTGTACGCCACCAACCGTGAGGAGCAGTACGGATACATCGAGGCCGCCAGGAACAAGGGCTACAGCGTCCTGCTCATGGACAATCAGCTGGATGTACCTGTAATAGGCATGCTGGAGCAGAAGTTCGGCAATGACAGCCGTTTCCAGAGGGTTGACAGCGACTCTATCGACAATCTGATCGCAAAGGACGATATTAAGAACGTAGACCTGCCTGCAGGCCAGCTGCGTATGATCACCAAGGTGTTCAGCAGCCAGATGCCCAAGATCGAGAAGGCCGATTTCCACGTTGATGCACAGTCTCTCGGCGAGTCATCACTGCCCGTCATGATAACATGCAGCGAGTATATGCGCCGTATGAAGGATATGGCTGCAATCCAGCCCGGAATGAACTTCTACGGTGACATGCCCGATATGTACACCGTTATCCTGAACAAGGACCACAAGCTTATCAAGAAGGTGCTTGAAGAGGCCGGTGCAGCGTGTGACGCCAAGGTTAAACCTGAGGATGACAAGCTGAATGCACTTAAGGAGCGCCAGTCAGAACTGCGTAAGGCACGTGAGGGCAAGAAGGATGAGGATGTACCTCAGGCCGAGAAGGACGAGATGAAGGATATAGACTCTAAGATATCTGAGGCAGAAAACTCTATATCAAGCATTTATACTGAGTATGCAGCAGGCAATAAGGTTGTCCATGAACTCATTGACCTGGCCCTGTTGCAGAACGGAATGCTTAAGGGTGAAGCCCTGGCAGCATTCATACGCCGCAGCGTTGAACTCATCTAATAAGTTACTTTTTATATTAAAAAGGGCACTGAGAGTACATCAGTGCCTTTTTTTTACATATATTTGCAAATATAGGCATTGCAGATATGTTCAGAAGGGCATTTATATCGTTGATTGTCATCCTTTTGTCGCTTCAGGCAACACTGAGCGCACAAACGGTAGGCCTGGTGCTCAGCGGTGGCGGAGCAAAGGGCATGGCACATATCGGCGTTATCCGTGCTCTCGAGGAGAACGGCATTCCTATCGATTATATCGCCGGTACATCCATGGGTGCGGTAATCGGCTCCCTCTATGCAATGGGATACTCTCCCGACGAGATGCAGGCTCTTATCAGTTCTGATGACTTCAAGAACTGGTATATGGGCGCCAGGGATATGAACTATCAGTTCTATTTCAAGCAGAGCCATCCCACTCCTTCAATCATCTCGGCACAGGTCGCCATCAGGGACTCCATGACAGTGATTCGTCCTACAATCAACAGTCTTGTGGATCCTCTGCAGATGAATCTGGCATTCGTGGATATATTCTCAGGCGCATCGGCTGCCTGCGGAGATAATTTTGACAACCTTTTCGTACCCTTCAGGGCAGTTGCATCGGACGTGTTCAACAAGACCTCGATCGTGCTTTCCAAGGGTCGTTTAGGTGATGCGGTACGTGCTTCAATGTCATTCCCGTTCGTATTCCGCCCCATCATGATAGATTCCATAATCGCTTATGACGGAGGCATTTACGACAACTTCCCTGTAGACGTGATGATCAACGATTTCCATCCTGACTTCATCATAGGAAGCCTTGTGGCAGTCGCTCCCGGCGAGCCTGAAATAGAGATACCTGATGAATTCGACATCATGGGTCAGGTAACCAGCATGATCATCCAGAAGAGTGACTACAGCCTGGATCCCAAACAGGGTGTCAAGGTTGAGTTTGACCTTACAAGCGTAGGACTCCTGGATTTCCACCTCATCAATGAGGTATCGGCCCTGGGATACCGTAACACCATGCTTCTGATGGATTCCATCAAGTCAAGGACTACAGCCAGAAGAGATTCCATTGTAGTCCAGACCAGCCGTTCACAGTTCAAACAGCGTATTCCCAAGTTGAAATTCAGTAAAGTAGAGGTCAACGGAGTGAATCAGGCACAGCAGCGCTATATAAAGAAAGAGCTCAACGCGGTTGACAGGGAACTCTCATTCCAGAATTTCAAGTACGGATATTTCAAACTCCTGTCCGATGATGCCATAAGTGAGATAATCCCCTCCACGGACTTCTCCAAAGAGGATTCGACCTTTACGCTCAAGCTGAATGTCAAGCTGGATGACCACCCCACCTTCAGTTTCGGAGGCGGACTGTCCACATCTGTATCCAGCCAGTTGTACGGATCGGTCTCATACAGCCATATCGGTGAGGTTTCAGAGTCATATCTGCTTGAGGGACAGTTCGGAAGATCATATAACAACGCCCAGATTACCACCCGAATCGACATGGCCATAGACATCCCCATGTCCCTGTCAATTCAAGGAGGATACAACAATATGAACTATTTCCGCTCAGGCGCGTTCATATTCTCGTCCGATAAGTTCAATCCGGCTGTCAACAAGACCATCGAGTTCTTCGGAAAGGTCAAGATGTCACGTCCGTTCCTGAACAATTACAAGACGGTATTCTCAATAGGTGTAGCACATCACAAGGACTACTATTCGCAGAACAGCGAGATCAACTTCCGCAGTTTCAAGTATGACTGTAACCGTCACAACATATTCGGAGGCTCCGTCATGTTCACCGGAAACACCCTGAATGCCGTTCAGTATCCCACCAGCGGCCGTTCAGAGACAATCCGTGCGTTCATCGGCACAGAGAATGACCTGTTCAGGCCTCAGAATGTCTTTACGACCGATTATCACTCAGTAGACCGTTCATGGCTTCAGATATCGGCTCACCTTGAGCATTATCTGAACTTCACCCCGCATTTTACTCTGGGTACGCTGTTTGAGGCCTATTATTCATCCAGGAACTTCTCGACCAACTATCAGGCATCAGTGATGCAGGCCGGCAATTTCCGCCCCACAGTCAACAGCAAATTCGTATTTGACCCTGATTTCTCGGCCAATTCATACTTCGCCGCCGGAATCAAGCCCATTTGGATAATCAACAGCATATTCCATCTGCGTTCTGAGATTTATCTGTTCCAGCCTACCCGCCCCATTGTCAATATGGATGGCCAGGCAGCGTACGGAAAGGTGCTAAACGGCACACAGATCATGGGTGAGCTCAACTTCGTTGCACAATATCAAAGAGTTTCCCTAAACGCATTCGTTGACCTGTCAACATCAAGCAACAACGCTTCGATGTTCGGTCTGACACTTGGTATACTGATGCCTAACGAATGGTTCCTTGAATACTAACTAACACAACATAAGTAACTGACAATATGGAGAAATATCCACATTATCTCGAACGTCTCCAGGCTGCAACACGCAAGTACTGGGACAAACCCGCATTGAACAACATCGGTGGTGAATCATTCACATACGCCCAGATGGCACGTTCAATCGCCCGCTTTCATATCGTATTTGAATATGCCGGAATCCAGAAAGGCGAACGCATAGCCCTGTGCGCCCAGAACGGCGCCCGCTGGGGATTCTCCTATCTGGCCGTAAACACATATGAGACCGTAATCGTACCTATCCTGGCCGATTTCAAGCCCGAGAGTGTAATGGGACTGGTAAACCATTCAGGCAGTATCGCCCTGTTTACCGATTCTGACAAATGGTCCAAGATGAATGCTGAGGCAATGCCCCAGGTTCGCGCCGTATTCGATGTCAATACCCTCCAGCTGCTGTTCTGCAACGATGAGAAGATACAGTATGCCTTTGAGCATCTCGACGAGCTGTTTGAGAAGAAATATCCTAATGGTTTCGGCCCCGATGACGTTGTATTCCCCACCGATAACTGGGACGACCTCTCAACCATCAACTACACATCAGGCTCAACAGGTGATCCCAAGGGCGTAATGCTTACATACCGAAACTTCTCGGCCAACGTAGACTTCAGTCAGCGTAATGTACCTGCAGGCGACAAGATGGTTTCAATGCTGCCAATGGCTCACATGTACGGTCTTGTAATTGAGTTCCTCTACCCGCTCTGTAACGGCACGTCAATCTACTGGCTGGGCAAGGCTCCCACTCCGGCAGCTTTGATGAAAGCTTTTGCCGATGTCAAGCCCTATCTGCTCATTACCGTTCCGCTGGTAATGGAGAAGATCTACAAGTCCAAGATCAAGCCCATGATTGACAAACCCTCAATCAGGTTCTTGCTTCATGTTCCGATTATTAACAGCATCATTTACAAGAAGATAAAGGACGGACTCGTAACTGCTTTCGGCGGAAACTGCGAGGAGTTTATCATGGGTGGAGCAGCACTCAATCCCGAGGTTGAGCGCATCTTCAAGAAGATAAAGTTCCCCTATCTGGTAGGTTACGGAATGACCGAGGCCTGTCCTCTCCTGGCCTATGAGCACTGGACCAAGTATGTACCCGGTTCATGCGGCAAGCCCGTCGATGTAGCCGAGGTACGTATCGACTCCGATGATCCTCAGCACACTGTAGGTGAGATTCAGGCCCGCGGTGAGAATATCACCATCGGCTATTACAATAATCCCGAGGCTACCGCAAATGCCTTTACTGAGGACGGATGGCTCAAGACCGGTGACCTTGGTATCATGGACGCTGACGGCAACATATTCATCCGCGGACGCTCCAAGAACATGATTCTGGGTCCTTCAGGCCAGAATATCTATCCCGAGGAGATTGAGGCAGTTGTCAACAACCAGGATTACGTTGTTGAGTCAGTCGTAGTTGACCGCGGCGGCAAGCTGGTAGCTCTGGTTTATCTTGACGAGCAGGCCATTGCCAAGGCTCTTCTGGATGATGAGGCCAAGGACGGCATTCCTGAGAACATCCGCCTTGCTTCAAACCGTCAGCTCCCTGTTTACAGTCAGCTGGCCAAGGTTGAGATACAGCCTGTACCGTTCGAGAAGACACCTAAGATGTCTATCAGAAGGTTCCTTTACAAATAAACCGCACCATGAAGACCTGGAAGCTCTTTACATTCGTATTGGCCTTATCCCTCTGCATCATATCATGTGATAATGATCCGGAGAATGAAATTATTGAAATTGAAGGCGTTACCCTCAATATCAGCAGTTCTGAACTGGCCATCGGCGATAGCCTTATCCTTAAGGCTGCGATACAGCCTAATGACCAGGATCCTGCAAGCATTCAGTGGGAAGGCGATGATAAAGACTTCCTTATATGGCAGTCTGACAATCCCAGGGTGGCAACTGTCTCCCCTAACGGATTGGTCAAGGCTGTAGGCAAAGGCACCTGTAACATCCGGTTCATCTGCGGTACATTTGCAGCCAGCTGCTCTATTGTAGTGAGGGATTTCAACAAAGAGCTTCTGTTCGGTCAATGGTTATCGTCAGACAGCAGCAGTTACTACTTCCATTATGACAACACAGGCACATTCAATGGCGACAGCATAAAATGGACCTTTGACGGAATGCGCCTCAACATAGACAAGTCTGCCAATGACAGAAAAACTTTGATACTGGTTTCAACAGAACCCGGTAAGGTCTTCTATTATGAAAGCAATGACTTGACTAAGCAGACTGCAAATCTCAAGATGGTCGCAAGGCCGATTACCAAAGAAGATTTGAAGGGCGCAGAGCAGATTGCCGCCGGCTTTCAAGGCGAACGGCTCATCGATGTTGTTGACCTGGGATTGAATGGCGGAGTCCTTTGGTCTACCTGTAATCTGTGGGCCGATTCTCCCGAAAAGACCGGATATGTATTGGCATGGGGAGAGTCAGAACCCAAGCAGAGTTACATCCTTGACAACTATAAATGGTATGACAATACCAATTATGAACTGACCAGGTACAAGAATGATGATAGCGGAGAGTATATAACTCTTGCCCAAGAGGATGATGCCGCACACGCATTGGGGTGGCGCTGGAGAACACCTGCAAATCAGGATTTTGTGGATCTGTGCGAAAAATGCTATACAGTTTGGAGCAAACTTGAAGGCGTTGATGGCATACAGTTCATAAGCAAGCAGGGAAAGTATAAAGGAAACTCCATATTCCTGCCGTTGGCCGGGTTGACTGAAAACTATTATCAGTCCATCTCTGCAAATGATAGGATGATGGGCTTCTACTGGTCTTCAACGCTCAGTATAACTGATGATTACAGCGCATATTTCCTGCAACTGTCCAACATTTCTGAAGACGAAACCAAAAGGTTCTATTTTACCGGTGTAACTGCAAAACGTTTCAATGGAGCCTGCATCAGACCTGTGACAACAAGGGGAGTTATTTTGCATTAGATTAACGGAAGAACACGATCCTTGATGCATTCTATAGCCCAGGCCGACCTTCGCAAATCATCTGTCAAATTTTTAGAGAGTTACGCCGGGAAGCTGGTTGGTGACGCAGATGCGTTATCCGATACAGGATATGAATCTCTCTATTTCCTCACAGATGTGTTTGCTCTCGTAATGATGGACATAATGTCCACAATTAAGACTTATTGTCTGGGCATTCATCTGACTGGCAAACTGCATGCTGTTATCAATCCAGCCGCGTGACACCTGTTTACCGTTGGAGATGAACATCAGTATAGGACAAATTATTGCACCGCCCGTGTCAACAATCCGGCAATTACTAATCAATGACTGAGCCTCATTTATATAACACTTGTTGAAGGCATTTCTTTTCCATAACCGGCGTTGCAGGCGGATTTCCTGTCTGTCCAAACCAATGGTGCTCAGAGGCATCCAGAACAGCAGGCCCAGGTCTAGGCATTTGCGCATCCTGCCAATAAACCGTATCCTACTTGCGACCGTATTGAGATTCCACTCCTGATAGGTTTGAGGAGAGGCCATGTCCAGTCCTATGATAGCTTTTACCTCCTGCGGGTATAGCTGCCCCCATCTGATGGCCTCCAGTCCTGACATGGAGTGTGGCACAAGAATGAACGGGCCTTCAACGCCGGCTGCTGTCAGCGCCTGGCGCTGGAAGGATACTACAGAATCTATATCGGTGGGAGATTCATACAAGTCAGACTCACCATATCCGAATTTCTCTACCACTATGATTCTGCAGACCTGGACCAATAGCTGATACAGGACCTTGAAATCGTGTACCGGAGAGACTGTTCCGGAACCGGACATGAATACAAGCTTAGGGCCACTCTCGATGCCTGTCTGATAGACGTGCATACGGTGATCTTCTACGAGGGTAAATTCTGAGTGTCCGGTGATATGCTGTTTCATATATGGTTTTATT
>JAEEGJ010008471.1_pt1 | contig 28326 bp, 26 predicted proteins | sample 8958761 | NCBI WGS metagenome assembly JAEEGJ01 (sample SAMN16246546, study PRJNA631951) | gut metagenome | biome: gut microbiome; feature: rumen; material: RS-attached | host: Bos | place: Iran: Karaj | collected 2018-10
AGAACTTCCAGGTCACCACTAGATGAAGAAGCTCTTTCAACGGTTTCATCGCAAAGTTTATTTATCTATCAAAGATGCAAAAATTCTTTGGCATTTCAAAATAAACCTCTACTTTCGCGATAATAATAAAGAAGATGAAAAGATTCTGCTTGTTTTTGATAGCATGCCTGTTCCCCATGCTGCTGGCTGGACAGGCACATGTGGACCGCTTGTATTTCGACATGCGGGCTTCTTTCCACCAGGACATTACGGACGGACAATACAACAGCCAGGCGATCGGCGAATACCTGAATTTCCAGATGATGGGACACATCACGCCCAACATTGATTACCGCATCCGCCAACGGCTCAACAAAAAGGTGTTCGACGAGCGGAACATGTTCAACGCCACGGATTTCATGTACGTCAACTGGCAGGCTACCGAGCGGTGGAATTTCCTGGCCGGCAAGTATGTGGTGCTGATTGGCGGCTACGAGTACGATGCGGCGCCTATCGACGTCTATTACTACAGTCAGTTCTGCAACAATATCTACCAGGCCTTCACGTTCGGGGCGACGGTGGGCTACAAGTTCGCCGAGCATCAGCAGCTGGTGGGCCAGATCTGCAACTCGCCGCTGTCGCTCGGTTTCCAGAACATATACGCCTACAACCTTGCCTGGAACGGACAGTTCGCGTCCTGGTGGAAGACGCTCTGGAGCGTGAACTTCGTGGAAGATATCGACAAGCGGATGGTCAACTACGTGGCGCTGGGCAACCATTTCATCTTCCGCGACGTCATCTTCGACGTCGACCTGATGAACCGCAGCGGATTCGGGCAGCGGAATTTCGTGCTGAGCGACTTCTCGCTCATCTCGAAGATCATCTGGAGCGTCGGCGCCTGGAACATCTGCGCCAAGGCCGGCTATGAGAAAAACGACATCGGCAACGTGGATTCCCTGGGACGTCCGTACGACCTGGTCATCGCGCCCGGCACGGAATACATCTATGCGGGCTGCGGTCTGGAATGGTTCCCGCTCGGGCGCGACAACCTGCGCCTGCACGGGGTCTATTACTGGGACAATGCGGCGCGACGCAACAATATCGAACTGGGCATTACCTGGCGGGTCGACGTGATCAATCGGTAGCCACGTTGTTTCCGTCGAAGAAAGACTGGGCTATCTCGCGGCAAAGCTTGACGACGGTGGTTTTTTCTTCGGTCAGGTACTTGCTCCACTTTTCAGCCAGTTTGTCGGCGAGGCCGAAGAGTTGGCCATAGCACAGCAAATCGTCGATCCGGGCGGTATCGACCGGGTCACTGGGTTTGCCTTCCGCCTGGGCCTGCAGGAAGTTTTGCAATTCAACCAGGCCGCGGGCTTTCGCCGCACCGGCCGGCGTGAGCGGGCGTATCCGGACGCCCAGATTTGTCAGCTTGTCTTTCGGATTGCCGGGCTCGATCAATCCGCGATCTTCGAACCATTTCTGTCCTTTATCTTCCGGTTTATAGCCATAGAGGTCTCCGGGACGTCTGTAGCTCCAGTCATACACTTCATCGACATCCAGCAGCCCGTCTTCTCCGGCGGCATCGCAGAATTTCTGGTACAAGCTGTTTTCTTCCGGATCCCGGATGACGGCGTCTTTCTGGATGGAGAGATAGTTGACGATTTCCAGCGCGGGCTTCAGCTGCACGAGTTTCACTTTTCCTTCACTGTACCAGCGGTACAGAAAAGCGGCCGGAAACTCGTGATGGATGTGCTGGTCGAAGATACGGGGCTGGTTTGTCCGGACATAGCAGGCTGCAAACAAGTTGCCCTCCAGCGGAATCTCCTGACTTTGCTCTTTGATCCGGCGGGTGCCGAAGAGTTTCTTGGCATAGCTGAAACCAAGTTGGTGGGCGATGACAAAATACAGGAAGGTGCCGGCCATCACTGCGATCAGCAGACAGGCTCCGAGGGTATCTAGTTTTTCTAACATAGTTGGAATGGGAGCTAATCGGTTATATGTCCAAATTTACTGAAAATAAGTTATATTTGTAATTATATCATTTTGTTTCCATTATGTTTACCCAGCAAGATATCCGACAGATCGAAGCGCGGGGCGCCGATCTCCAGCAAATCGAACAGCAGATCGAACATTTCAAGAACGGTTTTCCGTGGATGAAAATCGTGGCGCCGGCCACGCCGGAGCGCGGTATCCGCGTCCTTTCGGAAGAAGATGTCCAGGAAGCTGCCGACTATTATGAACGCGCCAGCGTGGAAGGCAAGTGCAAATTCGTGCCCGCCTCCGGCGCCGCTTCCCGTATGTTCAAGGATATGTTCTCAGGCCTGGAGAAACTGGAAGCCGGGGAAGACCTGCCCGCCGATGCGCCCGGCGCCAAACTGGCCGCCCGCATCCAGGATTTCGCCTTCTATACGCCGGAGCTTTTCGGCCAGCCCGAAGACAGTGCGGCCTACCGCAAGGACGTGCTCCGCAAACTTCTCAAGGAAGACGGCCTGGCCTACGGCGCCAAGCCTAAGGGCGTGCTGAAATTCCACCGCTACGCCGACGAAGTCCGCACGGCCATCGCCGAGCACCTGGTCGAAGCCCAGGAGTATATGCGCGACTACGAGGACATCTGCTCGCTGGTCGTGACCATCTCGCCCGAGCATCGGGAACTGTTCGAACAGGCCCTCGCCGAAGTGAAACCGGTCTATGAAAAGAAATATGGCGTAAAATACGACATCACCTTCACGTATCAGGACAAGGCTACCGACACCATCGCCGTAGATCCCGACAACCAGCCCTTCCGCCTGGACGACGGCTCGCTGCTCTTCCGTCCCGCCGGCCACGGCGCCCTGATCCACAACCTGAACAAAGTGGATGCGGAACTGGTGTCGATCAAGAACATCGACAACGTGGCCCACGAGAAGCTCTTGCCTGTCACATCGCTCTACAAACGCGTGCTGATGGGCGAAGCCCTGCGGCTCCGCGACATCATCTTCCACTATATCCGCCAGATCAACGCAGCGCCCAGCGAAGCGCTCTGCGACGATATCGAAGATTTCCTCGACTGCGTCCTCTGCGTCAAGCTGCCGCACGCAGACAGCCTCGAAGCGCGCGTGGCGCAGATCCGTGCCAAGCTCAACCGGCCCATCCGCGTCTGCGGCATGGTCCGCAACGAAGGCGAGCCGGGCGGCGGCCCGTATATCGTGGAAGGCAAAGACGGCAGCACCTCGCTCCAGATTCTCGAGAGCGTCCAGATCAACAAGGCGGATCCCGCCGCGGCCGGCGCGATGGCGAAGGCCACGCACTTCAATCCCGTGGACCTGGTGTGCATCCTGCGCGATTGCCGGGGCAACCACTTCGACCTGCTGAAGTACGTCGATCCCGAAGCGGGCTTCATGAGCTCCAAGAGTTACCAGGGCCGCGAACTCAAGGCCCTCGAGATGCCCGGCCTCTGGAACGGCGCGATGAGCGACTGGAACACGCTCTTTGTGGAAGTGCCCCTCGAAACCTTCAACCCCGTGAAAGTCGTCCTCGACCTGCTCCGCCCCGCGCATCAGGCCTAATCCCTTGCATCGGATGAAAAGACTGTTGATTCTTTCCCTGATTCTTACCCTGTTCGCCTGCAACCGGGTCCCTGCTTCCGGTCAGGATGAATCGCCCCTGGCGAACAAAAGTGCCCTGACCAAAGCGGAGTGCCGCGAATACGCTGCTTTCCTCGAAAATGCCTGGCGCGATTCCGTCAAAACCGCAGAAACCCCAGCCCTGGAAGCCAAAGTCATCAAGCGCGGGCAATATACCATGCGCCTGGACTGGAAGATCTTCGGCAACAAGCCGGCCGACGGCCGCTCGCTCTATATCTCGCTCCACGGAGGCGGGGGAGGCCCTGCCAGCATGAACGACCAGCAGTGGGAAAACCAGCTGACGCTCTATCAACCCGCGGAAGGCGTGTATCTGTGCCCCCGCGCCATTACCAATACCTGGGACCTGCATTTCCGCCCCGAATCGGACGCTTTCTATGAGGAAATCATCCGGATGGCGGTCGCGTGCCTCGACGTGAATCCCGACAAGGTGTACCTGATGGGCTATTCCGCCGGCGGCGACGGCGTGTGGCGCCTGGCGCCGCGCATGGCGGACCACTGGGCGGCGGCCTCGATGATGGCCGGCCACCCCGGCGACGTGTCGCTGCTGAGCCTGCGCAATCTGCCGTTCATGATCTGGTGCGGCGCGCTCGACGCAGCGTACAACCGCAATGAGGAATGCGCCAAGCGCATCGAGGAGATGGACGCCCTGCAGGCCGAAGACCCCGAAGGCTATGTGCACGAAGGCCACATCGTGGAAGGCCGTGAACACTGGATGTATCTGGATGACGCCGCCGCCGTGCCGTGGATGGCGCGCTTCCGCCGCAACACCACGCCCGACCGCGTGGTCTGGTGCCAGGGCGACGAGCCCAAGGAGGATTTCTACTGGCTGGGCGCTCCTGCTGGCGAAATCGCCAAAGGCAAAGTGGTGCGCGCGCAGCGGAGCGGCAATACCATCGAGATTCTGGACTGCGACTATTCCAGCCTGACCCTCTGGCTCAACGACGCGATGTTCAATCTCGACAAGCCGCTGACGGTGACCTGCGGCGACCAGGTCCTCTTCGAAGGGACGGTCGAACGCTCGCCCGAAATGATGCGCAGCACGCTGAAAAAGCGCGGTGACCTGTCCTATATCTTTCCTTCAAGTATTACGGTTCAAATCCCCTAGTATCATAGATTTATGAAGTACGCGAAGTCCCTGGCGATAGCCCTCGCCACAGCCCTCTTTCTGTCCTCCTGCGGACAGAAAGAACAAGCGAAAGCCCCCACGCTGGAGGAGCGTGTGGAGGCCGTCCTCGCCCAGATGACGGTTGAAGAAAAAGTCGCCCTCACGCACGCGCAGTCCAAATTTTCGAGCGCCGGCGTTCCGCGCCTGGGCATTCCGGAAGTCTGGTGTACCGACGGCCCGCACGGCATACGCGCGGAAGTTCTGTGGGACGAATGGGACCAGGCCGGCTGGACTTCCGACTCCTGCACGGCTTTCCCCGCGCTGACGGCCCTGGCCGCTTCGTGGGATCCGTCCCTGGCGGAACTCTACGGCGTCAGCATCGGCGAAGAGGCGCGTTACCGCAAGAAGGACGTGCTCCTCGGCCCTGGCGTCAACATCTACCGTACGCCCCTCAATGGCCGGAACTTCGAATATATGGGTGAGGACCCGTACCTGGCATCCGCGATGGTCGTGCCTTATGTGAAAGGTGTCCAGAGCAACAACGTGGCGGCCTGCGTGAAGCACTACGCCCTGAACAACCAGGAGACCGCTCGTTTCTTCACCGACGTGACGGTCGATGACCGCACCCTGTATGAAATCTATCTGCCGGCTTTCAAGGCGGCCGTGCAGGAAGGTGGCGCCTGGGCCATCATGGGCTCGTACAACCTGTACAAAGGGCAATGGAACTGCCACAACCAGTATCTGCTCAACGATATCCTCAAGGGCGAATGGGGCTTCGACGGTGTGGTGATCAGCGACTGGGGCGGCGTCCACGATACCGACCAGGCCATCACCAACGGGCTGGATATGGAATTCGGCTCGTGGACCAACGGCCTGACGATGGGTAAGACCAATGCCTATGATTCGTATTTCCTGGCCCAGCCTTATCTGGAACGTATCCGCAGCGGGAAGGCCGGTACGGCCGAACTCGACGACAAGGCGCGCCGCATCCTGCGCCTCATTTTCCGCACCAGCCTGAATCCCGAGCATAAGACCGGCAAGTTTACTTCTCCCGAACACTATGCCGCGGCCCGCAAGATCGGTGCGGAGGGCATCGTCCTCCTCAAGAACGAAGGCGGGCTGCTCCCGATCAAGGATGCCCGCAAAGTGCTGGTCGTGGGCGAGAACGCCGTCAAGATGATGACTGTTGGCGGCGGTTCCTCGTCGTTGAAGGCCCAGCACGAAATCTCGCCGCTCGACGGCCTTCGCGAAGCCCTTCCCGGCGTGGAAGTCGTGTATGAACGCGGTTACGTCGGTGATGCCAGCGGTGCCTACAACGGCGTGACGACCGGCCAGGATCTCTCGGAAAAGCGTTCGGCGGGTCAGTTGATCGCCGATGCCGTGAAGTCTGCCAAAGATGCCGATTACGTGATTTTCATCGGCGGTCTCAACAAAAGCGACTTCCAGGATGCCGAAGGCAACGACCGCAAGGAATACGGCCTTCCTTATGACCAGGATGCCGTAATCGAGGCGCTCGCTGCCGCCAATCCCAAGCTCGTGGTGGTGAACATCTCCGGCAACGCCGTGGCGATGCCGTGGGTTGATAAAGTGCCCGCCATCGTGCAGGACTGGTACCTGGGCAGTGAGGCCGGCCATTCGCTGGCCGACGTGCTCACGGGCGTTGTGAATCCTTCCGGCAAACTTCCGTTCACCTTCCCGGTGGCCCTGGAAGACGGCCCGATCAAGACGCCGGCCCAGTATCCAGGCATCCCGGGCGACCGGAAGTGGGAGAGTCCTTTCAGCGCGGTTCCCATTCTGGAAGAGGAATACACGGAAGGTATCTATGTGGGTTATCGCTGGTTCGATGCACAGCAGGTCAAGCCGCTGTTCCCGTTCGGCCACGGCCTGAGCTACACGACGTTTGAATATGGCGAGCCCTCTGTCTCGAAGACTGTTACGGCCGACGGCGCCGTGACGGTGCGCGTGCCTGTAACGAATACGGGCGCCGTGGCTGGTGCCGAGGTCGTACAGGTCTATGTGTCCGATCCGGAGGCTTCGGTCGACCGGCCGGTCAAGGAACTCAAGGGCTTCTGCAAGGTTTGGCTGGAGCCGGGCGAGACCAAGACTGTGGCGGTGGATCTCACCCGCGAATCGCTCAGTTTCTTCGACGCGGCCGCGCACAGCTGGAAGGCCGAACCGGGCCGTTTCGACGTGCTGGTCGGCGCTTCTTCGGCCGATATCCGGGGAGGCGTCAGTTTTGAGCTGTCGCGCTAGGACTAGTAACCGTATCGTTTCCTGAATCCGAAGACCAGCGCTGCCGAAAGGATCAGCGCCAGGACTTCGGCTACGTTCACGGCCAGCCAGATGCCGTCGATGCCCAGCACCAGCGGCAGCAGGAATACGCATCCCAGCTCGAAGATCAGGGTCCGCGTAAACGAAATGACCGCGGAGACCGGCCCGTTGTTCAGCGCCGTGAACCAGGCCGACGCGAACATCGTGAACCCGCAGATCAGGAAGGACACCATATAGATGCGCATCGCGTAGGTCGTCAGGTTGCACAATTCGTCGTCGTATCCCACGAAAACCCGGGAGATTTGCGGTGCGAACAGTTCGACCAGGGCGGTGATGACAAGGCCGCCGATGGCGATCAGCACGCAGCTCTTTCTCAGCAGGCTGCGCAGTTCCAGCTTGTCACAGGCGCCATACTTGTAGGAGATGACCTGCGAAATCCCCATATTGTAGCCGATGAATACGGAGCCGAAGATGAAGCCGACATACATCAGCACGCCGTAGGCGGACACGCCGTTCTCGCCGATGTATTTCATCAGCTGGAGGTTGTAGCAGATGCCGATGATGTTGAAGGAGATGTTCCCGACGAATTCGGACAGGCCGTTCGAGAGGGACTGCCGGATGGAAGGCCAGTCGGCGGGGCTGTCGTGGATGAAGCGCAGGGGCGTGTAGTTTCGCTTCGAATTGAAAAAGGCGACAGGAATCGCGCCGCCGACGACAAACGACATCGCCGTGGCAATGGCCGCACCGGTGAGGCCCCAGCCGAAACCGGCCACGAACAGGGCGTCCAGGACGATATTCGTCACACCGCAGGCGATGCTGGTCATCGTGCCGAGCTGCGGTTTTCCGGCGGTCATGCAGAAGGGCTGCAGGGCCAGCTGCAGCATATAGATGGGCAGGGCGGCCGTGAGGATGCGTCCGTAGGTCACGGCGTAATCGATCATAGCGCCTTCGGCGCCCAGTTTGATGGCCACAGGCCGCATAAATGCGAAGAAGATGGCCGAGATCACGAGGCCGGCCACGAAGGTCAGGCGGATGAGCATCGTGAACGTATGGTTGCCCTGTTCCGTTTTGCCTTCTCCGAAGTTCTTGGATACCAGCGCACTGCCACCGGCGCCCACCATCAGGCCGAGGGCCGAGATGATGGCCACGGCCGGCCAGATGATGTTCATTGCGGCAAAGGCCGTGCTGCCGGCATAGTTCGAGATGAACCAGCCGTCCACGATGCTGTAGACCGATGTCACCATCAGCATCAGCACCATAGGCCAAAGCTCCTTCAGGATGCGGCGATATCCGTAATGACCTTCCATCAGGATTTCTTAACGCTTCTCCTGCAGTTCTTCCCGGCAGTAGTCGATGGCGCGGTTGATGTAGTCGAGAAACGGCTTGCCAGTCCGGAAAATGTCCAAGACGGCATCGGAGAGATTCGGGGAGAGGATAAAGTCTTTGTCGAGCCTTTTCAGCAGGCAGAAATTCTTCAGTTTAAAGAATTCAGCGTCCGGGCTGTCGGCCGGAAACCCTTTCGGGACCTTCTTCAGCGCGTCTTCCATATCGAGTTCGAGGCCGGGCGCCAGGCCGGCGAGAATTTGTCGGAAGTCGCCGCCGCCCATTTCGATATCCTCGCGGAGAATCTTCATCACCCGCGGCTCGGTGAAATAGTTGCCTATGGCCAGCAGATGGTCGCCGTTTCCGTCGATATGGAAATAGTATCCGCTGTAGCCGGACTTTTTGCCGCCCCGGTTGACGAAGATGCCCATATGGGTCTTATAGGGACTTTTGTCCTTGGAGAACCGGACATCCCGGTAAATCCGGTACGTGCAGTCCGCAGCGGTCAAAGGGCCGATCGTATCGTCGAAAGACCGGATCCCTTCGATGAGTTTCACGGCCAGTTCATCGACCTTGTTCTTGGCCTTCAGGTAATCCGCCTTGTGGGCGTCGAACCAGACCTTGTCATTATGCAAGGACAGGGAATGGAGGAATCGCAGGACTTGTTTCATAGGGCGTGGCAAAAATACTATTTTTTCCCAATGTGGAGAAATGTCATTATCTTCACGTAGAAAAAAGAAGTAAACAGCAATGCCCCAATACATAGAAATACGCGGCGCGAAAGCCCATAACCTTAAAAACCTGGACGTTGACATCCCGCTCGGGAAAATCGTAGGAATTGCCGGCGTATCCGGGTCCGGAAAATCTTCCCTGGCCTTGGGCGTACTATATGCCGAAGGATCCCGCCGTTATCTGGAATCCCTTTCCACATATACCCGCCGCCGAATGACCCAGGCTTCACGCGCCATGGCCGACGACGTGCGGTATGTCCCGGCAGCGCTGGCCCTGCATCAGCGTCCCGGCGTTCCGGGGATCCGCAGCACTTTCGGAACCATGTCTGAACTGCTGAACAGCTTGCGCTTGATGTTTTCCCGCCTGGCGAACCACCGCTGCCCCAATGGCCACTACTTGGAGCCCACGCTCGACGTGGCGGCCGAGCAGCCGATTTTCTGCCCGGTCTGCGGTGCGCGGGTCTATGCGCCTGGTGCCGAACAGTTGGCTTTCAACAGCGAGGGCGCCTGCCGCTGCTGCGGCGGCACGGGAATCATCCGCACCGTCGATGAATCCACCTTGGTCCCCGATGAGTCGCTGACCATCGATGAAGGGGCCGTCGCCCCGTGGGGAACGCTGATGTGGTCGCTGATGAAGGATATCGCCCGCGAAATGGGCGTCCGGACAGACGTGCCCTTCAAGGACCTTACACCCGAAGAAAAGGAGATCGTCTATCACGGCCCGGCCGAAAAGCGCCATATCATTTACAAGAACGAGAAGACCAACGGCTTCGCCGAGATGGACTTCACCTACTACAGCGCCTTCTACAGCGTAGAAAACGCACTGGCCAAGGTCAAGGACGAGACCGGTATGAAGCGGGTGGAGAAGTTCCTGAAAGAAGATGTCTGCCCGGAATGTGGCGGAACCCGGCTGTCCGAGGCGGCCCGGGCCCCGCTGCTGCGGGGAATCAATCTGGCTGAAGCCTGCAAGATGACGCTCGCCGAACTCATTGAATGGGTGAAAGGCGTACCCGCATCCCTCCCGGAACCGATGCGGCCGATGGCGGAGCGCATCTGCGAGTCGTTCCAGGACACGGCGCGGCGCCTGGTGGATCTGGGCGTGTCATACCTGTCTTTGGACCGCGCAGCATCGACACTCTCCACGGGCGAGCGCCAGCGGATTCAACTGGCACGGGCCGTCCGCAACCGTACGACCGGCGTCCTTTATGTACTGGACGAACCTTCCATCGGCCTGCATCCTTCCAACCTGGAAGGACTAACGGGCGTTATGGACGATCTGGTTGCCGATGGCAATTCGGTGGTGTTGGTGGACCACGACACGCAGGTTCTGGCCCATTCCGAGTGGGTCATCGAACTCGGGCCGGAAGCCGGTGCGAAGGGCGGCCGTATCATCGCTCAGGGAACGGTTCCGCAGCTGGAGGCCAATCCCGCCTCCCGGATCGGACCTTTTCTGAAAAGCAGTCTGAAACCGGCTGCGCGCAGGGAGGATCTCTTTGCCCTTGGCGACATCCAGATGGTTACGGGTGCCATTCACACCGTGAAGCCACTGGCGGTTTCTTTCCCAAAAGGCCGCCTGTCCGTCGTGACGGGCGTATCCGGTTCCGGCAAAACGACCCTGATCCTGGAAAGCCTGGTTCCCGGGCTGAAAGCGCATATAGAAGGGCGGAAACTCCCCGCGCATGTCGAACGCCTTGACGCGGAGGGCATCCGGCAGGTCAAACTGATTGACGCTACGCCCATCGGCATCAATGTCCGCTCGACGGTAGCTACCTATGCCAATATCCACGACGAACTCCGGAAAGTTTTTGCCCGGAGCGAGGATGCCAAGGCAGGCGGTTGGAAGGCAGGAGATTTCTCCTACAACACCGGAAAGCTCCGTTGTCCCACCTGCGACGGAACGGGCAGCATCAGTCTGGATGTACAGTTCCTTCCCGACGTGGACATCCCGTGCCCGGACTGCCACGGCTCCCGCTACGCCAGAGCGGCCTCTGAAATACGACGAAAAGGGGGACATACGCTGCCCGAACTGATGGCCCTGAGCGTAGATGAGGCGCTGGAAGCCTGCCAGGATCTTTCGCTGATAAAAAGCCGGCTGCAGGTCCTGCACGACCTCGGCCTCGGCTATTTGACCCTCGGTGAAGCGACGCCCAGCCTCTCCGGCGGCGAAGCCCAGCGCCTGAAACTCGCCAGCGAGATGGGACGCGGGCAGAGCGATTCCGTCTTCGTGTTTGACGAACCCACCATCGGCCTTCATCCCTTGGACGTGAAGACCTTGATGGACGTATTCCGCCACTTGATCGACAACGGCGCAACGGTCATCGTCATCGAGCATGATCTGGATGTCATCCGGCAGGCCGACTATGTTGTTGATATGGGGCCTGGCGGGGGAGAGCGGGGCGGAAGGATCGTGGCCTCGGGGGCTCCGGCAGAAATAGCCTCCTGCCCGGAGAGCATCACTGGACAGTATCTGTAGGATCGTGTTCTTCCAGCCAGGATTCCAGGATGCGGCAGTAGTCTTCGTGGCGGTCCACGAAGCACATATGGCGGGCGCCTTCCATCAGTTCCCAGCGGCTGCCGGGGATTCCCTCGTACATGGAACGGGCGACAGCGGGCGTGCACAGGTCCTTTGAGCCGCTGAAGAGCAGGCAAGGGCAGTGAATCTCGCCCAGACGGTCGATGTATTCAAAATCGCCGAGGCTGCCGGTGGGCACATATTCGTTCGGGCCCCAGCCGTAAAGGTACGCTTCATTGCCGAAACGCTTGGGGCGGGTCAGGCATTCGGGGCTGTTTTCGTCCGTGCTGGCGCAGTGCAGGGTCATGAACCGGTCATTCGCGCGGAGGTAGGCGGGATCGTCAAAATCGCCCGTCTGCTCGGCATGGCGGATGGCCTCCTGGTCCTCTTCCGGCATCAGGCCGATCATCCGGTGCTGCTCGCTGGCCCAGAGGCTGGAGGAGGCGTGGCCGCTGGAAATGATGGCCGAGCAGATGCCCTGGGGCTTCTTCTCGATGAGATACGCGATGATGAGCATACCGCCCCAGGACTGGCCCAGGATGTGAAGCCGGTCGAGATGCAGGTACTCCCGCAGGGCAATGAGTTCGTTCATCCACGTATCCTGCGTCCACAGTTCCGGATGCCCGTCCAGGTAGGAATTGCCGCATCCGATCTGGTCGTAGGAAATCACCTGGCGCCCCGTTTCCTCCGCCACGCGGTCGAGTACTTCAAAATAATTGTGGGTGCTGCCGGGCCCGCCGTGTAAAAGCAGCAGCGGCATCTTGTCCTTGGAAGCCGTTCCTACGATCCGGTAGTACGTCTTGTACCCCAGAAAGGGCATGTATCCTTCTTCGATTTTCATGCAACAAAAATACAAAAAAAGTCGCAAGACCGGTCTGGGCTGAGCATCCCGGTCAACGCCAAACGGTCGATACCAGACAGGCGGGTGTGCCGTCGGGTTTGGCAATGCGAATGGTTATCTCGCCGCCTTCTCCCACGTCGCAGAGGCAGTCCAGCATTTCTCCCGCCACGCATTCCTGCAGAAACTTGAGATGGATCTCCCGGATGGTCCGGCCCGCCGTGGCTGCCGGGTCTATGACGGAAAGGGCAAGCCGCAGATAGTCACGGTTATTCATATGGCCATTGAAATCGGTCTCCAGCCGTGTTACCCGATGCTCGGTCTTCGCTGTGCCCCCAAATTTGCCTTCGTTGAAAAAATGATAGCGGGGATGCGACACGCGGTTCTGCGGATCGTACTGCGCCATAAAACGCTCGACCTCGCTGCAGGGGACCGGCTTGCGGGTATGGATGTCGATCATCACCCACAGGCTGGTTCCTTGGGCAAATACGTTGCCCTGCGCGTCCCGGAAGACATAGTCCACATAGGCCTTCATCGCCGTGATTTCCGACAGGAAGACCTCCACCTGAACGGTGCCCGGCCAGGCAGGCATCTGTTCGTCCAGGAACCCGTGGAAGCCCAGAATCATCCAGGTGCGGCCTTCCGGCAAAAGGTCGATGGCCGATACGCGCGCTTCAGACAGGAAGCGCGCAATGGTATCTTGAAAATAACTGAGCACCGCACCGGCGCTCATCCGGTTGGAAACATCGATGTCCGCAACCGTAAGTGAGTATTCATAGAAGTATCTTTTCATATCGCAAAAGTAGGGACAAGCCGGAATCCGTTCAATTATTTTATTATACTTTTTGGATGAAAAATAGTTTTCTACTATATTTGCAACATATAATACCGCCTCGTATTATACCTTTTTGCCGTTTTTATGGACAACCTGACGCTCCCCAAATTGCGCGATACGCTTGCCGTCCGTCCCGTGCTATCCCATGGCGACGACTTCTTCATTATGAATCTACCGCTTCGTCCCGGTGCGAAACCCCACTTGACATATCCCTTCCGCGTTGCCGGTGTCATCTGCCTTTATTGCGTGGAGGGGCACCTCGATATCCAGATCGGAATGGATACTTATCACGCGACCAAAGACTGTTTCGCCATCAGTCTCCCTGAAGATATCATTTCACTTACCTGGACCGAAAATAGCGTTCCGGGGAAAATCACCATCATGGCCATTTCCGAACAAATGTTGCAGGAGATGGAGTTCGACAGGTTGGGCGCCCTCTATGCTTTCCGCTGCCGCATGGTAAAGGCCGACCGTCGAACGATGATTCTGATCCACAACTACCAGAACATTTTCCGGTCGGTCATCGGCGACCGCCACGCGGATGTGACAAGGAGTCTGGGATACCTGCTCAGATCGATGAGTATCGAATTGACGCGCATCTGGGACCGGATGGCCGACCAGGACTCCCTCGCCAGCCAAGGGGCGCTCCCGATCACCAGGCAGTTCATCGCCTTGGTCGCCCGATTCCATGCCGAGCATCGCGACATGGCTTTCTATGCCGGCCGGCTCGGTCTTACGCCGAAATACCTGTCCGCCGTCATCCGGGAAGACACAGGGCGCACCGCGCCCGAATGGATCGCCGAATACGTGCTGATGGAAGCCCGTTATTATCTGCGGTATACTTCGCTGGCTGTCAAGGAGATCGCCTGGCAGCTGCATTTCAATAACCAGATGGACTTCTACCGCTATTTTCAACGCCACGCCGGTCTGCCCCCGACCGCGTATCGTGAACAAAGCCAGCGTTTCATTTCCCCAGGAATTCCGTCGGGGTGAGGCCGGTTACTTTCTTGAAGAGGCGGGTGAAGTGGTGGGGGAACTCGAAGCCCAGCAGGTGGGCCGTTTCGTTGACGTTGTGTCCGTTCATCAGCAGGTTCTTTCCCTGATCGATCACGAAGGAATGGATGTAGCCGATGGCTGTTCCGCCGGTGGCATTGTGGATCATATCGCCCAGATAGCGGGCCGAATAGGCCAGTTGCTCCGCGCAATAATTGACGGACGGGACGCCCAGCTCCAGCTGCTTGCCTTCGAGATAATATTCCCGTAGCAGGCTGTGGAAGCGCTTGAGCAGGTCAGAGGAAGATTGGTCTTCGCGGGAGAGTTGACGCAGATAGATGCGCTGGCAATATTCCAGGATGATCCGGAGATAGCCGAGAATGACGGAACGCAGGGAAGGGGAGTCGGGGTTTTCCTCCAGTTCGTGCCGCAGTTGCGTGAGGAGCTGGGTGATGCGGCTCCATTCCGAAGGTTCCATCTTGAGGGTCTCCGTGGAGAAGTAGGAGAAAAATGGATATTCTTTCATCCGGGCTTCCAGATCGGTGCCGTGCAGCAGTTCCGGTGAAAAGAGCAGGGCCCAGCCACTGATATTGATTTCTTCTCCGTCATCTTCCTTGCCGCCGATCTGGCCCGGCTCGACAGCGATGATCGAGCCGTCGGGCACGTCGAACATCTTCATGCCATAGGTCAGATTCTTGGGGAAGTTCCGTTGGATGAAAAGGGCGTAGACGCCGTAGCGATTCAGGCTGGCGTGGATGGGCGACACTTCGTCATAATGGATGACGCTTACCAGCGGATGCAGGACGGGCGCGTGGACGTAGTTGGCGTAGACATTGGGGTCCGTGATGCGAAGGATGTTCTTCATAGCTGACATAAAGGTAATTATTTTTGGCCTAGATTCAAAATTTCTGCGATATTGGTAGACATTCGACAAAAATCGGTTGAGGAATCTCCGGCAGGCTCCCTACCTTTGCACAAAATTCATTCAACATGAAACATTTTCTATCCATTGCCCTCGCATCGCTGCTGATCTTGGGCTGCCAATCAAAAACAACCGATATGAGCACGCTTTCCCTGACCCGGGAATGGGACAAGACCTTCCCCCAGTCCGAACTTGTCAACCACAGCAAAGTCACTTTCCACAACCGCTACGGCATCGAGCTCGCCGCGGATCTGTATGTCCCGAAAGATGCGGAAGGCGCCCTTCCGGCCATTGCCGTTTCCGGCCCCTTCGGCGCCGTGAAGGAGCAGTCTTCCGGCCTCTATGCGCAGCATATGGCGGAAAGAGGTTTCGTGACGCTCGCCTTCGATCCTTCCTACACGGGTGAGTCGGGCGGAGAGCCGCGCCGGATGGCTTCGCCGGACATCAATACGGAAGACTTCCTGGCCGCCGTGGATTTCCTGTCCAACTGCAGCCTCGTGGACCCGGAACGCATCGGCATCATCGGCATCTGCGGTTTCGGCGGCATGGCCATCAATGCGGCCGCTCTCGATCCCCGCATCAAGGCCACTGTCGCCTCGACGATGTACGATATGAGCAAGGTCAATGTGGAAGGCTACTTCGCCAGCGAGGATACGCCCGCTCAGCGGATGGAAAAACGCCGCGCCCTGGCCGCCCAGCGCACGAAGGACTATGCGGCCGGAACGTATGAGCGCGCCGGCGGCGTCGTGGATCCGCTCCCGGACGACGCGCCTTGGTTCGTCAAGGATTACCACGCTTATTACAAGACTCCGCGCGGCTATCACGCCCGCAGCGGCAACTCCAACGACGGCTGGAACGTCATCGGCTGCCAGAGCTTCCTGAATCAGCCCCTGCTCGCCTGGGCAGGTGAAATCGAGAACCCCGTGCTGCTCATCCACGGCGAAAAAGCCCACAGCCGCTATTTCAGCGAATACGCCTTCGGCCTGCTGACCGGCACCAACAAGGAGCTGATGATCATCCCCGGCGCCTCCCATGTGGATCTCTACGACGACGTGGCCGGTGTGATCCCCTACGACAAGATGGAATCTTTCTTTAAAGACAATCTGAAATGAATCTGATCATTCTGGCAATCATGGCCTTTTCCCTTACCCCCAGACAACAGGCCCTTTCGGCCATCGCAGCTTGCGAGGCCAAAGGGGACCAGGTGGCACTCGCCACGAATCTCCAGGAAGGTTTCGACAACGGGCTCACCGTCAGTGAAGCCAAAGAAGCCTTGTCACAACTCTATGCCTATACGGGCTTCCCGCGTTCGCTCAATGCCCTGGGTACGCTCCAGAAGGTTATCGCGGACCGTGAATCCCAAGGACGCAAAACGGACTCCGGCCGTGAGGCCGATCCGCTGCCGGCCGGTTATGACGCCTTAAAACAGGGCACCCGGGTCCAGACACAACTCTCGGGAGCGCCGTTCAACTATACGTTCGCGCCCCAGACCGACTATTACCTCAAAGCCCACCTGTTCGGTGACATCTTCGCCCGCAACAACCTGAGTTTTGCCGACCGGGAGATCGTGACGGTAAGCGCCATCGCCTGCCTTCCCGGCTGCGAGCCCCAGCTCAAAGCCCACGTCGCCGGCGCGCTGAACATGGGTGTCAAAGAAGAAGATGTCCGTTCCATTCCCGCCGTGTTGGAAGCGACCGTCGGTATGGAAGCGGCCGAGCGACTCCGGGGTGCTTTGGCGGCCGTTTTCGGCGAGGAGCATACGCCCGTCCAGACCGTTGATTTCAGTGTCTGGCCGAAGGGCGAGCCCAACACCGCCTATGCCCGGTACTTTGTCGGCAATAGTTACCTGGCGCCCCTCGAGGGCGGTATTGCCAATGTGACCTTCGAGCCCGGATGCCGGAACAACTGGCACATCCATCACAAACAGGTGCAGGTGCTCGTCTGTGTTGCCGGCCGAGGCTGGTACCAGGAATGGGGCAAAGAGGCCGTTCCGATGACGCCCGGCACAATCATTGCCATTCCCGCCGAAGTGAAACACTGGCACGGCGCCGCTAAGGACTCCTGGTTCCAACACCTGACCTATCATAAGGACGTACAGGAGGGCGCTTCCAACGAGTGGCTGGAGCCGGTCTCCGATGAAGTATACAACCGATTGTAAGATGAAAAAACAAATCCTCAGCCTTTTTATCGCCCCTCTGGGCCTGACCATCATGCAGAGCAACGCACAACAGTTGACCATCAACATCCGGTATACCGGAGAGAACGGGAGCGCCCGCAAATATGTGGAAGAGATGGAAAAGAGTGGCATCGCCGACCGGATCCGCGCCATCGAGGGTTGCCTCCGCTACGATTATTTCTTCCCGGCCGACGACCCTGAAGGTCTGCTCCTGATCGACGAGTGGGCCAGCCAGGAAGCGCTCAACCGGTATCACAGTTCTCCGGTTATGAACGAAGCCGCTGCCCTTCGCGAGAAATACAAACTGGGCAACCGGCAAGTACGGATGTTCCATCCCGTGGTGCCTCCGCAGCCGCAGCAGCCCGCGAAGCCTGTCGCCAATGTGGTAGATATGCACAGCCATATGATTCCCGCGTCCTACCTGAATGCGGTAAAGGCGCACGGAATGGAAATGGACGAAAAGTATCCCATCCCTTCCTGGAATGCCGCTGCGCATCTCCAGTTCATGGATGAGGCCGGCATCCACACCGCCGTGCTCACGATGCCCGCGCCGCAGCCTTTCTTCGGGAATGCCGCGGAATCGGCCGCCATTTGCCGAAAGTTCAATGAAGAGGCTGCCGCGCTGAAAACGCAGCATCCGGGCCGGTTCCTGTTCTGCGCTGCCCTGCCGCTGCCCGACGTGAAGACCGCCCTCGCGGAGGCGAAATATGCGCTGGAAGTGCTGCGCGCGGACGGCGTCAAGCTGGCCACCAACAGCTACGGCCAGTATCTGGGCGATGAGGAGCTGGAACCGCTGATGGCGTATCTGAACAGTCGGAAAGCTGTCGTCATTGTCCATCCGCACAAGCCTTCGGCCGTTAACGATCAATTGGTTTCGGTCGTGCCGCTGGCCTCTTATGAGTATCTGGCCGAGACAACGCGCACCGTCCTGAATATGGTGGCGCATGACGTGCTGGTCCGCTACCCGGACCTGAAGGTGGTCGTTCCGCACTGCGGCTCTTTCCTGCCCAATGCACTGCCGCGCTTCAAGGGGCTGATGCCGGTGATGGTGGCGCAAGGCTATATGAAGCCGGTCGATGTGGAGGCCAATCTCTCGCATCTGTACTTCGACCTGGCCGGTGCCGCTACCGATGAAGCGATCGAATCACTTCTGACCATCACGGAGCCCTCGCACATTCTCTACGGTTCCGACTATCCTTATGTAGCCGCTCCGGCGCTTGTCGGCGCAAAAAAAGCCATGGAATTCCGGCTGGGATCCCATGGTCTGGATGCTAACTCCATTCTGGCAGGGAATGCCGCCCGGCTGTTTGAATCAGCCGGCTGCGACGGACAATGTGCCGCTGAAACCCGATAGATTCAAACCAGACCTGGGTGATAAGCTTTTGAAGTGTACGCTGTCTTCCTTGCCTGACGATGATCGTACGGTAAAGGTAGTTCCGGAAGGGCCAACAGTCAGTCCTTGGAATTTCCAGATGACTCCGGTAGGCTCCCCGGAGTTGTCCTTTGTGCATACGGGCTCACCGTCCTTGAGAAGGGTGAGCGACGGCGCATTGGAATAGACCGTCAGGGTGAATTCCTCTCCGGCAGGCCGTGCCGTAAGGCGGCGTCCCGTGATGTATACCGTTTCTTCCTGATGGTTCCACCAGGACTTGTAGAGATAGAAAACATCCTTTTTGGTCTGGCGGTCCCGGGTCACCAACCCTTTGTCGTTCATGTACAGTCGGGCCGGATTCTCTGTATAGGCTATGCCGTCGCTGCTGTCCATGTACCCTTCTTTCCGGTCGGCGACCGGGAAGTCGAACAAAATCCAAAGGGAAGTGAAATTCAGCCAAGGCATCTGTGCAATCTGCTGGGCATGGGCCTCATGAGAAAGGTTGCCATATTCTTCCATGTGCCGGGCATCATCTCGGTATCGACGGATGTCTTCTTCTTTCCAGGTATGGCAGAAAGGATTGATGCCTACGCCATATTCAGAAATATTGGCGGGGCCCATGGTTTCTTTGATCCTGACCATATCTTCAGTGATACCTGAGAAAACTCCGTAATTGTAGTACCAGCCGTGATAGCGGTTTTCCGAGTAGTAATCGGCTTTAAGCTCCGTGTAAAAATCACGTCCGAATACGCTGTCATCTGTCAGGCCTACAAAACGCGTCGAGTCCAGCGTTTTGGCGTAGTTATACAGACGGGCACTCTCATTGACGACGCGTCGTGCATCCAGCGGACCCTGGAACCGATCCGTATTACCCCAGCTGTCCAGCTCGTTCCACATGCCCCAGAACACAATGGAAGGGTGGTTGTACAGATTGCGGATCATCTCTTCCATCTGGGCGTGGATATTGTCAAAATATGCCTCGGATGCCCGCACACCGCAGATATTTACCCAGGGAATTTCAGTCTGCACGACAATGCCCAACCTGTCGCAGAGCCGGAATGCGTAGTCATTGTGTGGATAATGCGCCAGTCGCAGGAAATTACAGCCCAACTCCTTTACGACTTCATAATCAGCATCCATCTCTTCATAGGACAAAGCTGACGCTTTCAAGTGCATGTCCTGATGCATGGATACACCCCGGAGTGCGTAGGGATGCCCGTTGAGAGAAAAGCCTTTTTCCCGGTCAACAGAATAATAGCGGAAGCCTACTTCCGTCATCGCCTTATCGCTGCCGGCTGTCAGTTCCACCGTATAAAGATACGGGTCTTCCAGACCGTTCCACAAATGCGGTCGTGCCAAGGAGAAGTTGTGATGATATGCCCCGGAAACTTGCTTTTGTACATCCTCATACACGGTCTTTCCAGTCCTGTCCCGTACTTTCAGGGTAACATCGGCCTTCCCGCAAAGGATAGCTTGGACGGTGGCATCGGCTCGTGCGTCAGTTACCGCAGTCTGAGTAACGTGAAGGCGGTAGAGACCATAAGCCGAAGGATCGAAGTACACCCTCCCCGGAACATAAAGCCAGACAGGATTGTGCAAACCACCATTCTTGTTGAAGTCCGAACTCACCGGGATGAGTTCCAGATCCTCTGTATTGTCGCAAATTACCTCCACCAGATTCTTCCCTTGCAGAAGCAATCCGGCCATGGGCACGACAAAAGCAGTATATCCTCCTTTGTGTACACTGGCTTTCTTTCCGTTCACGTACACCGTGGCGGCTTGCGCGGCACCTTCGAAAATCAAGAAGGCGGAAGTTGCAGGATCGGCTATTTGTACGGTAGTGCGGTATGTGGCCGGTCCCCGATAGTAAGTGGCACTTTGCCCGTCAATCCCGTTGTAAGAATGGGGGACAGCGACCCGCTCCCAGTTGCTTCCGTCTTTGGAAAACTCCCATTCCGTTAAGGCTGATTGCCCTGTAGGAACATAACGTAAGGCATCCGGTACAGGAGGTACTGTACAAGAGGCAAGTATCGACAGCAATCCCGCTGCCAGCGTCAGGTGAAACAATTTTATCATGATAAACAAAGATAAGTAAATTTTTCCGTCCGGGCTATTCAGTTGGATAATTGCAATTATTTATGTACCTTGTGGAAAATCTTAGAAAAGTATCATGAAAAAGTCATTATTTGCTGTTGTTGTCGCCTGTCTGGCTTTGTTTACGTCCTGCGGGGTGATGCGGGTTAATCATACTGGAGATTTTACCGGGTCGATTTACGGTGTGTGGGCGCTGGACTCAAAGAATCAGGTCGACTACACGGGCGTACATTTCTATCTCTCCTTGAGCGAACCCCGCATCGCGTTGGCCAAGAAGGGCAGTTTTACGCAGTTCGACCTCAAAGATGTGGATGTCGACGGCTCCCAGTTCTCCTATAATGCCGCCAAAAAACTGATCAGTTTTAATAAGACGCTCTGGCTCACACAAGGTCTCCATTATGAAATGCGCCTGTCAGGAACCTACAAAGTCCTCGAAATGAACCGCAAGAAACTAGTCATCCAGAAAGAATCCCTGGGAGGCAGAACCACCTACGTTTTCCATCGGTTCAAATGACCAGTAATTCCGTTCTTTCGCTGATTCTTTTCAGTTGGGAAGCTAGAATCCGGCGACAATCAATTTCATATGACTGCGCCTATGATGATTCCGTAAGAATTCAGATTCGTTTCTGGTTTGAGATGAATCGGAAGGCTGCAAAAATGAGCATCGGGCCAAGACCGGAATAGAAGGAAGCGGTAAATTCGACCGGAATACCGGGAATGTATTTAAGGGCAATACCGAGGCACGACATGCAGACAATCAAAATCCAGCCACGGAGCGGGAAGGCCTGCCAAAAGATCGTCGTTTGCGGCTGGACCATAATACGAGCCGAGTATCTATCCACGATCTTTCGAAACATAATGAAAAAGCTCATCAGGACGAATGCTGTGATGAGCATCAGCCACCATAGCTTCTGCGACGGCATCGTCAGGTAAGCCTTGATGCCTTTGACCGTGATGATCATGCCTGGAAAGCCCCAAAAGGCGGCAGCTATATAAAAGAGATATTTTCTGCTCATGCCGTTCTTTTCACTCGGCAAAGTTCGGCATAGCAGATGAAACATTTTAGACCGGGAGGGGAAGGAATTAGGATTATTCTTGCATATTCTCCCGGAAGGCAGATTTCATCAGGGATGTTTCTCTCTTGATAGGCGTGTTTTCGAGAGCAGGCGTTTGGCCCGCTGCCTTAATTGATCAACCATGATACGCCGATACTTAGTACGTGGTAGCTGTTGAGGTGCAAGAGGTCCAGGTCGGTGGCGAAATCCAACTGTACCCGGCGTGACACCAACCAGGTGAAGCCGAATTCGGTCAAGTATTGATTGTCTCTGTTAGGATGGAGGTAATTGTATCCCTCTATGAAAGTGCCGATCCGGTCCGTTATATCGAAGTAGGCCCCGATCCCGAGGAACGCCGCGGGGGAGACATTCTGGCCGTCCCATTCCACTCCGAAGTTATAACCGAGCCCGAACCTGTCGCTCAGGGAATGCTCGAACAGAAGGAGCACGGACGAAGCATGTCTTTCGGAAAGCAATGATTTGGTCCCGATGCGTCGCGAGTTTATTTGGGCCAGCAGGGCGATGGACGGCAAGAATCGTTCTCCTTCATAAAATCGCGCCTTGAATCCCACGCATAACGGTCCGATACCCACAGTGGGGTCCATGGCCTTATCATAGATAAGATCGGCGTCGACACGGAGTTCAAAATTCCGGAACAGACCATATCGGAGCAAGGTAGTATTCAGGGTAAAGTTGCGATATTCCCCGACAACCGCCTCATATGCGATGCCGGTCTCCCATTGGATTTTTCTTTGCGGCATGATATCCGTCCCGGTCAACGCACCGGGGCGATCTGCGGAAATGGTCGGCAAATCATCCTGCGCATAACACAGGCAGCAAGCAAATAACAATCCTAGCAGGCAACCTATCCGTTTATTCCAGAACCCGTTCATTGATGCAAATATCGCATTTTTCCGCAGAATTAACAAGTGGATCAAGAGTCCAGCCAGCGCTTGACGGAAGATGCTTTTTCCTTGCTTACGGTGATCTCCTCATCAGGGTATCCTTTCAGATGAACGCGAAGTTTTCCCAGGAACCAGGCTGACAGTTTCGCTACGGCGGCGGCGCTGATGATGCACTGGCGGTTCACACGAAGGAAATGCAGGGGGTTCAGCTGAGCTTCTGCCTCTTCCAGCGTCATTCCCAGGGGATAGACCTTTCCCGCATGAGTATAAAGCCGGACAACACCGTCCTTGATGGCAATATGACTTACATCGGTGGCCGGGACGATGAGATACTCGTCGGCCTTATGGGGAATCAGGAATCGTTCCCGGTAATGGATCGAGTCCGTCACCAGTGAGTCAAGAAGACGGGCGATCGTGTCCGTGCTTGTGGCTGCCGCCGCACGGCTGTCATTCCGGACTCTTTCCAAGGCAACTTGTAATTCTGCCTCGTCGACGGGCTTCAGCAGATAGTCGAGGCTGTTGAATTTGAAAGCCTGCACGGCGTACTGATCGTAGGCCGTAGTAGACAAAGACCTTGTCCTGGATCTCATAAGTCGCCGCCTGGGGGATGACTATGGCTTGCCCCAGCCGGTAGGGAATCGTGAGCCGGCCGGTGCTGCCGCTCAGCAGGCGACCGTCCGGATTCGGAAAAACGGCCCGGGCTGACAGGGCCCCGGTATTGCGGTCCACGACACCACTGATGCTTCCCAGCCGTCCTTCAAGTGGATAGGTGGTGCCGCCCTGCGTCTGAAGGGATACGGAAGGGAACGACGCTATCATCTTCTCCATAGAACCGAACTCTTCCATTCGGGTCATCACATCCTTTTCCGTCAGCGAGAAATACACATACATCTGGGCGTTGTCCGCTACCGTTGTAAGACCATCCTGCGTGGATGGCCCGACTAAGTCGCCCTTGCGGTAGGGGAGACTGCCTACGACGCCGTCAGAAGGGCTGGTGAGCACGGTATAAGAAAGGTTGCTCCTAGCCGACTCCCACTGGGCCTGTGCCTGTGCGAGCTGAGCCCTGGCAAGATCGAGCTGTGTCTGGGCGGAGCGAAGGTCGTATTCGGAAACTATCGCTTTTTCCCACAGACCCTTTCGGCTGTCATAGTTCAGTTGTGCGCCTTCGACGCCCGCCCGGGCGACTTCGACATTGGCCTTGGCGGCTCTCTCCTCGGCCTTGAATGTCGCCTGGTCGATTACGAACAGCACCTGCCCCTTCCGGACACGTTGACCTTCCTTGATCCGGATCTCCGACAGATATCCCTCCACCCGGGGAATGATCCTGATGCTCTGCCGCCCCTCGATGGAAGCGGGGTAGGTCTGTTCCAGCGTGATGTCCGCTCGCTTTACGGTCATCGTTTCGTAATTCCCCGCCATTTCACCTTCTCCTTTATCGGGATGCCCGCAGGCGACAAGAGACAGCAGCAGCCACGCGAGATAGAGACTCTTTTTCATATACATTCGGCAATAAACAATGGCAAAGCTATCCGCTCACGCGCGTATATGAAACAGGAAAGGTGATAAGACGGTCAAAATGGCAGCTGAAACAGAAAATTGCGCCTATGAATTATGGTTTTGAAGCAGTATTTCAGCCTTTCGTGTGTTTAATAAGAAAACGAAAAAAATGAAGATTCTGAAGACAATGATTTGCGCGGCGCTGCTGGTGGCGGGGCTGAGCGGTTGTGAGAAATTCGACGTGAACAAGCTGGAAGGAACCTGGTCTGAGCAGTATGATCCGACGGTGTTTGCGATGGATGGTTCGGTGACGTACACTTTTGATGGGAACGGCCATTATCAGCTCCATGTTTATGCCCTGGGCTGTGAATCGCAGCACTACACCGGCACGTATGCCATCGACTTGATAAGCAAAGGCACTATTACCATCAATCCTGCGATGTCCGACTACAGCAATGTCACCTACAAGCTTGTGAAGCTGACATCCAAAGAAATGGAATGGCAGCGGGAGGGGACAACGTACTCCGTGGGCACGTGGGGGTCTGATTACCGGCACTTCGTGAAAAGCAAGTAGGTCATCCTACGAGTTTTTTGTACCTTTGCATGTTATATGCGGGCCTGGAATTAAAAGCAATGAATAAAGGTACGATCATCCGCAATGAGCGGCAATCAGATTATTTTGAAGTCGAAAACCTCGTAAGGGAGTCTTTCTGGAATGTTTACCGCCCGGGGTGTACCGAGCATTATGTGCTCCGCTGTTACCGGGACAATCCGGATTTCATCCCGGAACTGGATTTTGTGATGGAAGAGGAGGGACGTTTGATCGGCCAGGTCATGTTTTCAAAGGCCGAACTGCTTTTGCCCGATGGTACATCGGTGCCCTCCTGGACTTTCGGCCCCATCGGCATCCATCCCGACTATAAGCGCAAGGGCTACGGACTCAGACTGTTGAATTATGCCTTGGGGAAGGCCCGTGAAATGGGTGTAGGATTCCTTTGTATGGAAGGGAACATCGCGTTTTACAAGCATGCCGGATTTGAACTGGCCAGCCAGTATGGGATTCACTACCACGATATGCCTTCGGACGAAGAAGTCCCTTTCTTCCTGGCGCAGGAACTGATTCCCGGCTGGCTAAGGGCCAACGGTGTAGAAAAGGCGACCTATTGTCCTCCCAAGGGATATTTTGTCGCCGGCGAGAATCCGGAGGCATTTCAACAGTACGAGGACGGCTTCCCTCCGAAAGAAAAGCTGCGTCTTCCCGGGCAGCTGACCTACGATGGCGTTATGGAGACAAGCCGGATCATCCTACGCCCCTGGAGGGACAGCGATGCTCCAGTGCTGTACAAGTGGGCATCGGATCCGGATGTGGGCCCCCGTGCAGGATGGGCGCCGCATCAGTCTGTCGAAGAGAGTCTGGAGGTTATCAGAACTGTCTTTTGCGACGCCACGAATACGTGGGCGATTGAACTCAAGGAAATAGGCGAAGCCATCGGCGCAATGGGCTATGGTCCATCCTGCGATTGCAAGCTTCCTGCACGTGGCGGGGAACCGCTTATCGGTTACTGGATTGCAAAACCCTATTGGAACAAAGGAATCTGTACGGAAGCGCTTGGATTGATGATTGAACACATCCGCTACCTCACCGACATCAAATCCCTCATAAGCGGCCATTTCGCGGACAACCCTGCCAGTGGCCGCGTCATGGAAAAGTGCGGTTTCATCCCCACCGGTGAAACCGTCATTGATGAAACCCAGTATCAGGGCAGAGACCATCCCATCCGTGTGCTTCGCCTGGAACTTAGATAAATCGGGATGATTATCTCAGACGTTGCTTTCATTCAGCCGGCGTTCGATTTTGTTCAGCGTGTCGAAGAACCTTTTCGTGGCGATGGGAGCTCCCATAAAGAGTACGCCTACGGTGTTCCAGCCGAACATATGCCACCACGAAGTATAAGGTCCCTCGATTCCCATCTCCATTGCCTTGGCCTTCAGCTCCTCTGCTATTCTCGCCATCCAGACGAGAGGATAAATGAAAAGGGTAGGGATGCCCAATAGGTACGCGACCCAGTATCGTTGAGTCCGTCGCTCGACGATATAGTCCAACTCATCCTGCAGCCCGCTCAGCGGCATGTAGAACAGGAAGAACAGTCCGGCCGTGCAGAAATCGATGAGGCCAAACCAGAATCCGGGGCGGTTGGTGTTCTTGAATCTCATTCGGTCACTAAGAAGACGTCGTTTTCCGTCCCCACCCTTCATAGACTTATTTTGCGGGTTCCCACTTGCAGCGGACGGGAGAGACGATGGCGCCTTCTTTTTTCAATTCTGCAAAGACTTTGTCGACATCCTTGCGATCCAGACCGGTGATTTCTGCAATCTTACCGGCGTTCACGGGCGCGCCGAATTCGCGCATGGCTTTCAATACTTGCTCTTTCATAATTCTATGTGATTTAAATGTGAATAATATTGTCGCTTCTGATGCCTCGATTGGACAATTACAAAGATAAACCTTTTCACGAAAGAAAAAAGAGCAGGCAAAAAATATTCGGGCAAAAGAGAATAAAGCCAGTTTTCAGGCCCCTGAGACGTGTCAAGTATGGACAAGCAGTCTGTCTTTTTCCTTCAACCAGAAAACTTCTTAAAACTCAATAGTGAGATTCCGCAAAGAGCTGACTCTCAGTCGAGGAAGTTTGAAAACTATGAAACATTGATGCGGAAACCTTGTTTTTCAAGGTTATTTTTCCCTTTCACTGCATTGCGATTATCAGGGCTGAAAGGCTCTTGATATTGCCAACTTCTGGCTACAAGACACGCCAATTACCGCCCTTATCAGGCCCGTCTCGCTGAATGATACCATCTGCCTTCAGTCTTGCAAGATGCTTTTCGATAGCTTTAGGTGTGACCCCTATGATTTCAGCGAGTTTCCGCGCAGAATAGTCGGGATGTTCCTTGAGGATCTGGATAATCCTCTCCCTACTTTTCTGCTTTTTCTCCCCACCAATCCGGATAATCTCCCCACCTTCTTCCATTGACTTGAGGAATGCTTCAATATCTGAAGACAGCGTTTTGATCATTTGTCCGGTCATGAAGTCGAGAAACGGGGAGAGGTCGTCTGACTCGCGAGTTGCAATGAGGGCGTTGATATAGTCTCCTTTATCCTCCTTTAAAACCTTTGCCGGAACCAGCCCGAATTCGAATTGAATGTGGTTCATGATGAGCCTGGCCATTCTGCCATTTCCATCTGCCCATGGATGAATGGTGACCAAACGGTAGTGAGCTTCGAAGCTAAGCTCATATCTTTCCGAAATGGACATGGGACTTTTGCGCTGCGCATTCAGCCAATCGCAGAACTCCTGCAGTTTGGCCGGCACTTTCTGATAACTGATGTAAGAGCGCCCACCAACCCCAGCTGTGACATTGACAAGCCTGATATCTCCGTTTGCGGAGGAGAAGTCACCGAGCGCAGTCTTGTAGGTTGACCCTGTGTTCTGCATCACTAGGCGAGACAAGCCTTTCAGTACATCGATGGTGATTTCTGTATGATTCTTGGCAAGACGGATGCTCTCTTCATAGGCACGCTTCAGATCCAGGTTCATCATCTGTTCGACGATGGTCTTGCCCTTTGCGGTGATTCCCTGATCGAAGAGCAGTTGGTTCTCAATCTCTGTCACTGTCGATCCCTCGATGGCGGTAGAGTGGGTGATGATTGAGTACAGATAGAACTTCTCGTAGTCAATCTGCGAGTCAATACCCAATTGCTTATACCGCTCAATCAGAGCTATCAATTGATCCATTCTTGTCATGGCAGTCGTCATTTCTCAATGCAAAGATATGACTTTTCTCCCTACTAATTGCTTTTTCTCCCTACTATTTGTGGATTTTCTTGCTACTTTCTTGGCTATCGAATGATAATGCAATATTTCGGGAAAATCTAAAAGCTGGATTCTACTCTGAAGTGCAACGCTTTGAAGCGTGACAGTATAACTTTACTGCCATAACCAGAAAAGCGACAGAGGATGGGATACAAGCATTTGACAAATAATAGTAGGAATAAATAATCTATTCTTACTTTCGATTAACAGCCACACGGTTGATCAG